>Ga0209212_1007351_pt1 | contig 12220 bp, 11 predicted proteins | sample RifGroC2_FD_183996 | JGI IMG/M metagenome (GOLD analysis project Ga0209212, IMG submission 183996) | Groundwater microbial communities from Rifle, Colorado, USA - Groundwater C2 (SPAdes) (version 2) | ecosystem: Environmental > Aquatic > Deep subsurface > Groundwater | place: Rifle, Colorado...
ACTGGCTCAAACTGCAGAAGGACTACCGCTGTTTTTTCTTCATTGCGGATTGGCACGCGCTGACGACCGACTATTCCTCTCCACAGGGAATCCAGCAAAGCGCGCGGGAGATGGTGATGGACTGGTTGAGCGTGGGCTTGGATCCCGAACAATGCGTTCTCTTCCGCCAGTCGAGCATCAAGGAACACGCGGAGCTTCATTTGCTTCTCTCGATGATCACTCCGGTGCCCTGGCTGGAGCGAAACCCGACCTATAAAGAGCAGATCCGGGAGTTAGTGGGGCGGGATCTCTCCACATACGGATTCCTGGGATACCCGGTCCTGCAGGCGGCGGATATCATGATGTACAAGGCCCACAAGGTCCCGGTGGGAGTGGATCAGGCCCCCCATGTGGAGCTCACGAGGGAGATAGTGCGCCGCTTTAACCAGGTGTACGGCCCGATTTTTCCCGAGCCGGAGGTCCTTTTGACGGAGACGCAAAAGCTGCCGGGCTTGGATGGGAGAAAAATGAGCAAGAGTTATAATAATGCGGTCTTTCTTTCGGATTCGCCCAAGGAGATCGAGCAGAAGATGGGCCGGATGATGACCGATCCGGCTCGGGTCAGACGGCAGGATCCCGGCGAGCCGGAGAAGTGCCCGGCTTTTCAGCTTCACAAGATATACTGCGTTCCCCAGGAGATTGAAGAGGTCTCCCAGGGATGCCGCAGCGCGGGGATCGGCTGTCTGGATTGCAAGAGGGTGATGATCAAACATGTCGTTGCCGAGATGGCGCCTTTCCGCGAAAAGAGGGCTGTATATGAAAAGCGCCCGGCCGACGTCGACGACGTGCTGGCTGCCGGGAACCGCGTCGCGCGCGAGAAAGCCGCTGAGACAATGGGCGAGGTTAGGAGCATGGTGGGACTATGAGCGCGAGAGTGCAACTGGAGGTCTTCGAAGGTCCTCTGGATCTTCTCCTTCACCTGATCAAGAAGAACGAGCTGAGTATCGCCGATATCCCGATTGCGGCCATTACGGAACAGTATCTTTCAACGCTGGAGCTGATGCAGGGGTTGAATCTGGATGTGGCGGGAGAGTTCTTGGTAATGGCTGCTACTCTTATCCATATCAAGTCCAGGATGCTCCTTCCGCCCGGGGAGAATGAGGATGAAGAAGAGGAAGAAGGGGACCCGCGCGAGGAATTAATCCGCAGGTTGCTGGAATATCAGCGCTTCAAAGAAGCCGCGGAGGAGTTGGAGCGGCGAGAGCTTCTCAGTCGCGATGTTTTCGCGCGCCGTTCCGAAGCACCGGAGGAGGCTGAGACAGTGGGGTTCGAAAGTCTCTCGCTTTTTGACCTGCTCTCGGCCTTGCGCCACGTTTTGGAGCGCTTTCCGGAGGAGACGATTCATGAAGTTACGCTGGATACGATTTCGGTGCGGGAGAAAATGAGCTTCCTGCTGGATGAGCTCCGCCGCAGAGGAAAGGTGATTTTTCAATCGCTGTTCGAAACCGCAACGTCCAGGCTGGAGGTCGTGGTAACTTTTCTTGCCATGCTGGAGCTGGTAAAGATCCGCGCCATCAGAGTCTGGCAGGAAGAGCGGATAGGGCCTGTTGTCATTGAGCTGGCAGCTGCCATAGGGGAGATCCAGGACAGGATAGCTAAGGAAGAGATCGAAGGAGAAGACCGTGGAGCATGATCGACTGAGATCCGTTATCGAGAGTCTGCTCTTTGCCGCGGAAACTCCGCTGACAGTCCATCGCCTGAACGAGGTCCTAGGGGAGATCGAGAAAAAAGAAATTGTTTCAGTCCTCGAAGAGCTTCAGGCGGAATATGAGACGGCCGGCCGTGGTTTTCGCCTGATTGAGGTGGCGGGCGGCTATCAGATGAGAACCCCGAAGGAGAACGCAGACTGGGTCAAGGGGCTGTTTCGGGGCCGGCCGGCGCGGATAAGTCGCGCTACATTAGAGACATTGGCCATCATCGCTTATAAGCAGCCGATTATCCGGGCCGAGATCGAGGCTATACGAGGCGTCGACGTGGACGGAGTGCTCTCCACTCTTTTGGAACGGCGGCTGGTACGGATTGTTGCCCGCAAGGATGTCCCAGGGAGGCCTTTTCTGTATGGCACGACAACTGAGTTTTTGGAGCTGTTCAATCTCAAAGACCTTTCCAATCTCCCAACCCTGAAAGAGATGGAGGAGATGACCCTGCCGGAAGTCCCTGAAGCCGCAGCTGCGCAGGAAGTGGATGAGAAGTAAGAAGGAGAAAGGGGATGGAGCGGCTTCAGAAGATTATCGCCCGGGCCGGTCTGGCCTCCCGCAGAGAGGCAGAGAGGTGGATCCAGGAAGGACGGGTCACGGTAAACGGGGCAGTAATCGAAAAGCTCGGTTCGCAAGCCGACCCGCTGAAAGACAAGATCAAGGTTGATGGCAAACTTATCTTGCGGGCTCCGCGACTCTATTGTTTATTTCATAAACCGCCCGGATTAATCACCACAATGGGTGACCCTCAGGGACGCCCCAACTTGGGGGATTTGCTCGAGCCCTTAGGGAAGAGAGGGCGTATTTATCCCGTTGGAAGACTGGATTTCAACTCCTCGGGCCTCCTTATTCTGACCAATGATGGCGAGCTGGCGCAGCGCCTGATGCATCCCCGCTACGGGGTTAAGAAAACCTATCGGGTAAAAATCAGCGCCTGTCCCAAGGAGAGTGAGCTGGAGCGTTTGCGCAGAGGAATCAGGCTGGAGGATGGAGTGACCGCGCCCGCCAAAGTTCGAGTCCTACAGGCTCTAAAAAAGAATGCCTGGATCGAAATTGAGATCGGTGAGGGGCGAAATCGCGAAGTGCGCCGGATGTTTGAGGCGCTGGGCTATTTCGTCGAGAAGCTGATACGGGTTCGCCTGGGCCCGATTCGTCTCGGTTTTCTTGGACCGGGCGAGATGCGCCCGCTTTCCCCACAGGAGATTACCGCTTTAAAAAAGTCTGTCGGGATGTAGCTCTGGTCGGCATGTGCATTGCCTGGAGGAGATTATACTAAGCCGCGTGGGCGGACCGGAGACTACAGAACTCCTCGTAATCCACTAGGTTGTGAATCGTTGGTTTTTCCCCGCACATAGGGCAGGCAGGATCCGCCATTAGCTTGAGCGTGTTAATCTCCATCGTAAGAGTGTTAAAGCAGAGGAGCCGTCCCACCAGAGTGTCTCCCTTGCCCAGTATCAGCTTGATAGTTTCCAGGGCCTGAATCACACCGATGAGCCCAGGGAGAACCCCCAGCACCCCGGCCTCCTGACAGCTCGGGGCCATGTCGGCGGGAGGTGGTTCCGGGTAGAGGCAACGGTAGCAGGGGCCTTTCCCCGGGTAGAAGACCGAGGCCTGCCCCTCGAACTGGAAGATACTTCCGTGGACATTGGGCTTTTTCGTTAAAACGCAGGCATCGTTGACCAGATAGCGGGTGGGAAAATTGTCGCACCCATCTACTATGATGTCGTAGTCCTTTATGATCTCCATAATGTTCTGTGAAGTGAGCTTTTGCTGGTATGGAATGACTCGGACGTCTGGATTGAGCGCCTGGATAGTAAGCTTGGCGGATTCCGTTTTGGGCATGCCAATTCGATCGTTGGTATGGAGAATCTGCCGTTGCAGGTTGGAGAGATCGACGACGTCGTTGTCGATAATACCCATCGTCCCTACACCGGCTGCCGCCAGGTAATAGGCCGAAGGCGAGCCCAAACCGCCGGCCCCGACCATCAACACCTTAGCCTGTAGAAGCTTGGCTTGCCCCTCTTCGCCTACTTCGGGAAGCAAAAAGTGGCGACTATACCGGGTTACCTGTTCCGGGGAAAACTGGTGATCCTGGACCCACTTGTATCCGGCCGTCTTCCATGCAGTATACCCGCCGGACATAGAAATAACATTCTGATATCCCATTTCTTTTAGGGCATTAGCCGCCAGAAGCGAGCGTACTCCGCCGGCACAGTATGCAAGAATCGGGGTCGATTTGTCAGAAACTGCAGACTCGATTTTAATCTCAAGGAAACCGCGGGGCAAAGAGAGGGCCCCCTCCAAGTGTCCCTCTCGATATTCGTCCTTTTCCCGCACGTCGAGTAAGAGATATTTTCCGTTTTTCTTAAGGAGTTCGTCGGCCTCTTGCACCGAGATCTCCTTGATCTCGTTGCGTGCCTCGTCCATGAGCTGTTTGAAGGTCTTTGCCATGTCTCCTCCTCGTTCTCCTAAGAGTCCTGCTCGGATCTCGGGTCCTTAACTCGGTAAATTACACTTATTTTTGGCGCAAAGTCAAGATAACCGACAAAACCGGTCGCAAAACGCAACTTCAAAGCTGACATACTCATTAAGCAAGCTGCTAAGCCGGATCAGCGCTGGAGGGTAGAGATGTACTCGGCAATTATCTTAACTTTCAGGAGAGAGGTTAGCTCCTGGTATTTTTGCGTCTCCAGCTCTTTTCGAAAGAGCTCTCCCCAAACTGGCATCGCAGGATCCCCATGGCCTCGAACTACCCGGCTGCCATCGATGGAGGCCATGACGTCGGAGAAAGGGAAGAGCCCCTTGTTGTCTTTCTTGAGCAGGGACAAATCTGGGAGCTCAATCTTGAGAAAGGGGCTAACGAGACCATCCCCCTTCCCATCTTTCCCGTGGCAGGAGCTGCAATACCTCAGATAGAGATCCCGCCCCGTGTCGATCTCCGAGCACCATGCAGCGAGTTGAAGGCCAAGGATTCCCACTCCAACGAGGCTGGTGAGATATAGAATCTTTTGTGCCATTCCGATTCCTTTTCTGCTGGTCTATAAAAAATCATTGAATCACATAAATTATTTATTTGCCAGCCATAGCATAACAGGACTGGCGTTTCGGTCCCAGATTATCACTCAGATCGTAGTCCAGGAAGTCGAAATAGGGATGGCGAGGAAGGTCGCCAGCTCTGGCAAGAGGACACTATACGAAGGAGCATGGATTCCCATTATTAGGCAAATTTTGTCCTTTTCAATCGCTTTTTGTCATTTTGTGGAATAAGAAAATTTTATCCGGTTGAGAAGATTATTCTTAGAAAACAATAGATTAAGGTCATTTTTTATGTTCTGGCATTTTCTTTGCTTATGGTGTATAGAGTATATTTTACAGGGGGTGGACTGAATGCGTGTCGTGGAAAAAGGCAGCGACGACCTGGTCTCTCAAGTAGAAGAGATCGCAGCGGATTCCAAAGAGCTATCTGAAAAGAAACGGGTATCAACAGGGATTTCCCAACTTGATCTTCTCATCGGAGGAGGTCTTCCGAGAGGCAAATCTTATCTGATTGCAGGCGAATCTGGCACGGGTAAGAGCATTTTTGCCACCGCGTTCGTCCTAAAAGGCCTTATGGAAGGGGAGAAGGCCGTCTATGTTTCAGTGGATGATAAACCAAGCGATATAGTGGAACAGGCAGCCTCGCTAGGCTGGGATTTGATGAAATATCTATCAGAAAAACAGCTATTAATGCTGGATGCTGCGCCCTTTTTCAGCAGTCCTAATGGGATGACCAAGGAGTTGGACATACCTAAGACAGTTTCAGATCTGTCCAGTTATGTGACCCGATTAGGGGCTTCACGCGTCGTGATCGATCCAGTAGGGCCGTTGGTCCCGTCCCGGGAGACGGGCAAGCGTGTAAGGGACAGCGCTCGATCGCTGATCCGTTCTCTTCGCGAACGGCTAACCACAACGAATATTCTGGTTTTGCCTTCGGCAACTGATGGCGAGATGGGAGAATGGGAGGAGTACCCGGTTGCCGGCGTTTTCATACTAAAGTTGGCGCATACGCAGAGAGGTTTGACGCGGACCATTTTGGTGCGAAAAATGAGAGCGACTCCGGTAGAACTGACGGAATACCCTTTCAAGATCGTAAATGGGAAGGGAGTTATTATTGAAGCAACAGCTCCGGTAATTCCGGCAGTGTCGGAAAATATAAAAATTCAACCGGAGATCTTGCCCGCCACTCCTCCTGAAGAAGGCCGAAATATTTTTGAGGCCTGGAATCCTGGAGAAGAAACAATTAAAAGGGTTGCTAAATAGGTTTGTCCCGCAGACCCACAATTTCTAGCCAAATTTCAGTTTGACAGCCTCCTGTCACGTAGAATAGACTCAGGCCCGTTTATTCAGATTAAAGTGTAAGTGCTGGGTTTCTTGATCCGGCCCGCCTGCCGGCAGGCAGGTCACATCTCTGATTCGTATTACATTAGCCCTGACTGGCTTTCCCCAGCCGGGTATTTTTATTGTCGCGAGACTAGAGAGGAGGCAGCCATGAGAGTCAATAGGAAAGCGTCCGGATGCATAAATTGTGTGTGTGGAAATTTAATCCTTCTACTTGCGTTTTTACTCGTCACTCCCGCTGACGCGAAACCACCAGCTAGTCCCGTCTCACCGCAGATCCCGCAAGCTACCAAAGACCGCATCCAGGCTGCGTTTCTAAGAGCTCCTTTACACTTCGAAGCCCGGCACGGTAAGCCAGGACGGTCAGAGTGAGAGCTTCTCGTTCCCTGCGCACACCATCCAGAGCACGGGCGCTTACTTCCTCATTGTGTTGGCGGGGCCGGATGGTAGGGCCACGTCCAACCCTATTTACCATCGCCTTGACGATCTCACAGTCAGCGGGACGTGTAGTCCCTCCGCCCCTCCCGTTGCCAACGCAGGTCCAGAACTAAGTCTGGAATGCGTAAGTCCCAGTAGTACGCTTGTAACTTTAGATGGCTCGGGGTCATTCGATCCTGATGGTGATGTTCTTTCCTATACATGGTCAGGTCCATTTGGCACGGCCAGTGGTCCTAGCCCAACGGTCGCACTGCCCTTGGGCGCATCCACAATTTCTCTGGTTGTCAACGATGGTCAGGTGGATTCCGCGCCAGACACGGCGACGATTACTGTCACGGTGCGTCCGGAAGGCTTGCAACTACCGCTCGCTGGTCTTGTTCCAGAAGGGAATTCTATTCCGTTACCGGACAAGGCCTTTAAGCAGGGTAGCACTTTGCCGTTGAAGCTGAGGCTTTTCTGCGGCGGCCTAGCTGTTAGTGGCGCGGATGTCTCAGCTCCTCGGATTGTGGCGCTGGTGAGAAGCGGCGAGCCTATCAATATTGAGACAACTGACCTTGATGCGGGACAGGCCGATGACAATAGCCTCCTTTTTAGGTCTTCGGAAGGTAACTGGGGATACAACTTGAGCACGCGGGAGCTAAGTACAGGGAGCTATGTAATCACTATTCAGATGCCAGATGGCCGACGTTTTAGCGGCGCTTTCGATTTGAGGTAAAAAGCAGCGTCTTCCTGCTTTGGTTCGTTTCAATATGAAGCCTGGAATGAACGCCGTTGACGATGGGCAGCTTTACGACTCTATCCAGCCGTAGGCTGGAGTCGTTTACCTCACGACAGAAAAGGGCCGCTGGTGTCAGCGGCCCTTCTGTCATTATGGGGAAAATGAGATTAGCTCAATAGGGCGCAAGCTATGCGGATTCGGCGTATTCAATCCGCGGCCGGATGATTCGTGACTTCGGGGGGGCAAGTTTCTTAATCCGGACGAAAACTATTTTCTCTCCCTCGGCAATTCTCTTTTCTGCTAATTTGAGGTTCGCCCGGTAAAGCTCCCGATCGTACTCCGGTAACAAAACCATCGTGGATTTGTTAGGAATCCTGTTCAGAATCTCCGGGTGGTCAACCAAATATTTGTCGAACTCTATACCCAGGGCTAGGTTCTTGTAAGCCAATTCCTTTTTTCTCATACTACTGCTCCTTGAGGTAGGCACTGACATAGTACTCCCAGTTGGTCAGCAAATCGGCAAAGGCAGTATTAAGGGCCTCATTAAGATCCTTTGCAATTGAACGGATTTTATCCTGTCTCCCATCTGGGTGCAATATATCGAGGTGAGCAAATCCGTGATAGGAGTCGTATCGGACAACTGGGGTCCATTTTTCTTTTGAGAAAGCCTCTAATTGAACCGTAAATCTTGTGACCAGCCCTCGGTCGGTAACGACCGATACTCTTAACCGGGTAAGATCATCAATTGCCCGGAAGAACTCTTTTCGTCCCATATTGCGCGCCGCCTATTTCCCCTTCGGGTCCAAGATATCCCTTAGTCCATTGCCCAGGAAATTGAAGGCGAGGATCGTGAGAAAGATCGCTAGCCCCGGGAAAAGGATGATATGCGGATAGGTGCGCATAGCGCGCCAGCCGTCTTGCGCCAGAGTCCCCCAACTCGTCCCCCATTCGCTATAAGGGTCGTTGATCCCCAACCCGATAAAGCTCAGGGTAGATTCCGCCAGGATCGCTGCCGGGATGCTAAAGGTGAGGGTAACCAAGAGAGGGGCCATGATATTTGGCAGGATGTGGCGCACGATGATCCTGGTGTGCGATCCTCCTATCGCTCTGGCGCCTTCGACATAAATGAATGCTTTTGCCTGGAGCACCTGCCCGCGGGTGATCCGGGCGAAGCGGACCCAGGTCACAAGTCCAAGGGCTATGAGAACGCCTGCGATATTACGTCCAAAGACTAATGAGAGAAGGATGAAGATGAGCAAATCGGGAAGGCCGTAGCAGATATCCACGATTCGCATCAGAAGATGGTCTAAGGTCCCTCCGATATAACCCGAAATCAGTCCGTAGACAGTCCCTATTCCCAAGGCAATCAGTGCGGTTCCGATGCCCACCGTGATCGAGACTCGCGCCCCATAAAGGACGCGGGTGAAAAGGTCCCTGCCCAATCCGTCGGTGCCCATCCAGTGACTCCATCCGGGACTTTCCAGGATGCGCCGCTCATCCAAACCGCCCGGGCCGTACGGAGAAATCAGGGGGGCGAGAATGCCGCCAAGGCAGACAACTAAAATAAAAGCGAGTCCCCATAAAGCGCCCGGCTGCCGCAATAGTCCCTTCATCAATTCGTTGGGTTTTTTCATCGCTGATGTTCAACAGCTCTTTATTCTCGGGTCCACCAGCGAGTAGCACAGGTCCACCAAAAGATTGGCGCACACCAAAATCACGGTATATACCAGCGTCACCCCCATGATCAGGGGATAATCACGATCGGTTACTGCCGTGATGAAAAATCTTCCCATGCCGGGAATGGCAAAGATATATTCGATGACGAAAGATCCGGTAATCAGGGCTGCGGAAAGAGGACCGAGCACGGTCAGGGTCGGGATAACAGAGTTGTTGAGGGCGTGCTTTAGAAGGACGGCGCTTTCCCTCAGCCCTTTTGCGCGCGCCGTTCGAATAAAATCCTCTGCCAAAGTTTCGAGCAGGGTGGAGCGGAGAAGGTAAGAAAGGTAAGCGGCCGGCGCCGCCCCCAGGGTGACCGTTGGCAGGACCACGCTCGTAAACCCCTCCCATCTGCCGGCCTGGAGCCATCCGAGCTGAATAGAAAATAGCCAGATCAGCAATGCGCCGAGAATAAAATGGGGCAGCGAGATGCCCAGGGTGGCAAGGAGCAGACAACAGCGGTCTGCCCAGGAGTTGTGATAGTAGGCCGCGCATAGGCCAACAGGAAAGGAAAATCCCAGAGCGAAGACAAGCGCAAAAAATCCCAGCAAGGCCGAGACAGGAAAGGTTTCGGCAACGATAGCGCTGACGCTCCGGTCAAGATATTTATAGGAGGGGCCCAGATCTCCCTGCAAGATTCCCTTGAGGTAGCGCGCGTATTGCTTCAACCAGGGTTCATCGAGGTGATACTTGGCCGCAATGTTCGCCAGCACCTCAGGAGGAAGGCGCCGTTCCCGATCAAACGGGCCGCCCGGCGTAACGCGCATAAGGACGAAGGTAAGGGTGACAACCACCCATAAAACGGTCAAACCGTGAAACAGTCGCGTGAGAAGAAAACGAGTCATGTCTAGGCAATCAGAGGATCGAGAATTGAGAATCGATGATCGATCTTCTATCTTCCATCTTCTGTTCTGCTAGGACGGACATGGCGGAGCACGAGGCGCCCCATGGGACTGTATTCTAACCCGGTGAAGCGCGGATTCAGCACCGTGCTCTCCGCGGTGGTAAATAGAGAGAGGATCGGCAGATCCGTCTCACACAGGATTCTTTGCGCCTCGTCGTAAATTTTGCCGCGCTTTTTTCCGGCGAATTCCCTGGCGGCCGATTCCAGCAGTTGATCGTAGCGGGGGTTTTTCCAGTGCGTGTTATTGTTCCCGCTCAGCGCAGTGAAGAGTTTCATGAAATTATCCGGATCCGGGTAATCCGCTCCCCAGCCCAGACGGAAGACATGAGGGGGGTCGGTCTGGAGTTTTTTGAGATAGACCTTCCACTCCTGATTTTCCAGGCGCACGAGAACGCCTAAATTCCTTTTCCACATCCCCTGCGCCGCTTCGGCCACGATCTTGTGATCCTCATCGGTGTTATATCCCAAGGTAACCGGAGGAAAGCCCTTGCCGTCCGGGTATCCCGCCTCCCTAAGAAGCCTTCTGGCCTCGGGCGGATTATGCGTCACTCCTATTCTGGAGTTATGGGCCAGCATGCCGGGCGGAATCCAGCAGCTCGCCGGTTGTTCTCCTCCATGGAGGATCTTGGGAAAAACGCTTCGGTCAATGGCCATGGAAAAGGCCTTGCGCACGCGCACGTCGTCGAACGGCTTTTGATCGATAACGAAGCCATAGTAGTAGCCCCTGAGCTGCGGCACGCGCTGGAAACCGGGCAGCTTGGATACGCGCTGTTTTTCCAGAATGGGAATGCTGTGATTGTCAATGAAATCGAGCTGGCCCTGGTCGTACATGGCCAGGGCGGTCGTCTTCTCATTGATCATAAACATCCGGACTTTTTCCACGGCGGGCTTGCCGAGAAAGAAATCAGGATTGGCGCTGAGCTGGATCTCGTTTTCATGTTGCCAGGAGGCGAGCAAGAAAGGGCCGTTGGTCACGATGTTTCCGGGCTCCGTCCATTTGCTTCCAAACTTCTCGACGATATCCTGGCGCTGCGGGTAGGTGACCTCGAAAGTGGTAATGGAGAGGAAATAGGAGGCGGGATGCTTCAGTTTCACTTCCAGCGTCGAGTCGTCCTTGGCCTGGACGCCGAGCAGCGCCTCATCGCTGATCTTTCCCTCGTGGTATTCTTCAGCGTTCAAGATATCGAAAAGGATATAGGCATACTCGGAAGCCGTTTTCGGATTTAGCAGCCGCTTCCACGAATACTCGAAGTCCTGGGCCCGGACTTTTTTCCCATCGCTCCAGGCGACGTCATCTCTGAGATGAAAAACGATCCTCTTCCCCCCCTCGAGGATGTCCCAGGATTTTGCTATTACCGGAGCGGGTTTCAAACTCTTGTCGAACTCCGTAAGCCCCGCCATGAGATTGGCAATCACGTTAAAGGAGACATGGTCCGTGGCCAGAGACCAATCGAGGCTCGGCGGTTCTGTTCCCAGGTTGACGCGAAAAGCATTTGGATTGCCGCTTGGAGAAAAGGGGTTGCACGACGGGAGGCAGAACAAAGAAAGAAAGGAGAGAATGAAAATGCCGCCTTTTCCAAGTGGGTTTATCAAGGGAATTTGTGCTTGCTTCCGGTTAGTTTTGCAGCTATTAATACTCCAATAGCCGATCTTGTTCAAGCAACTGGGGGGGGCATGAATCCAGCGGAAATACTGAAGAAATACGTCGTGGTTGAGGGCCATCGCGATGTCTACGAACAGCTTTATCGGGCCTCGATCGGAGAGCAGAGCCCGCTTAGGGATGCCATCGCTCCCAGGCTGATACGCGCGGGGGTCAATGTCTCTGTTTATGCGATCAGCGGTGATTCCTATTCGCACACGCAGAATACCGGGAGGTATCTGGAGACCGCGTTGGAAAACATCGATATGTTTTTCGAGGAGGCGCCGAAATCCGAGGGGATGATCTCTCTCGTCCGGACGAAAGCGGATCTTCCCGAGAAGGTCCGCCCCGGCAATATCTCCTTTATCCTACACTTTGAAGGGGGGATGGCGCTGCAGGGCAGCATCCAGCAGCTCAGAAACTTCTACCGGCTGGGTCTGCGCTCGATGCAGCTCACGTGGAATTTCCGCAACGAATTGGGCGATGGGGTGTGGGAAAACCGGACCAAGGGGGGGCTCACGCGTTTCGGCGTGGAGGTGATCCGAGAGATGAATCGGCTCGGGATGGTGGTTGATCTCGCCCATATAAACCGCGAGGGTTTTTTCCAGGCGCTGGAGGTGGCTCGGGCCCCGCTCATCGTGAGTCACGCCAATGCCTGCGGGATGTTGGACAATCCGCGCAACCTGGGGGAC
>Ga0209212_1007352_pt1 | contig 12219 bp, 13 predicted proteins | sample RifGroC2_FD_183996 | JGI IMG/M metagenome (GOLD analysis project Ga0209212, IMG submission 183996) | Groundwater microbial communities from Rifle, Colorado, USA - Groundwater C2 (SPAdes) (version 2) | ecosystem: Environmental > Aquatic > Deep subsurface > Groundwater | place: Rifle, Colorado...
AACTGGAAATCGGCGCTGAATCAATTTACTATCATCTTCGAAGACCGGATGCCTGCACTTTGACCGACAGTCCATTTACACAAAATGATTTACAGGCCCCCATACTCATTTTTGTAGGGAGAGGCAGGACTCTGCTCTGGAACGAACCAAGGTTCATCACCATTAGGAATGGTTGCGTAGGCCCGCCCGCAAATTTCATTGAAAAGATTTTTAGTGCGATCATTGGATGCGATGGTTGCTCGTACCGCATTGGCGTCGTGAGAAGATTTGAAAGCTAACTCTGAAGCGAGTTCGAACCGTCCTATAAGCCAGAAGATGTCGTCGCAATAGACTTCCAGGTAGTTTTGGGCGGTTGAAAAAAGTGGTTGGAGACTGTCAAACTCGATGGCCGCCCAGCGATTCCTCTTGGCTGCAATACACATGGAAACGTCTTTGATAAGCCGTTTTGTGAAAATGTCTTTGGTTGTCAAAGAAGGGCGAAACCAATTTGGGCACCAGACAGTAACCTTGAAACGCATCCAGAGCCTGATCCCGGCCATGAATATTTCCAGATGGAAAAGGGGAATACCGTCGGTCATCCTTTGAGTAATTTCCGAACGAAGCTCTTCGGCCGTGATAGAGTCGCTATCGTGGTCATTACCTTCAATCGATGTTCCAAGGAAGTGCCCACGCTTGTGGAACCACGAGAGGAGTGCCCTGATGGATTTATGCGCATGGTCCAATGACGCAGCCGTGTATGGCTTTTGAGTTAGGTTCTTGCCAGGCCAGAATGCATACAACATCATCCTCTCAAGGTAGGCCAACGGTGTAGCTTGCGGGTCATCGCAGTAGGCAGCGCCCTCACCTCGTTTTGCTTTAAAGTGGTAGCCTTTCTTGATGCCAGACTTGCCGATCAAGTACCAGGAGTCGTCTCCAAAGCGTGACAGCACTTCACCCGACGAATCGCGAGATATTACTTCGTCCAGCAGAGGCAGATGGAAGGTTGTAGCGTCTTCCGGCTCTCGCAAATCGTCCTCAGACGTTAATGCAAAATCAAAGTATTCTTCGACCTCCTGGGCTATCTCATCGATTTCTTCTTGGCGAAATTTTTCAACGTCACCATGCTTTAGCCGATCCCGAAGGGACCCCTCGAATTTTTCCCGGGCCTCTTTAAACTCGATGCTCATCAGATTCCTCTCCATATAGGTGGTGCATCAAACTCATCAGACTCTGCAATTGTTTCTGCCTTGCGTAACTTGGCCGCCCATAAATCATCCGCTTCGCATAAGTCGAAAACCTCTCGAATCGCCTGAAAGCGTCGGTACATGAAGTACGGAAAATTTCCGCCACCCTTTGTCCTGCGCCACTCATGAAGATCACCTAGCCATCGGACCAAGTAAGGCAGGGTGTCTTCGGTTACCTGGCACTTGTCGCACAGCAGGCACATTTCAAAATAGTCGCAGGCCTTTTTTGTCACGCCGTCAGCGCCTGCCTTAAGGTATTCATCGAAGTCGGGCCACGTTGGCGCATAGGGGTCTGTGCAGAACATGAAGGGGTGGCTTCGATGTGTGAAAATTTGAATAGTCGAATTGCTCCGCTGCTTCTTGGCCTGTGTGTATGGAGTAAGACTGCCTGTGAAAGCTTTATCCGCGATAACGTTAAGCTGTTTACGGCTCCGTTCTTTAAGTATTTTTGTACCGTGTTTGCCGCTACTGTAATGAATAAGGTGAGTGTCCTCACTATTGTGTCCAGCTAAGAAGACAAGCAGCGTAATTGGAACATTCATGCTGCGTAATGTTGTAAAATAAGTAACTCGAAGCTGCATAGGAGTTGTATTCATGACGCGAATTACATGATCTACATCCTCATATATTTTGTTTTTCTTAAGAAAAACATCTATATTATGAAGGTAAGATAAGTTTTTTGAAGGGAAAGATGTCTTTCTTTTAGTAGATCTTACATTAATTGACCGAGTAAGTATTGATAAGCTAACCTGCGACGCCATTGAGAATCCAAACAAAATCCTGTTTACGTCATCACCATCAAGGTATTTCACAAATGGCTCTGTTAGCATGCAATAATCTTGCAGAACTCTAAATAGTCCGTATTGCTCGCCCCGGTCGCTTACATGGGTATACAGCTTGGGTCTTCCTTTAGGCTGGCTGCGTCGCTTCTCGCCAGTAATGGTCGGTGCATCATCATCTTCCTGCTCAATCTCTACTGAAAATGTCGCATGTTGCTTGCTGAGGAGTTCGTTGGGGCCGCCATTTTTTATCTGCCGAAGAACGTCTAGGCGGTTGATAGATCGTATCGCCTCTACGTTCCAGCCCGTTAGGGTAAGCCAGTATAAAAAAACGACCGTCCAGTCGTAACTGGTTGGTAAATACTCGTCTCTTAGGAAGTTTGTCCCGCCCGGCATCAGCTCCGCCAGCTTTTTGACGATGAATGTATGTGCGTCTTTTGACATCGCCGAGTAAACCATGATCCTTTCGGCCGGGTTCAAGACGGAATAGTCGATTCTGCCGTCTCTGGAAACGGCGGCAAATTCACCACCAATTTCTTTAGCTGCTGATTCTGCTTCTTCCTTCGACTTGTAGACGTTGTGGAGAACCCCGCACTTGGATTTATAAACACGATAAGAGATACCCACGGTGCGCATGCCGCCGACCATTGGCCAGTCCGGCAGATAAAATGAGAACGTGGCGATAATGTCATCAATCGTCAGGTCAATGTCATCCTCGTTGAACTTTGCTTTGGGCCTACCATTGAGACGCCCCTTAGTTATCCAATCTCGCTTAACCGCATAGAGCCAAGATCCGGACATGCCGATATCCTTAGCTAACTGCTTATGGGAGCGACCGTCTGGCTCAAAAATCGCCTTTTCCAGTTCATCTAGCTGATCATTGGTAAGGGCCGAGGTTTTACCAGGAGTACAGGCGTCGATCTGGTCGAGTCTCAGCACCCTCCCTCTTTTAGCGGCGGCGAACCATTTCAGATTGACGGTACCGTCGTTCTCCACATGTAGCTTGTTTCGGATACGATCAATCTCCGCCTGAAGTGCTTCAATCAGCATACCCATGGCATATGGCGTGTGCCCATCCGTCGCATTCGTTTGCTGATTCTGTACATACGGGAATTTTTCTTTTGCAATTATCCCAGCCAAGCGAGATCTAAACGTGCCCCATCTTCGAAACCACCGATGAGTCGTTTTGCCATTCTCTTGTTTTGATGGGGACACTCGCTTGAGGTGTTCGACGAAATCGTTTAGGAGGGGAGGGGTCAATTCAGAAAGTGAGCGAATCGTTCTTTTGTCCGACGATGCTAGAAACGAACAGAACTCCAGGAACTCCACCTTGCAGCCATGAACAACGGATAGCGAATAGCCGTCAGTATCTTTAAAGGTGGCGCCGAGTTCTCGCATCAACATGCTGCTGAGCACGTCGCCGAACTTTCGGCTGAAATCCTCGGTGTGTGAATGACCAGAGCTATCCCTCACGGTGACGGGGAGCGATGACAGTGGAAGCGTTTTAATTGACACCCAACCCCCTTTCTGCAAAGCGATAAAAAATAATATTGCCGAAGCGCCTAACAAAATGTAATTATTAAAGACTATGGACAGTTTATCAATTGGCCATATTTTGTCAACCACTGTAATTTCCGAGGAATCATTATTTTGTCAAATTGTGATTTTCCGAGGAAAAGCAAGATGCTGATCAACGCCGGCATCAGGCAGATCGTCTATCTCGACGGTTACCCCGACCATCTATCCCTTGCAATGCTTAAAGAAGCCGGGATTGAGTGCCGCCACTTTGTTCCGACCGTTTCGCCCGCCAACCCGGAGTTAGTGCTATGAAGTGTCCGTTCTGTGGTTTCGTCGATACGCGGGTGGTAGATTCACGCTTGGGACGTGAAGGGAACAGTATTCGCCGTCGCCGCGAATGCATCGAATGTGTGCGGCGCTTTACGACCTATGAGCGCGTTGAAGAGATGCTGCCGCTGGTGATCAAAAAGGATGGGCGGCGCGAGCATTTCGATCGCAGCAAGATTATCGCCGGCATGCAGCGCGCCTGCGAAAAGCGACCGGTTTCCATCGCCACCATTGAAAAGAACGTTGATGCCCTGGAACTCCGTTTTCAGGAAGCTGGCGAGCGCGAAGTCGAGTCGAGTCGCATTGGCGAAGCGGTGATGGAAGCATTGCGGGAAATGGATGAAGTTGCCTACGTGCGCTTTGCTTCGGTCTATCGCCAGTTCAAGGATATCAACGAGTTCATGGCGGAGCTCAAGGGGATTTTGGCGCGGGGGGAAGGGCGGTAAGTCCCGGCGGGAACACGCAGGCTACTGCTGGTTTCATCAAGACTCGCCGCATGTTGTCACCGGAGACCGTAGAGTCATGAACCCACCGCACCTGACCTTTATGCAGCTGGCACTTGACCTGGCGAGGCGTGGCGAGGGGCGCACACGCCCGAATCCGCCGGTCGGGGCGGTGGTGGTGCGCCAGGGCAGTGTCGTCGGCAGTGGTTTTCACCCGGCGGCGGGTGAACCGCATGCCGAGATCTTCGCCCTGCGACAGGCGGGCGAGCTGGCTCGGGGCGCTGATCTTTACGTCACACTCGAACCCTGCAGCCATGTTGGCCGCACCGGCCCCTGTTGTGAGGCCGTCATCGCGGCCGGGATCGCCCGAGTTTTCGTCGGGGTGATCGATCCCAACCCGCTGGTGGCGGGCCGGGGGCTGGAGCGACTGCGCAGTGCGGGCATTCTGGTGGAGACCGACCTCCTCGCAGAGGAGTGTCGCTGGCTGATTGCGCCCTTTGCCAAGCATGTCAGCTGCGGCCTGCCCCATGTCACCCTCAAGGCGGCCCTGACCCTCGATGGCAATATCGCCACATCCGCCGGTGAATCGCGCTGGATTACCGGTCCCGCAAGTCGGGAACGGGTGCATCGCCTGCGCGACCAGTCAGACGCCATCCTGGTCGGTATCGGGACCGTTCTCTCCGACAACCCGAGCCTAACCACACGGCTCCCCGAAGGGGGCGGGAGTGATCCTTTACGCGTGGTCGTCGACAGTCGTTTACTGACCCCCGATGATGCGACGATCGTCACCAGTGCGGTGACAATCCCCACCCTAATCGCCACGACAACGGGGGCGCCGGAAGGGAAGGCACAACGTCTGCGTCAACTTGGTGTGGAAGTTATCCGTATCGATGGCCCCGATGATGTGGTCGAGCTGAATGGGTTGATGCGCTCCCTGGGGGACCGGGGGCTCCAGCGCATCCTTCTGGAAGGTGGCAGTCGGCTCAATAGTGCCGCCTGGAAAGCCGGGGTTGTTGATCGGGTCATGCTGTTTTTCGCGCCCCTGCTGCTCGGGGGGCGTGGAATCGGCATCTTTGCCGGCTCTGGCGTCGAGTTTCTGGGGGACGCGGTGCGGCTGTCACCGTTGCGGATGGAGCGGATGGGTGACGATATGCTGATCGAAGGAGAGGTGGTCAGGGCATGTTCACCGGTTTGATCGAAGATGTCGGACAGGTTCGCGACTTTTCCCGCCGCCATGATGGGGCGCGGTTGCTGGTTGCCACTGCTCTGCCGATAGCAGATATGCAGCTGGGTGAGAGCATTGCCGTGAATGGGGTCTGTTTGACCGTAACCAGCCTTGGCGACGAAGCCTTCTCGGCAGATATCTCCCCAGAGACCCTTTCGTGCTCGACCCTGTCCGGGTTAAGAAGCGGGAATCGCGTCAATCTCGAACGAGCCCTGCGTCTTGGCGACCGTCTCGGCGGGCACCTGGTCTGTGGTCACGTCGATGGTATTGCCAGGCTCGTCGATAAACGACGCGATGGTAATGCAATGCGCATGACGTTCCGCCTTCCCCCGGAATACCTGCAATACCTCGTGGTGAAAGGGTCTGTCGCCATCGACGGAGTCAGTCTGACGGTGAATCTGATCACGGGAGAGGATTTTTCCGTCGCGGTCATCCCCCATAGTCTTGTGCAGACAACCTTGGATGACTGCAAGATTGGCGGCTCCGTCAACGTCGAGACCGACATGATTGCCAAGTACGTCCAGAGACTTTTTCCCGGTCATATTGTACGTTCTGCTTCCGCGCCAGCGCATAACGAACTGGATCTCGACATGCTTGCCAAGCATGGCTTTCTGTGACATAGTTGCCAGCCGCAAGGAGCCGATAACATTATGCCAATCGCCAATATAGAAGCAGCCCTCGAGGATATTCGTCGCGGGAAAATGATCATTCTCGTCGATGATGAAGATCGCGAGAATGAGGGGGACCTGGCGATGGCGGCCGAATTGGTCACCCCTGAAGCCATCAACTTCATGGCGCGTGAAGGTCGCGGACTGATCTGTCTTTCACTGACCGAAGAGCGAGCCGATTTTCTCGACCTCCCCCTGATGGTCAGGGAGAACAGTTCGTCCTTCGGAACAGCGTTCACCGTCTCCATCGAGGCGCGTCGTGGGGTTACCACCGGAATCTCTGCCGCCGACCGCGCCCAGACCATACGTGTCGCCCTTGATGACGAAACGACGGCGAAGGATCTTGCCCGCCCCGGTCACGTCTTTCCCCTGCGCGCCAAACGTGGAGGAGTCATGGTCCGGGCCGGGCAGACCGAGGGCTCCGTTGACCTGGCCCGGCTGGCCGGACTCAAGCCCGCCGGAGTGATCTGCGAGATCATGAATGACGACGGTACCATGTCACGCATGCCGCAGCTCCGGGAATTCGCCGAGCGGCACCAGTTGAAGATCGTTACGATCGCCGATGTTGTCGCTTACCGCATGCGCAAGGAACTGCTGGTCCATCGCGCCGCTGAGACCATTCTCCCGACCGCCTTTGGGGGTGATTTTCGCGCAATCGCCTACGAAAATGATGTTGATCGGGCACAGCACATGGCCCTGGTCAAGGGGGAGATCGATGCTGAAACCCCGGTCTTAGTGCGCGTTCACTCCGAGTGTTTGACCGGAGATGTCTTTGGCTCACAGCGTTGTGACTGTGGTGAGCAGTTGCAGAACTCTCTGGTGATGATTTCGGAGGCTGGCGCCGGCGTGGTCCTTTACATGCGCCAGGAAGGGCGCGGTATCGGTCTGGTCAATAAACTCAAGGCCTATGCTTTGCAGGATGGTGGTCACGATACCGTTGAGGCCAATGAAGCTCTCGGCTTCAAGGCCGATTTGCGTGACTATGGCATCGGCGCCCAGATTCTCAGCGAGCTCGGGGTGCGGAAAATCCGGCTCATGACCAACAACCCGAAGAAAATTGTTGGTCTGGAAGGGTATGGTCTTGAAGTTGTAGAGCGTGTACCGATAGAAATCCCGGCAACGGGAACCAATCAGCGCTATCTTAAAACAAAACGAGAAAAGTTGGGGCATCTGCTGGAAAATATTTGAGTTTTCTCGGCCAATTTATCGATTATAATTTGCCATCAAGAACGGATTGTACGAGGAGGCATTATGACCAGAATTGTAGAAGGAAATCTCGATGCCAAAGAGCTGCGTTTCGGCCTGCTGGTCAGCCGCTTCAACAGCTTTATCGGAGAGCGTTTGCTTGAGGGGGCCATCGATGCCCTGATTCGACATGGTGGGGATAAAAAACTGATTGATGTCGTCAGGGTTCCCGGGGCTTTCGAAATTCCTTTGGCGGCCAAAAAAATGGCTACTTCCGGGAAATATGATGCCGTCATCTGTCTGGGCGCCGTTATCCGCGGCTCGACTCCTCACTTCGATTACGTTGCTTCGGAGGTCTCCAAAGGAGTCGCGTCCGTCAGCCTTGATAGCGGGGTTCCCGTTATGTTCGGGGTGTTGACAACAGATACTTTGGAACAGGCTATAGAACGGGCTGGGACCAAAGCCGGCAACAAAGGTTTTGACGCTGCCGTTGGGGCCATCGAGATGGTCAATCTTCTGAGAAATATTTGACACCTATGTCTGGAAACCGTCGCCGTAGCCGAGAACTGGCGCTGAAGCTCATCTATAGCATGCAAGACCAGAGTGAGTCGGTCGATGCAGCTTTAAGTGATTTTTGGGGGCATTTCCGCTTTCAGGAAGATATCTTGGGGGATCCGCTTGAAACGGCGGATGCTCCCCTTTCCGAGGAAGTGAGAAAATTCACCGAAGAACTGGTCCATGGTGTCTCCGATCACCTTGAAGAGATTGATGAGACGATCATGAATTTCTCCACCAATTGGACACTGGAGCGTATGGCCCGGGTCGATTTATCGCTGTTGCGCCTTGGTGCTTTTGAGCTTCTTTATCGACCTGACATCCCGGTCAATGTAGCCATCAATGAAGCCGTTGAAATCGGCAAGCGTTTTGGAACGAAGGACACCCCTGCATTTGTCAATGGCATTCTTGACAAGCTTTCGCGTAGCCCGCTGCGGACTGGTCCCTGAGTGGTTATTGCAAGACCAAGTTCCGAAATAATCTTGTCAATGTGGCAAGGGAAATAAGTAAAGCAAAGGTGAAATATGCGTCCAATGAATGTGGGGCTCCTCGGGTTTGGCACGGTGGGAACCGGAGTCGTCAAGGTCTTTCAGCAAAACGCCGAACTCATTGCCGACAGGCTCGGTGCTCCCTTAAATCTGACCAAGATCGTCGACCTTGATATCACCGCCGATCGCGGAGTCGCCGTAGCGCCGCAGATTCTTTCGACCAAGGTTGACGATGTCATCGCCTCTCCGGACGTCGACATCGTTATAGAATTAATCGGTGGATATGAACCTGCTCGGACCTTTGTCCTGCGGGCCATTGAAAACGGCAAGCATGTGGTTACGGCGAACAAGGCATTGCTGGCTCTGCATGGTGAGGAAATCTTCGCGGCGGCGGCACGTAAAGGTGTCGATGTGTTGTTCGAGGCTTCGGTTGCCGGCGGGATCCCTGTCATTTCAGCGATCAAGGAGAACCTTTGCGCCAATCGCTTTCTCAGCGTCTTCGGCATCCTCAATGGAACCTGCAATTACATTCTGACGCGGATGACGGAAGAAGGGGCCGAATTTAGCGACGTCCTGCGGGATGCCCAGGCTCAAGGGTATGCCGAAGCCGATCCGACTTTCGATATCGAAGGGACCGACACGGCCCATAAACTGGCGATCCTCATTGCCCTTTGTTTCGGAACCCGAGTCCCGTTCAAGGAGATTGTAACGGAAGGTATTACGGGAGTCTCCGCGCTGGATATCCAGTTTGCACGCCAGTTCGGTTACAAAATCAAGCTTCTTGCCATCAGTAAATTTGACAACGGCAAGATCGAGGCTCGCGTTCACCCGACCATGATTCCGCTGAATTACCCCTTGGCTGACGTTAACGGCGTGTTCAATGCCGTGCGTGTGGTCGGAGATTTTTCCGGGCCGGTCATGTTCTACGGACGTGGTGCCGGCATGGCCGCGACTGCAAGCGCTGTCGTCGGCGACGTCATGGCCATAGCCCGTAATCTGCGGGGGAGGAATCCTTTGCGGACGCCGGCCATGGCATATTCCGCCGACAAGATTGGTGATTTGCCGATCAAGCCGATGGCCGAAGTGGTCAGCCAATATTATTTGCGTTTTGCCGCGACCGACCAACCTGGCGTTCTCGCCCAAGTCGCCGGGATACTCGGTCGGCATAACATCAGTATCACCTCGATGATTCAGCCGGAGCGTCAGGTGGAAGGCGCTGTGCCGATTGTCATGTTGACCCACGAAGCACTTGAGGCGGATATCCGCGCCGCCCTCGACGAGATCGATCGACTTGATGTAATCAAGGAGAGGAGTTGCTTGATCCGTATTGAAAATGCCTTAACCTGAAGAATCATCTCCTGATTTTTTAAACAGAAAAGGCGCCTTAGGCGCCTTTTCTGTTTAAAAAATCAGTCCAGGCGGCCATTCTGCCGTAAAGCTTCATATAAAACGATCCCTGCTGCCGTTGAGAGGTTGAGACTGCGGACCTCGCCGGAAAAAATCGGGATGCGGATGGTGTGTTCGACATGACTCTTAAGCAGAGCATCGGGAAGTCCGCTGGTTTCTTTGCCGAAGACGAGGAAATCGCCAGATTGAAAGTCGGCAGTCACGTGGGAGCGTTCGGCCTTTTTCGAGGTAAACCAGCAGCGAGCGAGGGGGTGTGCGGAGAGAAGTTCCCCCAGGGAATCCCATCGCTGCAAGGAAACGGCATGCCAGTAATCGAGGCCGGCGCGCCGCAGGTGCTTGTCCTCCAGGGAGAATCCGAGTTTGCCGACCAAGTGCAAGATCGTCCCGGTTGCAGCACATAGACGAGCTATGTTGCCGGTGTTGGGGGGGATTTCTGGTTCAATCAGGACGATGTTAAAGGGCATATGAGTATTCATAGCTCGAACATAACACGACCCGTTCAAGGACGACAAGTCGCGGACATGCAACAGTCGCGGACATACAAATATTGGCTACACTGGATGACCAAAAATGTCACAAGGAGGTTGGTATTTTTGCAATTGGAAATGGGATACCTGAGGGCAATGCTTTTCTGCGGACAATCGCGTGCGTTTTGGCCGAATTTATCGATAAAGTGATATTGGCTGATTTTTTGCTTGAATAATCCAGAAATTTGGGTAAACCTAGCGCAGGGTTGCATAACGGACCAATTTCATTGGGTGAAGGCTGAATGAAAAACCAAGATGTTCACAAAGTGAAATGGGGAAGAGGCAACGGTACTTTACCGATGAATCTTTCTTCGCATTGCATGGTAAGAACTGTTGGCACTGGGCAGGCAGGATTCACTCTTATCGAACTTCTCGTTGTGTCTGCTATTTTGGGGTTGGTTATGACTATAGCCATACCGTCTTATAATAAGTTCGTGCAAACGGTGAGAATAACCAAGGCAGTTTCGGAGATTGCGGGAATGGAACGCGAAATTGTCGCATATCAGGTTGACAAGAATGTCCTACCGGATAGTCTCAATGATCTCGGCCGAGCTGGAATGCTTGATCCTTGGGGAAGGCCGTACTTTTACTTGAAGATAGTTGCTCCCTTTACGGCAAGAAACGACGCCATTGAAGATTTGAATACCGATTTTGATTTCTACAGCATGGGCTTTGACGGTTTGACGGCACTTCTGACGAACGATGCTGTTAGCGCTGATGACGTTGTGCGCGGCGGTGATGGCTCTTACTATGGGCTGGCTTCTGTTTTTTAGTAGATCTTTCCGGTTTAGTGGTTTTGATTGTACTACGGGATCATACTTTCATGCTGAGGTGTTATCTTTATGACATGTTTTTGCCCAAAGTGTGACGCAAATATTGAGTTAGATCTCGCCAAAATTTCGAACACCGGGCTTTACACTCCTTGCCCCACTTGTAAAAGCCGTTTCTGGGTGCAAAGAGAGTCGTTTATAAATAGGGCCTTTAAGAAGGAGGGCAGGATCTATTGTGTCAATTGCGATGAAGAACTCGGTCTATCGCACGTCTGTTCGCACTGCTCGACTTTGTTGCCAGACTACTGCTTGATTCAAAGGACCAAGCCTCCGAAAAGAAAGGAAGAGAGCTCAAATTTTTCGTTTGATTTCAATTTTACGTCCGGTCATGTTAAATCGCACGCGGCATCAGCGAAGTCCACTTCTGGCAGCAAGGCACTCTATGTGAAATTGGCCATTGTGACAGTTGTTGTGGTTGCTGTCGTGGTTGCAGGGCTTTACATAAAGAAAAGCAGGGAAGAAAGTGCATATGTTACGAACTATGTGCGAGCTTTATATGGGGTCAAATCTGGCGTAGATAAAAGTTTGAATACGTTTGTGAAAATGAAAGAAAATATAGGTTATGGATTAAGTAATCAGGAAGTAGACGCTATCAATATCGCGAAAGCTGAGATTGATAGCAGAATATCGAAACTTGAAAAAGTTCCAGATAAATTTTCTTCTCAAAACGATAAAATATTAGTTCTGCATTCAATTTACGGGAAATTGTACACATTAACTATTTCGCCATCAGCTTCTTCAAGTGTAGACAAGGCAATGGCACTGGAATCAGATTTTAATAAGGTTTCCTTGGAATTGAGAACTATGCTGACCCCAGAATTTATGGCTGAACTTAAAAACGTCTCGACTAGATATAAGAATTTAAGGATTTTTATTGATTAAAATGTAATCGATGGTTTTTTTTGAAAAGGGTCTTTGATTTTGTCAAAGACCCTTTTCTTTAAATATGCCTCGTCCGCCGAATCTGTGGTAGCCGGCGGTAAAAAATAGAGCACTGCCTTTCATGGATGGCTAAGATGGTTTTTGCGGAAACTATCCAACCCA
>Ga0209212_1007353_pt1 | contig 12214 bp, 9 predicted proteins | sample RifGroC2_FD_183996 | JGI IMG/M metagenome (GOLD analysis project Ga0209212, IMG submission 183996) | Groundwater microbial communities from Rifle, Colorado, USA - Groundwater C2 (SPAdes) (version 2) | ecosystem: Environmental > Aquatic > Deep subsurface > Groundwater | place: Rifle, Colorado...
GATTATGCAAATCTTCCTCATTTCCCTTTGTCAACCGTGGAATCTCACAAAGGAAAATTAATTTTCGGATCAATAGGGAATAAAAAAGTTGTTGCAATGCAGGGAAGATTTCATTATTACGAAGGATACACGATGCAGCAAATTGTTTATCCTGTCAGAGTAATGAAGTTCCTCGGAGTCGAAACTCTTCTTGTTTCCAATGCATGCGGTGGAATGAATCCGCAATACAGAAGAGGGGATATTATGATTATGGTTGATCATATAAATCTTCTTGGAGATAATCCTCTTATAGGAAAAAATTATGAAGAGCTTGGTCCCAGATTTCCCGATATGAGTGAAGCTTACAGTAATGAGCTGATTAGTCTTGCAGAAGAAGTGGCTCTTGATAATAAGATTAAAATTCAAAAAGGAGTTTACGTTGCTGTTCCCGGTCCTAATCTTGAAACAAGAGCCGAGTACAGGTTTTTAAGAAACACCGGCGCCGATGTTGTCGGTATGTCGACAATTCCCGAGAACATTGCCGCAAATCATATGGGAATGAAAGTGCTCGGCTTCAGCATTATAACGGATGAATGTTTTCCCGAATCGTTAAAGCCTGTTAATGTTGAAGAGATTATAGCGGCTGCAATGGCAGCCGAACCTAAAATGACATTGATTATGAAGGAAGTAATAAAGAGGCTATAAATGTTTAAGAGAAAATTCTATAATTATATTTTCCTTCTTTTGCTCGGTATCCTGATGTTCGCATCGAATTTCATGAACACGAAGCTTTTTAATTTTGGCGACCATAATTTTACCGTTTGGTTTGTTCTTTCTGTTCTCTGTTTTGCACTCGGCTGGTACATAAATAAAAGTCTCGGCTGGAGAACCGGTGGCAAAATAGTTTTCTCGCTCATTATTGCCGCTACCATTATCGGTATTATGATAATAACTTTTTTCAGAGACTATTTTTCTGCGAATGAACTTTTAACGGAGAATCTTATTCTCTATAGTTTAAGAAACGTAACTCTCGGTGCAATGGCTTTCTTTGGTATGGCAATCTCTGAAGTATTAACTCTTGAGAAGGAAATAGCTGTTATCAAAGAAAAGCTCGCGGTATATGAGAGCGAATTAAAGGATGCAAAGAAAGAAGCCGAGCTTGATATAAGAGAAGCGAAGATTGAAGCAAAAAAGATAATCAATGATGCTGAAATAACCGCAAAAGAGATAATGCTTAAAAAAAACAAGATTGAAAATGAACTGAAGGATTTTATCCAGGCAGAAAAAGAATTGATAAGAAAATATGAGAACGTTTAATTATTTGTTGAATGATGTTTAAGCAGAATTTAGATAAAATAAATTACCCGGAAACAGAGCAAAAGATTTTAGATTTCTGGGAAAAGAATAAGATTTTTGAGAAGAGTATATCTTCAAGAGACGAAAAGAAATCTTTTACTTTTTATGAGGGTCCGCCGACAGCAAACGGCAAACCCGGCATTCACCATGTAATGTCGAGAGCTTTGAAAGATCTTGTCTGTCGTTATAAAACCCTACAGGGATACAAAGTCGAAAGAAAAGCCGGCTGGGATACTCATGGTCTTCCTGTTGAAATAGAAGTTGAAAAAAAGTTAGGCATTAAACATAAAAGTGAAGTTGCCGAATACGGTGTAGAAAAATATAACCAGGCTTGCCGCGACTCAGTTTTTGAGTATCTCGATCTTTGGGAAAAGATGACGACAAGAATGGGGTATTGGGTCGATCTCCACTCGCCATACATTACGCTTAAAAATGAATATATAGAATCTGTCTGGTGGGCTTTAAAAACTCTTTTTGATAAAGGACTTATCTATAAAGATTATAAGATTGTCCCGCAGGATCCTAAGTCCGAAACAGTTCTTTCATCTCACGAGCTTGCCCTTGGTTACAGGGAAACAAAAGACCCTTCCGTTTATGTTTTGTTTAAAATCAAAAATATGGACGAGTTCTTTCTTGTTTGGACAACGACACCGTGGACATTAATCTCAAATGTTGCACTTGCAGTTGGTGTTGGTGTTGATTATGTAAAAATCAAACATAACGATAAAAAAATCATTCTTGCAAAAGAAAGACTTTCGGTAGTTGAAGGTGAATACGAAATACTTCAGGAGATGAAAGGCAAAGCACTCGAAGGAACGGAATACGAGCAACTCCTTCAATATGTGAAACCGGACCTGCCTGACGGCAAGGCAGGTAAGAAAGCATTTTATGTTACTCTTGGTGATTTTGTAAGCACTGAAGATGGTTCGGGCATTGTTCACATAGCGCCTGCTTTTGGTCAGGATGATTATGAGCTTTCTAAAAAATATAATCTTCCTATGCTTCAGCCGGTTACAAGAGGCGGACTGTTTACAGAAGAAGTGACAGATTTTGTTGGCAAGTTTGTAAAAGATGCTGACAACGATATTATTTATAAGCTTAAACAGGAAGGAAAGTTATTTAAGAAAGGAACTATTGTTCACTCTTATCCGTTTAGCTGGCGTCACGAAGATGTTCCTGTAATTTATTATGCACGCGAATCATGGTTTATCAGGACTACCTCGGTTGCAGACAGAATGGTTGAACTGAATAAAACAATTAATTGGCAGCCGCCTGAAGTAGGCGCAGGCAGGTTTGGAAACTGGCTTGAAGAAAATAAAGATTGGGCACTTTCACGGGATAGATTTTGGGCAACTCCTCTTCCACTCTGGATTAGCGAAGATGGAGATACGTTTGCCGTCGGTAGTATTGAAGAGCTTAAGAAAGGTTTTATCGAAGAAAACCCCGACAAGGTCGGGGCAGGTGGAAAAAGAACTTCTGTAAACGAAATAAAAGATATTGATCTCCATAAACCTTTTGTTGATAAAGTATTCTTCGAAAGAAATGGGAAGATTTACAAAAGAACTCCTGAGCTGATTGATGTTTGGTTTGATTCCGGCGCAATGCCTTTTGCACAGTATCATTATCCTTTTGAAAATAAAGAGCTTTTTGAAAAGAGATTCTTTCCTGCAGATTTTATATGTGAGGGAATTGACCAGACACGAGGCTGGTTCTACACACTTCATGCAATTGCTACAATGTTGTTTGATAATGTTGCATACAAAAACATTATTGTGAATGAATTGATTTTGGACAAAAAAGGTATGAAGATGTCCAAAACCCGCGGCAATACTGTCGATCCTTTTCAGTTATTTGATAAATATGGAGCTGATGCGACAAGATGGTATCTCATTACTAATAGTCCGCCGTGGAGACCGACTCTTTTTGATGAAGAAGCTCTCGGAGAAACTCAAAGAAAATTTTTCGGTACTCTGCTAAATACATATTCTTTCTTTGCTCTTTACGCTAATATTGATAAGTTCACATTTAAAGAAGATTTAATTCCTTATCAGAAAAGACCCGAAATAGACAGGTGGATAATCTCGAAACTCAATTCTCTTGTTAAAGAATACACTGATTTAATGAATGCTTACGATGTTACAAAAGCTGCAAGAGCAGTTTCAAACTTTACGATCGATCATCTTTCAAACTGGTATGTGAGAAGATGCAGGAGACGCTTCTGGAAATCCGAAATGAATAATAATAAACTTTCAGCATATCAAACTCTTTATGAATGTCTTGTTACTATTTGTAAGCTTCTCTCTCCTTTTGCTCCTTTTCTTGCTGATGAGATTTACATAAACTTGAATTCCATAACAAAGAAAGAGCCGTTTGAGTCGGTTCACCTTTCAAAGCTGCCGGAAGTTGTTTATAATGATGGAGAGCTTGAAGAAAAAATGGAAATTGCCCAGCAGGTAGTTTATCTTACAAGAACAATGCGTGCAAAAGCAAACCTGAAGGTGAGACAGCCTTTAAAGAAAATTATGGTAGTTGTCGATAAAACCAAAAGAGATGCTTTAAAATATATGAAAAGCGTTATACTCGATGAGGTAAATGTTAAAGAGCTTGTTGTGCTTGATGATGATTCTGAAATTGTAAGTAAATCTGCCAAAGCTAATTTCAAATCAATCGGACCAAAGTTCGGTAAAAAAGTAAAACGAGTTGCTGAGAATATAAAATCATTTGGTAAAGAAGAAATTTCAAAAATTGAGTCCGGCGAAAAAATTGAATTAAATATAGAAGACGAGAAAATTTTAGTATCTTCAGAAGATGTTGAAATAGTAAGTTCGGAAATTAAGGACACGGTTGTTGAAAGCGAAAACGGGGTAACTGTCGCTGTAGATACTGAACTTACTAAAGAGTTGATAAACGAAGGGTTAGCGAGGGAGTTTGTGAACAGGATACAAAATATGAGGAAGGATGCAGGCTTTGAAGTTACCGATAGAATTAAGATATTCTTTAATGGAAGTGAAAAACTTGTCGATGCTGTAAATTCTTTTCAAAATTATGTTTCAACTGAAACCCTTGCAGAAAGTTTAATTTCCGGTGAGATTAAAAATGGAAATGATAAACTTGTTTTGCAACACAAGCAGGATTGGGAAATTGGTGAGTTTAACTGTACTATTCAGATAGAAAAAGTGAGTTTTTAACTAAGGAGGCCGAGAATGGCAAAAAAAACCAAATCGAAAAAATCCGCTCCTAAAAAAGTTTCTAAAAAGAAATCAGCCAAAGCTGAAAAGAAAAAGAAAGTTGCGGCGTCTTCTAAAAAGGCTTTGAAAAAGAAAACGATAAAATCATCCACTAAAAAATCTGTAAAGAAAAAGGAGAGTATGGCTAAAAGTACGGCGAAAAAAACTACTGTGAAAAGAGTAATTGCAAAGAAGATAATTGCTCCGGTAAAGAAAAAAACTGAGAAAAAAGTAAAAGTTCTGAGTAAAGTAAAAACCGAACAGGCTAAGCCTGTTGTTGAAGCAAAAATCAAGATTGAATCAATTAAAGGTTACAGTAAAAAAGACCTTGAACATTTCAAGGAAATTATTCTTGGGAAAAGAGATGAGATAATAGAGCAGTTGCAGAACCTGAAAGAACAAATGCTGGATCCTACAACCGGTGAATATATAAATGAAAATTCTCCCTATTCGCTTCACATGGCTGAACAGGGAACCGATGCAATGGAAAGAGAAAAAACTTTTCTTTATGCTCAAAGAGAAAATAAGTTTCTCGGTTATCTTGAAGATGCTCTTAAAAGAATTGAAACCGGTACATATGGAATTTGTGTAGAATGTGTTGAAGAGCCTCAGCACCTTTGTGAAACCTGCCCGTTAGTTCCCAAAGCACGACTTGAAGCAGTTCCTCACAGCCAGCTTTGTCTTCCAATGAAGCAAAAGAAGGAAAGAGGTTAGTAAAATTAGATACCAGGATATTTTTATTGTAATTGTAATTGTGAATTAGAATTGAGAATATTATTAGTTTCTTTTGCTGTAGTTATTTTAGACCAGGTCTCCAAAATTTTTGTTAAGGGATTTTCACTACCTGTATTCAATATTCATTTTGAAGGTATGCGTACCGGGGAAAGGATTCCTATAATAGGCGATTTCTTCAGACTGACTTTTATAGAAAATCCGGGAATGGCTTTTGGATACGATCCGGGAACCGAAGTTAAGTTGTGGATATCGCTTTTCTCCTTTTTCGCAAGCGTAGGATTGTTCATATATCTGTACCTTATAAGAAACCAGAGTTTAAGTCTTCGTTTTGCAATAGCATTTATTCTTGGCGGTGCTGTAGGCAATCTTATAGATAGAATGTTTTACGGCATAATATACGATTATGCACCGTTGTTTTACGGTAAGGTTGTCGACTTTTTAGATTTTGATTTTTTCAATGTTTCTTTCTTTGGAAGAAGCTACGACCGCTGGCCCATATTCAATTTTGCGGATGCAGCAGTTTCAATAGGAGTGCTGATCCTTATTCTTTTTTATAAAAGGCATAATAAAGAAACAGAAACTCAAACTGTTGAAGCAGGATTGCAGGTTGAGAGCGCTGGTCAACAGGTTGTAAATCAAATTACGGATAATCCTCTCGGAGAAAGTAATATTTCCGTAAATAACGGGAAAGAAAATTCTAATGGCGAAACTGATAAAGGAAAAAAGATACCGGATTGAAGTTCCAGCCGGGAAGAAGAAAGAACGGCTCGATGTTTTCCTTGCCAGCCAGATTGAAAATGCCACCCGATCAAGAATCCAGAAATTAATTGAAGCCGGTCTTGTAATTGTTAACGGTAAGAAAGCAAAAGCAAGTTATACAGTTCTGCCTAACGATATAATTGAAGCATCACACCCGATAACTCCCCGTCCGGAAGAAGCCGAACCGGAAGAAATACCGCTCGATATTGTTTATGAAGATGAATTCCTGCTTGTTGTAAATAAGCCTGCAGGAATGGTTGCTCATCCTGCTTATGCAAATTATACGGGAACACTTGTAAATGCTCTTCTTCATCATACAAAAAGCTTAAGCGGATTGAATGAACCGGGAAGACCGGGGATTGTTCACCGGATCGATAAGAATACAAGCGGGCTTCTTGTTGTTGCCAAAGATGATTTTACTCATGCAAAGCTTGCGGAACAATTTTCAAAGCATTCTGCCGAAAGAGAGTACAGGACAATTTGCTGGGGAATTATTAAAGATAATAAAGGAGAAATTTCAACTAACATTGTACGAAGTAAAAGCGATAGGAAAAAATTTGCAATCAGTCTGCCTGATCGGCAGACAGGTAAAACGGAAGGAAAAGCTGCAACAACTTTATATGAAGTAGTCGAGAGATTTGAGTTTGCAACTTATCTTAAATTAAATTTGAAAACAGGAAGGACACATCAAATCAGGGTTCATCTTTCAGGAATAAATCATCCCATTTTTGGAGATGAAACTTATGGCGGAAGGAAAATTGTTCATGGATCAACATTGCCTAAAATGAAAAGCAGAATTGAAAATCTTTTAGAAATAATGCCGAGACAGGCTCTTCATGCAAAAACACTTGGTTTCTTTCATCCACAAAAAAAAGAATTTATGAGGTTTGATTCCGAACTGCCGGAGGATATGAAGGAGTTGTTGGAGAAGTTATAAAGGACTCAATTAAAATGAGTATAATATTGAGTATAACACTTAATAAAGGGGGAGAACACTTTCATTTGCAGACTTTAACTTTCTCCTGAACAGTCTATAACTACATGGTAACAAGTACTACTTCAAACCTTCCAATTCTTTCGTCATCGCTTTAATAATTGCTTTTCTGTCTTCCGGTATAGTAGAAAAATATTTTTCAGCCCATAAATTTATTTCAATCATTATGGGAAGTAAGTCAATCCCTTTTCTGGTTAGCTTGTATAACACTTTTGCTTTGCTATCAGGATGGTCTAATTTTTCAATAATTTTGTTTTCTTCCAGCGCATGCAGTCTGGAGGCTAAAATATTGGTAGCTATTCCTTCCGGTGACTTTAAAAAGTCGCCGTAGGTGCACTTTTTAGCAAACATCAGGTCCCTGATAATCAACAGCGACCACTTGTCTCCCCAGATATCAAGGGATTGACTAATAGGGCAATTTGATCTTTTCTTGACTTTAGTCATAATAATATTAAGTCCACTTGCATTTTGAAAGTTCTATCTATATATTCACTTGCATAATACAAGTAAATATAATGAACAAAAGAAATAAAAGAAAATGAAACAAACAATTTTAGTAACAGGAGCATCCTCAGGTTTTGGACTGCTTATCGCCAACAAGCTACATGAAAATGGATATAATGTAATCGGCACAAGCCGAAATCCGGAAAAATATCAAAGCAAATTGCCTTTTAAATTATTGTCGTTGGATATTTCTGATGACAAATCAATCGAATCTTTTGCAGAGCAATTGTACGGACAAATTCAGCACCTGGATGTGCTGATAAATAATGCAGGATACATGCTTACAGGACTTGCCGAAGAAACCTCTGTTGAATTAGGCAAACAGCAATTTGAAACAAACTTCTGGGGAACTGTTAATTTAACAAATTCTATTTTACCCTATTTTAGAAAACAGAAGAGTGGACAAATTATAACTGTTAGTTCAATTATGGGTTTAATAGGACTACCTGGTAAGTCTTTTTATTCGGCTTCAAAGCACGCTTTGGAAGGATATTTTAAATCTTTACGCTTTGAGTTAAATCAGTTTAAAATCAAGATTAATATGGTAGAACCGATGTGGTCTAAAACCAATCTGGGGTATAATACAGTATCATCAAATGGCAATATTGCAGAGTATGATTTATACAGAAAACAAGTTAAAGCTTATTTTAAAAAAAGTATGGAAAATGCAGAACAGCCTGATACAGTAGTCAATGTCATAATAAAACTGATAAGTGCAAAAACACCTAAATTTCGAAATCCGGTTGGCAAGATGGCTGGAATGATTTTATTTCTTAACAACTACGCATACAATATGTTTGAAGGGTCAATACATAAAAGTGTCAAAACTGCGAAGTAAAATATGTCCAGGTTGCAAAACGAAATTTCCCTTCCCAAATTGAATAATGTTGATGCTTCTTATTTTTCTCGAATCCCAACCTGCTTCCATTACTGCTGTTCACGAAAGAAGTGGGTATGGGCCCGAAGGAATTTAAGAATCAGGTTATGAATTGATTTAATTGCCTGGATTTTTTCTCTTTCTTTTTAGCACCATAAAGTTTCCAAGAGTAATCAGTATAACACCAATTATTGCATACACATCCCACAAGTAACCCTCAAATATTGTAGACAAAACCAATGCGATTATTGGAAAAACAAGAGTTACATAAGCAGATTTGTCAGCCCCGATCTTGCCAAGGAGAGTTAGATAACTTGAAAAGGCTATTATCGATCCGAATATAGCTAAATATATCAGCGAACCAATGTAAGGCAATGAAAAATTAAAATTAAAAGACTTACCTGTTACCAAAGCTAATAACAACATAAGTAAGGAACCGTAGAGCATTCCAAAAGCATTGGTTTGAATAACCGGGAGTTTGTTTCTCTGATTATATGCAGAGGTAATATTGCCGAATGAGGCTGTAACTACGCTAACTCCTGCCAAAAGTAGAGCTGAAGACTCTTCACTGGAAAAGGTAAAACCAAACAGTTGATCTTTGAAAACCAATGTAATACCTATAAATCCCATAAGTGAACTTAACAGGACAGTTAAATTGATCTTGGATTTTAGAAATATGGTACCATTAAGAATGTTAAAGAAAATTATTGTAGAGAATAGAACAGCAACTAATCCACTTTCCAGATGAATTTCTGCTAAATAAACCAGCCAGTAGTTTACGCCGAACAATAACAAACCTTGTAATGCTATATAAAAGTGTTGCTTTACGGGATATTTTAGATTCATCCGGGTTAAGCTGCAGTATGCAAATAGAATTATTGCAGCCAATAAAAATCTATAACTCACGGAGACTAACGGATCAACAACTCCAAGCTGATACTTAATTGCAAGCCAGGTAGATCCCCATATTAGTGCCGGAATCGAAAATAGAATAAAATTTTTCATATTGTTTTTTAATTTTTTTTAACCCGCAAATATAAAGTGAATATAAGCTAATAACACATACTTACAGCTTGGGTTTTGAAAACCCACCATACTTTTCTCGCCTGTTCAAAAAAGAAGTGGGTGTGAGTCCGAAGGAATTTAAAAACCAGATATTAAATTAACTTTTCTAATTAATTCAGGAAACTTATGAGCAAAGTAACAGAGGGAATTCATTATTCACTGGATAGAAGGATCGTACAACTCAAAGTCCAGCCGGACTACATAGATTTCCTGCACAATCCATTTTGTACATTACTCTCTATTGCTTCTTCATTGTAATCAGGAATACATCGTTCTCACGAATATCCAGTTCCTTCTGAAAAGGTACATTGGTTTTTACTAGAATTTTTTCATTGGAAATTGCAGAACCATCGCTTAGTTTTTTTAGTTTCAGTACCTGTTCTTTTGTTAGTTGATTAGGTCTGCCCATATCATAATATGCTGTATAAGGATCGTTTGCACGATATCCAACTTTATAGATTTCAAGTATATATGAACCTGCAGGAATTTCGGAGATATTTATTTTTACTTTTCCTTTTGATTTTGCAGGCAAGTCGCGGATATAATAAACCTGGTTATTTACAGAATCACCGGGATGTGTGATTGTAAAATCCCAAAGAAGTACTTGTACATTTCCTTTTTCATCTTTGCATGCCCAGGAAGAAGCATCATTGTTTACCAACTCTGTTTTCCCAAGTTTGTTCATGAATTGATATGAATAGAAAGCAGGCTTGTTGATTGCTTGATAATTTAATAAACCAAAACCGCCATGGAAAGGAGTGAAGCGAGGTCCGGGTTCTTCAAAAATATCTGTGAATACCCAGTATGACATTGACTGAGCAGCATTTCCGACTTGTTTTAGTTTTTGTAAAATGTATGCTGCTTCATGATAACTATCGTGTATAGGATCAGCAGGTGTGTATGAAGAACTCCATTCAGTATAATGCAGTTCTAAATTCGGCATAGAGGTGCTGGCAATTTCATTTCTTGAATTCAGAACATCCTGGCTAACACTCATCGGGTTTTGGTCAAGTACAGTTCCGGAGTTTCCAAATTCATCGAGATAACCCTGCTTAACTCCATATGCATGAGTACTTATAAAATCTATTGGAAGATTGTTCTCTTTACAAAACTCAATCATTTCAATTTCCCAGGCTGCGCCGGCAGTAGCGGGACCACCTACTTTAAATTCCTTGTTAACACTTTTTATTGCATTAACAGAATATTGATATAATTTAAAATATTCTTCCTGCGTTCCTGTCCAGAAACCCGGTGTGAGATTGGGTTCATTCCAAACTTCAAAGTACCATGTCTTAACTTCATCAGCACCATAGCGTTCAGTAAAATGAAGTGTAAGATTGCGGATTAACTCTTCCCACTTTTTATAATCTTTAGGCGGAGTTACATTTCCTCTCCACCAGAAAATAGTTTCTCTCCCACTTGCCAATGCTTCAGGCATAAATCCTAATTCAACAAAAGGCTTCATTCCGATGCTAAGAATAAAATCGAATAACACATCTACATACTGATAATTATATTCCGGTTTTCCATTTCTATCTTCACGATAAACGCCCATGTCATCAGTCAACAATCCATGCATACGGATATATTTGAAACCGCATTCTTTCTTCACGTACGCCAATTGCTGCTGCCAATCAGCCCGCAAGCCTTCATTGGCTCTACCTGCGCCAACACATTCATTGAACTTTGTATTAAGGGGACCTTTGACCTTATTGAAATCAAGATTGATTATCCGTTCAGGAGATTGTGCAAATATATTGGATATACACAAGCCGATGAGAATGACTAAAATAGTTTTAAAATGTTTTTCCATAATCAGATTTTCCCTAATATTTTTTCCCTTTTCTCTGAAATTCCCATATCAGTTTATTTAACAGGTTTGTAAATGAAATTCTTGAATTTAACTTTCCCATCTCCAATAGAGCAAAGACCAATCCGTAAGCTTAAAAAACCACCGAGTACATTATGATGTAAAGAAGAAACTTCGAGAGAACTTTCTATTTTATTCCAGTTTTCCCCATCTATACTGTAATACATATCAACAGTATTATTAATATTTTTGAGGCGAAGGAATACGTGATTTTTAATTACTTCTTTCTCGGTTGTAAACTGCCAGCCCCCAAGATTAGCTAAAATATTTTCTTTATCTGCCAATATTCCGGAATAAGCATTCTCGTTATAAAAAAGTACTAATCCTCCGGTTGCTTCTCCTTCAATAATTAATTCAACCTGTGTTATATATGAGTGGTCTGACGGGATGCAAAGTAACGGAGAACTTTCGCCAACAGAATGACCTTTAGCATTAATAACTAAACTATTATCAACCAAATAGAATTTGCTGGTATCGTATTCGCCAAAGAATTTCCAGTGAGGTTTTAACTCTCTGCCTTCAAAGTTATCATTTAAAGAAAACGCTGCGTTTGAAATTTCTCCTGCAGATCTTTCCCCGCCTTTGGCGGGATGGATTCCTATAATTGGTTCATCTGTTTTAATACCGTCTGGTGTTTTATACCAACCATCATCTGTCCATTCAATGGGTTGAAGTAAAGTTTGACGACCCATATTATAATGTCCATTTTCATATCCGTGAAAAACCATCCACCAATTTCCTGTTGCGTCTTCGAATAAAGTACCGTGCCCTTGAGACCACCATCTTTCAGAACTTTCTTTTGTTCTAATGATAGGGTTGTATGGCGAATTCTCCCAGGGACCAAAAGG
>Ga0209212_1007354_pt1 | contig 12211 bp, 8 predicted proteins | sample RifGroC2_FD_183996 | JGI IMG/M metagenome (GOLD analysis project Ga0209212, IMG submission 183996) | Groundwater microbial communities from Rifle, Colorado, USA - Groundwater C2 (SPAdes) (version 2) | ecosystem: Environmental > Aquatic > Deep subsurface > Groundwater | place: Rifle, Colorado...
CTAGTTGGTAGGGTAATGGCCTACCAAGGCTATGACGGGTAGCGGGTGTGAGAGCATGACCCGCCTCACTGGGACTGAGACACTGCCCAGACTCCTACGGGAGGCTGCAGTCGAGAATCTTCCTCAATGGCCGAAAGGCTGAAGGAGCGACGCCGCGTGCAGGAAGAAGCCCCTCGGGGTGTAAACTGCTTTTACAAGGGAAGAATGCCATACCTCATTGCATTCGGTCTGTAGTTTTTGAATTTTGTAATTTTATAATTTTTAAATAAATCAAAATTTTTAAATTTTAAAACATTAATTGTTTTAGAAATTAGAAATTAAACATTAGAAATTATTTAAAAATTGGAAATTAAAAATTAAAAATTTCACCCGAGCGTAGCGAGGTGTGGCATGACGGTACCTTGAGAATAAGGACCTCCTAATTTCGTGCCAGCAGGAGCGGTAATACGAAAGGTCCAAGCGTTATCCGGATTTATTGGGCGTAAAGCGTCCGCAGACGGTTAGATAAGTTTCTGGTTAAATTCCATGGCTCAACTGTGGAACCGCCGGAAAAACTCTCTAGCTAGAGGGTGGGAAAGGCCACTGGAATGGCTGGTGTAGGAGTTAAATCCGTTAATATCAGCTAGAACACCAAAGGCGAAAGCAGGTGGCTGGAACATTCCTGACGTTCAGGGACGAAAGCGTGGGTAGCGAATGGGATTAGATACCCCAGTAGTCCACGCCGTAAACGATGGATACTTGACATTGGCAGTCTCGACCCTGTCAGTGTCGCTCTAAACAAGCTAACGCCTTAAGTATCCCGCCTGGGGAGTACGAGCGCAAGCTTAAAACTCAAAGGAATAGACGGGGACCCGCACAAGCGGTGGAGCATGTGGTTCAATTCGAAGATAAGCGAGGAACCTCACCAGGGCTTGACATCTAGCCTATGTTAAACTTTAACCGGTTTTTCTTAGTGGCTAAGACAGGTGCTGCATGGTTGTCGTCAGCATGTGCCGTGAGGTGCACCGTTAATTCGGGTAACATGCGCAACCCTCATCCTGATTTAAATTTTATCAGGAAACTGCCCGTGATAAACGGGAGGAAGGTGGGGATGACGTCAAATCAGCATGGTCCTTATGCTCTGGGCTACACACGTGCTACAATGGCCATTACAATGGGGCGCCAAGCCGCAAGGCGGAGCTAATCTCATCAAAAATGGTCTCAGTTCGGATTGAGGTCTGCAACTCGACCTCATGAAGTCGGAATCGCTAGTAACCGCGAATCAGCCTCGTCGCGGTGAATACGTTCTCGGGTCTTGTACTCACCGCCCGTCACGTCAAGGGAGCCGGTAATGCCCAAATCTCGATGTTTGTCGGGAAAAGGTAAGACTGGTGACAGGGACGAAGTCGTAACAAGGCATCCGTAGCGGAAGCTGTGGATGGATCACCTCCTTTCTAAGGAGTATATCCCGACATTGCGTCGGGAGACTCTCGCCATTCCATATAATTTTATATGGAATGGGCAGTCGATCCCTCACCTTTTAGCCGATTGGTTTGAAAATTTATTATTTTAGATAAATAAATGGAATCAATCAAATAAACACTAATAATATTTATGACAGAGCGCGACGCGCTCGTCGGCTGAAAGGTGAGGGGTGAGAGCTAAAAATCCTCATTACGCGGTGTAATGAGGTAGGCATAGACATTATAACCATTAAGCAGCTAAATAAAATCTACGAATATACGAATCTCTTACGAATATACCAACAAAAAAACACGGGGTTGCCGCGTCTGCTCGCAGTAGCGCGCCTCCTCGCAATGACAGGTTTATAAATTTGTAAATTGGTAACTGATTCGTAAATTCGTAGATAATTCACTGTATGTTGATGATTCGCTTGTCCCGCGTGGGCAAAAAAAAACAACCAACTTATCGGATAATTATACAGGATAAAACCAGGGATCCTTGGGGCAAGGCGCTGGAGATTTTGGGTAATTATAACCCGCATACCAAAGCAATCGCCATTAATCAAGAAAGGCTTAATTACTGGCGGGGCGTCGGAGCACAAATGTCAGCCACGGTTAACAACCTTTTAATTAAAAAACAAATCATTACCGGTACGAAAATGAAAGCAGCCAGAACTAAAACTCAAAAAGTAATGGCCGCACTGAAGAAAAAAGAAGACGAAAAGAGTAAACAAGAAACGGAAGCTAAGGCCAAGACGGCAGCGACAGCCAAGATAACAGAAGAAGAGGAAGCTAAGGCAGCCGAAGAGTCTCCGGCTGAAGAGCCAAAAGCGGAAGAACCAGTGACTCCAGCCGAAAAAGTAAAAGAAGAAGCGCCCGAGAGTGAGAGCGCAGGGAAGTAAATTGGTAATTTAATAATTGGATAATTCGGGGACGAGGAAACTCGTCTCTTTTAAATTTCTAATTCCTAATTTCTAATAAAATTTCTAATTATTAATTCTTATTCAAAAACAAGAAGCAACGGAACAACATTAAACCTGTCACCACAACATTGACAAGCTGATAGCCGTGATCTATAATTTAATAATACAAGCGTTATTATTCCGGCTGTCACCGGAAGAGCTGCGGAAAGAAAGTCTTAATGATGTTAAGATAATTAGATTCCGCCGGGTGTGCCCGTTATAGCTGAAATCAAGAGTCCGATATTTCAAACCGCCTTTAGGCGGGCATAAAAAAACGCTCACCTCCCCTGAAGGGGGTTTGAAATAATTGGGAATCAAGGTGGTATCGCGGACAAAAAGTTCGTCCTTGAAACAAAGACTGCTTTTGTTTTGGGGACGAGCTTTTTTATATTTCATTAATGTTTAGATCCCTCTCCTGATCTCGCCCCGATAACGCTTGCGCTCATCGGGACTCGTCAGAGGATGACAGCAAGAAGAAACCCCTTTGCCGTTATTCCCGCCCCGTATCGCAGTACGGGGTAAACTCCAGCGGGAATCCAGAAACAAAAAATAAACAAAAAAAGACTTGAAATGGTTTTAATTGAAAAATTAAAAAAATTAATTAATTGTTTTAAAACTGAAAATTATTAAACTGAAAATTAAACCTATGGAACTACCAAAACAATACGACTCGACCAAAGTTGAGGAAAAAATTTACCAAAAATGGGAAGCATCCGGCTATTTTGATCCGGATAACTTGCCGCTACCAGCTGACGCGCCCGTATTTTCCATTATGATGCCGCCGGTGAATGTGACTGGTGTTTTACATTTGGGGCATGCCTTGGAAAACGCTATTATGGACACGGAAATAAGATATCAGCGGATGAGGGGGAAGCGAGCTTTTATCCTGCCCGGCACAGATCATGCCGCAGTAGCCACCCAGGCTAAAGTGGAACAGGAATTGATAAAATCCGGCCAGTATAAAAATCCGCGAGCCGAATTGGGCCGGGAAAAACTTTTAAAAATTATCAGAGAGTACGCGGAAAACTCACAAACGACTATTTTGAGCCAAATCAAGAAGATGGGCACTTCTTGCGACTGGTCACGGTTGGCTTATACTTTTGACCAGCAACGGGAGAAAGCGGTTAATGAGATGTTTATCAGAATGTATAATGATGGCTTGATTTACCGCGGACATAGGGTGGTTAATTGGTCAGTTAAAGGGCAATCAACCTTGAGCGATGATGAGTTGGAATACAAAGAACAGCCCGGGAAACTTTACACTTTTAAATATAGTCGTGACTTCCCTATTCCCATCGCTACCACCAGGCCAGAAACCAAGCTGGGGGATACGGCAGTGGCTGTTAATCCAGATGACCCGCGCTATGCACAATATGTTGGAGCAGAATTTGAAATAGAAGTGGGCGCCAAAAAACCGCTACAGATAAAAGTTATCGCCGATGACGCAGTCGATCCAACTTTTGGCACTGGTGCCCTTGGGGTGACACCGGCTCATAGCCAAATAGATTTTGAGCTAAAAGAAAAACACGGACTGAAATTAGTTCAGATCATAGATCGGTACGGGCGGATGACGGAAGAAGCCGGGACTGAATATGCCGGACTCAAGGTTTTGGAAGCGCGGGACAAATTTGTTGATTATTTAAAAGAAAGGGGTCTTTTGATAAAAGAGGAAGAAATTATCCAAAATGTGGGCGCCTCTGATCGTTTTGGCGATGTAGTGGAAGTGATCCCTATGCTTCAGTGGTTTGTGGATGTTAATAAAAGAATACCTGGACGTAATAAAAGTTTTAAAGATTTGATGAAAGAAGTTTTTACTACTGGCTTGGACGGCGACGCCAATCAAAAAATAAAAATCACGCCCGAGCGCTTTGAAAAAAGTTATTTCAATTGGATTGATAATCTGCGCGACTGGTGCATTTCCAGACAGATTTGGTGGGGACACCAGATCCCTGTTTATTACAAAAAACAATTAACAATTAACAAGGAGCAAGGAGTGGATATCACCTACTTTGTGCATAGCACAACCACGGATAACCAGCAGGACTTGCGCACTGGCTGGAACGGTGGTGAATACGGAGAAAAAGGGGAAAAACAAAATCAAGAACTAAAAAAAATAATACGAGAAAGGGGCGATAAATATGATGTTGTTTTTTGCTCTGATTTGAGTCGGGCGCGGCGAACAGCCGAGATTGTTTTTGGAGAAAACAACACACAAATCATCATGGATGCGAGGTTAAGAGAGTGCAATTACGGCGATCTTAATGGCAAACCTGAAGATAAATTTAAAGAAGAAAAATATTACATTGATAATCCGCACCCAAACGGCGAGAGTTATAATGATGTAAAAAACAGAATACAAAATTTCCTGAAAGAGGTGGCTGAAAAATTTAATGGTAAAAAAGTTGCTATCGTGGCGCACAAGGCGCCACAGCTTGCCATTGAATCAATTGTTAACAATGTTTCTTTGGAAAAAGCGCTGGATAATGACTGGCGCAAGAGAAAAGCCTGGCAAGCTGGGTGGAATTATATCTATGGGGGTAATAAAACCTGGGATTTAAAAATCTACGGTAAAGATATGTTCCAGGGTTTAGTTAACGGTAAAAAAACCATTGAAATCAGGGCGGGGAAACCAGAGAGCGCTGAAAAATATTGGGGTGATTTCAAGACGGGCGATATGATTGAATTTCATCTCGCTGATGAAAAAATGGATAAATTTATAGATGGCGTAAAATCGGAGAGGCGGACAATAGAAAAAGTAAAATGTTTTGACAATTTTGAGGGCTTATTTAAAGAATACCCAGCTGGCCAGGACTATCCGGGCAAAAACGCTGAAGAATTAAAGGCGTGGTATGAGGCAAGACCGGTGTTGAATGAAAGGATTAAAAAATACGGGTTGTGGGTGTTTGAGTTGAAACAAATAAAAGACACTGGAATTGCGCTGACTTTTTTCCGGCACGCGCAGACTGAGAGTAACAAAAAAGGGGTTACCATGGGCAGAACGGATATGAGTCTCAATAACGAGGGGATAAAACAAGCTGGGGAAATCGCGGAGAAAATAAAAGAGAGACATTATGATTTAATCTTCTGCTCGCCATTGAAACGAGCCAGAGAAACCGCGGAAATACTTTTTGGAAAGAATAATCTGCGAATTGACAAGCGGCTGATTGAAATTGATTTCGGGCAGCTGACTGGCAAAAGTTCTCTTGAGGCTGATGATTACCGAGAAGCCGGTTTTCCCGGCGGAGAAAGTTATTATGATGTCTCGCGTCGAGTAAATAATTTTTTGGAAGAAATTTTTATTAAATATCCTGGCAAAAAAATTGCCATTGTCGCACACAGTAATATTTGGAAAGTTTTAGAAAATATAATCAATGACCAGCCGTTAAATATTAATTTCTTAAAACAACACACACCGCTTGGACCGGTTGAATTTAATTTTTCGGAAATAAAATATGTGCAGTCAGAGGCGCCCAAGGGTGAAAACTGGGAACAAGACCCGGATACTTTGGATACCTGGTTTTCTTCGGGACTGTGGACTTTTTCCACATTGGGCTGGCCAGATAAAACTGATGATCTGAAGAAATTTCACCCAACGACTTGGATGCAGATGGGTTATGAGATTTTATTTTTTTGGATGGCCAGAATGATTTTAATGTCCAGCTACGCTTTGAATGAAATACCTTTTAAGGAAGTTTATATTCATGGCATGCTGCGCGATAAACAAGGCAAAAAATTTTCCAAATCCCTTGGCAATGGCATTGATCCCAGAGATATATGTGATAAATACGGGACTGACGCCCTGCGCCTGTCTTTAATTTCAGGAGTTACGCCTGGTAATGACGCCAGATTTTACGAAGATAAGGTAGTGGGTTTTAGAAATTTTGCCAATAAGCTTTGGAATATCGGCCGGTTTATACAAATGTCTCCCTACGGGAGATCCCTTGAAGGGGGACAAATTAACAAAACTATAAAACCGACTACATTAGCAGACCAATGGATTATCAGCCGGTTAAATAACATAATCAAAGAAGCAACGGAAGATTTTGATCATTACCGTTTTTCTCTGGCTTCGGAAAAATTGTATGAATTCGCCTGGCACGAGCTGGCTGACTGGTATGTGGAAATTGCCAAAAAACAAGGTGATGAAAATACTTACCAACTTTTGACCGAGGTTTATCTCAAGACACTGACCCTCTTGCATCCATTTATGCCTTTTATCACAGAAGTTATTTTTGAATCTTTTCGGCCGGAGAAAATGCTTATGATTGAGAAGTGGCCAGCGGCTGATGAAGATAAAATTAACGCCCAGACCGAGCAAAATTTCAAGGCTCTGCAAGATTTGATCACGGCCATTCGCTCTTGGCGCAAGGAAAAAAATATTGAACCGAAAGAAATACTGAAGATCAAGGTGGCGAGCGATGACGATCTGATTAAAAAAGAAAAAAATATTATTGATTATTTAGCAAAGGTAGAAGTGGAGAGCGTGGACAAATTGGCGGAATGTGATCTAGAAGTAGCAGGAATGAAGGTGAAGATAGGGGTGATTTAAAAATATCTACAAAGGCGGCATTCCGGAATGCCGCCTTTAAAAAAATAACAAATGATCGGCTAGTCAATGTCTGCTTCGCGTAATTCTTGCAATTGCGCTACCAAGTCTTGCAAACTAGTGGGTTTTATATCGTTTAATATATTTCCTCTACTATCAATAATTTGGAATATGTAGCCCTTATCCACAGCTCCAGCTTTAAATTTTTTTTCTAGTCGGTCTAATTTACCTTGCTCAACTATATTGCTTGCGGCTTCAACAATGGTTGGAGCTGAATCCGCCCCAACCTCCTGTGATGCATGTCTTACTTCTGGCATAAATATTTTTTTAATTTATAATATTTAATTCTATAATATAATTTTTGCCCCCATGAGGAGTCGAACCTCAATTACAAGATCCGGAATCTTGCGTCCCCCGCCTGCCATCGCCAATGCCCCCAGCAGGAATCGAACCCACACTATAAGCTCCGGAAGCTCATGTTCTATCCATTAAACTATGGGGGCGCTGGCTATGGCGGGCAGGTATCCATTAAACGATAGGGGCCGGGACAATTTTCAATTTCCAATGTTCAATGTCTAATTTTTACTAGGTTTTCAGTATCAGTTAAAATAACTTAATTTACTTAACTCACTTGATTTACTTAAAATTATTCCACCTTTGGCCGATACTGCAGAGCCTCGGCCACATGCTCTATTTTGATAGTTTCCTCACCAGACAAATCAGCAATGGTGCGGGCTAGCTTTAGTATACGGTAATAAGCCCGCGCTGACAAGCGCATCTGCTGAACCGCGTTTTTAAGCAACTCTTGAGTGCCAACATCAACCAAACAGACCCGGCGAACCTCTTCGGAACTCATTTCAGCGTTACTGATAATTTTCATATTTTGAAAACGTTCCAATTGACAACGGCGGGCGGCATTGACCCGTTCTCTGATCGTTGCCGACGATTCACCAAGTTCGGCCGATGAGAGTTTGCTAAAATCAACGCGCGGCACTTCAATATGAATATCAATGCGATCCAAAATCGGACCGGAAATTTTCTTTTGATAGCTGGCGATTTGCATCGGTGTACAAATGCAATTTTTTTCCGGATCACTATGGTAACCGCAAGGGCAGGGATTCATAGAAGCCAAAAGGATGAATTGGGCGGGAAATTGCAAAGTACCGGCAGCGCGAGAAATATTGATAATGCCGTCTTCCAAGGGCTGGCGCAGATTGTCCAAAGCTACGCGGGGAAATTCGGGGAATTCATCCAAAAAAAGAACGCCGCGGTGAGCGAGAGAAATTTCTCCCGGTCTTGGCCAAGCACCGCCGCCGACTAAAGAAACCCCTGAGGCGGTATGATGCGGCGAACGGAAAGGACGCGATCTTACCAGCGGCTCATTTGACGGCAAAAGACCGGCCACGGAATAAATTTTAGTCACCTCCAAGGACTCTTCCAAAGTCATCTCTGGCAGAATAGTCGGCATGCTTCTAGCTAAAAGCGTTTTACCGCTGCCGGGCGGTCCGCTCATCAGAATATTGTGCTGTCCAGCGGCGGCAATTTCCAAAGCGCGTTTGACATGCTCTTGACCTTGGACAAAAGCCATATCAAATTTTGAAGGAATGCTTATTTCTTCGGCCAAAGGTAAGGCTGATGGTGTGAACAAAGCAATGTGAACCTCGCCGGTCAGGTGCAAAACGACTTGGGCCAGAGAACTGGCCGGATAGACTTCAAGATTATTGATCAATGCCGCCTCGGCGGCATTGGTGTCGGGCACAAATATTTTTTTGATCTGAAGATCGCGAGCCATAATAGCCAAGGGCAAAATACCGCTCACTGGACGCAAATGACCATCAAGCGCGAGCTCGCCCACAAAAATAGCCTGATCATAATCACCAGAGAAGTGCAGATGTTTTCCGGCGATAAGGATAGCCAGCGCGATTGGCAAATCATAAGCTGGGCCGGCTTTTTTCAGATCGGCTGGGGCCAAATTGACCGTGATTTGGCCTCTCGGCCAAGGAAAACCGGAATTTTTAACGGCTGAACGGACTCTTTGTTTGGATTCTTGAACCGCCAGATCGGGCAAACCGACGATAATTAGTTTAGGTATGGCATTGATGGAATCGGCCTCTACCTCAACTAGTTCGCAATTTAGCCCGATGACTGCGGCGGAAAGAATTTTGGTGGACATAAAAAAATGCAAAATTCAAAAGGTAAAAGTCAAAACTATCTAAAATTTTTGCGGTGGAAAAAAAGATCATAACTCAAAAGTCCAAGACCAACAACGATCATCACATCGGCCAGATTGAAAACCGGCCAGATTTTAAAATCAATGAAATCAATGACCGCACCATATTTAAAACGATCCAGGAGATTGCTTCCAGCGCCAAGAATAACCAACCAATAGGCCAACGGTGGAGCGAGGCGGGAACAACGCCATGAATTAACAAATAGACTAATGACTGTTAAAATTATTAAAAATATAAAAATATAAAAAACAACGGCGGCAAAAGATGGCAGGGGCAGGCTAAATGCCAGATTTCTATTTTCCAAATAATAGAAAACCGAGCCGCCCGGGTTTATTGATTGGAAAACAAAAAGATATTTAACCAGTCGATCCGCAATAAAAAAAATCAACCCCACCGACAATGCCAACCATTTGCGATTATTGATCGTCATAGGCAATCCGTGTAAAGTTGATTCTAAGATTAAAATTATTCGTTGGAAAATTTGCGTTTGCATTCAACGCAAGAAGAAGAGGTGGGACGAATTTCCAGCCGTTCGCGGCTAATCTCTTTGCCGCAATATCTACAAATGCCATAAGTGCCATCTTTAATTCTTTTTAAAGAAGAGCTGATATCGCGCAGGGTGGAATTGAAAATATTTTTCAGAGACAAGTCACTGTCAAAGCTGGCGACCTCAGCGGCATTTTCTGCGCTTTGTTCGCCATATTCAGGAAAAATTATTTCTTGACCCTTGGAAGTGGATACGGTAAATTCGGCCAGCTCATGTTCTACTCGAGCTTTTTCTTCCAATAGTTTTTTTTCAATTTTCTTTAAAAAATTTTGGCCAAAAGACATAAAATTTATTTAAAAAGCCTAAAATAAAAAGGCCTATCTTGTGCCATAAGTATAACAACTTGGATGAAAAAATCAAGCCCCGCGACTGATTGAATACTACCGACCGCCAAAATAGATGTCTTTGATTTTTTCGTCGCTTAAAATTTCTTTGCCGCCGCTTAAAGCGATTTGCCCGTCTTCTAACACATAAGTTCGGTCGGCGATTTCCACTGCTAATTTGGCGTTTTGCTCAACTATCACGATTCCTACTCCGCTTGAGTTTATTTCTTTAATTTTTCCAAAAACTTCTTTGGTTGTTTTGGGTGATAAGCCAAGCGACGGTTCATCCAAAAGTAAAAGTTTTGGTTTAATAATTAAAGCCCTGGCCAAAGCCAGCATTTGCTGCTGTCCGCCGGACAAATTCTGCGCCAACTCTTTTTCTTTATTTTTTAAAAATGGAAAAAATTTATAGACCTCGTCTATTTGTTTGGCAGAAATATTTTTTTTAGAGAAAGACATTATTTCCAGATTTTCCCTAATAGTCAAACTGCCAAAAATCTGCCGGCCTTGTGGTGCATAGCCAATACCTAAATTGATAAGTTTATAAGTTGGTAAGCCGATAAGCTCGTTGTCATTTCCACCAGAGGCGGAAAACTTTATACTGCCACTATAAATTTCGCATAAATTAAAAATGCTTTTTAAAAGCGTGGATTTACCCGAGCCATTGGGACCGATCACTGCCACAATTTCTTTTTCACCCACTTCAAAATCAAGTCCTTTAAGAACTGCCATTTTATCATAGCCGGATTTTAGATTAGTGATTTTTAACATAATTTAACTCTATTTTAGCACTAATTTTCCAAAACACAAAACCCCGAAATTCATCAGGGTTTTGGAATAAAATTTTTATCAGCGGGTGGCTTGTAAGTTTGTAAGCTAATAATCCGGCCAGCTTACTGCTTACTTGCTTATTGCTTAACTTGCTTATTACTTACTTAATTATTTCTCATACGGCACAAACTGGCCGTTTTTGATGGTTTTAAGAATAAATTCTTTGACAACATCGCCGTTTTTATCAAAGCTCAAAACACCACTTGCACCCTGGTAGTCTTTTACTCCGTATAAACAATTTTTTACTTTTTCCACTTCCGTGCCTACTTTTTCAAAACAATAGCTTAAAAGAGATAGTGTATCATAACCATTAGCTGCTAACATTTCGCTTTTAGACCCATATATTTTTTGGTACCTTTCTTGAAATGATTTCTGAGCAAAATTCTCGCTTTCAGCATCAAACGGATAAGGATAAACTAATCCTTCCGCTTGCTCGCCAGCTATTTCAAGTAATTCTTTTCCTTCCGTGACCGAAGTAGCAAAAAGCTGAAATGTAAGATCAAGTTCTTTTATCTGTTTTAAAATTAGCCCATTCATATTCCTGTTGCCAGTCAATATCACCGCTTCTGCTTTATCAGCTTTGCTTTTTAAAAGGATGGTTCTAAAATCAACCTCTTTAGCATCAAAAGTCTGACTTAAACCCAAATTACCACCGATTTTTTCATAAAAACTGGAAAAATTTTCAATATAAGATAAACCGTAATCAGTATTTAACGCTAAAATATTCAATCTCTTATTACCAATTGCCTTATAAACAAAGTCGGAAAAAAAATCAGCCTCCTGTTTTGCTGTAGTTTGTGTCCTAAAAATAAAATCGCCCGCAGTTGTAATTTTTGTGGCTTGAGAAGCTGGTGTTAATAAAATCACTTTATTTTGTTCAGCGATGGGAGTTATTGCTAAAGTTTGAGATGAGCCGTATTCCCCAATAATATAATTTATTTTATCAACACTGATAAGTTTATTAATAGCAGTTACGGCCACCTCACTTTTATATTGAGAATCCTCAAAAAATAATTCTACATTATATTTCAAGTTTAAATTGTCATTTATTTCTTTTTCTGCCATAACAAGACCGCTTTTAACATATTGCCCAGCGTCAGCACTTGTTCCAGTTAACGGCAATATCACTCCAATCTTAATCGGCTCCTTATCCACTTGTTTTTTTGATTTGGGCAAAAAAATGACGAGTCCGACGATAACAACCGCGATGATTAAAATCGGAATCCAAATTTGTTTTTTCATATGATTGCAAATATTGTAAATAACGGCTAATAATGCTAGTTATCCACAAAAGTTAATTTATATTTTAATTTTACCCCCCAACTGAAA
>Ga0209212_1007357_pt1 | contig 12200 bp, 10 predicted proteins | sample RifGroC2_FD_183996 | JGI IMG/M metagenome (GOLD analysis project Ga0209212, IMG submission 183996) | Groundwater microbial communities from Rifle, Colorado, USA - Groundwater C2 (SPAdes) (version 2) | ecosystem: Environmental > Aquatic > Deep subsurface > Groundwater | place: Rifle, Colorado...
GTCAATAAATATAAAAGGAGGATAATAAATATCCACCCATCTCTCCTCCCGGCATTCCCCGGGCTTGAAGCACAAAAAAAGGCACTGGATTATGGAGTAAAATTCACAGGTGCCACTGTCCATTTTGTAGATGAAGGGGTGGACTCTGGTCCAATAATTATTCAGGCTGTTGTCCCAGTGTTGGATACAGATACACCTGAGATTTTGTCTGAAAGGATATTAAAGGAGGAGCACAGAATATATCCAGAGGCAATAAAGGCATTTGCAGAGGGAAGGATTGTTGTTAAGGGGAGAAGAATTGTCATAAAATGACAAGTGAAGTTCCCGACATATGTGGGTAATGATAAGCTTTTACCACAGGGGGTGAATTATTATATAATTTCTATAGCCCTGAGAAATCTGGTCCGCTCCCATGTTCGGCAGGATTGACCTTCAGGTTATTTTCAGGACATACCATTTCGCATGTGCGGCACTGGACACAGTTCTCCAAATTCATGAAATGAAATTTATCATTATCCTTAGAGTGTATTTGATGGACTTCAGCAGTGCAGTCCCCGACGCACGGCACCTCGTTTCCATGTGAATGGTATTTTTGAATGCAGCGTCTGCAGGTATCGGCACTGAACTCATCTATATGCCTGTTACCGTGGTGGTAGTGGGTAGAGGCGTAGAACACCACATCGGCGGTAGAATAGATAGTGTTCTTGTTGAAACCTTCAGGTTCAGCCATCCCTTCAGTCTTATAATCCGCTTTGCTGTATGTATGGTCTTCCTGCCATTTCACAACTCCAATATCAGTTGTTCCTGACATCATCTTCTTTAAATTTATGGCGGAGCCTATTGTTCCGGAAGGGTCGCTCAAAAATGCTTTCAGGCATCCAATAATAATGCCTGATTCATCAAGCCCATTTAAGACTTTAGGCAGATAATCTATGAAAATCTTTTTATTCTCATGAAATGCGTAGCGGTAGTATAGGGAAGACTTAAGTTCCTTTCCTACCCACCCCTCCATAAGCCTTTGCTTGAACTGTCCTAAAATGCCATTTGAAAAATCCCTTTTTTGCACCGCTTCAAAAATAACATCAGCTGCGGCCATGCCGCTTTCCATAGAATTGTCAATTCCAGAAAAGCCTTTAAGGTTTAATACCCCAAGCGCATCTCCTATTAACATTGCACCGTCAACTGAAAACTCTTTGGGAAGTGAATAGTAGCCGCCTTCCGGGATTAGTGCCGCACCATACTTCAATATCTTGCCGCCTTTTATCATCTCCTGCACCCACGGGTGTTTTTTCAGGTTTTGTAATATCTGCGGGGGGTGGAGAGCAGGGTTTTCCGAATCAAGCCCGGTAATCATGCCAATGGCTATCTTTTTACCTTTAAGGCCATATATGAAGCCTCCGCCATAGCTCCCGTCAAGGAGCGGATACCCTATCGTATGCCATACCTTGCCTGAAAAGTCATTTTGAGTTTCCCATATCTCTTTTACACCAACAGCCCACTTCTGCGGCAGTTGTGCAATATTGAATTTTGTTATGATATCTCTGGAGATAAAACCTTTATCTCCAAAAACAGTCACCCTTGAATAACAGTTATCATTTTCGGCTACACCCGTGCTGTCCACCTTTACCCCCTCTATACGGCTGCCATTGTAGATTACTTTAGTTGCCGGGAAACCATTATAGAGGTCAACAATTATTGATGGGGAGTCCTTTACCTTTTCCATAAGGCTTGAAGCCATCCATTTGACAACATCACTTAATGACAGGATGAGATAGCCGAGCTTGTTCATCTCGGGAGGGGATATGAATGATGGAATTTCCCAAGCCTTTTTACGCCCAAGCATCGTAACATGGCTTTCGGTGCATCTCCCTTCAACAGGAAAACCGTTTGTCTCATAATCGGGGAAGAGCTTTTTGATAGACCTCGGATTTGATACCGCGCCGCTCAATATATGTGAGCCGAAATCCTTCCCCTTCTCAAGGACAGCAATGCGGAGTGATGCCTTTTCCTGCATTGCAAGGTCAACAAGCCTGTGGGCGGCACTAAGAGATGAAATGCCCCCCCCTACAAACAATACATCGTATTCAATCCGCTTCATATAAAAATTTGCCACAGACTTTCACAGATTAAATTCTTTTTTTTAAAATCTTTTATCTGTGTTTATCTGTGCAAATCTGTGGTTAATAATATTTCCCTTTCGTTCATCACCTTAATGACTTTTCGCGTGCCATTTTTATTAATGCATTCTTTAAAAGCGGAGCCGCCTGATAGAGGTCGCCTACTATACCATAATGGGCAAACTTAAATATTGGTGCGTCAGCATCCTTATTGACAGCTATGATAAGCTTTGAATTTGCCATGCCGACCCTGTGCTGTATAGCCCCTGATATTCCGAGTGCGATATATATGTCAGGACGCACGGTCTTCCCTGTCTGACCTACCTGATGGGAATACCCCATCCAGCCGCTGTCCACAGCCCGCCTGCTTGCACCAACAACAGAATGTTTAAAAACTGATGCGAGGTCTTTTACAACTTCAAAACCATCAGGTCCTCCAAGCCCGTAACCGCCTGAAACTATCACCTTAGCCCCTGTAAGGTTAACCGACACAGAAATATCCCTGACAGTCTTCAACACCTTCACCCTTAAATCCTCCTGATTGAAATTAACTGATACCCTCTGTACCGCACCCTTACGCAATGCATCAAGAGGCAGAGCCTGCATCACGCCTATACGCGCTGTTGCCATCTGAGGATTTTTCCATGGGCCAATTATTCGGGCTTTCAAGCTCTCGCCGAAGCTTGGGCGGATAGCGTAAAGGATATTTTTAAAAGTACCTGTCTTTGACGGGTCAGCCTTACCCTTGTGTTCATAATCTCCTATGTCAAATTCGGTGCAGTCTGCCGTCAGCCCGGTCTCTAAATATGCTGCTATGCGGGGTGCAAGGTCCCGCCCTATTGTAGTTGAACCCATTAAGACGATTGGCGGCGACGTGCCCAGATGCTCAAGAATGGAGATAACTGCCCGTCTGTAGGTGAGGGTTGCATATTCTTTTAATTGCGGGTCATCTACAACAATGACTTCATCTGCCCCATGATGGATGAGCCCTTCAGCAAGTTTTGAGATTTCATGCCCTAATAAAAAGCACCGTCTGTAGGTGAGGGTTGCATATTCTTTTAATTGCGGGTCATCTACAACAATGACTTCATCTGCCCCATGATGGATAAGCCCTTCAGCAAGTTTTGAGATTTCATGCCCTAATAAAAAGCACGATACCCCTGTCCCTAACTTTTCGGATAGGAAACGTGCAGCCCCTATAAGTTCAAGTGTTATCTGCTGAAGGCTGCCATGAAACTGCTCGGCTACTACTGCCACATTATTTGGATTAGGCATTAATCAACTCCTCTACACTGCGGCCATCAGCGCGGAGGCGGTCTATGAGTTCATCAACCTCCCGTTCAATGCTTTCACCTTTAAATACAATACAACTCCCGCCGACCTCTCCAATCTTCCATGTCTTGCCGACAACTGTCGGGCTTCCCACAATGCCAATGCGGCTTGGGTCAGCACCAATAGTATCAAGAGAAACTATTTTTATCCGTCTATCCTTTTCTTCAGGGTGCCGCAGGAGTTCCTTGACTGCCGCCACATCTGCAAACCGTTTATAATCAAGCGGGGTGGCAGAGTTTGCAACAGTTATTAAGACAGGCAAATGGACTTCAAGTTCCTGATTTCCGCCCTCTACAATGCGCCGTAAACTCAATGTCCTGCCTGAGATTGAAAGTTGTTCACAATAGGTTATCTGCGGCAGGTCAAGCCTTTCAGCAATCTGCGGGCCTACCTGCGCTGTATCTCCATCGGTTGTTTGAAGTCCGGTAAGGATAATATCAAAATTGCCAAGATAATGCACTACCTTGTGCAGTGCGTATGCAGTTGCGAGGGTATCGCTTGCGGCAAGTCTCTTGTCAGTAAGCAGCACACCGTAATCTGAACCGTGTTCAAATGCCTCTATGAGGACTTCCACAGCAGGCGGCGGTCCCATAGTAACGCAGGTTACTTCAGCACCTGCATTTCTCTTAATCTCAATGGCTTTCTGCAGGGCATAGCGATCAAATGGATTGAGCATTCTTTTTGCCCGTGCACGGTCTATAGTGCCGTCCGGATTAACCCCGGCCTTTGAACCGGTGTCAGGCACCTGCTTTATGAAGACAATAACCTTTAGCAGAATAAATCCCTCCCTAAACTGCTTTTTTACAAAGATAGGAATTTGGAATCTAAATTGCTAAACTGCTTTTTTACAAAGATAGGAATTTGGAATCTAAATTGGTGTGTCCTTACACCCTTTCCCTCAATATAACTATCTCCACCCTCCTGTTTTGCGGGCGGTTTTCAGGTGTCTTTGGAAACCTTGGTTTATACTCGGCATACCCTACAGCCGAAAGTCTGACAGGTGCAACCCCTTTTTCAATAAAATATTTCACAACACTGCTCGCACGGGCAGATGACAGCTCCCAGTTTGACGGAAATCTCTCCGTTTTTATCGGGATATCATCAGTATGCCCCTCTACAAGCAATTTATAAGGGACATCCTTTATTGTGTCATTAATACTGTCAAGGAAATATTTTACTTCAGTATTCAGTTCAGATTCGCCAGATTTAAAAAATAGGTCGCCGCTTGCAAAGAGGACTATACCTCTCGTATCCGATGTTAAATGCACATCCTTTGTAAGATTTTCATCAACTATTATTTTCTCTATCTGTTCCTGAACTACCTCTAATTTTGTGGGTTCAACCGTCTTTTTAAAATGAGACTGAATCTGCTCCATCGCCTCCTTGAATTTCTCCGCATTTGGTACTGAAATGGCTAATATAAGGATAAAAAAGGCAAGTATCTGGGTCATCATATCGCCGAATGTAACTGCCCAGAGAAGAGACTCCTCACCTTCACCTATGCCTTCATCAACTCCCTCCTGTTTTGCTTTATCAAAACTATTTTTTTTCATTGTATAAGGAAATTATAAAAATCATTTAAGGAGAAAGGGAGAAGAAAAACTAATTTTATTAGGAATCCAGGAATCTATGAAAATTTTAATAAATTCATAGCTTCCTTATATATGATTCTTTTTCTCCCTTTTTCTCCATTTCCCCATTTCTCCTTAATCTTTTTCTTTTGTTCTGTTATAATTCAGCCCTTCCCTCCGCCTCAGCTGTTTCAACCTTTGTCTTCTTTAAAATCCTTTCATAGTGTGCCGCCCTTAAATCAGGAGGGAGGAATGAATTTAATTTTCTCTCCAGAACTCTCGGATTTGTTCCAGACTGCAGCATTATAATGCCTTCTATGATTATCTTTGTCCTTAAAACTTCATCATCTGTCCTTGAACGGAGTTTTTCTGCCACAGGGATAAAGAATAAATTTGCCGCCATTGCACCGTAAAATGTAGTGATAAGCGATACTGCCATACCTGCACCAAGCCCACCCATCCCCGTCTCACTCCCAAGATTCCTCATCATTGTTATTAAGCCTATAAGAGTTCCTATTAGTCCAAAGGCTGGTGAAAGTTTCGCTGCTGCCCTGAGTATATTCCCGCCTGACCTGTGTCTCATCTGGAGAAAATCAAGCTCTGTATCCAGCACATCCCTGATTAATTCTGAAGAATGCCCGTCTATAACCATCTCAAGCCCAAGCCTTATAAATCTGTTATTAACGGCATTCACATCCTCTTCCAGACTTAGTAACGATTTCTGTCTCGCCTTGAAGGCGAGCCTTACCATAAGTCCTATAACCTCACATCCTCTTCCAGACTTAGTAACGATTTCTGTCTCGCCTTGAAGGCAAGCCTTACCATAAGTCCTATAACCCATGAGGGCTGCTGGATATCACTTCTGAATGCCTGTGTTACAGCCCTTAATACCCCAACGACCCTTGAAAATGGAAAGCTGATAAATATAGCAGCAATAGTTCCGCCAAAGGTAATCATCATGGAGGGGACATTTATAAAAACCTCAACCCCCCCCTGCATGAAGATGGCTATGAACAAAAGCGATACACCACTTATAATCCCAAGAATTGTAGACATAAATTGAAATTAGTTTGCTATTTATTTGACTTTTATAGTAACATATAAAATATTTTAAGGGATTAAAAAACAAATATTTCCCCTTTAAAATACATAAAGGCAGTCTTAAAATCAAGAGAAAAAAGTGATTGATAATGGCTAAAGAGATATTTTACACAGGGCTTCGTATTCTGGTAGAGATTTTCGAAAAGAAATATCAGGGGGTTATCATGGAGTTTTCGGCAGGTGAAAGCATATCCATCAGGCTCTCCAATCCCGATGCGACTCTGGTTCATATAATGCCTGATACCGAATGCAAAGTTAAATTTATTGCCGAAGACGGGATGGCATATAACATTGATACACTCCTTCTTAAGAGAAAGATACCAAATATTATTATAAAATATCCTGTTAGGATGGATGGGGTATCAATAAGAAAACATCCCCGAATATCCACATCCTATAACATTGATACACTCCTTCTTAAGAGAAAGATACCAAATATTATTATAAAATATCCTGTTAGGATGGATGGGGTATCAATAAGAAAACATCCCCGAATATCCACATCCTACTGGACATCCATCATGGATGAGAAAAATGAAAATGGAAAGGCTGTAATGGAAAAGATTGGTGATGGAACCATCGTGGATATGAGTCTTGGCGGATGCAAATTAATGACAATGCTTCAATACAAGGCAGGAAATCACATCCACCTCTCATTTGAGTATGATGAAAACAGCAGCCCGGTAACATTTAAGGGAATAATCAAAAATATAAAACAGGCTCCGTATGATACAACTTATTATGGCATAGAGTATGAACAGCCATCTGAGGATTTCATAAAAACAATAGATGAACTTTTAAAAAATCCAACAGCATAAAATAAAAGGTTAATGAGCCCATCCAATTCCGAATCTCTCCTCATTCTAAGATATTTTAGAAAAATTAAATTCTACAGTTATGATTAATAGACTCCAGGGGACAGATGGCGTTAGAAGAGATGTAAGATTATCATCCGACCCTGCCATAAAAGGGATGTCACCGCTTCAGGCATTTATTGAAAAGGGTTTTATAACCGAAGAGTTCATGGAGCTTTATACCTTCTGTCATGTGACCAATTTGATAGAAAGTGGTGAAATGAAAATTGGCGAAGATATAATCATTGGCTGGGACCCCCGCGACCCTGAAGGCAAATTTACATCTGCGGCAGTGAGCGGAATCAGAAGGGCAGGCGGGAAGGCAGTTGTTTTAGGTATAACCCCTACACCTGCAATACCTATTTATATGCTTTACAGGGGTGCAAAGGGCGGATTTATGATTACTGCATCCCATAACCCAAAGGGACAGAATGGAATTAAAATATTTAAGTCAACAGGATTGAAATTTTTTCCTGAAGATGATATAAGACTTACAAAGAAATTTTTTAAAACATCAATTCCCCTCACCCCACCCTCTCCCCTCAGGGGAGAGGAGAAAGGTGAGGGGTGGTTTGCTGCGAGGGGATTTTTAGGCGAACTTGAAAATGCACATGATGATGCAGTCAGAGTATTTACTGAATTTTCTTGTGATTCAAGAAATTCATGGATTAAGGAATCGGGTATTTTTTCAAAAATCATTCTGATTGTTGACCCAGCTAACGGCTCTTTTTCAGGGATAGCGGCTGATATCTTCAAAAGATTAGGATTTAAAGAAATAATTGAGGTTAATAACAACCTCAATGGTGATGTAAATCTGGACTGCGGTGTTGTTACTCTTGAAGGTGTATCCTCTATCACATCTGATATGATTGAGGGGGTCAAGAGATTTGAAAAGAACAAAGCTATAAATAAAATCTTCCAAATTGGAAGGGATAAAAGAGAAGAAATAAAGAAGGGGAAGGTAAGGGTATCGGGGGCTATATTTGATGCGGATGGAGACAGATTTTACAGGATTGATTATAATCCCTTTGATGATACTGTAATTGTCCTGTCAGGGGATGAGACTGCATTCTTACAGGCAATGTATCTTATGGAGATGCTTCCGGAAAAGTATAAAGGCTCTCTCTATGTGAATACGATAGAGAGCGATATAAATACTGCCATCACGGCTGAAAAAATCGGGTTTAAAGCTGTAATCACAGGGGTTGGAGATAAATGGCTTCTTAAAGAGGCAATGCAGCCGGCAAATAAGTTTGCAATAGGAAGTGAGGAGAGTGGTCATAATATTACAGAAGGATATTTGAAAACTAAAGCTTGTAGTGAGCGAAGCGAATCTAACAGCGGGGTTATTTCTGTATTTGCTGGAAATGGCTTAAAGAGTGCTATAAATACCTTTGCTGCATCGGAATCCATTCTCGGTAAATCAGATACTAAAGGTTATTTTCAAAAACTGTATAGCCCGTTTGAACATGGTTTTAAAAAAACATTTTATATTTATAAAACTGATAAATCCCGACTTTCAAAGGGGACTGAGTTATGGAAAAAATTAGCTGGTTTTATAAAAAATATCTGTATGGAGAAGTTTGGAAATAGTGTAGAATTATCTTTGAAAGAGAGGGCTGAGGAGCTTGATACGCTCTACTTTGCAATATATAATCCCCCCATCCCCCCTTTAGTATAATCCCCCCATCCCCCCTTTAGTAAAGGGGGGCGAGGGAGGATTTTTGAGGGGATGTGTCTTTGTAAGAAACTCAGGGACAGAGGATAAGACAGGGATAAATGTGAGAGGCTCTATTAATGACAGTGAGAGGCTTATCTATATAGGTGAGAGGGTAATGGAGTATCTAATACCAGAAATGAAAAAAGCGGTTTAAACCGTTTAAACTGCTTAAACCGTTTTGAGGAGGTGGATATGCTGAAAATTGAAGACTTATTTGAGCATCTTTTAGAGTTCAGACATAAGGCTATATTTGAAGGCATAAACCATTACTGGGATGTAACAGGAAGAATTAATAAATATATAAAGGACTGGTTTAAGGAAATAGAAAAGACTGTTCAGCCTAAGATGATAATTGAGGGGATAACCCTTCAGGAGGTGAGGGATGAAAAAGATACCCTGATAGATAAGGTATTGTATGTAGGAAGGGAGGTTAAAATCAGGTCAGACCTCTTTTTGAAAGAGATGGGGATATTTATCGGAAGCGGCACAGTATTAGAGCCGACTGCACTCATAAAAGCCCCGGCAATTATTGGTAATGACTGCGAGATAAGACAGGGTTCTTATTTCAGGGGTAATGTAATAGTGGGGGATAAATCGGTAATAGGGCATACAACTGAGATAAAAAATTCAATATTCATGAATCACTCGGAGGCAGGGCACTTTGCCTATATCGGTGACAGCATTGTGGGCAGCTTTGTAAATTTAGGTGCAGGGACAAAACTCGCAAATCTTCAGTTCAGGACTCCGGAGGAAAAAAGAAGCGGTAAGATTAATACAATAAAGATACATGCAGAGGGAAGGACTACAGATACAGGGTCAAAAAAGTTCGGTGCTGTGCTGGGCGATTATGTAGAAATTGGATGTAATACTGTTACATCCCCCTGTGTAATCATTGGCAAAAATTCATGGGTCTATCCAAATGTCACAGTAAAAAAAGGTTTTTATCCTCCAAATAATTTCATTAAATCCAATATTGAAAACACATCAAACTTAAAAAAGGTTTAACAGGCTGTTGAAGGTTTAACCCAAATAATACAGCAAAAAAATTAGAAGCCTTTACCACTGAAGTCACTGAAAGTCACAGAATTTAAAATATTTTATTTCAGTATCCTCTGTGGTTATTTTATCTGTAGTTTCTGCGTTTATCTGCGTCCAATTGTATTTTTTGGTTAAAAAATATTTCCTGATGTTAAATATTCATAGAATTTTAATTATCCGCGGCGGGGCATTAGGTGATTTCATATTGACTATTCCTGTATTATATTCCTTGCGAAAATCCTTTCCAAAAACTCATATAGAATTAATGGCTAACCCGTCATTTATTCCACTTGCAAGAGATTATATAGATAAAGGAGAATCTATTGAAAAAAATGGCATCTGGAATTATTTTTGCGAGAATGGAGAACTATCACCTGAGCTGAAAAATTATTTTGGCGGTTTTAGCCTGATTATACTTCTCCGGCCTGATAGAGAAGGGATTTTCAGGAAGAATCTTGAAAGGTCAGGAGTAAAGAAAATTATTTATAAGGACCCTGTTTCTGTCCCAGATAATATACATATTTCAAGGTATCTCATAGATTCACTCCTGCGACTTGGTATAACGGCTAATGGTTACAAGCCTGATATACATCTTACAGATAAGGAAATAGAATTTGGTGGGGAATTCTTAAAGAAGAATGGATTGAGTGATAATGTAATAGCAATCCATCCAGGCAGTGGCAGTGAAAAAAAGAATTGGATGATAGAAAGGTTTGCGGAGGTTGCAAATATCTTATTAAAAAGGGGGATAAAGATAATACTTATTTCAGGACCGGCGGATGAAAAACAAAAGAATAGATTTTTAGATTTAGTAAATTATAATCCTGTGATAGCTGAGAAACTTCCATTAATGAAACTTTCAGCAGTCTTGAAAAGGTGTAAATTTTATATTGGCAATGACTCAGGGATTACACACCTTTCAGCCTTAACAGGTGTAAATACTTTTGCTATTTATGGTCCTACAGACCATGCTGTATGGAGTCCTTCAGGTAAAAATGTAACCGTAATTACTAAAGATTGTCTGAACAATCTAACTGTAAATGACCTGTTGCCCCATCTGCCAATAAATTACAGTTGATAAACCAAGAAAGTTGTCATTGCGAAGGCGATGGCCCGAAGCAATCTTAAGACTGGGATTACTTCGGTTCACTCGTAATGACAATTGTATGTCAATTTATTTGAGTCGTTCGCTATAGTATAAAGCAAACCCTTTATATGTAGTAAATACCAATCTGACAGGGACGATTAATTGTCTTGAAAACGCAAGGAAACGAAAAGCTGATATTATATTTCTCTCAACAAGCAGAGTCTATCCCTATGAAAGAATCAACAAGATTAAGACTGTTGAAGATAAGACACGCTTTATATGGAAAGAGGGACAGGATATAAAGGGGTGGTCTCCAGAAGGTGTTACAGAAGATTTTTCACTTGAAGGTCCCCGTTCTCTTTATGGTGCCTCTAAACTATGCTCAGAATTACTCCTTCAAGAATATATCTCAATTTATGGAATCAAGGCAGTTATAAACAGGTGCGGTGTCATAGCCGGACCATGGCAATTTGGAAAGGTTGACCAGGGAGTATTCACTATATGGATGCTCGCCCATTATTTTAAAAAGGATAATTTAAAATATATCGGCTTTGGAGGAGAGGGTAAACAGGTTCGCGACCTGTTGCATATTGAGGATTTATTTAACCTTGTTGATTTTGAACTAAAGAATATGGATAAGGTAAATGGCAGGATTTATAATGTTGGCGGTGGTAAGGATATAAGCCTTTCACTTCTTGAAACAACCAAAATCTGTCAGGAGATTACAGGGAATATAATTTCAATTGGTAAAGAATCAGGGACAAGACCTGCCGATATTACCATATATATTGGTGATAATAGGAGGATTACTTCAGAAACAGGCAGGACACCAACTCACTCAGCAAAAAAGATTTTGGAAGATATTTATAAGTGGATAAGAGATAATGAATCTAGATAACAAATCTACCCTATCAAAGGTATTAGTTTAAACAACTCCTCTTTTTTCTCCTCTCCTCTCAGATCTGTCGGCGGCTAAATAATTCATTCCCATATTTTTCCAAAATCAAAATCTATTCTGCAATTGTCCAAATCAAAGGCGATGATATTCCTCTGGGCATCTTTAAGCTTTTTATAACTTCCGTTGATAAGCTCAAAAACTTCTGCGACTTTCGCATCAATATCCACCATTATATAGTATTTGACCCCTTGAGATTCGTAAATCTTATATTTGATATTTCTATCTTTAAAAGCTGTTGCTGGGGATAATATCTCAAATATCATTATAGGGGGACGGATTAGATAATCTCCTTCCACTTCCTCACAGACAACCGAATTATCAGGCTGCAGGACTGTGTCATCATCTATCTTCCAGTCAAGAGGTAATAGAGCCTTACACTTTCTACACCCTTCCAGTAATTTAGATAGCTGGATATTAATATT
>Ga0209212_1007358_pt1 | contig 12197 bp, 10 predicted proteins | sample RifGroC2_FD_183996 | JGI IMG/M metagenome (GOLD analysis project Ga0209212, IMG submission 183996) | Groundwater microbial communities from Rifle, Colorado, USA - Groundwater C2 (SPAdes) (version 2) | ecosystem: Environmental > Aquatic > Deep subsurface > Groundwater | place: Rifle, Colorado...
GCCCAGCCGATGCAGGCGCTCGCGGATGCTCAGCATCACCAGCCGGCGGCTGGCGGTGGCACGGGTCTGCTGCAGATCCTGGGCGAGCGTGGCGAGGTCGGTCAGGTCGGCCTGCAGGCGCTCGCCGAACTGCTGTTCCAGCTGCGCCAGCTGCTCTTGCAGCGCCAGGCGGGTGCGATCATCCATGCTCGGCCTCCCAGATCTGCCGCAACTGGGTGGCAAGTTGCAGCGGGTCGAAGGGCTTGCCCAGCACCTGGCGCACGCCGAGCTGGCGCAGCTCCTGCAGCCGTTCGGGCTGCAGGTGGCCGGTGAGAAACACCACGGGCGTCTGCTGCAGATCGACCAGATCGGCCAGTTGGCGAACCAGCTCGATGCCGTCCATCTGCGGCAGCATCACATCGAGCAGGATCAGGTCCGGAGCGAAGGCCTGCACCTGGTCGAGCGCGGCCTGGCCGGACTGACAGCTGAGCACTTCGAAGCCGCCGAGCTTTTCCAGGGCGATACGCGTCACCACCTGGATGGACGGTACGTCTTCGACGTGCAGGATGCGCTTGAGCTGTTTCATCACGGGCTCTCCTTGGCCTGGCCTTGTATGGGTAGTTCGAACCAGAAGCAGGCGCCCTGGCTAGGTTCGGATTCGAAGCCGATCTGCCCGCCCATGTGCTCGATCAGCTCCTTGCTGATCGCCAGGCCCAGTCCGGTTCCGCCTTGCTGGCGGCTGTCGGACGAGTCGGCCTGGGCGAACTTCTGGAATACCCGCGCACGAAATTCGTCGGAAATGCCCGGGCCCTGGTCTCGGACGCTGACCCGTACCCGGCCGTCACTGACCTGCGCCGACAGCTCGACCCGTTCACCGGCCGGGGAAAACTTCGCCGCGTTGGACAGCAGGTTGCTCAGCACCTGCTGCAGGCGCATGGCGTCGACCGTCACGTTTACCGGCGGGCAGGCGCCGAGGTGCAGTTGCACGCCATGCCGTTCGGCGTAGCTGCCGTTGCTGCGCAGGGCCAGCTCCAGCTGCGGCTGCAGCGGTTGTTCGAGCATGTCGAAGCGCATCTTGCCGGCGTGCAGCTTGTCCATGTCCAGCAGGTCGTCGATCAGCGCGCTCAGGCGCTGGCTGTTCTGCTGGGCGATCTCCAGCAGTTCGTGCATCGACTCGGGCACTTCGCCCATGACGTTCGAGCAGATCAGCGCCAGCGCACCGGTGATGGACGTCAGCGGCGTGCGCAGCTCATGACTGACGGTGGAGATGAACTCGCGCTGCAGGCGTTCGATGCGCTTGCGTTCGGTGATGTCGTGCAGCACGACGACCGCGCCCATTCGCTGGCCATCGGAGGTGTACAGCGGGTCGGCGTTGGACAGTACGTGCCGTGGTGCGCCATTGCTCAGCAGCACCATCTCGTGATCGATGACGTGCTCGCCATTGAGGGCGCGGCGCAGGGGAATCTCTTCGGGTTCCAGCGGGGTGACACCATCGGCGCGGTACAGCCGGTAATGGTGGGCCCATTCGCTCGGCGATAACGGGGCGACATCGGCGCCATGCCACTGTTTGGCCTTCTCATTGAAGAGGGTCAGATTGCCCTCGGCGTCGCAGGCGATCACCGCTTCGCTCAGCGCCTCGAGCAGGCGCCGGTTCATTTCCTGCTGCTTGTCCAGCTCCAGCTGCTCGGCCTTGCGCGCGGTGATATCGGTGACGAAACCGTGCCAGAGCACCGAGCCATCGGCCTGCTGCAGCGGCGTGGCCCGTGCCTCGACCCAGATCAGCCCCTTGTGCGGGTGTTCGACGCGGTGCTCGCTGTGCCAGGGCGTAAGCTCGCTTGCAGCCTTGCGGATGCTGATCAGCAGCGCGCTGCGGTCGGGCCCGTGAACCCGGCCGACGATCGGCGCGAAGCTGCCGGCCAGCTGCCCGGGGCTCAGCCCGTAGATCTGCTCGACGCCCTCGCTGACGTAGGGAAAGCAAGCCGGGCCATCGGCGCGCCAGTGGAACTGGAAGAGCATGCCCGGGACCTGCGCGGCGATCTGCTGCAGGCGCAGTTGCAGCTGCTCCTGATAGGCCAGGTCGTAGGCGTTGACCAGGTAGCCGCGCAGGTGCTCCTGCTCGTCATGGATCGCGCTCACGCCCAGCAGCACCGGCACCTCGTTGCCGTTCTGGTGGCGCAGGCGCCATTCGGACATGTCGCGTCGGCCGCGGTGCAGCGGCGCGCTCAGCACCGAGAAATCGGCCTCGACCGGCACCTGCAATTCGCTGGAAAGTAGCAGCGCCCGGCGCTGTAGCGCCTCCGGACGGAACAGCGCGGCGGTCAGTGGATGGCCGACCAGCGCCTGTTCGCTGTAGCCCAGCAGGCGTTCGGCGGTCGGGTTGACGCTGGTCACTACGCCGTCTGGGCGGGTCACCAGCACGGCGCTGGAGGCGCTGTCGAGGATGGCCTGTTGCAACGCCGCCTGCTCGGCGTGGCGGTGCGCCAGCAGATGCTGCTCGAACAGGCGGATCACCTGGCGCCCTAGGCGCTCCAGGGTCTCGCGCTGCTCCGGGCTGAGGCGGCGCGGCTGGCGGTCGATCACGCACAGGGTGCCGAGGTTGTAGCCATCCGGCGAGGTCAGCGGTGTGCCGGCATAGAAGCGGATATGCGGTTCGCCGAGCACCAGCGGGTTGTTGCAGAAGCGCGGGTCCTGCAGCGTATCCGGTACCTCGAATATCTCGTCGCCGGCGATGGTGTAGGTGCAGAAGGATATCTCCCGCGAGGTCTCGCTGACGTCGAGGCCGACGCGGCTCTTGAACCACTGGCGGCGGTCGTCGACCAGCGAGATCAGCGCGATGGGCGTGTCGCACATCTGCGCGGCAAGCGCTGTGAAGTCATCGAATGCACTGTCTTCGGGGGTGTCGAGGATTTCGTAGCGCAGCAACGCTGCCAGGCGTGACAGCTCGCGCGGCTGGGCGGTCGATGGCATCGGCGTCGTGCTTTGTTGCGGTGACTCCATCGTCGCGCCTTGCTGGTTCGGTGGGGGGCGTCCGGTCGGCAGCGTTTCACGACCGGGGGATTAAGCAGTTCTGCCTAGTATCGGCCACTCAGCCAGATGCTGCGAATCTGCTCGGCCAGCTGCATCGGGTCGAACGGCTTGACGATCACGTCGCGCGCGCCCAGCTTGCGCAGGTGCTCGATCTCGCTCGGCTGCACCTTGGCGGTCATGAATGTTACCGGAATCCGTTCCAGGTCGATGCGCTCGCGCAGCCTGAGCAGCGTCTGCGGGCCGTCCATGCCCGGCATCATCACGTCCAGCAGGATGAAGTCGGGGGCGAAGGCTTCGACTTCCTCCAGCGCCTGTGCACCAGAGGAGCAGGACAGCACCTCGTATCCGCCAACGGCCTCCAGGGCCAGTTTGGTCACCGCCTGAATCGACGGATCGTCTTCAACGTGCAGGATGCGCCTTAGCTCGGCCATTGTGCCTCCGGGGGTCGTTTGCGTGCGCGTCCGCTTAACGGAAGCATCAGGATCGATCTTGCGCCAGCGGCGCGACTGGTAATTCGCACCAGAAACAGGCGCCTTCGCCAGGCTCGGAATCGAAACCGATCCGGCCGTGCATGTGTTCGATCAGTTCCTTGCTGATGGCCAGGCCCAGGCCGGTGCCTTCCTTCTGGCGGCTGTCGGAGGAATCGGCCTGGGAGAACTTCTGGAAGATTCGTGTGTGGAATTCAGGGGCGATGCCCGGTCCCTGATCGCGTACCGAGATTCGCACCCAGTCATCGCGTCGCTCGCTGCCGAGCGTAACGGTGCCACCCTGCGGCGAGAATTTGACCGCATTGGAGATGAGATTGGCCAGTACCTGCTGCAACCGGTCGTCGTCTGCCATCAGCTGCACGTCCGGCGCTGGCAGCAGCTCCAGCGTGACGCCATGCTTGCTGGCGTAGCCCTGATTGGCGGCGATTGCCTGTTGCAGCTGCGTCGGCAGCGCATGCGCGCGCAGGTCGAGGGTCATCTTGCCGGCGACCAGCTTGTCCATGTCCAGCAGGTCGTCCACCAGGCGCCCCAGGCGCAGGCTGTTCTGGTGGGCGATGCTGATCATCTGGCCCATGTTTGGCGAGGGTTCGCCCAAGGCACCGCCGACGATCAGGCCGAGGGCACCGGAGATCGAGGTCAGTGGCGTACGCAGCTCGTGGCTGACGATGGACACCAGTTCGCTCTTCATCCGCTCGATGCGCTTGCGTTCGGTGATGTCGCGCACCAGGCCGATGAATCGGCGCTCGCCGTGATGGTTGATCTGCGACACGCGCAACTCGATGGTGAAGGTTTCGCCGGTACGCCGCAGGGCGGTGAGTTCGCGGTTTTGTTCCAGCGCGCGAGGAATGCCGCGTCTTTCGTAGGTCTCCAGATAGCCGTCGTGGGCGGAGCGGTCCGGTTCGGGCATGAGCATCGACAGGTTGCGGCCGATGACCTCCGCGGCGCTGTAGCCGAAGATCTGTTCGGCGGCATGGTTGAAGGTTTCGATGATGCCGCGGGCGTCGATGATGATGATGGCGTCGATCACGTTGTCGATCAGCATGCTCAGGTAGCGCTCGCGCTCCTGCATCTCTTCCTTGGCCAGCGCCTGATCGGTGACGTCCCAGATGAAACCGTCGCACCAGCCCACCGGGTCGTCACGCTCGTGCAGGACGCGGGCTTTTTCGCGCACGTAGACGGTGCGGCCTTCGGCATTGATGAGGCGGTAGATGCCCTCGAAGGTGTCCTGCTCGGCGTGTTGCCGGGCCAGCTCGAGGTCGTCTGGGTGGATCAGGCTGGCGTAGCTGCGCACACGGTCGCCGACGAAATCGCTGGCCGGGTAGCCGGTCAGGCGTTCGATGCCGTCGCTCAGGTAGCTCATGCGCCGGCGGCCGTCGTTGCGGCAGCGGTAGACCACGCCCGGGAGGTTGCCGACCATGGCGCGGTAACGGCTCTCGCTCTTCTGCAGCGCGCGGGTGGCTTCCATCAGTTCGGTGATCTCGGTGACGAAGCCGTGCCAGAGCACGGTGCCGTCAGGACGTCGCTCGGCGGTGGCACGTCCCTCGGCCCAGAGCAGACCGCGTTGCGGATGCTGGATGCGGAACTCCACCGAGCCGGTTGTCGACCCAGCAGCCACACGCAGCAGTGCGGCTTTCAGGCGTGGCAGATCCTGCGGGTGAACGTGCACCAGGGCCTGGGAAGCATCTTCCAGAAGCCTCTGCGGGTCGATGCCGTACAGGTCACGTGCGCCCTCGCTGGCATAGAGGAAGGCATAGCGGCCGTTGGCGAAGCGCTTGAGCTGAAACACCACGCCGGGCAACAGGCTGGCGATCTTCTGTGCGCGGTCGAGCAGGCGCTGGCGGCGTCGGCCCTGCTGTTGCTGGCTGAACTGATGCTGCAGCTGCGCGCCGATGCGCCGTTGCAGCAGTACCGCCAGGGTCAGCAGCAACGCCTCGGCGATCAGCCAGGCCAGACTCCATTTGATCAGCAGCCGGCGCTCGGCCTGTTGGTGCTCCTGCTGCATCGCGGTGATGTCGCGCCAGACCAGCGCCGCTGCCAGCAGCGGCGCCGATGGCTGGGCCCGACGGTCGCTGTGCAGGGGAATCTGATTGAGCATATAGGTGCGGCCGTCGGCACTCAGCAGGCGCAAGGCCAGGCCGCTCTCCGGCTCGGGCAGCATGCTCTGCTGCGCCCAGTGCAGAATCTGTGTCGCCGAATGTTCGATCAGCAGCCAGTCGCCGTCGCTGCGCAGTTGCACGCCGCTGGGGGCTTCCACGTCTGCCGCCTGCAGTGCCTGGCGATTGACCACCAGCGCCAGCCCGGCAGCCAGCTGATCGCCCAGCTCGGGCAATTCCGGCAGCACGTTGTAGCCGACTTCCAGGGCGCCGATGATCTCGCCGGACTCGCTGTCGGTGGCACGCAAAGGAACGATGGCGCGACTGCTGGCGCCGAGCGCATTGACCTCCATGCCGTACTGCATGCTGCCTTCGCTCATCGCGCGGCGCAGCATCGGGCGCTGCGCCGCCATTGCGTCACCGAAGCGCTCCGGTTGCTGCATGCGCAGCAGGGCGACCCCAGCGTCGCTCCAGAAGATCTGCAACTGCAACGCGCCGTGGCGTTGCATGGCGCTCCAGGCCGGGCTCAACGCGGCGCGCAGACGCTGACGTGCCAGCTCGATACGTGCATCGTCCATGGCCCGGCCATCACGTAGCGCCGTATCGATCTGGCGAACCTGGCGCAGCACTTCGGCATTGCCGGCCAGCGCCGTGGCGACCATGTCGGCCTGCCGTCGCTGATTGAGCTGCGCGCTCTGCAGCGCCAGGCTCTGCAGTTCGCCATGGGTGTCGATTTCCAGGTGCCAGGCGGCATCGCGCGCGCGGTAGTCATTGAATGCCAGACTACCGAACAGCAGCACGAGCAGCAGGCTGCCGAGCGTGAAGATCCAGTGGGGTGTGGTGATGCCGGCGTTCGTCATCGGCGGGCCGGCCAGAGGCGCGAGGTGCTGCGCTCGACGTACGACGTTTGCATGAGCCGCAACTTTCCAAGGCAAAAAAGAAACAATGATAGCTCTATGCCAGTACGGCCGATAGCGTCTTTCGGGAATGCACGTCAGCATGGCGCCACGTACCGAAGCGTAGCGATTGCAGCCGAATCTGGCTAAAAAATCACCAGCTTTTAGACGGTCGGTCGGGCTGTTTCCTAGACTCGCCGACGCCTGGTGTTAGGCTGAAGGCAGGTGGACGCCAGCGGACGTCGCTGGCGCACCGTTCTGCAAGAGGCACCCCGTTATCATGTGGCACACCGGTTTACTCGACCTGTCGGTCTGGCAACTCATCGCGACCACGCTGCTGCTGACTCACGTCACCATCGTCAGCGTCACGGTCTACCTGCACCGTTACTCGGCGCACCGCTCGCTGGAGCTGAATCCGGCGCTCAAGCATTTCTTCCGCTTCTGGCTGTGGCTGACCACGGCGATGAACACCCGCGAGTGGACCGCGATCCACCGCAAGCACCACGCCAAATGCGAGACCCCCGATGACCCGCACAGCCCGGTGCAGAAGGGTCTTAGCACGGTGCTGCGCAAGGGCGCCGAGCTGTACATGGAAGAGGCGAAGAACGAGGAAACCCTGCGCATCTATGGCAAGAACTGCCCGGACGACTGGATCGAGCGCAACCTCTATTCGCGTTTTCCCAATACCGGCATCGTGCTGATGCTGCTGATCGACCTGGCGCTGTTCGGTGTGCTCGGCCTCACCGTGTGGGCCGTGCAGATGATCTGGATTCCGTTCTGGGCCGCCGGTGTGGTCAATGGTCTCGGTCACGCGGTCGGTTATCGCAACTTCGAATGCCGTGATGCGGCGACCAACCTCGTGCCCTGGGGCATCCTCATCGGCGGCGAGGAGCTGCACAACAACCACCATACCTATCCGAACTCGGCCAAGCTATCGGTGCGCAAATGGGAGTTCGACATGGGCTGGGCCTGGATTCGCCTGTTCAGCCTGCTGCGGCTGGCCAAGGTCAACCGTACGGCGCCGATCGCCCACCGCATCGAGGGCAAGCAGCAGCTGGACATGGACAGCGCCATGGCGATCCTCAACAACCGTTTCCAGATCATGGCGCAGTACCGAAAGCTGGTCATAGTGCCGCTGGTGCGCCAGGAACTTGGCCGCGCCGACGCCACGCTGCGTCATCAACTGCGCCGGGCCAAGCGTCTGCTGGCGCGGGAGCCGAGTCTGCTGCAGCAGGAGCAGCAGGCGCACATCGACGACATGCTGGCGCAGAGCCAGTCGCTCAAGGTGATCTACGAGAAGCGTCTGGCGCTGCAGCAGATCTGGACGCGAACCAGCTCGAACGGCCACGAAATGCTGGCGGCGATCAAACAGTGGGTGCACGAAGCGGAAGCCAGCGGCATCCAGTCGCTGCGCGAATTCGCCGAGCATCTGCGGACCTATTCCCTGCGCCCGCCGGTCGCCATCGCCTGACCTTCCATCGGCTCAAGCACAAGGCCTGCAGCCGGCCGGAACTTTGCTTCTGGCCGGCTCTCTGAACAGCATTCTCAACATGCAGTACCGTCGCAATCGCGACGGTCGTTTCAGGAAGAAGGCTATGCGGCTGGCGAGTAATCAGGGTGATTCGGGTATGGGCATGCTACCGGGCGGCGATGCGCAGACATTGCTGGCGCTGATGCATGCGCGCGCGGAGGCTGCCCGCCTGGGCGAGCGCGAGCAACTGTTCAGCACCCTGCTGGGCGGCGTCAACGCCGTGCTCTGGGCGTTCGACTGGCAGGCGCAGCGGATGATCTACGTCAGCCCGGCCTACGAGCGCATCTTCGGTCGCTCGCCGGCCCTGCTGCTGGCCGATTACGGCGAGTGGCGCAATGCGATCTATCCGGATGACGTCGAGTTTGCGCAGAAGAGCATGCTCGCCGTGCTCGACGAGGGCGCGGTGGAAACCCGCGAGTACCGCATCATCCGTGGCGACGGGCAGTTGCGCTGGTTGAGCGACAAGTGTTTCCTCGGCCGCCGCGCCGATCGTGGCCAGGGCCCGATCATCGTCGGTATCGCCGAAGACATCACCGAGAAAAAGCAGCTCGAAGGCGAACTGCAGCGCCTGGCCACCACCGATGTGCTGACCCAGAGCAGCAATCGCCGGCACTTCTTCGAATGCGCTCGTGCCGAGTTCGAGCGGGCGCGGCAGTTTGCTTCCTCGCTGGCGTTTCTGCTGCTGGATATCGATGACTTCAAGCGCATCAACGACACCCACGGCCACCAGATGGGCGATCAGGTGCTGCAGAAGGTGGCCCGCTGCGGCGCCGCCGTGTTGCGTCAGAGCGACCTGTTCGGGCGTATCGGCGGTGAGGAATTCGCCGCGGTGCTGCCGGGCTGTCAGCCGGATCTGGCCGAACAGATCGCCGAACGCCTGCAGCGCGAGATCGAGCGCGTGGTGTTTACCGCCGAGAACGGCGAGCGTTTCCGCGTCACCGCCAGCCTGGGCCTGACCTACCTGAAAGCCAGCGATCCCGAGCTGAGCAGCGTGTTCGCCCGCGCCGACGCGGCGATGTACACCGCCAAGCGCCTGGGCAAGAACCAGGTGATCGTCGGCTAACTGCGGCTGGCTGGCTGGCTGGCCGGGCTGGCTTGCTTGCCCGCCCGGCGCGCTCTGCCGTCACTGGCCGAACTGCTGCCCAAGGCTCTCCATCTGCTGCTTGAACTCGGTGCATTTCGCCTGCCGCTCGGACGCGGGGACAGCCTTCCACTTCGCCTCGCTCTCCTTGACGCCGTCGGCAAAGGCAGAATCGAAAGTTGCCGGGTCCATCCCGGCGCGGGTCGCCTGGGTTTTCTGCTGCTCTCTATGCTCGGCAAGTTTCTCGTCGGTGTAGTCGTCGCAGACTTTAGCTGTCACATGCATGGCGCCACCAAACTTGGCCAGCTGCGCGTGCATGTTGGTCATCATCTGTTGATTCGGCTCCTGCGCCTGAGTGGTCGAGCTGATCAGCGTGAGCGCTGCGGCGAGTGCCAGGGATGGCAGGTGGATGGCTGAAGACATGATTGCTCCTATGATCAGTACTTGTTTTTTGGTGCGTGACGAGGCCTCAGTGGTTTCGGCCTGTTGGTTGTGATTCGACTCAGCGAAGCATTCGGTGAATGGCGATGGCTGCCTCGATTGCCTGGTCGTTGGTGATGTACTCCATGCTCTCCACTTTCTGCAGGGCGATACCGGCAGCCGTCGCGGTGACGGTGACCCGGCCGACGACCACCTGAGGGCCGATGATCCCCAGCTGAGCGCTGGGGTCCATACGCTTGCTGACATCTACCACGAAGCCGCCGATGTCCTCGGCGCGGGCGTCGTCATGGACCATGCCCATTTTGCGAAGCATCTGTTCGTCCGAGGGTGTTTTGTCGACAGAGATGCCGATGGAAAGACCGCCACCTTTGACTTGCTGGGAGATATCCGCGTTCTGCATTTCCCGGGAAAGCCAGGAGCAACTGATGCCGTAGACCGTCACATTGTCGTAACGGCCACCATCGTCCTGATCCACTAGGGTCAGACCATCCAGAAGCGGCGTGAGTCGTGCCGCGATCCGTTCACATTTGGGCAGCTGCTCCAGCGTCGGAGCGGCATTAGCGGCCTTGGGAATGGATGCTGAGCCCTCTTCTTCGCTGCAGCCACTGGCTGCAAGGGCGAGCGACAGCAGCACGAACTGGACTGAACGGGGGATCGGCAAGAGGTGTTTCCTGACGGGGCACTGGGATGTGAGACCGTACCAACGGTCAAGCGAACCCCAAATGTAGACCAGATAGACAGGGCTTCAAGTCAGCGGGGGCCTGCCGACTTGCGGTATACGTCGTCGAAACGCACGTTGAGCCCGCCGCAGCGGCTGTTATCAGTCACCACCAGATTGCCGGCGACATGCTGCAGGGTCACTTGGCAGTCGTACTCGTCATCGCCTTCGCTGATCTTCAGCAGGTCGTCCGAGGGTCGAGCATGGCCGGAGAATGCCCCGACATGAACGATTGGCTCTCCGTAGCTGTTGAGGCCGCCTTGCCACATGGCCTCGCCTTCAACGGTGAAGGGGCCGTCGGGCGAGGGTTGGGTAATGAGGATGCTGTTGCCTCCCGCGATGGGGTGCCAGCGGCCGATCCAGTCGCCGGCCTTGGGTACCGGCGTAGCGTGGTCGATACGGACGTGGTGCGCCGGCAGCCAGCCGACGAACTCGCGCTTGCTGGAGAAATACCAGCCGCAGGCCCAGCCATCCGCCTCCTTGCCAACCAGCAGCCTGTCGCCATTCACCAGGTAGGCGCGTCGGATGCAGGATTCCTGCTCCGGGCAGTCAACCGCGTCATCGCGAAAATGCACGGGTTGATCTGCATTGGCGACAACCTCCGCATGCCTTACCGCGCCGGCGAAGGCCGGAAAGAAGCCATTGCGGCAGGAATACGGCTCGATAGCCTGCGCTGATGGCGCCAGTAGCATGCATAGCAGGATGGCTCTGATTCGCACGGTGCGCGGTCTCCTCATTACAGCCATGTTGACCCGCCCAGGGGATCAACTACATGGCTGATCGGTTCAGCGGTGCCGGCTGCTGCTGGGTGATGCAGTGGATGTTGCCGCCGCCGAGGAGGATCTCGCGCCCTGGCACCATGACGACCCGGTGCTCCGGGAATACCTGCGCCAGGATGCGCTCGGCTTCGGCGTCCAGCTGGTCGCCGAAGGCTGGGGCGATGATGCCGCCGTTGACGATGAGGAAGTTCACGTAGCTGCCGGCCAGGCGTATCGACGGGTCGCGCGGCTGGCTGCCATCCAGGGCGAGCACGCCTGCGCATTCTTCGGTGGTCGCGTGCAGCGGGCCGGGGATTGGCATCTTGTGCACCGTCAGCGTGCGGCCCTTGGCGTCGCGAACGCTCTGCAGCACGGCCATGGCCGCCTGACAGCGCTCGAAGTTGGGGTCGTTCGCATCGTCGGTCCAGGCCAGCAGTACTTCACCCGGGCGCACGAAGCAGCAGAAGTTGTCGACGTGGCCGTCGGTTTCGTCGTTGAACAGGCCGTGAGGCAGCCAGATGATGCTGTCGACCGCCAGGTGCTCGCGCAGCACCGCCTCGATCTGCTCGCGGGACAGGTGCGGGTTGCGGTTGCGATTGAGCAGACATTCCTCGGTGGTGATCAGCGTGCCCTCGCCGTCGACGTGGATCGAGCCGCCCTCGAGCACGAAGCCCTCGGTGCGGTAGCGGTCGCAGTATTCGAGTTCGAGGATTTTGCGCGCCACTTCGTCGTCGCGCTGCCAGTCGGCATAGAGGCCGCCGTCTTCACCGCCCCAGGCATTGAACGTCCAGTCGACGCCGCGCAGGCCGCCTTGGTCGTCGATGACGAAGGTCGGCCCGGTATCGCGCACCCAGGCGTCGTCGGTGCTCAGTTCCACCACGCGGATGCGCGGATCGTCCAGTGCAGCGCGGGCTGCGAGGTACTGCTCGGCGCTGGCGCAGACGGTAACCGGCTCGAAGCGTGCAATGGCCTTGGCGACAGCGGTGAACGCGGCCTGCGCAGGCGCGCCGTTGTCACGCCAGTTGTCCGGGCGTTGCGGCCAGACCATCCAGGTCTGGCTGTGCGGTGCCCATTCGGCGGGCATGAAGTAGCCATCGGTACGCGGCGTGGTGGTCAGGGTGGTCATCTGCATCTCTCATGAAGCGGGAAAGGACAGGCCTTTCCCGTGGTTCGTAGCGGCGGGCG
>Ga0209212_1007360_pt1 | contig 12195 bp, 7 predicted proteins | sample RifGroC2_FD_183996 | JGI IMG/M metagenome (GOLD analysis project Ga0209212, IMG submission 183996) | Groundwater microbial communities from Rifle, Colorado, USA - Groundwater C2 (SPAdes) (version 2) | ecosystem: Environmental > Aquatic > Deep subsurface > Groundwater | place: Rifle, Colorado...
TTGCCTACCGTCACCATAAATCGTCAATTCTTGTTTGTTTAGAATACTGTTTATGAATTGCGGAATAACGCGCTGATCGCCCAAAGACATACCAGGCCCATAAACATTAAAAAAACGAACAATCACCGCCTTAGCTCCATACTTCCTGACATAATAAGCCACTACGCTTTCAGCAAAACGTTTTCCTTCTTCGTATGGACTACGCGGCCCAATAGGGTTGACGTTTCCATTATAAGATTCTTTCTGTGGGAAATTTTCCGGTTGCCCATAAACCTCACAGGAACTGGTAAACACTACTCGCGCCTTCTGCCGACGCGCTAATTCCATGACATTAAAAGTTCCCAGAGCAGAAGTGAGCAACATCTCTTTCCCTAATTTTGCGATATTCGGCACTCCGGTCGGGCAAGCCAAATGAAAAATATAATGCAAAGATACCTCTTGCATGGCGGCTATAAATTCAGGCGCGGTAATGTCTAATTCGTAAAACTTAAAATTTGAATTTCCGCGAAGAACGGCTACGTTTTTTTTATTCCCGGTAACAAAATTATCCACCGCGTAAACCGTATAGCCTTTTTCCAATAACAACAGGCAGAGGTTAGAACCGATGAACCCGGCGCCGCCAGTTACTAACACTTTTTTCTGAGCAGCTTTTTCTTTAGTAATTAAAACCATAAATACTGGAAATATCGATCTGAAAAAAATAACTTAGCCCAGTATTATATAGTATGAGAATAAAATCTGTCAACGCGCGATACACAGGTTAATATTCTTCCCCACTTTATCCACATTTTAAACCTTGATTTTTTTTCTAAAAATAATAAAATCAATTTCTACTGAGCTCTTGACACGCGCCATTGACTAATCCAACCGGTATGCTAAATTGGCTTGACGAGCACCGACTGCCTTGATATACTAATCGGATTTGAATCAATTTATCGGTTAACAACCTAGGTAAAATATTTAAGGAGGGATTAAACGTTCCTTTTTTATTTTATCTAAATTTATGCGCGCCCTTTACGCCCTTTGCGCTCCCCTTTTCCCAAACTGCTTTAAACTAGCCTGCCAATGCTTTGCCATTGATTTTTTTGCTGTCGAAAAATTGGTTATTTTTAAACATCAACCAACCAAAATGTAATTGCGGTTGGTTTTTTTGATTAGACTGCCCGGGGTTTGTCATTCCGAGCGAAGTCGAGGAATCTCTTTTCGATTAAACAAGGGATCCCACCCAAAGGGTGATCAGCCTCTGGCTGGCCTCGACAGGCTCGGGATGACAGAACGGTGCTTTGCTTGTTCTCCGCCAGTCTCCGCTTCTTATCTTTACCGAAATACCCAAGTAAAACCCAGCTGATAGTTTACTCTCGTAAATTATCAATTGGGCTTTACCCCGCATTAACTTAGAATGGTTTCGTTCTATAACCATTCAAGATTAGTGCGGGGGAAAATCCCCGCCCCAAAATTTAAATGGGGATAAAGGTCGAGGCGGCAGACTGCCAAAAAGTCTGCAACCTAAAAACTAAACTTTATCCTTCTATTATAAGTCCACTATATATATTATATGTTGGGGTTATAACAGGGACAACAATTATGCAAACATTCAGCAAATTTCTATTAGTTTCCATGTTGCTTTTCGTGCTCGCTCCAGTCGCCGCGTTGGCGCAGGTCACTACTGGCCTCACCCGCGATTCCGGTGGCGGTGCAGCCCCGATCATTAAAACTAAATGGGAAATGAACGGCCCTTGGACTGCCTTAAAAGGGACCGACGACGCCATCACAGCTGGCGCCCAATTTAAGGCCCCTGGCGTCTGGGATGCCACTATGCAATATTCCGTCTGCGCGGTTGTAACCGATCCAGATGGTGTGGCCGACATCAACGCGGTCTATGCCGACATCTATTACCCAACCGCTATGGCTCTTCACGAAAGCGTGCCTACCACTGACGTAATTAACGGCGGCACCACCGCCAATCCAGATTACGGACAAGGCGCTTGCGGCAACCAAATCGGCGACGAAGCCAAATTGACCAAATTGCCAAAGATGGATGGTTACAATTTATTTTGCGACACCATCAAAAATCATAACAACAACTTGCCGACATTCTCTGCTACTGTATACACCTACAACGAAATCTGCGCCGCTGACGGCGAATTAATGAAAGAGACTGCTTCCGTGTACTGTGCCGACCGCACCTTACGCTGGGAGGACCCAGCCGGTACCTACAAAATTACAGTATTTTCCTTAGATAAAGCTGGTGTCTTTAGCAATCTCTTGGAGAATAACTTTACCTACCTCCCGTTAACTGCCTACGCTGTTGACTTTACCAATGTTAACTACGGCCTAGTTAAATTAAACACCCACAAGCTGATTTCCGGTGACTTAACTTTTGGCACCGCCGCTCAACCGACTGTCCGCAATATCGGCAACACTCGGTTATACATGGGTGTTAAGCAAAATGACATGGGATTAGGCACTACTGACGGCGTTTATAACGTCAAATACGACGGCCGCGTTGGCAATGCCGAAGCTGACTGGAAAAATTATTGGCCAGAAAGCCATGTTTGGTTCGAAGATATTCTTGATTTATCCGAGACTGAAGAAATGGATTTCTCCATTTTAATCACCAAATTCCCGGCCCCAAGCACCACCTACACTGGTACCATGATTTTAGATGCCAAGATGGCGAACTTCCGCATGTGTGGAACTCGATAAGCTAATTACTGGTAATTACTAGCAATAATAATTACTGTTAACCAAAACGGTCCGATTCTTTCGGGCCGTTTTTGGTTACCAATTTTTCTTGACTTCTAACGACTGCTCTGCTAAAGTGAGGGGATTTATCGTAGGAAATTTCTCTTGCCAATAAGCCATCTTTATGGCATTTAAAAATTAAAACTTATGTACACAAACGCTTTCAAAAAATTGGTGATTACTGCTCTAACCATCATCATTTTTATCCCCAGCACAGCGCTAGCTATCGGAATGATGTCCCAGCCCATAGAAATTCAAGGCGCTCTACGCGGCCAAGAAATTAAAGACAGCCTGGACATTTTAAACTCAGAGGATAAAATCGTCCAATTTGATTTAAACGCCGAAGGCGCGATTGCCAAATGGGTTACTTTTTACAATGCTAAAGGCGAGTCGATCAGCAATGTGCAAATGCCGGCCAAAGGGAACTTCAATGTACCGCTAATTATCAAAATTCCAGAGGACACGCCTAACGGCACCTACAACGGCAGCCTCACCATTTTCTACAACCCAGGGGTAGGCGAAGCCGCCGAAGGCTCCAGCAATACCGTGATGCAACAAGTGAGCCGCGAGGTATTTATCACCGTGACGGACAAAGAAAACACGGATTTTACAGCTTCGATTACTCCTCAAACCTATGTCCTGGAAAAGGAAACAGATTTAAAAATTAACGCCGCTTATACCAACAACGGCAACGTGGAAATCAAACCAGACCTGGAACTAAAAATCAGCCAAGACGGCAAATCTCTTTTTAAAGCCATCTTTCCTTATCCTGACGATCAAGATCCTCTTAAACCTTTGGCCCAAAAAACGATTGTCGTAACCTACCCAACTGCCGGACTGGAAAAAGGCAACTATAACGCCAATATTCGGGTGCTCTTAAACGGGCAGGAAAAATACACCGACAGTTTTAAATTTACTGTCGGGCTTTCGGCCGAAGAAGCAATGTCGCAATCAAGCCCCAACCTAGCTACCGGACTTTTAAATTCCCATAATTTAACTTATCTAGTCTGGATTTTAATTTTGGGAACAATGATCTCTGTTGTATTTATCAAATTTAGACCGCGGGATAAAAAAACCGCGCACAAGCCGCGCGCCCCAAAAAACAATTCATAAAATATCTTCTAACCTCTGCTCTTTCGAGGCCCCACGCCCCAAGAGAGTCGCCCAACTTATGTTGTATCTTTTTTCCAAACTTAAAAAACCCCATTTAGCCTGGGGCAGTTTGATTTTTTTTACGGTCGCGATTTTCGCGATTAATTTCGTTATTGGCGGCTTTCCCATCAAAACTCAGGCCGGCGACCAAATGTGCCAGGCGCCGGTTGATGCCGTGCTTTTGATGGACCGTTCCGGCTCCATGACCGAAGGCGGGAATCTTAGTGTTTGCGAATGGAGCGATGTGGAATGGGTGGGGTCCTCCTCAATGCAGTGCGTTAAACATATTGATACTAACCAGACCAAAGCCTGGTGCGACGCCAGACCTAAATGCTTTGCAGACAGCCCGGATCCGATTTATACGCCAGCCACCAATGCCCAAATTACTGACGCCAAAAACGCGGCTGACACTTTTTTAGGCCTGCTCGGCGACCAAGACAAATCTGCTTTGGTTTCGTTTGCTAATACTGCGGTCTTAGACAAAGGACTCTCTGCCAACCATGCCGCGACTCAGGCGGCGGTTGATGCGTTGACACCCTTTGGCGCCACCAACATCGGCGATGCCATTTCTGCCGCCATCCAAGAACTCAATTCAACTCGCGCCAACCCGCAAGCGGCTAAAACAGTTATTCTTTTAACCGATGGCCGAGCCAACAAACCTACCGGCAACGGCCTCGACGAAAACCCGGCCGACGTGGCGTACGCCATTGCTCAAGCTAACATGGCCGCCGCGGCCGGCATCAAAATTTTTACCATCGGCTTAGGCACTGACGTTAACGACGACATGCTCGAAAATATCGCCAGCATTACCGGCGCCGAGTATAATTTCGCGCCCAACGGCGCCTATTTAGAAAATATTTACAACAGCATCGCCTCACGTGCCTGCCGGTATGGATCAATTTCCGGCTGTAAATACAATGACTCCAACGACGACGGCAGTTTAACCGGCGAAAATCCGGTGGCTGATTGGAAAATTAACTTAACCTCTGGAGCAGTGGTGCTGACGCAAGAAACAGACGACGCTGGCTGTTTTCAATTCGCCGGACTATTACCAGGCAATTATACAATTGACGAAAACAACAATACTGAGCCTTACCGGAAAACTTATCCTTTAACTCCGTCTTACAGCGTTATGCTAGCTGAAGCGGAAAATTTAAATAATTTGAACTTTGGCAACTACTTCCCGACCTGCGGCAACAGCCGGATTGATGATGATATGGGAGAAATTTGCGAACTTGGCGAGACTAAAGATTGTACTGCCACTGATAATTACCCAGGCAAACAAAGCTGTAGTGCTGACTGCCGCGGCTGGGGCAGTTGCATTGCGCAAGAATCCTGCGGCGACGATATCAAAAATGGAAACGAAGAATGTGATGGAACTGACGGCGTAGGAGAACACTATACCTGCAACCAAGCCTGTAGCCTGGTTTATGTCCCCTATTGCGGCGATCAAATAAAAAATCAACCTAGTGAAGAATGCGACGGCGACACGGCCAAAACTTGTACCACCACCCAAGGCTATAGCGGCATGCAATCCTGCCTAAGCTGTACCTGGAACACTTGCCAAACCAACGAACAGTGTGGCGACGGCGTTACCAATGGCCCGGAAATTTGCGATGATGGAATCAATAATGGAAACTATGGCTTCTGTAATCATGACTGCACCGGCCCAACACCCAGCGTCTGCGGCAACGGAACAAAAGAAGGTGGCGAAGAATGTGATGACAGCAATGTGTTGAACAACGACGGCTGTAGCGCCCAATGCACGATCGAAGTGCCGCCGACTTATTGCGGCGATGGCATTAAAAACGGCAATGAGTCTTGCGATGACGGCACTTTAAACGGCACGCCAGGACATTGCAAGGCAACTTGCGATGGCACTGTTCCAGGTGGTGGCGACGGACCGGTTTGCGGGAATCAAGTTATTGAAACTCCGGAAGTGTGCGAAATTAACGACACTTTAGCCTGCACGACCACTAGCAGTTACGCTGGAAACAAAATTTGTAAAAATGATTGTACCGGATTTAGTAGCTGTAATTCGACTCTCTCTTGCGGGGATGGCATCAAAAATGGACCGGAATCTTGTGATGATGGCGAGCTAAACGGCCATGCCGGGCATTGCAACTTAACTTGCGATGGCAATATTCCTGATGGGGGTGGCGGTGGCGGCGGACCAGTCTGCGGCAATCTAATAATCGAAACTCCGGAAGTTTGCGAACTAGGCGGAAGTAAAATTTGTACTACCAGCTCCGGCTATAGCGGCACTCAGGCTTGCCAAAATGATTGCGCTGGATTTAATAGCTGTGTGACCGCGGAAACCTGCGGCGATGGCATTAAAAACGGTAGTGAAACTTGCGATGACGGCATTCTAAACAACACTGCCGGGCATTGCAATCTCACTTGCAATGGAACGACTTCTGCTGGCGGTGGAAGTGGCGGTAGCGACGATGGTAGCGGTGGTGGATCTGGCGATGGCAGTAATGGTGGTGGCGGGAGTGGCGCTGGACCTGGCTCGATTTTTAATTTTAACGGTGGTGGTAGCGGCACCGGCAGTAGTGCCGGACCCGGCACCGGCAACAGCGGTAACACTGTCAGCAACACTGATACTAGCTCTGGCACCGGCAGTAATGCTCCAACTGATCAAACACCTACCTCGCCAATAGTTTTAGGCGCAACCGGCGCGCCAAGTTTAACCATTATCAAAATTACTAATTTGACTGAGGGTGTTAGATTTGCTAACCCTGGCGATAAAAATATTGAATACAAAGTAGGCATCAATAATAACGGCAATTTAACCGCTTATCAAATTACCTTAAACGATGTTCTGCCAGCTGGCTTTACCCTTAGCGACACTGGTTTGGGTTCTGGCTCCTGGCCGCTCGGCGATTTACCGGCTGGCGCGAGCCGCGAGTTTAAATATTTGGTAAATGTCGGATCTACAGTCACGCCCGGCGTTTACGTTAATACCGCTTCTGCCCGCGCTTTAAATCACGATCCAGTAACCGCGACCGCTAAACTGGAAGTTAAAGGAGTAAAAGTGGCTGGCATCGAATTGCCGAAAACCGGCTTTAGCTGGCTGGAATTTTTTGCCATCGCCGGCGGTTTAATCACTGCCTTTTCCCTGTCCCAAATCTTGCGCCGTAAATTAAATGAGTCTACCTCGAAAATCAATAATTAAAAAATCTAGGTCTAAATCATTGATAATCAAAAAGCGCCAGCGTCTGCTTAAAGCTCTAGTAACCATGCTAGGGCTTTTGGGCGTTCTGATGAGTTTATATTTGATTATCCTGCCATTGTACCCGATCGTAAAATTTCGGGGACAGGCCGTACTGCAAAACTTGCCAATCGCTTTTTTTGATAAAAATGAGGCGATAACAGATGACCTCTGGCTCAATAATTTAAATCTGTCGACTAATCGGTTGATTATTAAAAAAATCGGTGTTGACGCGCCAATTGTTGATTCAATCAACGGCGACTGGGCGCTCTCGCGTGGCGCCTGGCATCTGCCTAAAACTTCGACGCCGGACAAAGGCGGCAACACCGTACTTTCCGGCCATCGCTTTAAATATCTGCCGCCGCATAATTTGACGTTCTATCTTTTTCATGAGCTCGCCCAAGACGATCAAATCTATGTCATTTGGAACGGTAAACTCTATCATTACCGCGTCACCGGCATCAAAATCGTCGCGGCCACTGATTTGTCGATTTTAGCTCGCACCGCCACGCCGACTTTGACGATGTTTACCTGCGAGCCGCTGTTTTCGACCGAAAAAAGGCTGGTGGTGACGAGTGAATTGGTGGAGTAAACTGAATTTGTAACCTTGCAACAAGTTTGTCATCCCGAGCTTGTCGAGGGATCCCTCGCTCGAAATTTTCAATTTACTAATTTTCAATTTTCAATGAATTTTCAATACTAAATGAACAAATTTTCAAACTGTTTGGAAATTAAGTTATTAAAAATTGAATGTGGGTTGTTTGTAAATTGAAAATTGAGAATTGAAAATTAAGCACTTTGTATTTCCATTTTTTTAATTTTACCCCATAAGTGATATACTATAAAAAGTATGTCTATTTCAAACTCTCCCCAATCAACCCTCCCCTCTTGGTTTACCAATATTTTTCTGGGCGGTTATTTGATTAGGCTGGCAAAATGGATCGTTGGCACAAAAAGCCGGCTGGATCAAACCGTCGCCAAGGAACAAACTGAGGTTCGCAGATTACGGCGCCACCAAGAATCTTGGCGCAAATTTTTGGTTGATTCATTTAAAATTTTTAAAGACTTCTTTATCCCCCACGACGGCAACGACCACCGGCCAAAAATTTTACGGCCGCGTGCTTTAACCGTAATCATTCTAATCGCGACGCTCCTTAAACTATCGGCAATCGGCACCTTGTTTTTTATCTATCCCTCTCGGGCGCATATGTCCGAACTTTTAACTGAACAGCTTTTGGCGCTCACCAACCAGTCGCGAGCCGCGTCCGGGTTACCGGCGCTCTCTATGGATCCCGAACTAACCAAAGCGGCCAACTCCAAAGCGACTGATATGCTAGAGCGCAATTATTTTGCCCACCAAAGCCCAGGCGGCAACTGGCCTTGGGATTGGATTGATCAAAACTCTTATTCTTACTTGTACGCCGGAGAAAACCTGGCGATGAATTTTAGTTCAGCTGAATCTGCCCACCAGGCACTAATGCTTTCGCCCGGCCATAAAAAAAATATTTTAAGCGAACGATATGCAGACGTCGGGCTCGCCGTGGTTAACGGTACGATTGACGGCGAAGAAACAAGCCTGCTCGTGGAAATTTTTGCCGCGCGCCGACCGGTGGAGACGGCGATCGTAAAACTGACCGAGCAACCGGCACCGCTCAAACCGATTTTGCCTGCGCCAGTTTTGATCCCTGCCACGCCAACAGTAACCATGGCTGGAACAGACAGTTCAGCCAGTTCAACCGCTGTTTTGGCTTTAGATTCACCAGCCGTTTTTGAGAGTCCGCAACCCTCGCTTGAACCAGCCACTGCAACAATAAAGTTAGCTGACGCAACGCCATCAAACACATCCACATCAACGGCAATAATGCCACTAACTCCATTCTTCGCAAATTCGGCCGCCACTGCGACCGAGGGTTTGACCAACCGCCTGCCAGCCTATCAACTGGCAACGACACCGCCCAGTCCTAACCCAGAACTGTTGACAGCCGCGCCGACGACAATTCAAGTTTTCTCGAATAATGATCACGGTTTATTAAATCTCGCCCTCTCCTTACTGCGCGCCTCGCGCTGGGCATTCGTCGGCATCATTGGATTATTGACGCTGGCATTATTCATCAATATTTTTGTCCGCATCGAGATCCAGCATAAACCGGTTATTTTCCAAACATTAATGGCAATCGTCCTGATTATCGCCTTAGTTTCGGTCCGCGTGCATTTTGTTGAAGGACTGACTGAACGAATAGCAGTATTATAACGCAAACGACTGTTTTAATTTCTAAACACGACTTTCCAAGAAACAATAACCAAGTGTCCAAATAATAACCAATTTTCAAATAGCCAATAATCAAATTATTTGGTTATTGATTATTGTAATTTATTTGGATACTTGTATCTTGGAGATTGGTTATTCACTTTAACCAATTAACCCATTCGTTAAAGTTGCTTTTCCCGCGGCTTTAGTGTATACTCAATTTAAAGCTCAAAAAATCATCTAGGAGGGATTCCCTCTTTTTTTAATTATTAAGGCCAGCATGGAGCAAGTCTTAAAACTAGACTGCCCTCGTCTAGTTTCGCCCTTTTTTAATAATCAATTCGAGCCGACTTACGTCAAGTGGTTGGCTTATTTTATTTGCCTATGAAAAAAATTCTATTAAGTGTTTCGATTATTATGCTCGTCGCCGCGGCCAGCGTCGGAATTACCGCGTCCTACTTCTCTGACACCGAAAAATCAGTTGGCAATACCTTATCCGTCGGCACGATCGATATTTCGATCAATGATCAAAACCCTTGGTCCCAGCAATTTGCTTTAAAAGACATGAAGCCCGGCTACACTGACTACATCAATTTTGAGGTTCAAAATGCCGGCCCATCAGCCAACCCGGTTGACGTCTACAAACGCATAATTATCGATCCTTTAACCGCTTTCTCCACTGGCGTTCAAACCGAACCGGAATGTATAGAAGAAAACGGCACTTGGGACAATGCCGCCAAAACCTGCTCAACCCCGACTGCCGAGGATAATCAGATTGACAAAGCGATTAAGTATGATTTGATTGTCCACGTTTTCGATGCGACTGGAACAGAAGTTTGGTGGCAAACGATTTACGATGATGAGGTTAGCATCAAAGACGTTTACTATAATCCAGATAACAGCGCTTATGACCGCTACGTTTATTTGGGCTTGATTCCGGCTGGCGGCAAAATGAAAGTTGAGCAAAGCTATAAGATGGCCGAAGAAACCACCAACTGGGCACAGGGAGATGTCATGACTTTTGATATTGAGGTAAAAGCTGAGCAGGTAAAAGGCAAAGTGGTTTTAGACAACAAGATCGAGAAAAAAGATGATGCGTATTACTGGAAAATCACCCAGGCTGATGATATTCAAGGTATTTTGACTTTTGTCCCCAAAAACCCGACTTTTGATTTTGATTTTGAGGGCTATGCGCCCTCTGCCAGTACTAGTTACACGCTGGTCGTCGGCACTGACCCATGGTTTAGCGGAAAGACAATTGGCACTGCTGTCTCTGGCGCTGATGGGAGCATTACGCTAAATGGTGATGTGGAGCTGAGCACTGATCTCAAAGATAAAAAAGTCTGGCTGGTCTTAACTGCTGATTGGAACGAAGCCGGCATGACCGCCTGGAATCCAACACAATATTTATTTGAAACTGGACTCATCTGGTACGACGATACAAATTTGTAAATGTGGTTTTCTGTCATCCCGAGCTTGTCGAGGCCAGCCAGAGGCTGATCACCCTTTGGGTGGGATCCCTGCTAGCAGGCAGGCCTTGTTTAAATAAAAAAAGCGATTCCTCGACTACGCTCGGAATGACAATAGTTGGGCAGATAGTAATCGAAAAATTTTTAAAAGTGAATCAAACGAAAAACTAATTTCTCCTGCGCTCAGTCGTTGGAAGCAACGATTGACTGCAAGGACAAAGCGTTATGAAGAGAATTCTTCTTAGTCTAAGCGTCATCGCCGCTGTCGTCGCCATCGCGGCCGGCGTGACCACCGCTTTCTACCAAGACACCGAAACTTCCACTGGCAATACTTTTGCCGCTGGCGGAATCGATCTTAAAGTAGACAGCACTGCTCATTACAATGGCATGGTTTGTGTTTGCCCAGCTGGCGCCGCGTGCACCTGGCAACCAGAGACAAATACACAACCGCCCTTTTACCCAGCACAAGGCTCAGCTTGTACTGGCACCTGGGGACAAACCGACTTAAAAGACGGGATCCGCCGCTTCTTTGATTACAAAGACTTAAAGCCCGGTGATCACGGCGAAGATACTGTGAGTTTGCATGTGCTTGGCAATGACGCCTGGGGCAAATTTGAGATTGCCAATGTTAAAGATCTGGGAATCATTTGCGCTGACCCGGAAACAGATTTAGGCACCGTTGATGCTGATTGCAATCTTCAGCTAGCTGGCACAACAGAATCTGACGGCGAACTGCGAGAAAACCTGATATTCTCGGTCTGGTTAGATCAAGGAACAATTCCTGGCTTTCAAAACAACGGGCAACAAGGCATTGTTGATCCGCAAGAAGGCGACAACATCTTGCAGAAAGAAGTCGAACCAATAATCATCACTCCTGGAACGATTGATGCTCAGGGCGAATCATATTTGCTTTCTGATGCCTTAAAAGCAGTCTACGTTACCTCACAGTGCACTGTTCTAGACGGACATACTAACTATGACCGTTGCCACGGCATCGCCCAAGACGGCCGCATGGTTGGCAGTGCTGTTTACTACTTTGGGATCGATTGGGATTTACCGCTTGCCACTGGCAACGAAATCCAAACCGACGAGCTCCAAGCTGACTTAATCTTTAAAGCAGTCCAACAACGCAATAATCCGACTCAACAATTCTAACTATTAGATTGACCTCGTTTATGCGGTCAAACTAATAAAAAAACTCTATGAAAAGAATAATCATAAGTCTCATGATCATTGCGGCGACTGCGAGTCTGGCGACGGTAGCGGTAAAATACACCACTGCCTTGCTTTCGGACAACGAAGTCTCGGCTGGCAACACTTTCGCGGCCGGCGCGATTGATCTAAAAATCGATAATCATTCCTATTAT
>Ga0209212_1007361_pt1 | contig 12194 bp, 11 predicted proteins | sample RifGroC2_FD_183996 | JGI IMG/M metagenome (GOLD analysis project Ga0209212, IMG submission 183996) | Groundwater microbial communities from Rifle, Colorado, USA - Groundwater C2 (SPAdes) (version 2) | ecosystem: Environmental > Aquatic > Deep subsurface > Groundwater | place: Rifle, Colorado...
GATAATAAAAATTAAGGTAGGTATATGATATAATATACGAGACAATAAATGGTTTGTTTTTAAAGACTTAGAAAAATGAAGCCTTAACTTATAGAGAGTAAAAGGGAGCTGTGGGAATCCAGGCTAGGGCCACGCCAAGTGGGTAAGACAACCTTAGCTCTACAGTTAAAACAAGTTCTTCCCTATCCCTCTCATTATGCATCAGCAGATGAGCCTCTTTTACGAAATTTGACTTGGATAGAACAACAGTGGGAAATCGGGCGCTTACGCGCACGCGAGAGCATAAACAATGAGGGAGCCTTACTGATTTTAGACGAGGTGCAAAAGATTCCTCGCTGGTCAGATATGGTAAAAAAACTTTGGGATGAGGATAGACTTCATGCTGTGAATTTAAGAGTTATTATTTTGGGATCATCAACTCTCCTCGTTCAGTTAGGCCTTACAGAAAGTCTAGCGGGGCGTTTTGAAGTCATCCCTATCACTCATTGGTTCTTTAAAGAGTGTCGCGATGCTTTTGGATGGTCTTTGGATCAATACATTTTCTTTGGAGGCTATCCTGGAGGCGCGCCATTGATCCATGATGAAAAAAGATGGGCTCACTACATCGTTAATTCTCTTATAGAGATAAGCATTCTCAAGGATATCGTATTGATGGAACGTATTCATAAACCAGCCCTCTTAAGGTATGTCTTTGAATTGGGGTGCCAGTACTCAGGACAAATTCTATCCTTTCAAAAAATGATGGGTCAACTGCAAGAGGCAGGAAATCCCAGTACTTTGGCCCATTATCTTAATCTATTATCAGGGGCGGGCCTTGTAACAGGTTTGTCTAAATTTTCATTTGAACCTGTTCGTCAAAAAGCTTCTAGTCCAAAACTTCAGGTTTTTAATACAGCGCTTATTACCGCACAGAAAGGAATTTCGTTTCAAGAAGCCCAAGAAGACCGAGAAGAATGGGGGAGGCTTGTTGAATCGGCGGTGGGAGCATATTTGGTTAACTCAACCTTAGGAACATCTATCGAACTTTTCTACTGGAGAGAGGGCAATAAGGAGGTTGATTTTATTTTACGTCATGGAAAGAAACTTCTCGCTCTTGAAGTCAAAAGCAGTAAAAAACCCACCAGTCTTCCTGGCATGTCTCTCTTTTCCGAACGATATCATCCTCAAAAAAAACTGTTGGTTGGAGGACAAGGCCTTTCCGTTGAAGAATTTTTATTGACCCCTCTTGAGATACTGATGGGATAAGGAAAGAAAAAGGTTTTTCTTACAAGGTCATTTTTTCACGAACCAAGGTCGCAATTTTTTCAGTATCATTAAAGGGAGTGTATATCCAGGATTCAACAACTTCCTCAAAGGGCCGCGCGATGCCTTCTTTAACAAGGCCTTCAATAAATTTTTTAGGCTTGGTCATCCCATGCTTCAAAAGAGGTAAAATGTAAACAGGCTTTCCCGTAAAGCAAGCCTCACACACCATATTGACCGAATCATCAGTCACAAAAATAGTATCTGCAAGCCCCAACATGGCAAAGTAAGGATTTACTTTGTTATCCACCAAGAAAATGTTTGGCTCCTTTTGAAGGGCGTTTGTTAGCACGTCACGATATGGTGTACGAAAGGACGGGGTGACTAAAACACTTCCGCCCGTAATCTCTCGAATTTTGAGGATATCGTGTATCAGGTTCTCCAGAGCCTTCAAAGGCATTTTATAGCGGTTCGTATTGCCTCCAAGTAGAACCACACTGTAGGGCCGCGGAAAGTCCTTAAAAAGGCCTTTATGAGCCTTAACACCTTCCCGTATCTTTTGAACCGTTACCTTATGCAAGGCCCCTTTTGTGGTCACAATATTAGGCCCTTCAAGGTGATCATGCTCAGGGGCTGCAATCAAGTCAAAGTGATTGATATTAAACACGGGGTTTTGAATATGCACACAAAAGGTCTTTTTGGGGTTTTGCTTTTTAATAGCAAGAGCGAGGGGGGCTGATCGCCTTCCAGAAGTAATTACCAAATCGGGCCAGGGAGGAATGAGTTTATCACTGGTTTTGGTTAATTGGTTGAGAGGATTTCCCCAAGGGAGACTTAACCATCCCCAGGGCCACCGGCGCCTGCACCTCTTATGGACCGTAGGTAAGCCTATTGCTTCTGCAAGGCCCACAACTTGACTTTGCATTCCGGGGAATACATCTGTAATGGTCCAGCAAACTTTGGTCGACTTTGTCATCTATCCTTATGCAGCGTAATCTATATAAAGGTGATCCCATACACTTTTTAAAGCATCGATTAAATCATCAATCATTTGATCCGTGTGAACTGGTGATGGCGTGATCCGCAATCGTTCCGTTCCTCTCGGAACTGTCGGATAATTAATCGGTTGAACATATATATCATGTTCTTTTAAAAGTAAATCAGAGGCGAGCTTACAAAGGTGTGCGTCCCTTACTAATATCGGGATGATATGGGAGTTTGTTGACATAAAGGGAATACCTGCCTGAATGAGGCGTTTTTTGACTCTAGACACCCTTTCTTGATGTTTTGTGCGCTCCGCTTGACTTGTCTTTAGATGCTGAATGCTTGCTAGTGCTGCTGCAGCGACGGCTGGAGGCATGGAGGTGGTAAAGATAAAACCAGAGGCAAAGCTTCTCACAAAGTCTACAAGGTCAGCGGAAGAAGCAATATATCCTCCCACAACACCAAAGGCCTTACCCAGGGTTCCTTCAATCACGCTCAAGCGATGGCTTTGTCTTTCTCTTTGGGCAATGCCTCCCCCCTTATGGCCATACATCCCAACCGCATGGACCTCGTCAATAAAGGTAAGCGCGTTATACTCTTCTGCTAAATCACAAAAAGCCTCAATAGGAGCAATGTCCCCATCCATGGAATAAACGGACTCAAAAATAATCAGCTTTGCTCTTTCCGGCGGATAACGCGATAAGAGTTGTTTGAGGTGGGTTGGATCATTATGGTGGAAAATTTCCTTCTGTGCCCGACTGTTGCGAATGCCTTGGATAATGGAGGCATGGTTATGGGAGTCCGAGAAAACAAGGCACTCGGGTAGGTGAGCAGCAAGAGCACTGATGGAAGCCTCATTTGATACATATCCAGAAGAGAAGATGAGACCTGCCTCCTTATCATGCAGATCAGCAATTTCGCGTTCCAAGAGCACATGATAGTGGTTTGTCCCTGAAATATTGCGGGTGCCCCCAGCCCCAGCCCCAACGCGCTCTATGGCCTTTTGCATGGCGTCCAGAACTTTTTCATGTTGTCCCATGCCCAGATAATCATTGGCGCACCACACAACTACGCGCCGCGGGCTTCCGTCATTATAATAATAGGCGTAAGGGAAATCCTTGGCACAGCGCTCCAAATCCGCAAAAATCCGATATCGACCTTCCGTCTTAATATCTTGGAGTTTTTGTTTAAAGAATGATGGATAGTCCATACGGAATCACTTGCCTAGGCTTATTTGGGACTAACCTAATAAGGTTAGCCTTGAGATGCAAGAAATTCTTGAAGATTCATATTGATCTCATTTCGAGCGTTGAAAGAGATGAATAAGAATAGATACGACGAAAAGGACAAGGAAGATGATAAAGAGAAATTTAGCAACGCCTGCCGCAGCAGACATTATCCCTGTAAAACCTAAGAGACCCGCCACAAGGGCAATAATAAAAAATGTTAAAATCCATGCGAGCATATTTGTGCCTCCCATAAGGGTTTGAGAGACCGCCTCTCCCATTTTGCGCAAGATAAAAAGAACTAAAGAAAAAACAAAAAGGATAAAAAAGATAAGGAAGAGGACTTGGGCAATTCCTACAGAGGCTACCATGACATCCGTAAAACCCAATAACCCCGCAATAAGGGCCAGAACAAAAAATAAAAACGCAAAAAAGAGGATCATTTTCTCATTTCCTTCTTTGTTCATTATGGCGGAAAAATGTTAATTTAGGGTAAAAGACGGTGCCCTGCAGATGGAAAACGCCCGCCTTCATACCCCCCTACGCGGACGAGCAATGTATAAACATTTGCAGAATACCCACTATGTCCTGCTATGCGTTGCCAACCCGCCGTAAAAGTCACATTGTTGACACAATAAAATCTGAGCCCCGTTCCAACCGTATATCCCTCCCTGGCCCGTTTATAGTTTCGCCCACTTGATCTTACGGGCGTGTTGTAAAGGTAATAATTCCCGCCTCCTTGCACAAAGGGTGCTATAGAATTTACAATAGAACCCACATTTGTAAAAAAATAAGAAAGGTCCAAAAAGGTAAATCCATAGCTACGGTTTGTTTTCAAACCCCGGTGAACAAAGTTGAGTGAATCACGGTAACTTTTACTTGAGAAATATTCATTGCCATAGCCAAGTTGAAAGGAACCTTCAACATTATCACAAGGTACAAACGCAACATTGAAAGAAGGATATATAGACCAAAGAGCTCCTTTTGATTTTGCGAACACAGGATTGGGAGGCTGTGAGAGAAATCGTTGATAAAAATATTTAATTTTTGTTGTTGAATTGATATAACCCGCCACAAGGTAAAAATAAAATTTTGGGGTAAAATTATATATAAAATAAGGATAAAAATTATTTCCCTCTGTTCGGAAAGAACTCGTATTAATTGGCGTATGTGAGTTTGTAAGACGTTGAAGGTAGTAAAACCCTAATTTTGTGTCCGGAGTTACTTTATAATCTAATCCAGCTGTTCCTGCATATGACGTTCCTTTTAACTGATTAAGAAAAAAATCATCTTTATAATTATACGTACTTGTGCTTGCCCAAAGGTATAATTTGTCCCCAATCTTTACGCCTTTTTCCTTTTCTTTTTCCGCCTTTACGTCCTCCGTCGAGGTCAGAGGGACGATCTCTGATTGAAATTGGCCCAAAGCAGAAAAAGGAATTATTGCTGTAAAAGCAAGGTAAAAGACAAAGTTCTGAAGCTGTCGCACGGCGCTCCCCTAATTGGCTTTTTGATCGTTGATCGTTTTTTAAAGGTTGAACAACTTCTAACATGGTTGGCCATAGGATTCAATAAAATGGAGCAAATGCAAAAATATTTTAGAAAAAGAAAATGCGATCTTGGATATGATACCGGATATGCTGTAAGAGTTTCCTACCTGTTTTTAAGGAAGATGTTATGAGGACAAGATGAACGTTTGGAAATTAAGCCGTTTAACCCATAAAGATATTTCTTTCATCGTCTCAGCTTTTTCTGAAATAGGGTGGAATAAGCCCGCGTCCCTCTATCAAAAGTATCTTGAAGAACAGGAAAAAGGAGAACGGTGTATATGGGTTGCCTTTAAAGAGAATGATTTTACAGGATACGTGACCCTAAAATGGCAATCCAATTATCTAGCGTTTAAAGAACACAATATTCCCGAAATTTCTGATCTTAATGTTCTCCCCAAATTTAGAAAGCAGGGGCTTGCTTCAGCGCTGCTTGATCATGTAGAGACAGAAGCAGGAACGAGAAACTCTACGGTAGGGATTGGTGTTGGGCTATCAGCTGATTATGGCGATGCCCAAAAACTTTATTAAACGCGGCTATATTCCGGATGGTTTGGGTGTTACCTCCCACTACAAACCGATTTTACCTCATGATACCGTTTATGTTGATGATGACTTGGTTCTATGGTTGACGAAGACACTGCCCTGATCAGAAGATGTACTTTAGAAGAATATTGCCTATCGGTTAAGGAGAAATGGCCTTTAGCTCCTTACATTTCTTGATCCATACGTCATAGGTAGGATGATCAAGGGCGGAAAGGGCAGGGGAGGACGCGAACATCCATCCAGAAAAAAGTTTTTGCCGCAAGCCCATAGGCTTTCCCTCGGAAATGACGATAAAGCCCATGGATTCTTGGCGATCATCAATTGGGGCTTTTTCGCAATGCTTTACAACGATTTTTAGGGTGCCAAATTCGATGGTTTGTCCGATGGGCGCATCGATGATAAATACGCGGCCTGTTTGCTTATCAAGGCCTTGGAGTGTGACGCCATTGGTGATAACATTTTTCTCAGGCGCAAATTCATCCTCTTCTGGGGGGCCAATAAGATCCGTTGAGGAAATGGACGAAGTCTCCTCATTTGTCTTCATATCTTCAAGCTGACTTTCCATTTGATCTGCATCTGATCCTAGAAGTTCATCTAAAAGGTCATCGAAGTTCTGTCCGTAAAGGGGAAGACTTTGGGCGAGAAAGAAGAAAAACATTAGCAATCGACAGTCAGTCATTGGAAATTTTTCTTTCAACTGATCGTTGCTGATCACTTCGTGCTCTCTTCCTTTTTCTCCTGAGCATTAAAAATAAACTTTCCAATAAGGGCTTCTAAGCTAACTGCAGACTGGGTGTACACAATCTCTCCGCCGGGGCCAATGGTTTCCTCATCGCCGCCAGGTACAAGTGCCAAGTATTTCCCTCCCAAAAGCCCCTCGCTGACAATCTCTGCAGAGCTATCTTTGGGAAGGACAACCTGAGGCTCAAGGGTTAAATAAACCACGGCAAGATAGGACTCGGGATCTAAGTGCAGGTCTTTAATCGTACCGACCTTAACGCCACTAAGGCGCACATCACTCCCGCGCATAATTCCATCGATACGATCGAATTTTGCCGTGACCTCATAACCCTTTGAAGGTTGCCATTGGCTGGTGGAGTAGGCAAAAATAACGCAAAAGGCAAAAATGACCAAAACAACGGCGCCCATTGCAATTTCAAGTGCATTCGTCTTCATTTCTCCATCTCCTGCGGTTGCCACGCTTGATAATCTCCTGTGGCAGGGTCCCGCTTTTCTCCCGAAAAAAAGTGACCGGCTGGTCGGTAAGCATAAGGTGTTCCAGAAAGATTGGGAAGATGCTTTTTTTCCCAAGGCCGCCTCTCAACGGCTGCGATGGGAGGGGGTGTTTTCAATGTATGATGGAGCCAACCATGCCATTCCGCAGGCACCTTTGAGGCCTCAGACAAGCCTTTATAAATAACCCAGCGCCGCTCCTTGACGTTTTCTGGGCCTTTTTCACGGTAATACCGATTTCCAAAGGAATCTGCGCCAACAAGCTCGCCTTTAAACCAGGTTAACAACTTTATCCACAACATTGAGGAGCTCCAAATTTAGCAACACTATGCCATTTTCAAAAGGTTCTGTCCACTATCAAGGACTTATGCATGTCAAGGAAAAATGACAATTGATTTTTGGGAAAAAAATTTTATAGTTATAGAGGCTTAACATTAGCACCCAAAAATTGATATACTATAAACCTTACGTGAGAAGAGGGGTCTTTCATGAAAATTACGCGTCACTTTACTACAGAAAACACAGATCCCTACAGTTCTTTTGAATTTAGGAAAGCAGATAGCGAAATTCGTAATCCCGATGGATCGATTGTTTTCCATCTTGAAGGAATCGAGGTTCCCGCGTCTTGGTCTCAAGTGGCAGGCGATGTTTTAGCCCAGAAATATTTCCGAAAAGCAGGTGTTCCTTACATCCTTAAGCCTGTAAAGGAAGAAGGAATTCCTGAATGGTTGTGGCGAAAAGAAGCTGATAATGATGCTCTTTCAAAGCTTCCTCAAAAGGAGCGCTATGGCAGTGAAATGAAGGCAACCCAAGTCTTTGACCGGATGGCGGGATGCTGGGCCTATTGGGGCTATAAGGGCGGTTATTTTGATAGTGAAGCGGATGCCAAGGCCTATTATGATGAAATGCGGTATATGCTCTGTGCCCAGCTGTGTGCACCTAACTCGCCTCAATGGTTTAATACGGGTCTTTTCTGGGCCTATGGGATAGATGGGCCGGCCCAAGGTCATTATTATGTGGATTATAAGTCAGGCAAATTAACCGCCTCAAAATCGTCCTATGAACATCCACAACCTCATGCATGCTTTATTCAAAGCATTGGGGATGATTTGGTGAATGAGGGGGGCATCATGGATTTGTGGGTGCGAGAAGCGCGCCTTTTCAAATATGGATCAGGAACGGGCTCCAACTTTTCAAATTTAAGAGGAGCTGGTGAATCCCTTTCCGGAGGAGGCGTTTCCTCTGGGATGATGAGCTTTTTAAAGATTGGGGACCGCGCAGCAGGTGCTATTAAATCTGGAGGCACTACACGCCGGGCTGCCAAAATGGTGATAGTAGATGTGGATCATCCTGATATTGAAGAATTCGTGAACTGGAAAGTTGTGGAAGAGCAAAAGGTTTTAGACCTTGTTGTGGGATCAAAGATTGCGAAAAAATACCTCTCTGCTATTATGGCCGCATGCCAGGAGGGAAAAGGGGATGAACGATTTAATCCGCGGGAGAACCCCACCCTTTTCCAAGCCATTAAGGCTGCTCGTTCTGCCCAGCTCCCTGAGAATTATTGCCAACGCATCATCCAGTTGGCGCGCCAAGGCTATACGCACATCGAATTCCCTGAGTATGATACAGATTGGGATTCGGAAGCCTATCGCACGGTTTCAGGTCAAAACTCCAATAATTCTGTACGTGTGACCAATAAGTTTCTTCAAGCAGTCGTTGAGGGAAAAGAATGGGATCTCCTCTCAAGGATGGATGGCAGTGTGATAAAGACAGTTCATGCCCGGGACTTGTGGGATCAAATTGGATATGCAGCTTGGGCGTCAGCTGATCCTGGGCTTCAATATGACACAACGATTAATGAGTGGCACACATGTCCGCAGTCTGGGCGAATCCGGGGCGCTAACCCGTGTTCTGAATACATGTTCTTGGATGATACGGCCTGTAACTTGGCTTCTCTTAACCTTGTAACCTTTATGAATCATCATGGGAAAAAAGCCAAAGCAGGGGATCTTCATTTTGATACCAAAGCGTTTGAACATGCCGTTCGTTTGTGTACCCTGGCCCAAGAGATTTCGGTAATGATGGCCCAATTCCCCTCAAAGGAAATTGCTGTCCTTTCCTACGATTTTCGCACCTTAGGCTTGGGCTATGCTAATATCGGTGGCTTGTTAATGGCCTCTGGCATTCCCTATGATAGTCCTGAGGGTCGCGCTGTTGCAGGAGCTATTGCCTCTTTGATGACGGGTATTTCATATGCCACCTCGGCTGAAATTGCCAGCGAGCTTGGGGCCTTTAAGGGCTACAAACTTAATGAAAAAGACATGCTTCGCGTGATGCGCAATCATCGTCGTGCGGCCTATGGAGAGCATGAAGGATATGAAGGCCTTGAAATTGCGCCTGTTCCTTTAGAGGAAAAAGATTGTCCTTGTCCCGTCCTTTTGAAAGCCTCCCGTCACGCTTGGGATCGGGCGCTTGAGCTGGGTAAGAAATATGGTTATCGCAATGCCCAAACTACCTGTATCGCGCCTACAGGTACCATTGGATTGGTCATGGATTGTGATACTACAGGGATTGAGCCCGATTTTGCCACGGTGAAATTTAAAAAACTTGCAGGAGGCGGCTACTTCAAGATCATCAATCGCCTGGTTCCTCAAGCTCTTGAAGTTTTAGGTTATCCACAAAAGCATATTGACGACATTATCCAATATGCAGTGGGTTATGGAACCCTTGAAGGAGCTCCTGGGATTAACTTTAAGACACTTCACTCTAAAGGATTTAGAGAGCGAGAAATTGAACTCTTGAAGGAAAATCTGAAGTCCGCCTTTGACATTAAGTTCGTCTTTAATCGTTGGACTTTAGGGGATGAATTCTGTAGGAAAACCCTAAAGCTTACTGATGCTCAGTTGAATGATGTGCGTTTTGACCTTTTGGCTCACTTAGGCTTTAAGTCCGAAGACATTGAAGCTGCCAATGCCTATTGTTGTGGAACCATGACCGTTGAAGGGGCGCCTCATTTGAAAAAAGAACATTTGGCTGTTTTTGATTGCGCTAATCCTTGTGGGCGAACGGGCAAACGCTTTCTTTCCGTTGAAGGCCATATTCGCATGATGGCCTCAGTCCAGCCCTTTGTTTCTGGTGCCATTTCAAAAACCATTAACATGACCAACGCCGCCACCATTGAGGAATGTAAGGAAGCCTACCTTTTATCATGGAAATTGGCATTGAAAGCCAATGCCCTTTATCGGGATGGCTCAAAGCTCTCTCAAGCTTTGTATTCCTCTCTCTTAGGAGATGATGTTGCAGAGGAGTTGCCTGAAATGTCGGCTCCTGAAAAAGCAAAGGTGGTCGCAGAAAAAGTAGTTGAGCGGGTTGTGGAGCGTTATCTCCACCGCTCCCAACGTCAAAAACTCCCCAATCGGCGTAAGGGATATACCCAAAAAGCTTCCATTGGGGGGCATAAGGTGTATCTACGTACGGGGGAATATGATGATGGGCAATTGGGAGAAATCTTCATTGATATGCATAAAGAAGGGGCTTCCTTCCGCAGCTTGATGCATAACTTTGCCATGGCCATTTCTATTGGTTTGCAATATGGTGTGCCCCTCGAAGAGTTTGTGGATGCTTTTGTCTTTACACGTTTTGAGCCTTCAGGACCTGTGTCTGGTAACGAGACCATTAAAATGGCAACCTCGATTTTGGATTACATTTTCCGTGAACTTGCCATCTCTTACTTGGGGCGAACCGACCTTGCCCATGCTGAGCCCACGGACTTGCGTCCTGATACCATCGGTCGTGTTGAGGCTGAAAAAGGAACGGTTGCTAACAAGAGCAAAAGGATGAGTGAAATTGTCAATAGCCTCATGAGTAATGGTTATGTGCGAAATAATGTTTTTGTCATTTCTCCTGCCAATAAGGATCAAAATGCCTATCTTCTTCATGAGGCTGCGGTTGCCACAGGAACGGAATCATCAAAGCCTGTCGTAGGGACGGGAGCCATTACAGAGGTTGAAGAGCGTCGCTTCCACGCCCGCCTGAAGGGTTATGCGGGAGATGCGTGTATGGGCTGTGGTAACTTTACTCTTGTACGCAATGGCACATGCTTAAAGTGTGATACTTGTGGCGAAACAACGGGATGTTCATAGCCTCTTATTCAGAAATTAGCCTTGTCACTAATTGACTATTTTGCGGTAATCTGCTTGTTCACATATGTAACAGCATTGATTGTCCATGCCGTGCTCAGAAGCATCACGAGTAATCCAAAGGGAAGGAAAAGAACAAAGATCACGGCCCCAAGCCAACTCGAGATTAAGCTCAATAAAAAGCCTACAATGCCAATAAGTGCGGCTCCAGCAATGGCAGCACCAAGTACTGTAAGGCCTATTAAGATGATCAAAAGAAGGAAGTGCCAAACATTTCCCTTCATCACACTCCAGCTTGTCCGCAAAGCTTTCTCTTGATCAATGGCAACGTAAAGAAAGGTTAGGACTATTCTTGTAATAAGATAAACCCCGAAGGCCGCAAAGAGCCCTGCTAAAAGAATCGTGACAAAGACACTTTCTAAAAAGAAATGCTGTAACACGACTATGCCCGCAGATAGAATAATATAAAGAGCCGATAAAATTGTAATAAGAAGGTAATAGAGAAACATCTTAAGCAGACGCATATTAAAAGGAAAACCCAACCATTTGTCTCCACCTTCTTTTAAAGCAGCATAGCGGAATCCTTTGATATAAATACCGGCCATAGCCAAGAAAGAAGTTACGTGGTAAACCAACTGCGAAAAGACTTCAAAAGGAGATGTCGCTGTTGCGGTTTGCTCAAGAGTGCTATTCTCAAAAACAAAAAGATAATGACCCTTTGCTACAAAAACAGCTCCCATAAAAAGGAACCCCAAAGTCCATATAATAACAGGCAGAAATACGATTCTTATCCAGTTTAAAGGATGGTCCCAAGCTTCTTTAAAGCTTTCTTTAAAGGTTTTAATAATAGCAATCATGAGTTCCTCCTTAGAATAGTCTTCTCTACTATATTGTTGGCATAATATGATTAATATATTGTTAATACAGTCTTTATATTATTTTTGCCCTTTCTATGAGGTTTCACTCTTTCGCCGGCACGGCTCATTTTATTTATTGTTCACTTCAATGTAACTGTCGTATTGCTTGTGGTGTAAGCCCTGTCACAGAAGCTATAATTTCAACATCAATACCTTTGGAAAGCATATTTCTTGCCACTTTCTCAATTCCCTCTTCTCGTCCTTTCTCAAGGCCTTTTTCAAGGCCCTCATCGTATTTCTGAGCCATGGAGGCAATATATGCCCCTTCGTATTTCTCGGCTTGGTCATAGGTTAAAAGCTCTTCTTCATTCCAATGAAAGCGATCCAGCTCGTCATAAGCACGTTCAATGATCATATCCT
>Ga0209212_1007363_pt1 | contig 12192 bp, 10 predicted proteins | sample RifGroC2_FD_183996 | JGI IMG/M metagenome (GOLD analysis project Ga0209212, IMG submission 183996) | Groundwater microbial communities from Rifle, Colorado, USA - Groundwater C2 (SPAdes) (version 2) | ecosystem: Environmental > Aquatic > Deep subsurface > Groundwater | place: Rifle, Colorado...
ATACAAGAAATATCAAGGAAAGCAATCCGTCGGTCACACTACTGTCAGCTCCGCGAAAAACTGCGAGCCTTTGCCTTCCCCTTCGGACTCCGCCCAGATTTTGTTTAAGTCAAATTTATCCTATTGATAAACTCCTTTTCCAATTCTTTTGTGTTTTTTCCGAAGATATTTTTGAACACCGCTTCAAAATCAGGATAATAATAATTTCTTCCTAACTCTGAAAGCAGTTTGATTATTCTATCCAAGGTATATTTTTCCACCAAAAAATTAACAAACAAAGAAGCTGTGTCATAAGCATGATAGTCAGAATATTCATCCCAACCCTTCGGCGTTCCGAGTTTCTCGCAAAAATCTTCTTCTATGAGTATGGAATGTTTTATATCTTTATATTTATCCGATACATATGAGGCTAGCCCTTCATCAAGCCACTTTGGAACAGCTTTGTCATCTGTTTTTCTGTCAATAAATAAATGCGCTATCTCGTGCTTTAATATAGGGAAAAACTCCTCTGCTTTGTGAGAACTTTCTTTAGTGAAAGAATCAATGTTAAGAATGTTTATTTCTCCATTCATAACATTGGCAACTTCCCATAATTTTGTTTTTCGATTAAGTTTTTTTTCAAATTTTCTTCTGTCCTTATGTATGCAAACAGTCAAATTTTCTAATTTATCTTTAAGGCGAAGGCTGATATCATTATAAGCCCTAATGACCAATTCCTTTGTTTTATTATAATCTTTTCCTTTGTAATTAAGCTGTAATTCCATATCAACATCATCTTATATCAAAAATAAAAAACAGGCAAAGTTTCTAAACTTTGCCTGTTGAGACATTAAAATCAGAAGATGCTTACTTATTACAACCGGTATTATTGCAGGCTACACATTGACATCCTTTATCACAAACACTCGCAACTATGTCTTTTAATTCTTCTGATACGATATCATTTAATGCTCTGTTTCTGACTTCTGTGGAAGATACAAAAAATTCATCTGGAAAAACCGAAGCAGTCACTCTTCTCACCCCCTTTCTCTATTATTTTATCTTTATATAATTTGTTTAAAAGAAAATTGATTTTATCCATCCCAAATCCAAACTCTTTATTAATTGAATCTGCCGAAAAAATACTCCTCGATTTTAGGCTTAGTAAGAACTCAAATCCTTTGCTGGTCAAAAAATCAGTCTTATTATCAATAAAAATTACACCACCAAAATCCTCCTTTCTTAAAATAACGGATGGATTAAAATTAAAAACATCTGTTTCTTGAAGATTAATTGTTTCTTTTTTCTCCTCTTTCTTAAAAGGTAATTTTTTAACTCTTTCTGTGCTTGTTATCGGTTGTTTCATATACATATCTTTGCCGTTATAACAACCACTGATTAATTTTGCCGACATCCTGCACCCTCCCTCGCAAATCACAACCGCCTTACAGGTCTTGCAACCGCTTGGTAAAATATTAGGACTTGCCCATGACTCCATCTTTTCCCAAATATCGGAAAAATCTTCCTCTAACAAATTACCAAATTCCATATCTGCATGAATACACGGTCTTATTGTCCCTTTAGAAGATATTGCGCAAGTGGTAACTGCCGCCGAACAAATGCGATTACCGAAAAAACTGATAAACTCATCCTCTTCCTGTTCACTAAAGAGGCATCTTGCTATCGGTTCAAGAGTGTCAATGTTTAATCTAAGCTCTTCTTTTATCTTCAAAAGAATCCTTAACATTTGTTTGCACTCTTCGCCACTTAAAAGAAAATCTTTATGCGATTGATGTGATGGGACAATGGGTGTGGCGCAAAATGCGATTACGCCCAAATTTTTAGCTATCTTGCTTACATCTCGCATCTCGCGAAAATTTAATTTTGAAACAGCCATATTGACAGAAACTTTTACTTTGTTGTCAACCAAAGCCATAATTCCATCACAAGCTTTCTTAAAGGTATTTGAATTTGTAATTTTATTATGAGTTTTTTCTGTTCCCAATAATGACACCAGCACATGAGTTACTCCTAAATCTCGCATCTTTCCCGCATCATTATTTTTAATTAGAGTTGCATTACTGTTAATGCTCGCTCTAATGTTATTTTGATTACAATACTCCAAAATAGAAAATAACAATTTCGGTCTCAGAAAAGGTTCTCCTCCTGTAAGGGTAAAGGAATTTATTCCGGCTACGACCAACTTCTTAACAATCAACAAAAAATCTTGTTCTTTTAATTCACTTTTGCCAATTTCCTCTGAATATCTCCAATGATTATAACAGTGAAAACATTTTTGATTGCAGTTTTCGGTTAATTCGATTTGAACATCCAGCGGAGCTGAAAGTCGTTTCATTTTTTGCACTCCTTAAAAATTTTCAAAGAACTTTAAGATCAAATGACCTTTCTAATTTGTAGCATATTATCAATATTTACGCCAACTCCACCCAAAACTCGCTTCCTTTGCCTTCCCCTTCGGACTCCGCCCAGATTTTGCCGTTGTGGGCCAGAACGATGCTTTTCGCTATAAACAAACCGAACCCGGTGCTGTCCACATTTATCTTTTGAGAATTTTTGCCTTTGCCACCTTCGGTAAATAATTTTTCTTTGTCTTCCTTGCTGATCCCTACCCCAGTATCTTTGACGCTAAACAAGATCTTTCCGTCAGTCTTGGATAAAGAAACGGTTATTTTTCCAGTGGGGGTGTATTTGATTGAATTATCTATGAGATTTTTGATGACATGTTTTAACTGGAATTCATCTCCCGATGTTTTGAAGTCTTCTTCGCTGATATTTGTTTCAAAGGAAAGATTTTTATCCTGAGCGTTCTTATCCTGCTCTGAAATAACGCTCAGGACAAGCGACTTGAAATCCAAAATGTCTTTACTGTATTTAACGAGTCCACTTTTTATGTTTGCGGTGTTTAAAACATCTTGGACCATAGCGATCCCGTCGTTGTCAGATCTTAATCCTTCTTTCGCGATCACTTCTATTTTTCCCTCAAGCCGACCGTAATCTCCATCAAGCATTGTCGAGAATATGTATTTGGACTTAGTGAAAAATCCTTTGACTTGGTGAGTGATGAAGTGTATTAGATCTTCCTGTCTTTCGTTCGCGACTTGAAGCTGTTCCCGCTGTTCGGAAATAGTCTGCACGAATTTATTCATCAAGAAGCTTACGATGAGCACTATCATAAAAACTGATGATCTGTAAATAACCGTCTGGATGTCTTCCGCGAAAATAATTTCGGAAAACGAAGCGATTGAAAGCACGACTGTCAGTCCCGCCACCGCGGTAGATCTCAAATTAAAAAGCTGATGCTTATATATGGCATAACCGGTAAACGTGACAAATGGAAAGATGAAAAAAGCTCCGAATGGGATGAAGATATAATTGCTGAAAAAGGCAGGCAAAACAAAGTTTAACGATATAATAAGCGTAAAAGTGATAATAATTCCTTTTAGCACTATTTTTAACTGGTCTCTTTCTTTCTTGTTTGCGGCAATTACTCTTTTAATGAATCTGTAAATTCCTCCTCCAACCAAAAAGAAAACGAGGATCGCGAATGGAATAATTCCGAGTCCTTTTGCAACATTGGCGACTTGACCGGCTTTAACCTCGCCGACAATATGGCCGAAGACAAAGTAAGTAAGCGTCAAGAGCAGAACAAGTATGACAGCTGGAGTTAAAATAAATCTATACCATGAAGGAAATTTGACTTCTTTCTGAGGGAAAACATACAAAAGCTGGAATAGAGAAAATGCAAACCAAACGGCAGAAAACATCAACAACCTTAACAGAAGGAGAGTTATATCCGCAGAATCAGATTGATAACTTAGATAATTTAAAATGCTCCAAAAGGAAGCTGAGACCGCCAAATAAAGAAATGACCTATTGGTAATGCTCTTTCTGTCTCCCAAGTAAATGACAAAGCCCAAGATGCCTATAGTCGCGATCGTTATCCCAACCGACAATAAATCCAAATTTCTGAAAGGAAGATTCTTGATTAAATCTAATAATTGATTTGTTAACATTTTAATTTAAAAATATTCTAGAAGATAAAAACCTGCGCCTTTGTAAAATGAGACTTTTCCTTTGTCTTTTGAAGAAGAAGTTATATATTTTTTATCTTTAAACCTCAAATTTGAAAAGATTTCCGCGTTCAAAAAATTCGGGTAATTCCATCCGGCCAAAGTTTGCAGGGCCATTATCGGCCAATTTTTATATCCGTCATATTCTAAATATTTTTTTGATATTTCCTTTATTATTTTATCCAGTTTATCCTTATCAGATTCTTCGGTAAGGTGATGCTTGAATAGAGAATCGTAAACTAAATCAAAATATTTCGGCGAAAATTCAGCGCCAAGATTGAAGATATCGTTTTTGCACAAAATAACAATGATTCCTTTGTTCTCTCTTATTATTTCATCAAGTCTGTTTTTTGTCAGTATTTCAACATCAACAATCTCAATTATTTTTCCTAAGGAATTGAGATTTTCTTTTGCTATCCTATTGATAACCGGCGATTTATCCACTCCGATGAAAATAATCGGTTTGTCGTATTTCTTTTCAAGCAATTCAGATATGACTTGTCTGTCAACTTCCATCCCTCCCGCGCCCAAGTTGGCTAGTATAAGAGGTCTGTTCTCTTTCAAAATACTCTGAATGACTTTATCTGCTAACGGTTTTACTAATCCCGGACGATCTTTCCTCTCCATTTCTATCAATCTCTTATGCATCCTCACATCCCACTCCTCCACCGGAAAATCCGTCAATTCCAGAAGTCTTGAACCGTCAATCTTTGACGCTCTGGTCAGAAGCCACCATACATAGCGGGGCAAAGATTTCATCGCCTCCGCGAATTGTATGTTTTCCTCAATCGCGTAAAGTCGACCGCTATATCGCGAGTCGTTCTTGAACTCCCGCAACTTTTCCAAAATGCCCTCTATTTCCATTCTTCTTTTTTTCATAATTGGAAGAAACTATCAGATTTAATGATACTCAATAGTATATCAGATAATTCCAAAAATGTTTTTTATTTTACTTCATTCGCAAACAAAATGTTCGGCTTCATTCGCATTGAGCGCGCGGAGGGTTCGTCGGCGTAGCCAATGCGGAATAGCATTGGAATAGTTTTGCCTTCAACTCCAAAAGTCCGCTCTATATCAGAATAAGCGATCTTTATTGTTTCTAAATGATTCTGGCTGAAAACGCCGACATCCCCGCCGCCCTTTATCCTTTCCATAAAATATATAACGCCGGTGCACGGGTGAACGCTCAATCCCAATTCAGTCGCTTTGAGCCAGACTCTCTCTGCCGTCCGTCCGGCATTTATAAAATCTTCGCGACTGTTCCCTTTCGCGACGACGACAGCCAACGCGCCGGAATTGGCGTATTTTTCGGCATTTTCTTTGGCGATAATTCTTGAAACTTTTCCGATCTTGTTTAAAATTTTCAAAATCAGCCAATTTTTGAAGAGCTTCACGCCTTTGAGCTGGTGAGGCAGGAATTCAAGAGTCTTGATATAAAAACCTCCCGCTTTGTCTTGGTCTTCTTCTTTCCAAAGAATGTGCTCGTAGAAAAAATCATGCAACTTTTTATTTTCAAAAATAATTTGTTCATTCACCGCAAGCGCTTTACCGAGAGTGTTGAGCGATTCTTCATCATCAATAATTTTTAATTCTCCAAGTCCGGCCTCTCTTGCTGTCTCAATCAGTTGTTTTTTCTGATCATCTGATAATTTTTGGTGCGCGTGATCCTTCCTGTTCGTGCACCTCTTTGCAATGAAAGGATACAACGACAGCTCTCTTGAGTTAGTCGCATCGAGCGTCAAAGTGGCAACAAGATTCTGCTCTTCCTTTATGGGAAATAATTTAACACTAGCCTTGTATCCGTATTTCAAAGCGACGATGACAATGTTTTCAATAAGCGCGCCGTGCGCGGCATAAGAACCTTTTTGCTCAAAATTATAAAGGGATGTGTCCGCCTCCGGCACATTGAAAATATGAATATCGCTTCCATCCGCCGCGAATTTCCACGGCTGGCAATTCTCGCCGGACGGCGCAAATACACTTTCCGTGATAATTTCTTGAATATCTTTGTTATTCATTTTTTTATATAAATCCAATAAAATAAAGAGATTTTTGAACGAGTCACAATTCAAAAAAACTTTATTTTAATAATATAATAAAATAGGCAATAAACAAAATTTGTCGCTACATATTCTGATGCGTACAAGTATGAAAATCAATTTTTAATACAAAGACTGGAAATATTTTAAACTTACTTTTATAAATTTTTCAGTATTTTGTTCTTTCGTCCAAATCTTTTTAATTTCCTCCAGCTTACTTTTCAAATCCGGATAAAACAAAAGCTCCTCTGCCCCTACGAACTTCTGAATTGCCTTTAAATTAAGAAAAATTACATTAAAAATTTCAGAAAGTTCCCACAAAGCCTTGTCATCCTTTATACCCAACTCGTGGCAAAAATCATAAAAGGCAAAGTGGGTTAATTCATGAGCAATAACTTCTTTCCGCATATCATGCGACCGTTTGTAATAAACTTGAAAAGATTTATTTTCCAAATAACGAGGATTACAATTAAAAATAGACAAATAGCAAGTGTAATTTTCTTTACTGAAATCTCGTCCGAAATACTTTTGAAGTTCAAGAAAAAGAGGCTCTTTTATTTCATCAAAACACAACTTGGTATCTTTTAGAATTTCTTCCAATTTACCCTTGCTTTTCAGATAAAAATTATCTATATATTCAATATGGTTTTCTTTACTAATATGAGGATGATCATCTTGTATTTTTTTGCCAAAATCCGCTCCACCAACCATGGCATCGCGGAAAGACATATACACCTCTTTATCCAATTGTTTATTTAATTCTATTTTCATATTAGTCAATACAATGTAAATATTTACAAATTGAATATTTTTTTAAAATTTTCGGCGATTTTGCCGCGTTTTTCAACTTCTTCAAGAGAATTATAATTCGGCACGAGTTTCTCGTCCAAAGATATGAGGGCGCGATTGTTTTCAAGGGGCTGGCCACAAAGAATTTTGCGGACACAATAAGCGACCGCCGAGCCGTTCACAAGGGCGGCGCCACCGAGCTGAGGCCATGAGACGATGGTCTTGCCCATCTCAAGAAGAGATTGCTGCATTCTTTCCGTCACATTCTCCGGTCCGACATGTTTTGTTATCATCCTGCCGATTCCGAATTTGTCCAATTTGGAAAGCATCTCATAGGACACCTCGCCCATTCTTCCTTGAAAAAATGGAGTGTTCGGGTCAAGGTCATATCTTTCAATATCCACCACGGCGTTGTCGCCATTGTCCGCTGCCATTACCACCGCTATTTTATGTTTCTTCGCTTGTTCGCGAATAAGATATTTCACCGCTAAATTATCAAGCTCGTCAATCACAATATCTAAGCCTTCAAAAAATTTGCCGATGTTTTCTTTGGTCAAACCTTCCGGAAACAATTCCACTTCGGCGTAAGGATTGATTTCGTAAATTTGGCGCGCGGTCATCTCCACTTTTAGAACACCGAGATTGTCCACACCTGTCCTTATTCTATTGGTATTGGAAAGAGCCAAACGGTCAAGATCGGCGAGCTTGATTCGCTTCGCTCCGCCCTGAAGGACGATTGCGAGAGCCACGCTATTCCCCACGCTAAGTCCGCCGATGCCGACTGTCGCATTGTAAAATTTATCCTGTTCCTCTTTGTTGATTAAATTTTTGTTTCGGGCAGTCCTTACTAATTGAAAGTCGTCCTCTTCCAAGATATGCGCCAGCTTGGAAAGCCAAGGAAAATAAACCCACCGCCCGCTCTGCCAGATGGGACATTCAGCCTCCAGCGCGGAATAATAATCTTCAAATTTTTTCTTGAAATCGGGAGCGTAGACCATACTCGGATTTTTCACTGCAAATAACTCATTCTGCTGTTCTCTATAATCATCAGTGACAGCCTGTATTTTTCCAGACACAAATAAATCTCTTGCGAATTTCTGATCACTTTCAGTTTTAAAATCAAAAAAAACCGGCTTAGAATCAACCGATGCCGCTGCTCTTTCATTTAAATGTTTTTTCAATTCTTGTGATATGTTTTTCATAATATTAAAAAATAATTATAACGCATTTTGTAAAATAAAGGGTAAATTACCCTTTGATTCGTCTTCGCTCGGACGCTACGGACGAGATTACTCGTACGCGCGATCCTCGCTAGCCGAAATAAAACTTTTTTCAAACCAGCTTTAGAACTCTTTCTTCACCCACTTCTGCTTTACTCCGCTTTTGAAATAAAGAGGGTGTTCATATGTCCATAAAATAATTTTGGGAACGACTCTGCCCGGCATCATATTGGCGTTATTTTTATGTTCCGCGCTATTTTTTAAAAGCGATTCAACTATTGAATTTGTGATTTCTTTTTCTAAAGATTTTCCCTGACTCACGCCGTTTTTTAGCTCAATATTTATTTCCAAATATTCATCGTTCTTCTTGTCGTGTTTGGTGAACATCGTAAATCTTCCCGTGATACGGCTGGCAAATTTAGCGCGCTCCAGTCCTCCCTTCACATATTCCGGAAAAATAATCGCGCCGTAAAGCTTGGTGGACATATCAGATCTTTCATACAAATAGACCGACGGCAATTCGGAAATCGTATTTTCCAGTCTAGCGCCCCTCGCCTCTTTTCTTATATCTATGCCATGCGACCTGAAAATTGAATCGGCTTCGTCAAAGGTCAACACTCCGCCATTGTCCCCTATCTCGTATCTCACGAAAGGTATCGTATTGTTGCCCGTGCAGTAGATGTTTTTGTCAACCGATTCAAAATTAATAAATTCCGGATTAAATTGGGCGAAGGTCGGCAACCGATTCGCTTCGGCGAATATGTCTTTGTATATTTTTTTACTTTCAATAGCTATTCTTCTCATCATAATATTCACCGGAGTTTCTATCGCCATCGTGCCTATGTCGGCGCTTCCGTAAATATTCATAGTGCCGGTGTGAATGTCTTGAATTCCAGTTTTGCTGATTACATATTCTCTGAATTTCTCAGAAAAAGATTCGGCCGCGAATATTATTCGCAAATTGTGGTCCTGCCATATGACACCCTGAATCCTTGCTTCATCAATTACATCTTTCATAAAAGGCGGGTAGCCACAAAGGATTATTTGGTCAAATTTTGAACCTAAGTTCTTCAGCGCTTCGAAAATTTCTTTTTTATTAACTCCCGGCGTAATGATTGTTAGGGGGTAACCGCGATCAGAAATCAATTTAAAAGCCTGATAAGTAATGAGTCCGCCTATCCAAACTCCCATTCCGAAACAGACTAAAACGAGTGTGGATTTGTTTATATCAATATCGCTATTCTCAAGAAAAATTTGATGGTAGATGGACGATTGCCAATCCAAAATGTGATTGCGAGGAAAATAAAAAGGCGCGCCGGTTGAGCCTGATGTGGAAGTAAAGACCAAAGATTTCTTCAGATACCCTTTCCATGTCAAATCCTCAAGCGGATATTGCCGCAGGTAGTTTTCCTTGCTTGTCGCCGGAACCGATTTGAAATCTTTAAAATTTTTTATTTTTGCCGGATTGATTTTATTTTTCCGCAAAAAATCCTTGTAAGACGGCACTTTGTCGGCCGCTTCATGAAATAATTTAAGCGACACCTCTTCGGCTCTCTTTGTCCAATAATCGCTCTTTTTCTTCTTTAAACGCTTCAGTGTTTTATTCGCGATTTTCTTCTCTTCCTTATTATTTACATTCATAATTTTTTCCCCCGCTAACTCAATAATTAATTTTAAAAAAATACGCCATCTTGAATGGCGTATTTAAATTGACAAAATTATTTTTTGAAATATATAGCATCGACCAAAGTTGTTTTGCCGTAATCAGCGCCGACACTAATGGCTATATTGCGTATTTCCATAAATTTATAAAAGTGCCTAAATTCTAGTGTAAAATATAGCTTTTGTAAAGCATTGACAAATAAGATTAACCATGATAGCCTTTTAGTAGTTCTTTACAGGCTTTATAACTTTTTCTTTTAGAAAAAATCTTGTTTATGGATTGTCATAAACATTTGCAATCTGAACATTATAAAGGAGGGGTTTTTATGAAAGGTGTAATACAGTGTATAGAGAATTTTTTCGGACAAGGGACACTGGGTGCGTCAGAAGGAAAAACTTTGGAAAATGCTATTACTCGTATGAACAAGGCGGGATGGAAGATTGACCAAATTGTCCCGCTTTCGTTCCGACCTTGTAAATTTTCCAATGAAAGTATGGAAATGGCCAGTGGAATTCTTCTGTGTAGTAAAATAGAAGTTTAAAAATCTGGAACAAAAAGGACTTTGCGATAACATCAAAAAGTCCTTTATTTTTTTAAATTAGCAACGAATCTTTTATATCAAAATTGCCAACCTTTGTTCTTCTAAGGTTCAATAAAATACCGGCATTTTTTAATTCTTTGCCGAGCTTATGAGCGATTGAGCGGATATAAGTTCCGCTGGAACATTTGATTTTTATGCTTGCCGTCTGAAACTTAATACCGGCATTATTTTTTAAAATTTTTTCCCATCGTTTCAAAATTTTTTCTTGGCGAAAATCGCCTTTCACCTTTTGAATTTTTTTATTGATTTGAGCGAGCAAATTTTTCCCGCCTATTTTTCGCAGGCGCGTAATTTTTATTTCATAAATTTCTCTTTCTTTTTCTGGAATTTTTATCTCTTTTATCTTTCCTTCTCGCGCCCACTGAAAAAGCGCTTTGCCTTTTATCTTGTAAGAAGAATATGGCGGAAACGGAAAACTGTTTTTTCCCAAAAAATTATTTAGAAATCCAGTTAGCTCATTTCTGTTAAAATCTTTTATTACTTTTTTCATTTTCGGCAGACCTAAAATATCATAGGTGTCCGTCTCAAACCCGAATAATATTTCCGCTTCATATTCTTTGTCCAACTTGAGATATTTTTCTTTTTCGTAAACTCCGTCTCCGGCAAGCAGAATCAAGACGCCTTCCGCCAAAGGGTCCAGCCGTCCGGCATAAGTTATTTTTACGCTTTGATATTCGGGATTATTCGCGCGGAATCGGTTAATCGCCTCAAGCGGAGTCTCGCCCGCTTTTTTATAAATGTTTAAAATCCGTTTCATTATTTTTTTGATTATGGATTATTTCTATCCCCGTGTCATTCCCGCGCAGGCGGGAATCCAGACCTTCTGTGGCTGAACATAGATTCTCGCCTGCGCGGGAATGACAGAAATCTTTTCTTTCCCTACAACCTAAAACCTACTACCTACAACCTTCTCTTAAGCTTGTCTATTATACATATTTTCGTTAGAATTTAACGATTATGGAAGAAAAGATCAGCAAAAAAATTTCAACCGAATCTTACAAAGGCGTGCGCGACTTTTATCCGCAAGATATGTTTGTCCAAAATTACATCTTCGGAGTTATGAGAAAGGCGGTGGAAAGTTTCGGTTACAGCGAATACGGCGGTTCTATCTTGGAACCGGCCGACCTTTACAGAGCCAAGACTGGCGACGAGATTGTGAATGAGCAAACTTATTCGTTCAAAGACCGCGGAGACAGAGAAGTAACATTGCGTCCAGAAATGACGCCGACCGTCGCCAGAATGGTGGCGGCAAAAAAGCGCGAATTTTCTTTTCCTCTCCGCTGGTATTCCATTCCCAACCTTTTCCGATATGAACAGCCCCAGAAAGGACGGCTCCGCGAGCACTGGCAACTTAACGCGGACATATTCGGAGTGGAAAGCATTGAAGCGGAAATTGAAATTATTTCCATCGCCCGCGCGATTATGAAAGCGTTCGGATTGAAAGACGGCGATTATGAAATAAGGGTGAATGACAGAAAGATTATGAATTATGTATTGGGAGATTTTCTGTCTCTCTCGCTTTCCGATTCGCGCAATATTTCAAAAATTATCGACAAAAAAGACAAGATGAGCAAAGAAGATTTTGCCGACAAAATCCGTTCTGCCGCGGGCGAAAAAAGCGATGAGCTTCTTAACCTTCTTCACTCAAAAAACCTTGAAGAATTTATTTCTTTCCTGCCGGAAAAAGCCCGATCGCATCAAGGCGTATTGGAAATCAAAGAACTTCAGAATAAACTCGCCGAACTTGGTATTAAAAACACCGTGTTCAGCCCGACGCTTATGCGCGGCTTTGATTATTACACTGGAATCG
>Ga0209212_1007365_pt1 | contig 12190 bp, 7 predicted proteins | sample RifGroC2_FD_183996 | JGI IMG/M metagenome (GOLD analysis project Ga0209212, IMG submission 183996) | Groundwater microbial communities from Rifle, Colorado, USA - Groundwater C2 (SPAdes) (version 2) | ecosystem: Environmental > Aquatic > Deep subsurface > Groundwater | place: Rifle, Colorado...
AGGAGCGGAATACCGCACCCACCGAAATCTCCAGCTGTTCATAAGGATCTTGCGGAAATGGCTTGCCGGTCTGTTTCTGAACAATAGCCAGAAATTCGCCCGACAACTCTTTCAGGTGTTCCACATTTAAATCCACATCCAGAGGCGCGCCATATTTGCGCTTGATCGCAGCCATACGCTGATCAAAATGCTCGTCGCCGATATTGAGCGCGATCTTGCCAAAAAGCTGGATAAAGCGACGATAAGCATCATAGGCAAAGCGAGCATTGCCGGTTTGCTTGATCAAGCCTTGCAGAGAAGTTTCGTTCAGACCCAGATTGAGAATGGTGTCCATCATTCCCGGCATGGACATGGATGAACCGGAACGCACCGAAACGAGCAAGGGATTCTCGCCACTGCCAAATCCCTTGCCGGTTTTTTTTTCGAGTTCCAGCATGTAGGTTTTAATGTCCGACATCAAGCCATCCGGCAATTTATTCTTTTCCAGGTAGGCATTGCATGCATCAGTGGTAATCGTGAAACCGGGGGGGACATTCAGGCCGATCTGGGTCATTTCGCAAAGGTTTGCACCCTTGCCGCCCAGCAGCATCTTGTTTTTTCCATCACCCTCTTCGAACGAATAAATATACTTCTTGCTGCTCGTCATGACACTCCCCATTTCAATTATCGACTAGACCACCCTGCTCCGGATTGACCGGATTATGCGTCAGCTGGATTTTATTTGTCACCCGCCTTGACGCCATCGTCGCTGGCCATATGTTCAAAAATCGCATAGTGTTTCCGCAATTCCTTGTCGTAAAAATCCACTGTTTTCCCACTATCGCTGTCCATGGTCTTCACCAGGCCGCGGAAGCGCGGTTCGTTCCGGACAAACTCGCGATAAGACACCGAGGGTTTCTGCGAGTCCAGCGACAGCGGATTCTTGCCTTCCTGCTCACGGCGCGGATCGTAACGGTACAGCGGCCAGTGACCGGTGCTGACCGCCAGCTCCTGCTGATGGTGCTGCTTGGCCATGTCATAACCATGCTCGACGCAGGGACTATAGGCAATGATCAGCGACGGGCCATCGAAGGATTCGGCTTCGATGAAAGTCTTCAGGGTATGAATGTCCTTCGCACCGTAGGCGACATGGGCGACGTAAACATTGCCGTAACTCATGGCAATCTGCCCCAGGTCCTTCTTGCCGGTAGGTTTGCCGCCGGCGGCAAATTTAGCCGTGGCACCACGCGGCGTAGCCTTGGAACACTGCCCACCGGTGTTGGAATAGACTTCGGTATCGAGCACCAGGATGTTGACGTTGCGGCCGGAAGCCAGCACGTGGTCCAGCCCGCCGAAACCAATGTCATAGGCCCAGCCGTCGCCACCGATGATCCACACGCTCTTCTTCGCCAGGTAGTCGGCCAGGCTTTCCAGTTGCCGCGCCTCGGCAGTATTAACGCCGGCCAACACCTGGCGCAATGCTTCGATACGCTCGCGCTGGGCGAAGATGCCCGCTTCGGTGGACTGGTCGGCATTGATGATGGATTCGGCCAGTTCGGCGCCGACTTTATCCTTCATCTGTCCGAGCAATTCGTGGGCGTGCTCGGCATGCTTATCAATGCTGACGCGGAAGCCCAGGCCGAATTCGGCATTGTCCTCGAACAGCGAGTTTGACCATGCCGGGCCGCGCCCTTCGGCGTTCTTGCTGTAGGGCGTGGTGGGCAGATTGCCGCCGTAGATCGATGAGCAGCCGGTGGCGTTGGCCACCACCATGCGATCGCCGAACAGTTGGGTCGCCAGCTTGATATAGGGCGTTTCGCCGCAACCGACGCAGGCGGAAGAAAACTCGAACAGCGGCTGCAGCATCATCGCACCCTTGATGGTGGAAGTACGCAGCTTGGTGCGATCGAATTCCGGCAGCTTGAGGAAGAACTCGAAGTTCTCCTTTTCCTGATCGCGCAACGGCACGATGTCGCGCATGTTGAGCGCCTTGTAAGTCGGGTCGGTCTTGGACACCGCCGGACAGATGTCGACGCACAGGGTACAGCCGGTACAATCCTCCGGCGACACCTGGTAGCTGACATGCATGCCCTGCTCGAATTCCTTGCCCTTGATCTGGATATGCTTGAAGGTTGGCGGTGCATCCTTGGTCAATTCGACCGGGAACACTTTGGAACGGATGGCGGTATGCGGACAGACCAGCGGGCACTTGCCGCAGTAGATGCACAGTTCTTCGTCCCATACCGGAATTTCCAGCGCCAGGTTGCGCTTGTCCCAGATCGCCGTGCCGGTGGGCCAGGTGCCGTCGGCAGGCAACGCGCTCACCGGCAGGCGGTCGCCGCGACCCGCCATGATCTCGGCAGTGATGCGTTTGACGAAATCCGGCGCATGGGCGCCCACCGGCTCGGGCATTTCGAAATTGCTGGTGGCGGTGGCCGGAACTTTCACCTGGTGCAGGTTGGCAATGGTCTCATCGATCGCCTTCCAGTTGGCTTCCACGACCTCCCTGCCCTTTTTGCTATAGGACTTCTCGGCAGCCGACTTGATCTTCTCGATTGCCAGTTCACGCGGCAATATGCCGGAAATGGCAAAAAAACAGGTCTGCATGATGGTGTTGATGCGGCTGCCCATGCCGGTTGCCTTGGCGATGGCGTAGGCGTCGATCACATAGAACTGGATTTTCTTGTCGATGATCTGCTGCTGCATCTTGCGCGTCAGCAGATTCCACACCTTGTCTGGCGCTGTCGGCGTGTTGACCAGAAACACCGCACCCTCAGCGGCGGAATCCAGCATTTCGTAACGCTCCAGAAAAACCGGTTGATGGCAACCGATGAAGCTGGCGCCGTTGTTGCCGATCAGGTAGGGCGCGTGAATCGGTTTGGGCGAGAAACGCAGGTGGGAGACGGTCACCGCGCCGGCTTTTTTCGAGTCGTAAACAAAATAACCCTGGGCGTAGAGTTCGGTTTCCTCCCCCATGATCTTGATGGTGTTCTTGTTGGCGCCCACCGTGCCATCCGAGCCCAGCCCGTAGAACAGACAGCGGTTCACGCCGATGCTGGCATCGTTGCGGAAATCCGCATCCCACTTCAGGCTGGTATGGGTAACGTCGTCAATGATACCGACGGTGAAATGATTCTTCGGCTGGTCTTTTTTCAACTCGTCGAACACACCCTTGATCATGCCCGGCGTAAATTCCTTGGAAGACAGGCCGTAACGCCCGCCCACCACACGTGGCATGGCGGCGAATTTGCCCGCACCGGCAGTAAAGGCTTCGGCAAACGCCGTCACCACATCCTTGTACAGTGGTTCACCATCCGCACCGGGCTCCTTGGTGCGATCAAGCGCGGCAATGCGCTTGGCTGTGGCCGGAATGGCCTTGAGCAGTTCGTCGGCAGCAAAGGGGCGATACAGACGGACCTTTACTATACCTACCTTCTCGCCATGGGCGACCAGGTGCTCCACCGTTTCCTCCGCCGCATCTGCGCCAGAACCCATCAGGATCATCACCCGCTCGGCATCCGGCGCACCGACGTAGTCATACAAATGGTATTGGCGGCCAGTTAGCCTGGCGAATTTATCCATCGCCTTCTGCACGATCCCGGGCATGGCGTCGTAATAAGCATTGACCGTTTCGCGCGCCTGGAAGTACACATCCGGGTTCTGTGCCGTACCGCGCAGCACCGGATGGTCCGGTGTCAGCGCGCGAGTGCGGTGGGCAAATACCAGCTTGTCATCGATCATCTCGCGCACCACTTCGAGCGGCACCTGCTCGACCTTGGCCACTTCATGGGAAGTGCGGAAACCGTCGAAGAAATGCAGGATAGGGATGCGCGATTCCAGCGTCGCGGCTTGAGCAATCAGCGCCATATCCATGGCCTCCTGCACCGAATTGGATGCAAGAAAGGCAAAGCCGGTCGAGCGCGCCGACATCACGTCGCTATGGTCACCGAAGATCGACAGACCTTGTGCTGCCAAAGAACGCGCCGCCACATGCATGACAAAAGGTGTCAGCTCGCCGGCGATCTTGTACATGTTGGGGATCATCAGCAGCAGCCCCTGCGAGGCAGTGAAAGTGGTCGTCAGGGAACCGCTCTGTAATGCCCCATGCACAGTACCGGCGGCGCCACCCTCGCTTTGCATCGTGATCACTTCCGGAACGGTGCCCCACAGGTTTTTGGTGCCCTCCGCCGACCATGCATCGGAATATTCTCCCATCGGCGAAGAGGGTGTAATCGGATAAATTGCGATCACTTCGTTGGTCAGATGGGCGATATAGGCAGCAGCCTCGTTCCCGTCGATCGTAACCATTTGTGCTTGATGCATCAAAAAACTCCTTCAGTTAGTATTTATCCAGTGTGTCCAGACTACCCAGAGAGTAAACATGGGTCCAAACAATTCGTTTTATGGCAACTAGCCTGAGAATAGCTATGTAAAGCTTGCGCGGGGTTTGCAGGTTGGGCAATAAAATGCCCATCCCTGCTTGCTCCTCTTGATTAATACAGCCCGCTAACAGGCGTGAAGTCTTGCGGCAAAGTGTCGCAGATTCATACGACCAGCCGGGTAAGCCGCAAGTTTCAGAGAATGTTCATATTCGCCGCAGGCGAACGTGATGCCATAACCAAAATCTTGTATCAATCAATAAAGACCAGCAGGGACACAAACCAACCGCACCAAGCAAATCCAGCGAGTCTAAAAATGCATATTCTATCTCAACTATTTAAGCTGTGAAATTTTTTAGTTCCGGCCAACCCAAAAAAGGTTACCCGCACCGGGACCTCGCATTCCGCGCCCCACCCCGGCATTTCCTGGAAATGCCTTTTACCTGCTCCTGCTCTCGATCATCTCTTGCACGATCGGTGCGAGAATTACCTCCATCGCAACACTCATCATTCCGCCGGGCACAACCAGCGTATTGGCGCGTGACATGAACGAATCTGGAATCATGGTCAGCATATACCGGAAATTCACACCTTTTGGATCGCGGAAGCGGACCACTACAAAGCTTTCGTCAGGGGTGGGGACGTCGCGTGCGATGAACGGGTTCGAGGTATCCACCGTCGCTATACGCTGAAAATTAATATGGGTTTTGGAAAATTGCGGGGTGACGTACTTGATGTAGTCCGGCATACGACGCAGGATGGTATCCACCGTCGCCTCAGTAGAATAACCGCGCTCTGCCTTGTCGCGATGAATCTTCTGGATCCATTCCAGATTGACGACCGGCACCACGCCAACACCAAAATCCACATATCGTCCAACGTCAATATTGCTGGCTTCGTCAGCTACCAGGCCATGCAGCCCCTCGTAAATCAACAGGTCAGAATCCGCCTCAATATCTTCCCACGGCGTAAATATGCCCGGCTTCAGATCGGTCAGGCCGAAGTGCTTGTTGTGCCTGTCGGCTTCGGCCTCGCTATGCACGTAGTAACGCCGCTTGCACATGCCGGTTTCACCATAGCTTCTGAACGTTTCTTCAAGCTTGTCGAAATAATTGGCTTCCGGGCTAAAATGGCTGAAAGTATTGTCGCCCGCCCTGGCCGCCTCGTCTGCCGCCGCGTGAAACGCCATACGATCCAGACTGTGCAGACTGGCGCCTTCGATGAACGCTGCCCGAACCTTTATTTCGCGGCGAAACAGGTTTTCAAAAGCGTGTCTTACCGCAGGGGTGCCGGCGCCGGATGAACCGGTGACGGCAATGATCGGATGCTTGCGCGACATAATGCCCCCCGAAACAATGTGAATGAGACCCCGAGTGCAGGCGGTGATTCTATAACATTGCGCACAACTACGGCGACGACCGATTCTTAAAAGCTGTCGCTATTATCGGAACAGCTTCCTGGCCAATTCGAATTGCCATTGAGCACAGCAGGATGATGCCGCTATAATGCTGCGGTCGAAAACCCGGGTGACTGCCCGCAGGGCAGAAACATGCAACCCAACTACCGTTTGGCCGGATACTTCCTATCCGGCCGGACTCAGGATAATTTGTGATCAACAAAATACTCGTCGCCAACCGCGGTGAAATTGCCGTCCGCATCGTACGCGCCTGCTCGGAAATGGGCATCAAGTCGGTCGCCGTCTATACTGATGCCGATCGTCATGCCCTGCACGTAAAAAAGGCGGATGAAGCCTATCACATCGGCTCGGAACCGGTCACCGGTTATCTTAATGCGCATAACATTGTCAATCTGGCCGTTACTGCCGGGTGTGATGCGCTGCATCCGGGTTATGGCTTCCTTGCGGAGAATCCTGAACTGGCAGAAATTTGCGCCCGCCGCGACATCAAATTCATCGGTCCGGGTGCGGATGTCATCCGCCAGATGGGCGACAAAGTCCAGGCGCGTAACGCCATGATCGCCGCCGGCATTCCCTGCGTGCCGGGCAGCGACGGCAACCTCGAAGATGTTGAAGAGGCGCGCATAGTGGCAAACAAAATCGGCTACCCGGTGATGCTCAAGGCCACCAATGGCGGCGGCGGACGCGGCATTCGCCGCTGTGACAGCGATAAAGACCTCGTCAACAACTTCGAACGGGTGATTTCGGAAGCCAGCAAGGCCTTTGGCCAGCCGGAAGTCTTTCTGGAAAAATGCGTGGTCAACCCGCGGCATATTGAAGTGCAGGTGCTGGGTGACAGCCACGGCAACATGATTCACCTGTTTGAACGCGACTGCTCCATCCAGCGCCGCAACCAGAAGCTGATCGAGATTGCTCCCTCGCCGCAGATCACCCAGGCGCAGCGCGAATACATCGGCAATCTGGGCATTCAGGCTTGCCGTGCCGTTGGCTATGAAAATGCGGGTACCGTCGAGTTCCTGCTCGACCAGGACAATAATTTCTATTTCATGGAAATGAATACCCGCATCCAGGTCGAACACACCGTGACGGAAACCATCACCGGCATCGACATCGTGCAGGAGCAGATTCGCATCGCCGACGGCCTTGAGCTGCAATACAAACAGGAAGACGTCAGATTCCGCGGCTACGCCATGGAGTTCCGCATCAATGCGGAAGATCCCAAGAACGGCTTCCTGCCGAGCTTTGGCAAGATCACCCGTTACTACGCGCCGGGCGGCCCCGGCGTGCGTATCGATGCGGCCATGTACAGCGACTATGAAATCCCGCCTTATTTTGACTCCATGTGCGCCAAGCTCACCGTCTGGGCGCTCACCTGGGAAGGAGTTATCGAACGCGGCCGCCGGGCGCTCAGCGACATGGTGATCTATGGCGTCAAGACGACCATGCCGTATTATCAGGAAATCCTGAAGCACCCGGACTTCAGGAATGCGGATTTCAACACCGGGTTTGTAGAATCCCATCCGGAGCTGATCGAATACACGACCAAGATTCCGCCGGAACTGAGGGCAGCAGTTATATCGGCCGCAATAGCGGCGCACGAAGGCATCTAATTCAACCAGGCACGATCAAGTAAAACCATGGCAAAAACCCTTATTTCCGAACTGGTCCTGCGCGACGGCCATCAATCCATGATCGCGACACGCATGCGCACCGACGACATGCTGCCCATCTGCCCCAAGCTGGATAGCATCGGTTTCTGGTCGGTGGAAGCCTGGGGAGGCGCGACCTTCGACTCCTGCGTGCGCTTCCTCAAGGAAGACCCGTGGGAACGCTTGAGAAAACTGCGCCGGGCCTTGCCGAACAGCCGCATCCAGATGCTGCTGCGCGGCCAGAATCTGCTCGGCTACCGTCACTACTCCGATGATGTGGTGCGTGCATTTGTCGCCAAGGCTGCAGACAACGGTATCGACGTATTCCGCGTTTTCGATGCGATGAACGACTTGCGCAATTTGCGCGTCTCTGTCAAAGCGGTAAAAAAAGCCGATAAACATGCCGAGGGCTGCATCAGCTATACCACCAGCCCGGTGCACGACATTCCCCGGTTTGTCGAACTGGCGCGAGAACTGGAAGCCATGGGCTGCGATACCATCTGCATCAAGGACATGGCCGGCCTGCTTACGCCTTACGCCACCACCGAACTGGTAACGGCGGTGCGCGCCGCCGTCAGCCTGCCGATTCATCTGCACAGCCACTCCACTTCCGGCCTGTCTGCGATGTGTTTTCTCAAAGGCGTGGAAGCGGGTGCCACCATACTGGATACCTGCAACTCATCCTTCGGCGAAGGCGCCAGCCATTCTTCGACCGAGAGCATCGTGGCCGCGCTGCAGGGCACCGAATACGACACCGGCCTCGATCTGGCCGCGATACAGGAAGTCACCGCCTATTTCTACGAAGTGCGCCAGAAATACTGGCAGTTCGAGAGTGGATACACCGGCGTGGATACGCGCGTGCTGGTAAACCAGGTGCCGGGCGGCATGATTTCCAATCTTTCCAACCAGCTCAAGGAACTGGGTGCGCTCAACCGCATGAACGAAGTGCTCGCCGAAATCCCGCGGGTGCGCGAAGACCTGGGCTACCCGCCACTGGTCACGCCAACTTCGCAAATCGTCGGCACGCAAGCGGTCATGAATATATTGACCGGCACACGCTACAAATCGGTCACCAATGAAGTCAAGAATTACCTGCTCGGCTTCTACGGCAAGGCACCGGGCAAGGTCAACGAACAGGTCAAGAACCTGGCGGTTGGCGATGCGGAAGTCGTGACCTGCCGTCCGGCTGACCTGCTGGAAGACGAGATGAACCGGCTCAGAATCGAATGCGAAGAACTGGCCAAGAGCGAAGAGGATGTTCTCACTTACGCCATGTTCCCGGAACTGGCAAAAACCTTTCTGCAGGAGCGCAATGCCAACACGCTCATGCCTGAACCGTTGCTGACCAAGGAAGCCGCCACTTCGACCTCAGCACGCTACGCACCCAACGAATTCAAGGTAACGCTGCATGGCGAGACCTTCCATATCAAACTCACCGGCAGCGGACACCACGGAGAAGCTCAACGCCCATTTTATGTTTCCGTCGATGGCATTTCGGAAGAGGTCATCGTCGAAACCTTGAATGAAATCGAGGTGTCCGGCGAAAAGAGTAACGGCAAGAAAAAAACCGCACCATCCGCGCCTGGCGCCGGCCGCCCGCGTCCATCTCATGAGGGCTGCGTCGTAACCGCCATGCCCGGCACCATTGTCGATGTCAAGGTCAAGACCGGAGACAAGGTCAAGGCAGGAGACGGCGTACTGGTCATCGAAGCCATGAAGATGGAAAACGAAATCCAGGCGCCGATCAGCGGTGTTGTAGTCGGCATTCATGTCAAGAAGGGCGACAGTGTGGCGCCGGACGAAACACTGGTCGAAATCCAGTAAAAATTCAGATTTTAGTTACGGCGTAACATAAATGTTAACCTCACAGCAACTTCGTTGTATCCCAACTGCCGTGTTGCTCGTAAATTTTCTTGCTTACATATCGCCGCATATGCGGCGCTACAAAACGAAGTTTCAGTGTAGGGTAATCTTTAGGTTAGCCGAAACTAAAAATTTACTCGCGCCTTGCATTTGGGCGAACTCCGAATTTTTAGAGCATCCTCAATCCAGATAAACCAGAGGCCTGGGATGGAATGCCTTGCATGAAAAATCACCTCCACCCATCCGATGTGCTCTACACGGGCAGCCGTCCATTCCCGCAGCTTGCCGCCTGTGAACATTTTGCCGGCAGCGAGAAGCTGCTGAACAAGGCGCTGCAGATTCAGGCGGAATTATCGGTCGGTGGCCGGTCTGTCTTCGACATCACCGCCGACTGCGAGGACGGCGCGCCGGCAGGCAGGGAGCATGAACATGCAGACATGATCGCCGAGCTGATCATGTCCGGCGCAAACCACTTCGACCGCGTCGGCGCGCGCATCCATGATGTCAGGCATCCAGCCTGGCATGATGAACTGGAGACCATCATCAGCCGGGCCGGGCAACGCGCAGCCTACCTCGTGCTGCCCAAGCCGGAAAACGCCGAAGATGTCCTGACGCAGATTACCGCGCTCGACCAACTGAGAAACCGTTACGGCATCACCCGCGAAATTCCCGTGCATGTGCTGATCGAGACGCCCGGCGCGCTGCACGAGGCCTGGGAGATCGCCCGCCTGCCGCACGTCGAAGTGCTCGACTTTGGCCTGATGGATTTCGTCTCTGCGCACCACGGCGCGATTCCCGCCGCCGCGATGCGCTCGCCCGGCCAGTTCAGCCATGCGCTGATTGTGCGCGCCAAATGTGAAATAGCAGCTGCCGCATTGGGCAACGGCGTCGTACCCAGCCACAACGTCACCACCGAAATACGCGACGTGAACGTGGTGCGCGAAGACGCGCGCCGCGCCCGCCAAGAGCTCGGTTTCCTGCGCATGTGGAGCATCCATCCGGCGCAGATATTACCCATCGTCGAGGCGATGCGGCCGGACTTCGCCGAGGTCAATGAGGCCGCCGCCATACTGATTGCCGCGCAGGATGCGGCCTGGGGGCCGATCCAGCAGGAAGGCAAACTGCACGACCGCGCTTCCTACCGTTATTACTGGGAGCTGCTGCAACGCGCGCAAGCGACCGGCATGGACATTCCGGCCGACGCCCGCCAGCGATTCTTTCCGAGTCCGGACAATAACCCGGCTTGACTGAATAACCGAAGCCATTTTCAGGGAAGTTGTAAATGAAACTGACGGAACTTGATGCACTGCGCGCTTACGCGCGCATGATGAACACGCTGGATGTGTCGCACATCGAACCGCTGCTGGATGAGAATTTCCGTTACTCGTCGCAATGGATGTGCGGGGAAATTCCCTCGAAGCAGGAATTTCTCGACTACATGGAATCCATACTGGAACCGATCAGGCAATCGGGAGGCAGCGCCTATGCCGAAATTGCCCACGCCAATGCATGGGGGCACGACGATTGCGTCGTCACGGCGGAAGGCGACAGGGAAAACCTGGTGGCCACGGTATTTGCCCACGTAAAGGACGGGAAAATCCGGCGCATCGACATGTGCTGCGACCCCCCTCCTTCTGCGGCCATGAGAACGGGGGAGTATCCGTCGTGACTCCCCATGATCGGGTTGCGCTGCTATTTTGACGCAGCACGGAGCAGCAGGAAAAAAGCTGCAAAAGATGGTTGATAGCCGGAAGATTTTTGAAGTACCATCGCGCCTCCGCGCATCTGCAACCAGAAAGATTTTTAATAGCGCGACGAAAAGAACAATTTAATCGAAACGGGAAACTCCATGACACTGATGATAGGAATCCCCCGGGAAATAGCCGCGGGGGAAAAACGCGTAGCCACCGTGCCCGATGTCGTTGAAAAACTCATCAAACTGGGCTTCAAGGTCGCCGTAGAATCCGGCGCCGGTGATGCAGCGAATTTCAGCGACGATACCTACCGCGCCGCGGGCGCCGAGATTATCGACGGGGCAGCCAAGCTGTGGGCCGCATCCGACATCGTTTTCAAGGTGTGCGTCCCGACGAGTGCCGAGGTTGACTTGATGCGCGAAGGCGGCACCTTGATCGGCTTCATCTGGCCGGCGCAAAACTCCGAACTGATGCAGCAACTCGCAGCGAAGAAGGCCACTGTGCTGGCCATCGACGCGCTGCCGCGCATGTTGAGCCGTGCCCAGAAGATGGACGCCCTGACCTCACAGGCCGGCGTCGCCGGCTACCGAGCCGTCATCGAGGCCGCCAACGCCTTCGGCCGCTTCTTCAACGGCCAGATCACGGCTGCGGGCAAGGTTCCGCCGGCCAAGGTCTTCATCGCCGGTGCCGGCGTGGCTGGACTGGCGGCGATCGGTACCGCCGCAGGTCTGGGTGCCATCGTGCGCGCCAACGACACCCGCGCCGAAGTGGCCGATCAGGTCAAGTCCTTGGGCGGCGAGTTCGTCAAAGTCGAGTATGAGGAAGAAGGTGGTGGCGGTGGTGGCTACGCCAAGGTGATGAGCGAGGGCTTCCAGCAGGCGCAGCGCGAGATGTACGCCAAGCAGGCCAGGGAAGTGGACATCATCATCACCACCGCGCTGATCCCCGGCAAGCCCGCGCCCCGACTGATCACCGCCGAGATGGTGCAGAGCATGAAACCCGGCAGCGTCATCGTCGACATGGCGGCCGAGCGGGGCGGCAACTGCGAGTTGACCGAGCCGGGTCAGGCGGTAGTGAAGCATGGCGTGACCATCGTCGGCTACACCGATCTGAACTCGCGTCTAGCCAAGCAATCTTCCACTCTGTATGGAACCAATCTGTTCCGCCTGGCCGAGGAACTGTGCAAGACCAAGGACGGCATCATCAACG
>Ga0209212_1007366_pt1 | contig 12181 bp, 11 predicted proteins | sample RifGroC2_FD_183996 | JGI IMG/M metagenome (GOLD analysis project Ga0209212, IMG submission 183996) | Groundwater microbial communities from Rifle, Colorado, USA - Groundwater C2 (SPAdes) (version 2) | ecosystem: Environmental > Aquatic > Deep subsurface > Groundwater | place: Rifle, Colorado...
CCAATGCTTCGACTACCGAAGTGGTATGGGATCTCTACGGCGCCACCGGTGCGCTGTTGAACAACCAGAGCCACGATGGTCGCTATGATGTGACAGTTGTTCCCGCTGATACTCTTGGTAACATTGGCACAGCGGTCAGAGCTTTCTTTAACTACGACAGCATACCGCCGGTAATCACGCAGACATCACCGGCAAAAACAGTTAACAGCGCGACACCGGTGTGGTTTGGCCTTAACCAGGCTGACATCAGCATCACAGTTTCTGACTCGCCAAAAGACGCTATACAGTATGGTCCCAACATGCCGGTTCAGGCAAGTGGCTTCTCATTTGCCGGACTGCAGGTTCCTGGCGATCCCAACTGGTATAACAGCAATGGTTCCGGGGTTAGCATGGGCACCAGCTCATTTACCTGGACCATGGATACACAGACATCTGCTGCACCTTCAGTAAGTGGACAGGTAATGACTCTGGCACGTCCCGGTCTGCCGGATAATGCTGAGGCTGGTGCTGTAGACGTTTTGATGACGGCTATGTCATTCCTAACAGCATGACTGCCAGTTATACTTACCGGTTCGACTATATGTCGCCGCTGGTCAATACGATCACCAAGCCGGAAAGCGGTAACAACAAATACTGTAAAAATGTCGTGACCATCGAAGGAACGGTCAGCGATCAGGGTACTGCTGAAGACGTCAGAGTTACAGCTATAGAATATTCTGAGAATGGCGGCGCCTGGTCAACATTGACTGCAGATGGTCTGCCCTCGAAAAGCGCCAGTTTCAGCGCCAAGCTTGATATTACTTCCAAAACCGATGCGAGTTATACAGTAAACATAAGAGCCACCGACCTTGGCGGTAATACTTCGACCGAAACGCCGGTTACCTATGTCGTTGACCGCACTCCGCCGCCGCCGCCTTCTTTGATTGTGCCGCTGCCCAGCGCCATAACCAACAGGCGTGGCCAGTTGTTCAAATGGGCGGCGCAGACCGATGCCGACCGCTACCTGTTGCAGGTCGCTGATGACGGTTCTTTTAACAACGTTCTCAACAGTCAGACTAATGATGGTTACACCGGCCTGATTGGCCAGGTGCTGGTAATGACTGAGGGTGCCTTCTCGGTTCCGAAAGATGGCAGGTTCTACTGGCGCGTCGCTTCGATTGAGACCTGCGCCGACGGTTACAATATCAGCGAGTTTTCAGAAACCCGCAGTTTCACCGTCGATACGGTAAAACCTCTGATCGTAGAAGTGCAGCCGGCTCCGAGCCAGGGTAACAAGATAACTACCGGAATGGTAACCTTCACCATCAGGTTCAGCGAACTTGTCGATACTACGATATCTCCGCTGGTTAAGCTTACTACTGCCGGTGGCCAGATGATGGTCATCGAAAAAGTAAGTTACAAGGAAGATACCTGGACAGGCACCACTGTAATCTCGAAAAACAGCAGTGCGCTCTATGATGGAACTGCGATAATCACGATTGAGGCTGCAGCCGATCTGGCCGGTAACGTAATGGCTGTCGACGGCACTAACAGCGTGATAATCAATACCGGTCCGGCATTTACTACGCGCATATTCTCGAATCCGGCTAATGAATACGAAATAATGATCGTTACCAAGGCTTCTGAAGCGTTGCAGGGTCCGCCGACCTGTTCAGTGCAGCAGAACTCGACAAGAACCCCTGTAGTAATGAACTTCTTGAAAGAACGCTACTATGCCGGTTCATATAAAATCGACCTTTCCAGCCCCGGCAAGGCTTACATCGACATGTCAGGAACCGATCTGCACGGCATGGTAGGCAACGGTTCGGTAGAATTCAACGTCGCCGACCTGTCAGCTTCGCAGCGCCTTGATATATCTTCGGTATCTGGTATGGCCAGTCTCAGGGGAGCTGAAGGCTCTGCATTCGGCGAAGCGGTTATCTACATGATCGATCGCGACAGTCTTGAATCACCATTCGCTGCCAGCAGCATTCGGGCCAGCGTGGCGTCGGTAATGCCGACAGTAGTTGCTCAGACCGGTTCTGAACTGGTTCCGGTAATGGCTCTCGAAGAAATAGGCCCGAGCAGTCTGCGCCTCAAAAAGCGCCTCCTCTACAGCGCAAAGCTTGGTAATGAGAAGATGACAGTGCCTGCCGAAAAGGTTCATCTCTATCGGCTTGCTGCTAACGGCAAGTGGGTCTTTCAGGGCGGCGAAGTCAAGGATGGCGAAGTTTCAGCTCAGATCAGCGGTCTTGGCCGCCTGGCTCTGATGGCTGACATGACGGCTCCATCGCTGCGCGAACACAGTCCGGCTGCACTGCAGAGACTCGAAGATTCTTTCCCTGAGATAAAAGGAGTGCTCGACGATGCTGGCTCTGGTCTGCAGCGCGAAACCTTCAAACTATACATTGATTCTATGCTGGTGCCTGGTGTGGATCTCGCTGCTGACGGAAACTTCTGCTACAAAGTCAAGCAGGCTTTGCCGAAAGGTAAACATGAGATCAGTTTTGAAGTAGAAGACCAGGCAGGTAACAACCTGCGCCAGTCGTTCTGGGTAACTGCGGCAACAGGTAACGCCATGTATTTCAACTATAACTTCAATCAGACTGCCGATACAGTCAAGCTGCGCATTTACGATACGGCTGGTCATAAGGTGGCTGGCTTCGAGACCTTCGATTTCGTCAGCACTACTGACGGTCGCTTCAGATGGGATATGCGCAATGACAGTGGTAAAGCGGTTGCAAACGGTGTCTACTTCTACCAGCTGACGGTCAGCAAGGGTGGGCAGACGTTGAAGAAACGCGGTAAATTCGCGGTGATGCGCTAGATGGTAAGGAGAGCAACTATGAAAAAGCATCTGGGTGTAATTCTGCTGGCGCTGTCTCTCACGGTTGGCCTCACCGGCTGCACCGGCGGCGTAAACGGTGAAGGCGACAGTGACTACTCTTACGACATTGGAACCCCGATCGTTCGCGGTAATGCCTTTAACGACCAGGGCTGGTCATATATCGAAAAAGGGCAGTTCGACAGTTCGATATCTCAGTTTAACAAGGTTCTCGCTGATAATCCGACCGATGACGAAAAAGCCGAGGCAAATAACGGCATCGGCTGGGCAAAAGCTTATCTCGGTCAGTTGAAAGACGGCATGCCCTGGTTTGAAAAAGCCAAGGATATTTCTAACGATGCAAAAGTAGGCCTGGCTGGTGCTTATGTGCAGCTTGCCTCGCGCTCAGACATGGAAAAAGTCATTGATCTGCTTGCCAAACAGCTTGGCAATGAAGATCCGCATTTCAAGTATGTTCCCCGGCGTAACACCGGGGTTTCGGATGCCGAAGTGCATGCCATGCTGGCCTACGCTTACGCGGCGACCGGTCAGGATGAGCTGGCCAGGGATCAGCTCGACTATGCCAAGGAACTCAGCCCGGTCTGGGATGGCACGACATTAGATCAGATCGGCCAGGTCGTCGAGTTTCTTTTGCAGTAAACATTAACGATGAAGTCGGGCCCGTTTGGGCCCGACACTCTGTTTCGAGGCCTGAGATCTGGTAATCAGTTGTCAGGCATGGATTTCCCGGAGGCAATATGAAAAGGAACATGGGCAAAACAAAACATAGCCCCCAGATAATCAGTTCGGCAAGACTTGTCGCCACAGTGCTGGCGATTTTGGTGCTTATCGGGGCTACCGGTTGTTTAAACAGTTCCAGTCCGGTAAAGGGCAACGTAACCGGCAAGGTGTTTGACACTAACGGTAAAGCTCTTTTCGAAGCACGGGTAGAGCTATACGGCGGCGATCACGCGGTTCTTACCGATGCACTTGGCCGTTATTCACTTGCCGGAATTGATCCGGGCGAAAAAAAGCTGGTTGCGACCTACAAAGATCAGTCGGTCGTCAAGATTGTTACCGTGCCACGTGGCGACACGCTTGAAAACGCCGACATCACCTTTTCGGTTGTCGATGGTTTGCCACCGGTAATTACCGATGTTGTCACCCAGAATCTGACTGAAAACACCGTAGATATAGTCTGGAAAACCAATGAGCCGGCCGATTCTTATGTCGATTATGCTGCTGGCCCGATTGGTTTGAGCTATACCGATATTGCTTCTGACACCTCGATGGTCAGCGACCACAAGATAACGCTCAGTGGTCTGCTGCCTGGAAAAACCTATCATTTCAGGGTAAGGTCGTTTGATTTTGAGCGCAACGAAGGCGTTTCATCAGATTACCAGTTTGCCACACCAAGTGGTGCGGCGCCGGTAGTTCCGCTGAACTTTGCGATAAGCGCTCCTAATGTAATGGAAAAGCTGACACTGACCTGGACAGGCAACACCGAAGGTGATCTGTCCGGTTATAATCTCTATCGTTCAGAATCTGCTGCCGGGCCTTTTACCCGGGTCAACGCCAATCCGATATCTACCGGTAATGACGCTTCGGGTACTTTCACTTATGAAGATGAAGGACTCAAGATTGCCGTTAAATACTACTATCAGCTCAAAGCTATCGATGTGGCCGGCAATGAAAGCGCTTCGACCCAGACTTTGTCGGTGGTAACTCCTGGTACTCTGGCCGAAAATAGAACCTGGGCACTGGCCGAAAGCCCGTTTACCGTTCAGGGTGATATCAGGGTTCGCGGCGGCGCGGTTTTGACTATCGAACCTGGCGTCGAAGTAAGATTTACGCGGGCTGACTCAATGCCTGACCCACAGGGCGCCAGCATGACCGATCTTATCGTGCAGGGTGGACTCATGGCAGTTGGCTCTGAAAATAAGCGCATCGTGTTTACTTCCGCCGAATCATTTCCCAGAAAATCGAACTGGGGCGGTATAGCCTTTATCGGAACCAATCAGGCCGAGAACATGGTGCGTTATTCTACCGTCATGTTTGCTGATCAGGGTGTCAAGAGCGAAGGTTCGACGCCGTCGGTTGAGAACAGCGAATTCGGCTTATGCGGCATCGGGCTGAACATCGGTCTGTCTACCGCACTGAATGTGCGCTTTAATACGATCAGAGACTGTGATATCGGCATTATTTCTTCTAACTCGAACATTCGCAACAATCTGTTCATCGATAACCAGACCGGGATTTCGATTCTCGGCAATGATTTCTTTGAGAACAACACCGTTGACTGCCTGATTGGCGTGCAGGTTGATTTTGGTAATCCGATTATCAGAAACAACATTATCGCCTATACCGGCTCGACCAAGGCCATTTATGGCATCAATCAGACGCAGGCGCTGGCAACTCCGACCATGAGCTTTAACGATATTTACAATTACACCTATGCATTTAACGGCACCAGCGCTACCGGCACATCGAACATTGAGGTTGATCCTCTGTTTATCGGTGGATCGCCATACGATTATCATCTGCAGACAGTGGCGGCCGGCTATGCAAGCGATTCACCCTGTCTGACTGCCGGAGAAAATGGCGTGCAGATTGGCAAATACGGGCCCTGATTCTTGCAATTACTGTAAAAGAAAAGGTTCGCGCGATATAGCTCTCAACAATATTGCATTGATAAAATCGCCCCGGCATCTTTGAGATGTCGGGGCGATAAATTTTAGTGATTGTTGCTCTGCTGCTTTTTCAGCAGGTAACCAGCGGTTTGTTGTCACCGCCGCCGGGATTGTCGCCCTCTGGCTGTTTTGGAGTCGGGTCACCATCTTCAGGGCCATCTTCGAAGAGTTCGCCCTTTTCGTATGCCCGAATCCACCAGTTGATGAGCTCGCCGTTGTTTTTGAGAAATTCTTTGAAGCTCATGTGATGGCCGTCTTCGCAATCCTGCTTGAACTGGTCGGTAACAAACTGGGTTAAAGGCTCCATAACTGACGGATCAAGAAAGATGCCGGCGCCAACCAGGAACCTTACTTCGCCGAGGCGCAATACCCGGGTAAAAAGCAGACTGTTTTCGGCGACACCTTCTGAACCAACTGACTCGGTTACATCAAACTCTTCGCCAAGAAATACGTCTTTCAGGTGCATCGAGACTCCTGGCACCGCGCCCTTTATCTGCAGCAGTGTGAGGTTCGTTTCTTTCAGCGCCTGGCAGACCTGCATTTCCTGAAGGCTCAATTCGTCGGTATATATACGCACAAATTCGTCGATCAGGCTGTTGCCTTCAGCATCGCAGTCGTCGAGCATAAACCAGCTCAAAAATAAAAACTCTTCGGTTGGCTCAAACTCGTATTCTTCGCCTTCCTGAAGGTTATAAAAGACTTCAAGAGATTCGCCAAGATCCTGCAGAAAATCTTCTTCGAGGCAGAAGGCCATGAGTTTGGCAAAAAGCTCGCTGAACAGGTTTTTAATCGATTCAATCTGAGGTGACATATATGGCCCGACTCCTTTGTGAGTCTGTACAGTGTAACTCTTTTCTACTGCAAACGCAAGTTCGGACAAAAGGTTGAATGGTTGTGATAAAATCTCGTAATGTGACCGATAGGGTGAACAACAAACTTTTGTGGGGGGGGACTTTTATGGAAATTTATATGCAGCCCTGGATGAAATTTGCCGCGTTCGAAGGCCGTGCCAGCAGACGTGAATACTGGACATTTGTATTAATCAATATCGCGATCAGTATAGCTATCAGTATTATGGCCAAAGTGGTCGGTATAATCAGCATATTTGGAATCCTTTTCTCGCTTGCAGTATTGATTCCCAGCATTGCCGTAGGCATCAGGCGTCTTCATGATTCAGGAAAAAGCGGCTGGTTTCTGCTTATTGCACTTATACCGGTTCTTGGCTGGTTTGCTGTTATCTATTTTATGGTTCAGGAAAGCGATGGCAACAATGCTTACGGAGCCCCGCCAAGCAATTAACGCGCGCTGAATTTCAGCAAAGGCTGTTCTCCTGCTCGACAGTGAAGACAGCCTTTTTTGCATTAAAAGGACAGCGGATTGCATGCAATGGCCTGTCACAACAATTTGCCTGAGTTGGCTCTTGCTTATCAGCAGACAGAAAGTTAGAATAGGCCGTGAACCAATTCTGCCATTGTGGGAAAACCAATGAACAACAGCCAACTCGCTGCCCTGGCCGGCAGCATGGATCTTTTGAAAAAAATTCACGAAACCACGCAGGATGTTTACTGGGCAATCGATAAGACCGGTTTTTTTGTTTTCGTCAGCGCCTCAGTATATCAACAGCGTGGCTATACCCCAGAAGAAGTTATGGCCATGCCGGCGCTGAATTCGATCTACGAAGCGGATCGCTCATGCGCGGAGGAAATCTTTGCCCGTGGTCTTGCAATCATTGACAAAGGGCTGACCAGGCTGCCTGCCGGGCACGTTTGCCTGCGCCAGTCACATAAGAACGGCGGCTATGTCTGGACCGACGTGGTTAGCGAGTTCTTTTTTGACGAGGACCGCGAATTCATGTTCGTGCTGGGAATGAGCCGCAATATCGACGCGCTCGTCGCCGCTGAGCAGGAAATCGTCAGATTGCGCGAAGAACTGCAGCAAAAGCAGATCTGATCCAATCACCTGTTATTGGCATTTCGAAGGTCTCCCTAATAATCGCATAGTATTTTACAGTTCGCCAGATACATTGTTATGTTTGTCTGGTGCATAGTCTTTACAGTTCTTTACATCTGTTAACACTACTTAATGCGATAGATTTGGCATTTGTGACGACGTACTGATTGAGGAGGTCAGTTGCTGTTTGAGCAATTGTGCAGAATCGGCTACGTCAAAATAAGTTCAGGAGGCCTTTATGAGTGTCAGCAGCGTGTCTGGGAATTCCGTATGGACTCAGATGCAGCAGTTTCGGTCAGGTAAGACCAATCTGCAGAAATCAGATCTCGAACAAATGCAGCAGCAGGCTGCACAGGCGCAGAACCAGACTCAGGCGGCCAGTCCGTTTGATGCTCTGCTCGAAGCATTTGATGACATTGACGCTAACCAGGATGGCATCAGCATCGATGAGCTAAAAAGCTACGCCAGTGCGAATGGCATTCCAGAAGGCGGTCCCGAGGGTGGTAGCCGGCCAGCTGGCCCGCCCCCAGGCCCTCCGCCATCCATGGCTGGAGAACTGGGCCAGCATCAGGGTGGTCCTGGCAGAATGCCCGAAAGTGTCACCAAGGATGAACTGCTTGAGATCCAGTCACAGATGGAAGCAGAGGGCATGGAAGTCCCTGAACAGCTAAGTATGATGATCTCTGACTTTGATTCACTTGATACCAACCAGGATGGTAAGGTTTCAATCGACGAAATGTTAGCCGCTCAAGAAGATGAATCGTCAGCACAGGCGACCAATGTCGAAACTCAGAAACAGGACTTTCTAAAGCTTATTGAAAAATATGCGAGTGAATATTCTGATGAGTCGACTTCTGAAGAGTCGTCAGATGCAAGCAAGGATCTGGCAATTAAGTTTATGCGTGCCATAAACCAGTATAGCAGCTTTGCTTCATATTCCAGTCAGAATCAGGCTTCATCACTGTTTGAAATCAACGCCTGATTTTTCATTTCGCTAAGCGCACATTTTTTGTTCGGGGCTGGGCTCTTTATGGTCCAGCCCCATTTTTTATGCGCTCTGAATGAAAGAGAAGGTTGCTCAATCTGGAAATAGCGCAAAAAAAGAGCTGCCCATGCGTAGGGCAGCCAATTTGAGGTTAGTTGTGAGTATAGTAACGCGTTAGCGTTAATACAGCCGGAGTTGTTATTGCTGTCTTGCCAGTTATCTTCTGTTTTTCATTCCAGGGCGCTGACCACCGCGTGGGCCTTTGCCTTCACCTCTGGCAGGTCGGTTTTTTTCCATGGCAGCCTTTTCAGTATCGCTGAGGGTGCCATCGCCATCGGTGTCAAATTTTTCGAGCATCTTAGCTTGCATATCAGCTTTTCTGGCTGTTTGCATGGCCTGTCTTTCAGTGTCGCTCAGTGAGCCGTCGCCGTCGGTATCAAATTTGGTCAGCATTTCGGCTTTTTTTGCTTCCATTTCTGCTTTCATGGCAGTCTGCATTGCCGCTTTTTCAGTATCGCTGAGTGAGCCATCACCGTCAGTGTCAAATTTGGTAAGCATTTCTTCTGGCATCTTGCCATCTCTCATGCCTTGTCCGCCCTTAGGTCCACGCTGTCCTTTGCCTTCGACTCTGGCTGGCCTGTTCTTTTCCATGGCAGCTTTCTCGGTATCGCTGAGGGTGCCGTCGCCATCAGTGTCGAATTTTTCGAGCATCTTAGCTTCCATCTCAGCTTTTCGCGCTGTCTGCATGGCCTGTCTTTCTGTGTCGCTCAGTGAGCCGTCGCCATCAGCATCAAATTTGGCAAGCATTTCAGCTTTTTTAGCTTCCATTTCAGCTTTCATGGCTGTATGCATCGCAGTTTTTTCGGTATCGCTGAGCGCGCCGTCGCCGTCTGTGTCATATTTGGCAAGCATTTCAGCCTGTTTTGATTTATCGATATTGAACATGCCGCTTTTAAAAGGGTGCCCTTTTTTTTCGCCTGCCGATTCATCGTAGCCAGCAGTATTTTCGGGCTCGCCCCAGCTGCCAATAAAACTCACCGGATTGCTGTCAGCTGTGTCTTCAGCCTGAGCCATTGGCGAAAATGCCAGTATGAGTGCAATCAGAATCAAAGATTTTTTCATAAACTCCTCCTGAAAATTAGATAGAAATTTAAGTCATCTGCAGTTAGATTTGCGGAATTACCCTAAAAAAGCCTACTTTTTGGTAAAAATCTGAGCTGGGGAAAGAAGATTTGATAAATAGCTGCTCAGTCCAGTTTCGATTAGCACAATTGTCAGGACAAGCATTAGAACGTGTTCTTTCATTTTGCCTCCAAGTGTATCTGATGCTTTTACTATAATGAAAGTTATATTCAGATGACGTAAAGACACTGTAAAGAAACGTTAAGCTACACAGTCATTATGCATCGTTCTTAATCATTGAAGCAGGGCATTTACTCTGGAAGCAACCCACTGCGCTTGATTATAAAAGAGCACCCGGCCGTTTCTATTGTGAAACGGCCGGGCGTGTTATCTTAATATGGAATGTGATTGTGAAAAACTGACGTTATGTTCAGGCTGGAGCCTGAAGGCTCAAAATAGCTCTGATGCGCGCGGCTTCGCGCGGACTGGTCTTACCACTCTCTGCGTAATTTCTGACTCTGGTTTCGAGGCGTGTTCCCTGTATTGACTCCAACGCCAGGCTGATTTCGTTGTTGTCACCCTTAATAATAGCTTCTTTGAGATTTTTATCCGGCACAATGATTTCGTAGAAGGCTTCTCTACCGAGATAACCTGAATTATTGCATTTTTCGCAGCCACAGCTATCGCTGTATTTACCTGGTTTCATGTCAGATAATCCCAGACTGAAAAGGTCATCAGCCGAAAACTCAACTTCTTTGCGGCAGTGCGGGCAGAGTTTGCGGGCGAGCACCTGAAACATTACGGCGGCGATTCCGCCATAAACCAGAAACGGCGGCACTTTGAGGTTGAATATCTGTTTGAATACTTCAGCGGCGTTGCGGGCACCCATCTGGGTAAGCACCAGTATGCCTTCGTTCGCGGCTTTGAAGCATTCAAGCGCAACTTCTTCTTCGCTGAAGTCTTCGATTACCATTACTTCCGGCTCGCTGCGCACGGCTGTTCTGATCGAATTAACCATGGTCATGCCGATGTGCGGGCGAACCTGTATGCAGCTGATTCCGGACGGACATTTGTATATTCTGCCGATTTCGAAAATGACGCGGCTGCCGTCGTTAAGTTGAGCTGTGGCGACGTCAAGAGTGGTCGTCTTGCCACTGCCGTGCGGCCCGGCAAATACGATCAGGCCGCTTTTCTGATTTTGCACAAGTCGTTCAAACATCTCTTTCTGGGCGTTGTCAGTGAAGATGCGTTCGAGTGCCGGCATTTTTTCGTCAGGCCGCGAGAAAAACAGCATTATCTGTTCACCAAATACGGTTGGTACCAGCTGCACCCTGATGTCGACCATCTCGGATTCGACCTTTACCAGTATGCGGCCATCCTGGGGCAGTTGGCGTTCGCCGATATCAAGCGCTGACATCAGCTTGACACGGGCCGTCAGACGATCGTAGGTGCCTTTGTCGAAGGTCTCGCGATGTTCGAGGCGACTGCCGGTCGCGACCAGCAGCTTAACATGGTCGCGTTCAGGTTTGCAGACCACACGGTTGAGCTTCTCTTTGACTGCGTCTGAAATGATCTGATTGAGCATCTTGATGATTTTAAGGTTCTCTTCATCAGGCGAAATAACGGTTTCGTCAATCTCGTCGCTGCCGTTTCCTGGCTCAATAGTGCCATCGGCACAGCCATCAGCGATTTCAACCATGCCATGATCGAGGCGGCCCTGCAGTTCTGAGGCCTTTACCATGGCGACGTAGACCTCAGTAAAGATGCCGGGAAACATGGCAAGGCACGAAGAAAAGCCTTCCTTGAGTTTGCTGACGACCTTCTCAAGTGCTTTGCTGATTTCTGAGTCAGCGTCTTCGCGGGCAAGCAGTTCGAGAGAGGCAACCAGCGGGATACCTGAACCAAGCATTTTGCCGAGTTTTCGGCTGAATTTTTCGAGGTCTCTGGGTGACAGCATGATAAATCTCCTTTTAGACGGCTCGTTTAAGTGCTATTGGTCGCAGGCGAGGCTGATCTGGCGCCTTCTTTTCAGCTTCCGCCCGACTTTTGAACAGTTGGTCTTCGAGCAGCCGGCGGTTAAACCTGACCTGGCCGTCGATAATGAAATGCGGCAAAAGATGCAGCATGTTGTTTACATTGTGATAGCTGACTTTGAGCCAGTGCGCGACTTCTTCGATGGTCATGATTGTATCCGATGTTTGCGTCTGTGGTTGCCGGGTAACTACGCTCAAAGCCTCACTGACAGCGCGGTGCCCGCCATCGGGGACCTGCATGTCGATGTCGACCAGTTCGTTGCACAGTCTGGCAAAAGCAGCCTGGCAGACCTGGCATGCAGCAAGATGCTCCTTCGCTTCGGCGCAGTCGGTTTCGGCGTAATACAGCTCTATCAGCTGTTCTTCGGCAAGACATCTGCCGTTCATAATTCACCTCGGTTGAAGTATTCACGAATTTTTTTGAGGGCGAACAGCACCCGCGATTTAGCCGTTGGCAGCGGGATCTGCTGCAGATCGGCGACTTCGTTGAAGGTCAGGCCCTGAAAGTGTTTGAGAACAAAGGCTTCTTTTGTCGCCTCAGAGAGGGTGTCGAGACAATTGCGCAGGTCGGTTTCGGTGTCGCTGACGTTGCTGAAAC
>Ga0209212_1007367_pt1 | contig 12179 bp, 14 predicted proteins | sample RifGroC2_FD_183996 | JGI IMG/M metagenome (GOLD analysis project Ga0209212, IMG submission 183996) | Groundwater microbial communities from Rifle, Colorado, USA - Groundwater C2 (SPAdes) (version 2) | ecosystem: Environmental > Aquatic > Deep subsurface > Groundwater | place: Rifle, Colorado...
CCCAATCGTTTAATCTTGTATATTTTGACATAGAATCCAACCCTAGCATTTCTAGCATAAAATGCCAAAAGTGTTGCGTTAGATTCTAGTCACTAACTAATATCAAACTCTTTAAAATATTGTGCTGAAATTTTTTGTATATTGGTATCCATTTTAAACTTTAATATGATTTCAGGCTTATATCTTAACAGTTGAGATTGAACCTGCAAAAAAGAATAGCTGTTGTAAGCCTTGGTTCCTAAGTATTGTTTGGCAATATCCAATAAACCTTTTATGTATCTACCCGATTTTATATCTCACCTGCCTTTATGTCTTTCTGGCACTGGTATATTTTCTATCTCACAAATGGCATTAATTAAAGAGCAAGCCGCGTAAAACAAAATAACCACCACCCAATGATGATAGTTGTTTTCTTTGTATAGCTTATAAGCTAGGTTAAAATTATCGTCTGATAATTCTTTAGCTGATTGAGCAGCCTGCAAATTCATATTATCAAATATTAATTTTGCCAAGCTTCAATCGGAAATATTTGAAAATCAGAGGACATCTTAAAGTCCTTATTGATTTTGGTTTCAATAGCAAGAATTGCCGAAGCTGAAGTTGGAGTAATTTTAGAACTAACCACTATTACATCAATAGAATCTTTATCTTTCTTTTCAATATAAAACCTATCAACATTCTTTATGCCTGATAATTTTTTTTCTATATATTTTTCAATCTTGCCCCTTTCTTGAATAGACATATTATTCAAAGTTATTTTTACACTTTGATTATATCACATATTTCATTATTTAACAATACATAACGATTTGTTGACTTATTTTAATAATTTTTTACGATTATTTACAGCACGGTATAAATCTGGATTGATTCTTTGGTCAATTTTAAGCAACAAATCAAAGAAACCGGCTAAATTTCTTCTCCCCTCTTCCGATTCATATATTTTGTTGTCTTGATCGCATGTTCTTTTGTCATTCATATAGTTATTGATTAAAATAAAAAACATCCTAGAATAGGATACTTTTCTAAAACTATATAAATTAAAATTTCTTAGAGAAAAGTCAATAGTCCCTCACGGATTTGAACCGTTAAATATATTTAATATTAGAAATAATTAATTATCTTGGACAAAATTGATAAAATATTGTCCTAAATTATTGGCTAATATTAAATCAATTTTATGAGCAAAATGGTTTGCTCGGGGACAGGGATTTGAACCCCGATAAACAGGACCAGAACCTGTTGTCCTACCATTAGACGATCCCCGAAGATATTATTGAATAATCTTACCTCCAAAATTCTTTAAAACATTATCAATCGCTTGATTATTCTGCTCATTATTAGCATTATTACTATTGTTTTCAGTTTTGTCAAGTTCCACACCATTACCATTTTCAATCACCACATTCTCATCTAAAAAAGTTTTGATAGTCAAACTATGACCGTAGATATCGCGCAAAGCCTGTTCAACTAATTTTTTTATCTCCATTTCACTAATCCTGTCCTGATGAAACTTATGCTTGAAAGTTAAACAAATAGCATTGCCTAAGACATTAGTAAGTAAACAACTGCGCAGGATAAAAGACAGAGAGTGGTTGTTCTGTTTAATACGATTCAATAGCTCAGGCCACTTGGCTCTCACCTGTTCTAAATCAATGATGGCCTTACTCATTGTTTGATTAGCTATTGGTTGGGCCACTGCCGGAGCTACGGTCTTGTTAATTAGTGGTTTTGTTTCAACACATAACTCCACGACAGCTAATTCCAAAGGTAATTGGATAATGAAGCTGTCTTTCAATTGTGTTTCAGCTTTGATGAAGATTTCAATAAAACGCAACAACTGAGCTAGGTTGAGACTCTTGTTAACACTAATTAATTTCTGCTCCAAACTCTCCCCTAGTTCCAAACCTAAGCTGGCAATCAAATCAGGATTGATTTGTAATAGAATCATCTGACGTAAAATCTCAATAATGTTACTATTAAATAACCGTAAGTCAAAACCGTCCGTCACTAACTTGTTAATCAAACGAATGGCTCCAGCCGTATCTTTCTTGGCTAAATAATCAATGAGATTAATAACCTCATTTAAATCATTGCGGGGAATCACCAAAGCCGCTTCATCAACCGTAATTTCTAATTCCTTACTTTTGGGATCAACCAGAGAAACAACTTGGCCTAAAAGACTTTCGGCATCGCGCATATGGCCACCAGCCTGACGACCAATACTTTCTAAAATCTGTCTGTCCACTTTTATTTTCTCTGCTTTAACAATATATTCTAATTTTTTAACCACATCAGTCAAACTAATCTTTTTGAAATCAAATCTTTGACAACGGGAAATAATAGTGGTGGGTATCTTGTGGACTTCGGTGGTGCAGAGAATAAAGAGAACAAATTCAGGTGGTTCTTCCATTATTTTTAGCAAAGCATTAAAAGCGGCACCCGACAACATATGGACTTCATCAATGACAAAAATCTTGTAGCGTAAATTTACTGGACTAACTCTCGCTCCAGCGATGATATTGTCACGCACGTTATCCACACCGGTATGCGAAGCGGCATCAATTTCAATGACGTCCAAAGCCTTACCAGCCGTAATATCCTGACAGGCCGGGCAAGTATTGCAGGGTTCTGACTGACCAGCAGCTTTTTTCTGACAATTTAAAGATTTGGCAAAAACTCTAGCCAAGGTGGTCTTACCCACAGCGCGTGGACCGCAAAACAAATAGGCATGAGCTATCTTGTTAGCTTGCAGCTCATGCTCCAAAGTGAGCTTGATATGATTTTGACCAACCACTTCTTCAAAATTCTGCGGTCGGTATTTGCGATAGAGGGTGGCCATAATTAATTCTTTTTAATAATATTTTCCACAGCTGCCCAACGAGAACTACCTTCCTGAGGAATCAACATAATTACTTCATCGCCTGGTTGGCCATGGAAATAGGAAACGCTAGCTCCCAAAATGCGCCAACGGCGATCATTAACTGTCGCATAGGACTCACCAGTCGGTCCTTGTTCTAAAATACCCACAATGCGTACTCTATCCACAGGTTGAATTTGTTTGAAAACAAAAGTGCCACGCTCGGTAATAATGAGCTTGAGCATATCACCTTCCACTAATTTAGATTTGGAAGCGTAATTAACAGGCACATCATAGAGCTGACCATCTGGACCAATCATTTTCTCACCATTAAACAGTCCTTCAATAACACGACCGGCTTCTTCAGGCTTAGCTGAAGCTAAATATTGTAGAGGTGCAGTTGGGGCTATGAGCTGTTCAGCCACTGGTTTAGCTGGCTTAATTTCTTGATCAGCCACCAAAGTAGCTAATAGTTCGGATAATTGTTTAGTAGTGGCTTGTAAATTATCAACTAAATGTTTGATAGCCATTAATTTGTTAAGGCTAATATTGATAGTGGTGGGTGCGGGTTGAGGCTGTCTATCAGGCTCAGGCCGATTAGTTTGCGCCATGACTTGGTCCACCACATCTTTAGGCTTTGACGAATGGTCAAATAATATTTGTGCTTCGTTGTTTAATTGATTGTCAGACATATTTTTGTTTTTAATTTTACCCCTAAAACATTTGATTATTATAGCACCATTTTGGATATTGGCAAAATATGCTATAATTAGAATATATAAATAATAACTCTATGTCCAGTTGGGAAAAAATATCTTCTAAAATACAACGTCTGGTCATCGACAACCCCAAAACCAGCTACAAAATAGAATGGTTTAATATTGTTAATGCCGGCAAAACCGAGATTGACTATTTGCGCAAGAATTTTCAGTTTGACTTACAACATCTCAAAGCCTCTTCTGGTAAAACCCTAGCCCAACGTCCCGATCTAATGGAACAGAATGATTATGTCTTTTTAATCTTACACTTTCCCATTCTTAATAATGGTAATATTGAAGCTGGTGAAATTGACTTCTTCATCGGCCATCAATACTTGATTACCCTACATAACGGCAATATTCCTGTACTTAATGATTTCTTCCAAACAGCCAAAAAAGACCAAACCATGCTTAAAGCCTATCAAGCCGAATCTTCAGCTATTCTACTAGCTGATATCTTAGACAAATTAATCAAATCTGTCTACTATTTACTTGATGATACTAGTAAGGATATTAACAAAGTTGAGCGGATTATTTTTGCCCAGCAACAAAAACAGGCCGTAGCTTTAATTCTCAATTTACGTCGTAATATCATTAATATCCGCAGGATACTACAAAATCACAAAAATATCTTAAAAAAATTAACCGAGATGAAAAGTACCTTGGTTGATGACCAAGAGATAAAACAAAATTACGAACGTTTGGTGGAACACTCTAAACGCATTTGGGAGATCTTAGAAAATCAAAAGGAAATGGTAGAAGTACTAAACAACACCAACGAATCATTACTTAACAATACCCTGAGTAACATCATGAAGACTCTGACCATCTTTTCTGTCATTGTCTTCCCCCTAACCCTCTTAGCCGCCATTTTCGGCATGAACGCTATCAACATGCCCTTTGTTAATCAACCATTCGGTTTCTGGTATATTATTATTATTATGCTCACCGGCTCCTTAATCATGCTCTTGATTTTCCGCAAGAAAAAATGGCTCTAGTTTAATTTTTAGACAAAAATAAAAGGTAGCCCATGGACTACCTCTTTTTTTGTTTTTTGGTAAGATTTGATTAAGCAAAGACGATAGTTTTTATTTCCTGCAAACATTCATTAATACCTGAATTAATATCCTGAACATTTTTACTGTCAGCCACTCTGGCTAAGACCCCGACTTCCCAAATAGACCAACTAAGATCTTTCAGCTGTTTAGCTGAAAAAAAATTTCTGTCTTGTACCACTTGCATTTTTATTTTGCGAATAATTAACGGCAAGTTAGCAACGGCTTGGTCTAATTCTAGCATCGTAATTGGTTGACTTCATTCAACCATGATTTCATCCAGAGTGGCCAGCAAAGCTGTTGGCCGGTCTACCTCTTTTACTTCCTCTCTACTTCTTGTACTATCTCCATCTCTAAACATAAATCTCCCCCTATTATAAATTAAAGAACCACACACTATTAATAATCAATAGAATAATACAAAATTAAAATAATGTCAATGTCTAATACTCCTTTAACACTCGCCTAATATTATCTAGAGTCTGAACTTGTAGGAGGGCCATACGCAAAGTTTTGGCTTGAGACCAACCATTGGCATACCAGCCTAAATGTTTTCTGATTTCTAAAAAATTAGTACCTGACTGTTGACTATAGTGTTGAGCCAACTTGGCTTGTTGCCACATTAAGTGTTTAATCTGTTCGGGAGTCTTAACAATTACTTTATTTTTCTTCATTTCTTCAAACAACCATGGCCGACCAAAAGTACCACGGGCTAAACCCAAACCATCAACCTGAGTTTGTTCCAGTAATAATTTGGCCTGCTCTGGATTATGGACGCCACCATTAGCTAAAATAATGCCCTTAAAATGATGACGGGCTTGTTTAATTAGTTCATAATTAACCGGACCACTAAACCCTTGGGACAAACTACGGCCATGGATCATCACCGCCTGGATAGCCAGATCTGACATATAGTCTAAAAATTGCAGACAATCTAGCTCACCAACTTGAGACCTAATTTTTATGGACACCGGCAAGTCAGTACTGTTGATCGTGCTGATAATCACCTGCCGAGCTAATTGTAGATTACTAAACAAAGCGCAACCGGCTGTTTGTTTTCTGACTTTAGGTACCGGACAGCCTAAATTAATATCAAAACCCTGGGGCAGACGATAATGAGGCAGACCCAAAGCCTGAACTTTTTTAAGATCAGTTAACAAAGCCACGGCTTGGGCAAAATGTTTGGGTTCCGAGCCAAACAGTTGAATAACATAAGGGCTTTCTTGCCGAGTAGCTAACAGCAAACCTAAAGTTTTGACTGGGTTGTAAGCTAAGGCTGTAACACTAGCCATTTCACTGTAGACCACATCAGCCCCAAACTTCTTACACATTTGACGGCAAGGAGAATCACTCACTCCAGCCAAGGGCGCCAAAGCAAAAATGGGCTTTTTAAGTTTAAGCCAAAAATTATTCATATCAATAATTAAAAGATTTTTCCAGTGAGTTGTTTTTTTAGGCTTAAGGGAATATTTGTAATGCTATTTTTTCAATATTTGGCAAATCATTTTGTATCTATTCTCCTGACTCATGCCTCTGTGTATTCTCAACAAGTTTTTTAAAGTAGTGTTGTAACCGTCTAAGGAATTACAGGTGTTGGGAATATTTAAATCTGGATATTTTTGATATGTAAACAAATATGGTAAGTTTGTTCTCAAACTCCTGTGAGCCGCTCTAATTCTTCTGTGGGTGTAATTCCAATGATCAGTAACAGGGTTGGTTGTTTTCTCTTTTAAAAATTCTTTCCATTTTAATTGCCAATCATCTAACAATTTAATCAAATCTGTTTCAGCTAACGAAGTTAGCTGAAGAGCAATTTGGCGTAACTCTTTGCCTGCTTCCAATATTGGTCGTCTAGTCAAATATCGATTAATGATGGCTACCTGATGAAACTGACACATCTGTGTTGGGATGCCAGAGAAAACCCCTCTGACGCCCCGTTTACCGTCTAAAACCACTGCTTCTATCTCAAACCCCATACGTTCTATCTCCAATTTTAATTGTTGATATTGACCCGGAGTCTCAGAATGAATCTCTTTCCACAGGAGGTTCTTTTTTAATTTGGGCTCTCGAAATATCAACACCCCGTAGCTTCTCGAAAAAAATGTAGCATCTGCCACCACCACAATTGGTTGGGGTTCAATATTAATGGATTTATGATCATCAGTATTAACCTCATTTAATTGTTTAGAAACCCACTTTCTAGACTTGCTATATTTATCACCCAGTTCTTGAGCTGTCTGTTTGCCATGCACATATTCCCTCTAGAGTTTGTTCTGTAGTTTTCTCTTCCTTCTTTTGCTTTGAAATTGCTTGCCACAATTTGGACATCTATATTTTTGAACACCTCGAAATTTACCATTTTTCTTGCAATTATTTGCTCCGCAAAAATTGCATTTTTTTATATATCATACCTTAGATTTATGATTGATTGTAAATTATGATGATATTTTATCTAAGGTATGAACAAAAGTCCAATTTTCAGCATTACAAATATTCCCTTAAGCCTAAAATTACTTTTTTATCCAAGCTTCTAGCTGGACCTTGTAATCTCCATGCTTATTACCATAATATACTTTATTAAAATATAGAATGATATGTTGATAAGGTGCACTTGGCGCATTGGTAAAATATGCATAATCGCCGAGTTGTAATGGCATATCACCAGGATACACTGTTACATCGTCGCCACCGAGTTGTAACACTTCAATAAAATGAGACTCTTTGCCGGATAAATAGAAATTGAATATATCTGGCAATACTTGATAAAAGCCCACATCGTCAAAGATTATAATGTTCTCATCGGCTTTAACGTAGCCAGAGTCAACCCACACCTCATAAAGACTATCAGTTCTTGCTTTCTCTACTACAGTAAACTGATCTAAAGAATAATTAGTCCCTTCGTCAATAAAACAGGACTGTAATCCTCCTAAACTTATAGCAATGGCCATAAGAGCAATGAAAAATATAAACTTTTTCATGAAAAACCTTTCTGTTAATAAATGTACACAATTATTTTGATTATCTTGATAATAGCATAATACTATTTAAAAGTCAATACCCATCTTAAATTTAATACAAAAAATAGCTAATATTAACTATCTAAACCAGCTTAACATTTCATGGCCCTCACTCCAGAGGGTAACTAAACTAAAGATACCAAAAAAGACAAAAATCAAAGCAATAATAGCCTTACGCCACCAAGCTGGCTGGAAAACTTTGGGCAAGAGCCTTTTGTTGAGACGCTGGACTAGACCCAAGTGGACAAACATAGCCAAGGCATTGATCACAGCACCGACTATAATCAAAGTTTTAGGCTCATAGATATTAAAGGCAAAAAGAATAATGCCGAAAGCAATTTGAGCCCAGACAAAACTGAAATATATTTTAGTTAAATTAACTTGTTGCTTCTTGTGGGTTCGGCGTAAAGCTAAGTTTTCCGCCATAATACGAGAAGTAGAATCCAAAACACCTAATTGCGTTTGAAACAGCATAACAGCCACGACTATTAAGAAAAGAGTGCCAATCCAAGGCGCTACCAAATAGCCTATATTTAAACCTTCTTGCAACAAAAAAGTAATACCCTGTTGTTTGTCACCCAAAAGATGGTAGGTAGTACTGTAGGACAAAAGCATCAGTAAACACATAGACAGTAAACCAGTAAACCAAAAAACAACTAGGTGTTCAATGTTAACACGTTGCCACCAAACCCGAAAGCGACTAATACTTTCCGGAGTAATGGCAAAACGCTCACCTTTTAATTTAACATTTTGTTGATCACAGCCGGCTCTGAACAAACCGCTAATCTTCTGAGCATATTTACCCATGCCGTAGCCCTTTTCTTTAACATAGATAGATTGTGACAGGTTGAGATTGCCACCGGCGCCAGAATAGGCAAAAGCCGCTAAAAAAGTGGCTAGGCTAATACCGGCCGGCAAAAAGAAATAGCCATCACCCCTACCCACAAAACCTTGGGTGAAATGCAACCAATCTGTGCCCTTGGCAATATAGATAGTTAACAGAAAAATAAAAGGTACGCCAATAAAAATAACTGTCTTGGTAATGTGCTCCATCATAGAATAAACAGTTTTACCAATACTTAGAATCAAGCCGATCAGGATTAACATGGCTGCTGCCAACCATTTAAAATCTCCCAGACCCAAAACATTAGCTAGAACATGGGCGGAGGCAGCAATAATACCAGGTAAGCCAAAGCCTAAGAAAGTAGAGGCGATGAACCAATAGGGTATACGCTTGTACATCTTGCTCAAACCAACAAAAACACTCTCACCTTTAATTAAGGCATAGCGCGCTATTTCCATATTCATGAAATATTGGAAAGTAATACCAACTAATGCACCCCAAATAATGCCCAAACCATAATTAGAAGTTAAATAAGGCCAGAGAATAACTTCTCCTGAACCTAAACCCAGGGCGAGAATAATAAAACTAGGACCCATTAACTTAAATAAAGAAATTGGCTTAGGAAATTCCCTCACTGTTTGCGACATAAATAGAAAATTACATATTCTACTCCTATTGTACAATATTTGAGGCCAGCAGACAAATGAGCTATAATGAAATTAAGTTTAAAAACTTCTATGGATTTCCTACAAGCAACAATTTTAGGTCTAGTGGAGGGCATTACTGAATTTTTGCCTATCTCTTCTACGGCCCATCTCATCTTAGCTGAGAAATGGTTAGGTTTAGCTAGCACAGAGTTTGTTAAAACTTTTACTATCTCCATCCAACTAGGCGCTATCCTGTCAGTTATCATTCTCTATTGGCAGAAGATTACTAGTGACATTCTAATTTGGAAAAAAGTCTTGACCGCTTGGTTGCCCACAGCGATTATTGGTTTTGTTTTATACCAGCTAATTAAAAGTTTTCTCATGGATAACCTAACTATTATCGCTTGGGCCTTACTCTTGGGTGGTTTAATCTTAATTATCTTTGAAATGATTAACAAGAATAATAGAAAACTACAAGGAGCGACTGATTTCACCAAGATCTCCTATAGCCAAGCTATAATCATTGGTTTAGCTCAAGCTCTAGCTGTAGTACCAGGAGTTTCCAGATCAGCGGCCACTATTGTTGGCGGTCTGCTCTTAGGTATTAATCGCCAAACCATTGTGGCCTTTTCTTTCCTGTTAGCTGTGCCCACTATGCTAGCGGCTACGGTCTATGATATTTATCAGCAGGGTGCTAGTTTGGGTGGAGAAAATATAGGGGCTTGGCTCATTGGTTTTATTGTTTCTTTCATCGTGGCCACTGTAGCTATTAAGTTCCTGATACGTTTTGTGGAAAAACACACCTTTATGGCTTTTGGCATCTATCGCATTATTCTAGCCCTCCTGATCTTTTGGTGGTGGCTTTAGTTACTCATTACAGAGATTAAAACAAAACAGGTCAAACAAAAAACAGAGCCTACAAGCTCTATTTTTTATTATGCGGAGAGTAATCAACCTTATCCGAACTATCAATTAAGAACTATTAATTATTTCTAGCAAAATTATTACAATACCGATTTATAGTTTTTTAGCATAAAGAGAGAGTCGGCTTTTAGGTGGGTTCTAATCCACGCTTTTTCTTTTTCACTATCAACAAGTTCGCCCAAACCTTGCAACATCTGGTTATCCTTAGCTTTTTCTATAAAAGCGATACAATCAGCCAAGTATTCCTTAGTGGTTTTACCGGTTCTTTCTTCGATGACTTCGGCATTAATATCCCAATTACTTTTGGCAAAATAGTGAATATCATAAATATCTCGCATGGCGGTTTCATTCCTTAAGGTCAAGGCCGAGAGCTTGCTGGCAAACAAATAGTCTTTTTTGGCGATAAGCATTGAAATACCAAGATACTCTTTCATTTCATAGTGGTCTTGAATATTTTTTACCAATTTTCTGACATTAATTTCAACCTTAATATTATGGTCATCATCGCCGTAAGAAAGTAGGGCAAAGACCGTGAACCGCTTGATGTATTGATCTTTAACTTCGCCATACTTATCTAAAATAGCCACAATCTTTTCAAATACTAATTTCTGGTTTTTCTCGTTTACTTCCAGCAAATCAAAATCTAAGTCTACCGAAAATCTCGGCAGGTCATAAAAAAAATAGGCACAAGTACCGCCCTTAAACCCTAAAAGCGAGCTAATAGAGATATTAGTATAAATATCTTTTAGAATCTGCCCCATTATTAATTGATGCTTTTCTCTATTAAGCATAATTTTTGCGATATTTATTCAAGCGTTTTATTAATTCCTTGTTGTTATAAATTTTTACCAGCTCGTCACACTTTTCCCAGTTGATCCCTTTCAGATTATCGAAGTAATAATTCGGCGACAGATAAATCATGTCCAAGAATGCTCTCTCCGGAGTAGCGATGCTGTAGTTATCCTTGCTCTCAATACAGGCCGAATTAAACAGGACAGGGTCTTTCAGTTTTCTGAAGGTGATGGTGTCTTTACCTACCGTCATTGTTTTCGTCCATTTTGTGGCAACGAAGATCGTATTGTAGTGCTGAAAGATGACACCAGCTTCTCTTAAAACAGTTTCAAAGCTGATGTAGGACGGGATGTAGATACTGGTCGCCAATTCTTTCGAATTATAGTCTTTGTTCTTGGCAAATACTCCCCGTGTCATCCTGATCAAAGCACCCTGCTTCACGTAGTAGGCGGTTTTAGCGTATAAGTTCTGTTCGTCATTTATATTCCAAATTAAAGCCAAGTCCTTGTTGGACAGGATTGTTTTTGAAGATTGGTATAATTTGGCCATTAGGCTATCCATATTGATGTTGTGTGATGGAACTATTAATTAATCATAGTTCCATTGTATATTGTTGACAAAATAAAGTCAAATAAGCTATATTAGCTTTGTGTAATGATGTGTTATGAATTTTACGCCACAAGAAAAAATTGACATATTTAAAAGCTTCTTTAAGGGACGCGGAGATATTTTTGCCGTCCATTGGGAAAAGGCGGACAAATCAGCGAGCGGTTACACGCCAGTCTGTCTAAATGAATGGAGATCTGGGGCGTGCCTCAAACTGCAGAGACAAAAATGTAAAGATTGCCAGCAGGCTAAATATATTGGATTAAATAATAATTATATTGACCAACATCTGCGTGGCCAAAAAATTTATGGTATCTATCCACTGCTTGATGATAATTCTTCCTATTTTATAGCCGCTGACTTTGACGGTAAAAATTGGGATAAGGATGTTTTAAAGTTTTACAATAAATGCCAGGAATATAATTTGCCGACTTATATTGAAAGATCAAAATCAGGCAATGGCGGTCACGCCTGGATTTTCTTTGAAGATAAGTATCAGGCCTTCAAAAGCAGGAATATTGCCATTAACATTTTAAGGGAAACAAAAATTATTGATCAATTTGCTAAAGAAGATAGTTTTGATCGTTTATTTCCAAATCAAGATGAGCACAGTGGCAAAGGCTTCGGCAATTTAATTGCCCTGCCTTTGCAAGGCAAGGCCAGAGAAAATAATAAT
>Ga0209212_1007370_pt1 | contig 12173 bp, 10 predicted proteins | sample RifGroC2_FD_183996 | JGI IMG/M metagenome (GOLD analysis project Ga0209212, IMG submission 183996) | Groundwater microbial communities from Rifle, Colorado, USA - Groundwater C2 (SPAdes) (version 2) | ecosystem: Environmental > Aquatic > Deep subsurface > Groundwater | place: Rifle, Colorado...
GGGCGTCGGTGCCGTTGGCCACGCCTACCGCGTATTTCGTGCCGTTATGGGCGGCGAAGTCCTTCTCGAATTTGGCGACTTCCTCTCCAAGTATGAAATTGGCTTTGTTGAAAACATTCTTTACCGCGGTCTCTATCTCGTCTTTTATGGGGGGGTAGCCCGCCAGCATGTCTACCATGGGTACTTTCATAATTGTCCTCCTTCAATAAGCTATTTCATATATTATTATATTAAAGAAAACCGCCAAAGACCACCCAAAAGTTCAGGTAACTTTTTAGCCTGCGACGATAAAGCACCTTTGGCACGTTCACCGGAACGGTGAAAAAGCAGGCCTAAACAGACGGGTTGCGCAAAAGCGGCAAAGTCGGTGATTTTTTTAACGTAAAGCCTTCAGAAACAAATAAAATGTACCTCGTCGCGAGAACGCAAATTCAATCCACGAGGTGCAGGTAAATGACAACAAAGAATCTTAATAACTTCAAAATCACTACGACGAAGCAGGCAATCACTTCTTTTGCAGGACTACCCTTGCCGTTCGGAATGGCAAAAAATATTGGTCTGGAAGAATAGATCAACGCGTTGCCGTTGAAAGAGCGGGCGCGGGGGTATAAACCGGCCGAAAGCGCGTTCGCGTTGATAGGGCTGGTCCAATAGGGTGGGGAAGCGCTGGATGAGGTTTCTGTTTTACGGGGCGACGACGGGCTGCGCGAATTATGGGGAGGCCTGCCGGAGTCGAACACGCTGGGGGAATGGCTGAAGCGGTTTGGCTGCAAGACAAATGCACCAATTGGGGCGGATACAACTGGCGACCGCGGCGAAGGTGGTACGCGAGTGCAAGTTCCGACGTGTGACATCGGACGTGGACTCATTTTTTTGGGGTCGCAGAAATCAGATGTAGAGATGAATTATGAAGGGCTGTGGGGATACAACCCGGTGGCTGTTACCTGTGCGGAATTAAAGATGCCGATGGCGGGAATATTCCGTAAAGGGACAGCGTCGCCGATGGCGAACATCGCCGCGCCGCTAAAACGGACGATAGCGGCGCTGCCCTAGAGCTGGAGACACTTTACAATCAAGACGTTGCGATTTCGGATGATCCGGCTGGCCGTGAGAGAGTCTTAAAACGGAATATTTTTTATTTTTTAGTGTCTTCCACGTTCTAAAATCGGCCTGCAGAAAGTTACGTGAGCTTTTGGGGACCACAATCACTCACTGCAGCTGCCGTTAAGTTTTTGGTAAAATGTAGGCGAAGCAGTTCTTAAGGAGGCTTTATGTTCAGAATTTGTAACTATTATGCCGCAATACAGGACTAAAAGTTTCTACCCCCGGCTGGCAAGGTAAGCCGTGCGCGGGGCTTATAAACTGCTGGCTTTTGTGATTATCTTCCTGGCTTTCCGGGTAGGCTGCATATATTATTCCGATCCCGTTTCCTTCATCCAGCCGGATTCCTACGACTACATGAACATGGCCAAAAGCGCGTTCTCGCCAGGGGGCATGATCAGCGAGAAGCGCCATGCCTTACGGATGCCGGGCTATCCCCTTTTCCTTGCCGGGGTTTTTAAAATTTTCGGTGAAAGCGTAGCCGCCGTTCAGGCGATTCAAATACTGCTTTCGCTCTTCAGTTGCTGGTTCCTGTTCAGGATCTCGGAGCATTACATAGACAAAAGGGCGGCCTGGCTCGTGCTTTTCCTGCTGGCGGTCTCTTATGATTCCTTCGCCCAAGAGGCGTTGGTACTGACTGAAAGTCTTTACACCTCGCTCATCCTGGCCGCCTTTTATTTTCTCCTGCGTGAAAAAACGCTGCTCTCGGGGCTGCTTTTCGCGGCCGGGTATTTTGTCAGGCAGGAAATACTTGTTTTCATTGTATTCGCGGCGGGCGTCGCGTGGTACAGGGAGAGAAATCTGCGCAAGGCCGCGCTTTTTTGTCTGCCGCTGGTCCTATTCCTGTTTTTATGGGGAGTAAGGAACTACAGAGTGACGGAAAGGTTTTTTACGGGAACGACCGCGTCCTACTTCCATCTCTACCACTCGAATGTGTATGTGTTCAACAGGCTGGGCTGGAAAGCTGCCGGAGAAACCGCGAAAATGCCGGCGGGTCTTAATGAGTTCGAAGAGAACAGCGTAAGGCGCATCTGGTGTGTTTCAATGTTCTCCCAACAGAGCCTGCCGGCGCTGGCCGCCGCGCCTTTTGTTAAACTCGGGTATTTTCTCTACCCCTTCCTGCCGGCTTTTGACGCAACCTTCGTTTGGATACTGCCCTTCTGGCTGGCGGGCATGGCGCTGCTGTGGAAGAAAAGGGCGTTCCACTGGCAGCTTTATGGGATGTTCACAGTTCTTGCCGCGCTCCTCGGGGTCTTCCACGCTATCCCGAGGACCCGTGGCATCTTTTACCCGTTCATCCTGATCTTCGCTTCTTCCGGCCTGCTTTCGGTATGGGATAAGGGCGGCCGGTATAAGGCCTGGCTGGCGTTGTGGAGCACAGCCAATCTCTGCGTCTACTACTTTCAAGAGCCCGCCCGGGCTTTTCTTAAAAGAATGCTGTAAGGGCGTTTCTCACGCCTCAGCCCTGAAGAGCGAGTGGTCTTTCGCACCATTTCTCCTCCGTAGTTAACTCCTCCTTAAAAATATTCTTCGCACCTTTCATTATCTGGCCTTGGTATTGATATCCCGCCGTTTTGTTTATACAATCAGTGATACAGTCAGGGGATTTTCGAGAACAGATGCAGCCCTGCAAAAATGAAAGAAAACCTTCCCGGCTCCAACACCTTCAAAATTACCGTTCTTGTAGCGGTTTTTCTCGGCCTGCTGGCGCTCGCTTTGCGTGTCTGGGGGATAAAGTTCGGCTTTCCTAACGTTTTATGCGGCGTTGATGAGAACTACTCCACCTCTCTGGCGATGAGATATGGTCTCGGTAACCTGAAGCCAGACTTTTTCTGGTGGCCGACGCTGCATTCCTACCTCCTGTTCGCGCTGTACGGGGGGTATTACGCGCTGGGGCGGCTGTTAGGCGAGTTCCGCTCCTTGTTCGACTTCCAGAAACTTTATTTCACGGACCCGCAGTCTTTTTTCCTGATAGGGAGGCTTTTTACCGCGGCGGCCGGCTCCCTGTCGGTGGTAATGCTGTTCTTCCTGGCGAAGAAGGCTTATTCACTGCGCGTCGGGTTCCTGGCCGCTTTGTTCCTGGCTTTTAATTTCCTGCATGTAAGGGATTCTCACTATTCCCGGCCGGATATCCTGGCCGGTATTTTTATGATGCCGGCCTTCATGTGTCTGCTGTCGCTTAAGAACAAAAAGGATTATTTGTTTACCGGGATTTTAGTGGGGCTGGCCGCGTCCGTTAAATACCAGTACATCCTGATACTGTTCCCGGCGCTAATCGCGCATTTTATGCCCGAGCCCGCCGCAGGGAAAAAATATTTGGGCAGCCGGTTCCTGCATCCCGGTCCCTTGCTCATGCTGCTGGCGGCCTTCCTCGCTTTCTTCGCCACCTCGCCGTATATAGTGCTGAATCTCAGGGAGATGCTGGTTTACGTGTCTCATGGTGCAGCCGCGCAAAACGACCTTCTGGCGCACTATGGCTTCAGAAATAGTTTCGATTTCCACTTCCGGATAAGCTTTCTCCAGGGCATAGGCCTGCCGCTGCTGATAGCGGCGGCGATGGGCTTTGTTCAGTCCCTTGCCAGGCGCCAGAAAGCCGATATCGTCCTTGTTTCCTTTACCGTGGTTTACTACCTGAGCATAACACTTGGCGCAAGCGTCTATATGCGGTACGCGCTGCCCCTGCTGTTCCCGCTGCTGATCTTTAGCGCCAGGTTCGCCGACACCTGCCTGGGGGCTGTGGAATCCCTGCGCCTGCCAAAACCCGGCAAGGCCGCGCTGGCCGCGCTGCTGTTGTTCGCCCTGCTCTATCTGCCTGCCCAAAAAGTATTCAGTTACAACTCCCTGATGGCTGAAAAAGACAACAGGGTGGTGGCGGCCGAATGGATAGAGGCCAATATTCCCGGCGGCAGCAGAATAGCGTGCGCGGCGGCCTATTGGCTTGAATGCCCCGTCCTTAGGGAGAATAAAAAATCGCTGGCGGACGCCTCGCGGAATATAATAACGGAATACAGACACAAATTCCTGCTGGCCCTGCCGGATTATCCGGCAGAGCCCAGCTACTATCTGACGCAGCTCGATGAAAGCGAGCGCCCGACCACATTAGGGTTCAGGGGGATTAACTCCGACCTCGGCGCCATAAAGTCTGAAAAGATAGAGTATATAGCCCCTCTCGGGCATTCGGTACTGGGGTTCAGGGGGATTAACGCCGGCCTCGACGCCATAAAGTCTGAAAAGATAGAGTATATAGTCGCTATCGAGCATTATCCCGGCGCTTACCCCGCCATTTCAGCGGAGTTAAATGCCCTTATCCGCAAGAATTTCGTGCTGTATAAGGAACTGCTGCCATATAGCGGCAGTACGCCGCCCAGTCCATTGTATGACGAGCCCAACGGATTTTATTTGCCTTGCGGCGGGTTCAGGGGGATAGTGCGACCAGGGCCTATCATCAGGATATGGAAAACGGCGGCGGCGCGGGCGGCTACGCACCGGCTGGACAAAGGTATAGGAGCGCAGAATTAATGTATAAGAAAAACAACAAGTGCAGGATATGCGGCAATACCAGGCTGGTATCCGTCGTTGACCTGGGCAAGTTGTCCCTGACGGGATTGTTCCCAAAAGCAAGCTCGAAATTAGTTCCTCCAGGGCCCCTCGAACTGGTTAAGTGCCATGGCGGCGCGGAGCGTTGCTGCGGGCTGCTGCAATTAAAGCATACCTATGAACCCGGCGAAATGTACGGCAACAATTACGGATACCGCTCCGGTCTGAACCAATCCATGGTCACCCACCTGCGCGACACCGTAAAAAAACTGGAAAAAACCGTGAACCTCGTCAAGGGGGACCTGGTCCTGGATATAGGCAGCAACGACGGGACCCTGCTTAAGTCATACCCCGCGGGCAAGTATGTTTGCGCGGGCATAGATCCCACCGGGAATAAATTCAAAAAATACTACCCGGCGAATATAAGGCTCATCCCGGATTTCTTTTCCTCGGCGCTGGTCAAAAAGAATTTTAGGGGTAAAAAAGCGAAGATCGTCACCTCGATAGCCATGTTCTATGACCTGAGCTCCCCCATGAATTTTATGCGGCAGATCCACGAGGTCTTGGCTGACGACGGCGTGTGGCTCTTCGAGCAGAGCTATATGCCCACGATGCTCAGGGTCAACGCTTATGACACTATCTGCCATGAACACCTGGAGTATTACGGGCTTAAGCAGATAAAATGGATGGCGGACAGGACGGGTTTTAAAATAATAGATGTGCAGCTCAACGACGTTAACGGAGGGAGTTTCTCTGTGCTGATGGCAAAAGATGAGTCCGGTTTAAAGGAAGATAGAAAAACTGTAAGCCGCCTGCTTGCGAAAGAGGCTGGGCTGGGGCTGGATACCCTTAGGCCGTATAAAGAGTTTAAGGATAAAATGTCCAAGCATCGGAAAAAACTCCTCGCTCTTGTCGGGAAACTGAAAGCGCAGAAGAAAATCGTTTTCGGCTACGGCGCTTCTACCAAGGGCAATGTTATACTTCAGTTCTGCGGCTTAACCAGCGCCGACATCCCTTTTATCGCTGAAGTTAACGAGGAGAAATACGGGTGCCTTACGCCCGGGTCCCTGATTCCCATCATCTCCGAGGAAAAAGCCAGGGCGTTGAAGCCTGATTATTTTCTGGTCATGCCCTGGCATTTCAAAAAAAACATCATTGAACGGGAAATGGGCTTCGTTAAGGCGGGGGGGAAGCTGATATTCCCGCTGCCTTCGCTGGGCGTTTACCCCTAGGCCGCGCGCGAGCGCCCGCGCGGAATAAGGAATACTATGCCTCAGAATATAACGCTTATATTTATCCCTACTTACAACGAGGTGGAAAATGTCGGAAGGATCTTCCATGAAATAAAATCCTTCGGGCTGGATGCCGACATGCTCTTCCTCGACGACAATTCCCCCGATGGGACCGGGCAGGTTATCGACAGCCTTGCGCAGCAGAACAAGAATGTCTTTGCTCTGCACCGCGCCGGGAAATCAGGAATCGGCAGCGCGCACCAGGCCGGGATTGTCTGGGCCTATGAAAAAGGCTATCAAACGCTGATCACTATGGATTGCGATTTTACGCATTCGCCTTCTTATATTTTTAATTTCATCCAGGCCGGCGGCAGCGCCGATATTATTACCGGCTCGAGATACCTGCAGAAGCATAGCCTGGCATCCTGGAATCTGTTCAGGAAGACCCTTACTTATTTCGGGCATTTCCTGACGGTGCACCTGCTGGGGATGCCTTATGATGCCAGCGGGGCGTTCAGGCTGTACAATCTTAAGAATATCGACCGCAACTTGTTCGGGCTCGTTAGATCGCCGGGTTATTCTTTCTTCTTCGAAAGCTTATTCGTGTTGAATAACAACATGGTCAGGGTGGCGGAAATTCCCATCGAACTCCCTTCCAGAACCTACGGAACCTCCAAGATGACATTTCGTGACGCTTGGTACAGTTTAAGCTTTCTCCTGAGCCTTTATAAGCGCAAGCTGCTGGATAAGAATTCGCTGCGCCTGAAGTGACATCTCCTATGGATAAGGATAAAAAAGCGGAGCAGGACTGGGACGCATACTGGGCGGGTAAAGATAAACCTGGCAGCGCCGCATATGACCTGCTGGCCGGGATATACCGGAGGCTGGTAGTAAAGAACATCCTTAATCATTTCGTGAGAAAATATTTTCCGGCGGGGGCCAGGGCGCTGCATGCAGGCTGCGGCAGCAGCCAGGTGGATGTGGATATAGCGGGCTATATAGATATAACCGCGCTGGATATTTCAGCCAACGCGCTGCGCCTGTGCAAAGCGGCTCACGGCGGGAACATCAAGACCGTGCAGGGAAGTATCTTCCGCCTCCCCTTCGCGGACAATACTTTCGACGGGCTGTATAACCTCGGAGTGCTGGAGCACTTCACTCAGGAAGAAATCCGGGACATACTTGCGGAGAGCAGGCGGGTCCTGAAGCCTGGCGGGAAGATTCTCATCCTCTGGCCGCCGACTTTCGGGTTCACTGTCTTCGTCCTGGACAGCGCGCATTTTGTCATGAACAGGATATTCGGCATGCATGTCAAACTGCATCCCGACGAGATTACTCGCGTCAGGTCACGCAGGCACGCTATAGAAACTTTTGAGGCCGCGGGTTTTAAAATGATCGAGTATTATTTCGGAATAAGGGACCTGTTCACCCAGGCGGTGGTGGTGGCGGAGAAACCACGGTGCAAACTGTCCCGGGTTTAACGGCGCGAGATAGATCGCTTGTTTTGGCAGGTGTTTGAAGACGCGAGATAAAGGTTGCTGTGGTTATCTGCGAGTATGACTACGGCGTAGCAACCGGATCCTGTTGATAAGACTGATAACTTCAGAACTTACGGGGGTGGTGCGTCTCGAAGGAGGCAAGGAGAGGAAAAATGTAAACCGGACCGTCCCTGAGGCCCAAAAAGTCCGTGAGGGATGAAGAAGTCTCCCAGTGTGCTACCCGGCTGGCCGTGGGACAGTTATAAAACGGAAGATTTTTAATTTTTAGTGTCTTCCATGTTCCCAAATCGGCCTGCTGGAAGTTGCGTGAGCTTTTGGGAGAGCGGTATTTGCTCTACCATCTTTGTTATAATTTAGGCCAGATGAAAACCACCATAGTGATCCCGTCTTATAACGAGATGAAAACGCTGCCGGCCGTGCTCAAGGCCCTGGCCGGCGTGGTTCTCGAAAAAGAGGTGATAGTGGTGGACGACGGTTCCCGCGACGGGACCAGGGAATGGCTGGACAAGGCCATTTCCTCCAAGGAATTCCCCTACGAACTGAAGCTGGTGAAACACGAGGAGAATACCGGCAAGGGCGGCGCCCTTCTCACCGGTTTCAACGCCGCCTCCGGGGACATCGTCATAGTCCAGGACGCCGACCTGGAATACGACCCCGATTACATCCCTTCCATCGTGAAGCCTATAGCGGAGGGCCGGGCCGACGCGGTGTTCGGCTCCAGGTTCCTCTCCGGCAAGTCCGAAACCTATAATATCCTCTACCTCTGGGGCAACCAGTTCCTCACTTTCCTGGTGAACCTTTTTTTCCGCGCCGGGATCACGGACTCCTACACCTGCTACAAGGCTTTCCGCGCTCCGCTCCTGAAAAAGCTGCGGCTCGTCTCCACCGGCTTCGAGATCGAGGCGGAAATGTGCTGCAAGGCCGCTTTCCTGGGGTTCAGGTTCGAGGAGATCTCCGTAGTCTACGCCTCCCGCTCCAGGCATGAGGGAAAGAAGATAAATTACAAGGACGCTATCAAGGGCGTGCTCAAGATCCTCGAGCTGCGGTTCACCCTCCGGAGAGCGGATTTCGAGAAATGAAGGCTCTTATCATAGGCGCTTCCGGGCAGGTGGGGGGGACCCTGGCCTCGCTAGCCGTGAGGCGCAAGATAGAGGTTTACGGCACTTCCCGCGTGGGCCAGGGCTTCCTTTACCTGGACCTGGCCGACCCGGCCAGCATAACCGCCGCTTTTGAAAAGTCCCGCCCGGACCTGGTGCTGCTCTGCTCGGCCATGACGCACGTGGATGGCTGCGAGCGCGACCCCGGGCTGGCCAGGAAAGTGAACGCCGCGGGCCCCGCCCTGGTCGCCGAAGAATGCCGCCGCGCCGGGGCCAGGCTGGTCTACTTCTCCACGGAATACGTCTTCGACGGCAAGGCCGGGCCCTACGGAGAGGAAGACCCGGTGAACCCGGTGAGCGTCTACGGCCTCACCAAGCTGGAGGGCGAGCACGCCGCGCTGGCCCTGGAAGGCTCACTGTCGGTGCGCACCACCGTGGTTTACAGCCACAACCCGGCCTCCAAGAATTTCATCATGCAGCTTATCAACAACCACCGCTCGGGGGCCAAAATGCGCGTGCCTTCGGACCAGGTCTCCAACCCCACCTACGCCCCCGATCTCGCCGCGGCCGTGCTGGACCTGGCCGGGAAGGGCGCCTCCGGCATTTATAACGTGGTGGGGCCGGATTGGCTGAACCGCTACGAGTTCGCGCTTCAAGCCTGCTCCGCTTTCGGCTTCGACCCTGCCTTCCTGGAGCCCAAGCTTACTTCGGAGCTCGGCCAGGCGGCCGCGAGGCCCCTTGTAGCCGGCCTCAAAACTGAAAAACTCGCGCGGGAACTGGGCCGCGCCCTCCCCCCGGCGGGGGAGAGCCTGCGCAAAATAGCCGGCATACTGAAGCAATATGAATGACCTGCTAGAGAATTTCAGGCTTTACTTCCTGGCTTTCCTGCTGCCCCTGCTGCTGTCGCTGGGCCTGACCCCGCTGCTGAGGCTGCTGGCGGTGAAATACGGGCACCTGGACAAGCCCACCGACATAAAGACCCATAAGCACCCCACGCCGCTGCTGGGCGGGGCGGCCGTTTTCGCCGCCTTCACCCTGTCGCTGGTCTTCATGCGGTTTTACACCTCCTTCCCCACCGGCACGCTGCGCGACCTGCGGGTGCTGCTCATCGGCGGGGCGGTGATGTTCCTGCTGGGCTTCGCGGACGATATGCGCAAGCCGCACGGGCTCGGCGTCAAGACCAAGTTCGCGGTGCAGTTCGCGGTCGCTATCTGCACCGCCTACTACGGCATACGGATCCACTTCCTCCACCCGGACTACCTGAGCTTCGCGCTGAGCGTTCTCTGGATAGTGGGTGTTTCCAACGCCTTTAATATCATCGACATCATGGACGGGCTTTCGGCGGGGCAGGCTTTCCTGGCGGCTTTCGGCTTCCTGCTCATTGCTTTCCCGTCGGAGTCCATTTACGTCAATTTCGCCTCGGCGGCCCTGGCCGGCGCGGCGCTGGGCTTCCTGCCCTTCAACATGTCCCATAAGTTCAAGATCTTCATGGGCGACTCGGGCAGCCTGCTCTGCGGTTTCGTGCTGGCGGTGATCGCCATGGGGACTAAGTACACCGAGGTGAACCCCCTGGGCGTTTACGCCCCGCTTATCATCCTGGCGGTGCCTATTTACGACACGATCTTCGTCTCGGTGATGCGGCTGAGGCGCGGGCATTCCCCCTTCATCGGCAGCCAGGACCATTTCGCCCTGAGGCTGGAAAAGATCGGTTTCTCCCGGCGTAAAGTGGTCCGCCTCACCTCCCTGGTCACCTTCGGCCTCTCGGTCTTCGCCTGGCTCACCACCCAGGTCCCGCTCGGCTGGGGCGTCCTCATCGTAACCGTCCTCGCCGTAGAGTTCGTCCTCGTAGGCCTAGCCATCGCTAAAATCAAAATATAATAGGAACCGCAGGAGAAGAGCCGCGAGATGCGAAGTCGGGGGCCTGGCGAGGGATTGCCCATTCCGCCGCGCAGGAACCGTTGCGCGGTTCCCCCCAGCCGGGATAATTAGGCTGGGGCCCCCCTCCCCAAAGCGGCTCCAGGGCAACCCCTCGCCACCCCTCCAAGCAATTTGTCAATCAGCACGGTTAATGTTAAAGAGAGTAACCTGGCCAATGCGGTCTCCCTTCCATTACTTACTCGCAAAGACTTATAGCCTCACGGTGGCAAGAGGGTATGGGTTCGGAGCGACCTCACGGAGGCCGACGCTTGCGTAAGCGCGGAGGGCGAGAGAGGAGGCGCGCGCACGGTGGGGTTGGTTGAGGAAATTCTGTTGATAATTCTGCTCGGAATTGCGTTTTTTACGACGTAGCGCACAAAACATTTAGGAGCTTTTCACGTGTATGAAGTTCAAACATGCGAAATTCCCTTGTTTCGGGGCTATGCAGAGCGATTTTATCGTCGACAGAGCAAAGCATCACACGCAACAGTATCAACAGAATTTCCTCAACCAACCCCACGGTGTGCGCGACGCCGTGAGCGACGGGCCCATACCCTCTTGCCACCCTTAGCGACTAGGGTTTTGGGTTCCTGGCCCCACGGTAGGCCGCCACGCAACGAGGGTGTTTCTACTCCGCGGTGACTTCGAACTTCGGGGGGTTGTCCATGGTGCGTTTTACGAGGCACTGGTCGGCGGCTTTGATGACGGCGGCTTTGTACTTGGGGGGGAAGTCCTTGGGGAGGGTTATCTTGAGGACGGCTTTGCCCAGGAGGTGGGTGTCGGGGTTCTGTTCGAAAGAGGCGGTTATCTTGAGGCCCTCGGCGCTCAGGCCGCGGGACTGGATGAAGCCCAGGGCGAAGATGCCGGCGCAGGTGCCCAGCGAGGCGAGGAAAAGGTCGAACGGGGTGGGGGCCGAGGCCTCGCCGCCGCCGCTGGCCGGCTGGTCGGTCTTTATTTCGAAACCGTGCCACTGCGCGTTCACTTTCTTGCCTCCGGGGAACGTTATTTCCATGTCGCTCATATTATCTCCTTAAATCCTACGCTGGACCTTGTTATAGATTAGATGCAAAAAGAGCCTGAAAGGATTCAGGCTCTTTTTGTCGCTCGGAGGCCGAACCTAAAAAGTGTGGCGGTGCAGCTCTTTGGTGATGCCCGGGATGATGGTGGTCTTGCCGTCGCCCATGGCGTGCATTTTCAGGATCTCGCCGTAGACCTTCTCGAAAGCTTCCACCACGGACGGGTCGAAGGCCTTGCCCTTCTCGCCGTTTATGTATTCGCGGGCCTTCTCGGGGTCCCATTTCGGCTTGTAGACGCGCTGCGAGCACAGGGCGTCGAAAACGTCCGCGACCGAAACTATCCGCGCGTAGATGGAGATCTGCTCGGCCTTCAGGCGGTTGGGATAGCCGGTGCCGTCGAATTTTTCATGGTGGGAGCCGGCCACCTTGCAGGCTATCTGCAGCAGGGAGCTCTCCGCGTTGCAGAGGATCTTGGCGCCGTAGAGGGTGTGCTTTTTAATTTCCTCGAACTCTTCCGCGGTCAGCTTGCCCGGCTTCAGCAGGATGGCGTCGGCGATGCCCACCTTGCCTATGTCGTGCAGCGGGCTCGCGTAGCGGATATTCTCCACCTCGCGCTCGGGCAGGCCCAGGCCCTGGGCTATCAGCGCCGAGTACTCGCTGATGTGGCGCAGGTGTATCGCCGTGTCCTGCTGGTCGCGGTATTCGGCCGTGACGGCCAGGCGGTAGATGGTCTCGAGCTGCGACTGGGAAAGGCTCTCGTAAAGCTGGGCGTTC
>Ga0209212_1007372_pt1 | contig 12171 bp, 9 predicted proteins | sample RifGroC2_FD_183996 | JGI IMG/M metagenome (GOLD analysis project Ga0209212, IMG submission 183996) | Groundwater microbial communities from Rifle, Colorado, USA - Groundwater C2 (SPAdes) (version 2) | ecosystem: Environmental > Aquatic > Deep subsurface > Groundwater | place: Rifle, Colorado...
ACAACTCGTTTGCATCCGATCCCGCCTCCTTCCCCCCCTCTCCTACCTTGGCTTCGGGTGGCTCCTTCCTTCCAGGGCCTGCGGATTTTCTCCGGTTCCTCCACTTTTGCAGCCGCTCGCTCACACTGTCCATCACCACGTAGAAAACAGGCACGAACGGGATAGCCAAAAGGGTCGAGGAAAGCATCCCTCCGAAGACGACCGTGCCGAGCGCGCGCTGGCTGGCGGCGCCGGCTCCTCTTGCGAACAGAAGCGGTGTCACCCCCAGGATGAAGGCAAAGGAGGTCATGACGATGGGACGGAAGCGGCGACGGGTCGCCTCGATGGCGGCGTCGGTGCTGGTCATCCCATTCTTGTGCAGTTCCCGGGCGAATTCCACGATGAGGATCGCGTTCTTGCTGGCCAGCGCGATCATCAATATCAGCCCCACCTGCGTGTACAGGTCGTTGCCAAAGCCGCGGCTTAGGAGCGCGAGCAGCACCCCCACAAGTGCCACGGGAACCACCAGGATCACCGCCGCAGGTGAGGTCCAGCTCTCGTAGAGCGACGCCAGCACCAAGAAAACCATGACGATGGAGAGGGCATAGACGAAGTAGGCCTGGTTCCCAACCTGCCCCTCCTGGAAGCTGGTGGAGGTCCAGTCGTAGGCAATGCCCGGGGGGAGGGTCTCGGCGGCCAGACGCTGCATGGTCGCCAGGGCCTCGCCGGAGCTGAACCCTGGCGCGGCGGAGCCGAAGATGGCGGCTGCAGGGTAGAGGTTGTAGCGGGTGATCAACTCGGGCCCCTGGACTTCCCTGATGGTGACAAGCGAACTCAAAGGAACCATCTCCCCCACGCGGTTTCTCACATAAAGGTTACCGATGTCCCGAGGTTGCAGCCGATAGCGGCTGTCAGCCTGGATGTAGACCTGGTACACCTGGTTGAATTTGTTGAACAGGTTGGCGAACGAGGAACCGAGGTTGGCCTGAATCGTATCCAGAATGCTCGAAAGCGGCACCTGGAGCGATTCCGCCTTGGATCGGTCGATGTCGATATAGAGCTGCGGGTTGCTGACGCTGAAGGTGGTGGCGAGAAACCCCAAGCCGGGCTTGCCGTTGCCGGCCTGGACCAGATCGCTTGCGGCCTGATGCAGCTCCTTCAAACCCAGGCTCTTGCGGTCTTCCACCATCATCTGGAATCCGCCGGTCTGGCCCAGCCCCGGAACCGGCGGCGGGATCGCCACGAAGAACTGCGCCTCCTGAATCGCGGAGAGCCCCTGGTAGATGTTGGCGATGATCCGCTCCTGGTCCAGCTCGGCTGCGCGCTCCTTCCACTGTTTGTAGACGATGAAGGTGGTCGATATGTTCGGGACGTTGGCGCCGTCAAGAATCGAGAGGCCACCCACGTCCACCCAGAAGTCGACCCCTGCGGTCTTTCGCAAAACTGCGTCAATCTGTTCTGTCGCCACCCGCGACCGTGGCAGCGACGCCCCTTCCGGCAGCCGGGAAAGGAGGATGCAGTACCCCTGATCCTCGGTGGGGAAAAAGCCGGTGGGCCGGCGCAGGAATCCCAGGACGGTCAGGTTAATGATCAGGGCGAAGACGAGCAGCATCCGCCAGGGGCGGTGCACCATCCAGGAAACCACCCGCAGGTAGCCGTCGGTCACCCACTGGAAGCCGCTGTTGAAGGCCCGGTAGAACCGGCTTGGCGGCCTGGCGCTGCGGGGCTTCAGCCAGAGGGCGCACTGGACCGGCTTCAGGGTGAGCGCGTTTACGGCACTGATCACCGCGGTGGAAGCGATCACCAGGGCGAACTGCCTGAACACCTGCCCGGTGATGCCGGGAAGAAAGGCCGCCGGAAGAAAGACCGAGACCAGGGCCAGGGTGATTCCCATGACCGGTCCGGTCAGCTCCTGCATGGCTATGATGGTCGCCTCCTTGGGGGAGTGACCCTGCTCTATGTGGAAGGAGGCGTTCTCCACGATGATGATCGCGTCGTCCACCACGATCCCGATCGCCAGGATCAGGGCAAAAAGCGTCATCAGGTTGACCGTGAAGCCGAGGGCGGCGATGGCGATAAAGGCGCCTATGATGGTGACCGGGACGGTGGTGGCCGGCACCAGCATGGCCCGGAAGTTCTGCAGGAAGAGAAGGATCACGACCAGCACCAGGATGCCGGCGATGAACAGGGTCTCGTAGACCCCGGCGACCGCCTCACGGACGAACCTGGTGGTGTCGTACTTGATGGCGTACTTGAGCCCGGCGGGAAACTGCCTGCTCATCTGCTCCATCGCCTGGTATACCTGGTCCGCCGTCTCAATGGCGTTGGCTTCGGGGAGCGCGAAGACGCCGACATGGGCGGCCCTATGACCGCTGAAGGTGGAAAAATTGCTGTAGCTCTGTTGCCCCAGCTCGATCCGGGCGACGTCGCGCAGACGGACCAATTGCGCGGCCGGGCCCGGCACGCTCTTGACCACGATCTCCTCGAACTGGCTCACCTCGGAGAGTCTTCCCAGGGAATTGACGGTGAACTGAAAAGATTGGTCCCGGGGGACCGGGGAGACCCCGAGCTGGCCGGCCGCGACCTGCACGTTCTGTCCCTGGATCGCGGCGAGAATATCGCTCGTCGTCAGGCTAAAGGCCTGGAGCCGGCCGGGATCGAGCCAGACCCTCATGCTGTAGGGGGCGGCGCCGAAGACCCGCACCTGGCTCACCCCCGGGATACGCCCCAGGGGGAACTGCAGGTTGATGGCGGCGTAGTTGGAGAGGAAATTCTCCTCGAACCTGTCGTCCTCGGCATAAAGGCTTGCCACCAGCAGGAAGTTCGGGGAGACCTTGCGGATGGTTACCCCCTGCTGTTGGGCTCCCCCGGGGAGCTGCGCCAGCGATGTGTTGACCAGGTTTTGCACCAGTGCGAGCGAAGCGTTCAGGTCGGTGCCCACCTTGAAGGTGACGGTCAGGGTATAGGAGCCGTCGGAACTGCTCGTCGAGGACATGTAGATGGAGCCCTCGACCCCGTTTACCGCCTGCTCGATCGGGACCCCGATGGTGGCCGCCACCACCGAGGCGCTCGCCCCGGGATAGCGGGCGGTTACCTGGATGGTCGGCGGCACGATCTGAGGATAGCGGGAGACCGGCAGCAGGTACAGGCAGATCAGGCCGATGATGATGGTCACGAAGGCGATGGCGTTGGCGAATATGGGACGCTCGATGAAGAAACGGGAGATCACGGCCGCACCTTTGCTGCTTCGGCAGCCCGGGAACCGGCCGGGGCGACCGGTCCGGCTTCCCGCTCGGGTGTCACTGGCTGGCCGGGGACGGCCCGCAAGAGTCCTTTCACGACGACCCACTCCCCCCCCCGCACCCCGTCCTCAACAACGCGCAGATGATCCACGAGCATCCCGGGCTTGACGGCGCGCCGCTCCACAACGTTCTTCCCGTTTACCACCAGAAGATAGGCCCCCTGCTGGTCGCTTGCCAGCGCCGTCTCCGGCACCAGGAAGGCCCTCTTTTCTTCCAGCGGCACCCGGACCCGGGCATGCAGCCCGGGCAGGATGGCTCCGGAGCTGTTGGGAACGACCCCGCGCAACAGCAGGGTCCCGGTGCTGTCGGAGAGGCTCGTCGCGGCGAAATCGATCTCCCCCTTGTGGGAGTACCCCTCCTCTTCGGGAAGGCCTGCGGCCATGGGCCAGGTCGCAAAGCCGTTCCGGACCGGGACGGCGCGGGCGCTCATCATCAGCCGGCCCAGTTCGAGATCGCTGATGGTGAAATAGAAGTGGATAGGATCGACCTGGCTCAGTTCCGCGAGGACCGTGTTCTCGCCCGCCCCTACCAGGCTGCCCCGGTCCTTCAGGTGCCGGTCGATCCGGCCGGCAAAGGGGGCATTGACCTTTGTATAGCCGAGATCGAGCCTGGCCAAGGCGCGCTCGGCTTCGGCGTCACTGAGATTTGCCCTGGCCGAATCCCGCTGGAATTGCCAGTTGTCCACCTCGCTTTGAGCTGCGGCTTTTTGCTGCACCATGCCGGTGAAGCGGTCCAGTTGCTTCTGCGCATACTCAAGCTGGGCCCTTTGCTCCAGGATTCGGGCTTCGGCCTGACCGAGCCTTGCCAGCGTGGCATCCTGCTGAATGACAAACAACGGTTGGCCCGACCTCACCAGCTGGCCGTCCCGAAACAGCACCTTTTCCAGGTATCCCGGCACCCGGGCGACCAGTTGTACCGTCCTTACCGCGCGGCTGGTGCCGTTTAGCTCCAGATAGTCCGCGACCACCCGTTGCACCGGCTGGGCCACGGTGACCTTCGGCGGCGGGGGTGGCGGCGGGGCCTTCTTCTCACACCCGGGCAGGAGCAAGGGGATCAGCGCAGCCGCGGCCAGATTCAAATAAAGGCTCAGGCGGCCGCTGTTATCGCTTGAGCGGCAACTCATCATGAGAACCTCCGGATAACCCCCTTCCCGGTCCGGTGTCGCCCTGCGGCAGGCGGTTCCACCAGCCGCCTCCCAAGGCATGGAACAGGGCGGCGCTATCGGCGTAGCGTGCCGCCTGTGCCTTCACGAGATTGAGCCGGGCCTGCTGGTACTGCCGACTGGCATCAAGCAGCGCGAGATAGCTGACCGCGCCGAAACGGAGCTGATCCTGCGTGAGTTCGAGGGTCTCCCGAGCCGCCTGCGCCGCGTCCGACTGGGCCTTGAGTGTCGCTGCATCGTTATCGAGAGCCTGCAGCACGTCCGCCACGTCCTGAAAGGCGAGCAGCACGGTGTCGCGGTAGTGGGCGTCCGCCTGCTGATAGGCTGCAATGGCGGCTCGGCGCCTGGCGCTAAGCTCGCCGCCGCGAAAAAGCGGCTGGACCAGCCCCGCGCCCAGATTCCACACCGACGTGCCGCTGCCAAAAAGCGAGCCCATGCCGATCGCCTCGGAACCATAACTGCCGGAAATGGTAATCTGCGGGTAAAGGTTCGCCGTGGCAACGCCGATCTGAGCACTCGCCGCATGGAGCAGTTGCTCCGCGGCAAGGATGTCGGGACGCTGCCGCACCAGTGCCGAGGGAAGACTCACCGGCAGTTCCTGCGGCAGATGCAGCCCCTCCAGTTCGAACTCCGGCAATGCTGCAGCTTCACTTGGGAATTTGCCGGCCAACACCGCGAGCAGATGGCGGTTTTGGCTTAGATCCTTTTCCAGCGGCGGCAAGGTCGCCACTGTTTGAGCGAGCTGTGACCGCTGGGCAAGCACCTCCACCTCGGAGACAGCACCGAACCGGAAGCGTACCTCGATCAGAGAAAGCTGTTGTTGCTGCAGTTCCAGGATTTCCCTGGTCGCCCGGAGTTGGGCGCGCAACGAGGCCTCCTGGATTGCACTAGTCACGACATTAGCACTAAGAGAAAGATAGACCCCCTCGACCTGGAAGCGCTGGTAGTCCACCTGAGCCTGCAGAGCCTCCAGTTCGCGCCTCGAGCCGCCGAAGAGATCAAGGCCGTACGAAACGCTGACCGAGGCGTTGTAGAGGGTAAATGGGCTAAAATCACTGCTGGGCTGGCCGAAGGCAGCGCCCGAGATCTTGCGCCTGTCGGCAGTGAAGCCGGCATCCAGCCGGGGGAAGAGAACCCCCAGTTGTGCACGCCGGTTCTCCCGAGCCTCCCGCAGCGTCGCCTGTGCCGCGGCAAGCGTAGGGCTCTTGGCAAGCGCCAATTGGACCAACCGATCCAGCGCCTCGCTGCCAAACAGCGTCCACCACCGGGCCGGGATCTCTCGGCCCGGCACCAAACGCTGCGGCACCTCCTTTGCGCCCGGCGAGGCAGGCGTCTCCAGAGGGAGCGCCGTGGCAGTGTAACCGCTCGTACCGGGGGGTGCCGGTGGGCGGAAATCAGGACCTACTGCGCAGCCGCAAACAAGCGATCCTACAATCGCCCCGGCGAGGCAGCACTGCACCGGCCATCGGCATCCTGGTGTCCGCTGTTCCACAGTTTCGGCTCCCATGCTTTGGCTTTGTGCAGTAAAGGCCGCACCCGGAAGAGTAGCGGCCTTTATCTTTAAGAGAGGTGCATCATTTCAGTTATGGTTCATCAACAGCTACGCCGATCCCTTCAGACCGATCAGTGATGCTTGTACGGCAGGGCAGCCAGGCTTTCCTTCAGATCCTCAATCGTTTTTTCCAGCACAGCGATCTCCTCTTCCAGCTTTTCCAGTTCCAATCCGGCATTGAGCCGGTGCGCCGCTTCCTGGATGATGCCGATCTTGATTCCAATCACTTCGTTCACGCGTGAGGTCTCGATGCGGGTCATGGTGCCCTCCCCTTTTACCCGGGCATGGACACGGCATCCGCGTCCATGCCTTTGCCAGATTATCCCCGCCAATGAATGCACGTCACCGGACAGACGTCAATGGCGTCATTTTGAATTTCCTCCTCCGACGCGCCGGTCGGATCATAGCACTCGGCTTTTCCGTTGTCGGCAAACCTGAACACTTCCGGCACGTTGTCCGTGCAAAGACCGCAACTGATGCAGACATCCTGATCGACCCAGGGCTCTTTTGCCATGATTGATACCTCCCGTGTTTTTGGATGGATTTTCGACTACGACTTTTCGATACTTTCCTCAAGCTTTTTCCGCTGTTCTTCCAGTTTTGCCTGTCCTTTCTCCAAAGCCTTCAACAGCGCCTTTTTCGACTCCAGGGTAAGGTCCGACCCCTCCTTAAGCATTTCAGCGGCCCGACTCCCGGCGCTATCGACGAATTCCGAGACGCTGTCGGCGAACTCGGCTACCGCTTCATTGGCCTTGCCGCCGTACTCCTCTGCCAAGGAGGCAAGGAACTTGCGCGTTTTTTTGCCGGCCTGTGGAGCGAGCAGCAGCGCCAATCCGGCGCCGAGCAACCCGCCTACAACGATTTTGCAGACATCTCCTCCAGGGCAGCTCTCTTTATGTCCCATCACTTTTCACCTCCATCAGGGTGGTTTTAAATTCAGCCGTAATACTACCATAAATTTAATAGTGGCCAATCCAGAGTGAGGCACTTTAATTCCCTCTTTTACCCTGCCCCGGAAATGTGTAAGATATCGGTTCCCCTGAACATCGAAGGCATAGGAAGGACAGCTGCCATGAACGTTGAACAGATGAAGATCGTGGTAAAGGAGATCATCTCCGAGACGGACCTGACCCCATGTGTAGTCGGACACCGTGGCGTGGGCAAGAGCGCCGGGATCATCCAGGCCTGCCGGGAACTGGACCGGAATTACGTCTCGTTGCGCCTGGGGCAGATGGAGGTGGGAGACCTGGTGGGGATCCCTTTCCGAAGCGGCGAGGTGATGCACTGGTCCCGCCCTTCCTGGCTGCCGGGCGATGACGAGCCTGACACGGTGATCCATTGCGACGAGTTGAACCGGGCCCAGCAGGAAGATACCCTGCAGGCGATCTTCCAGTTCGTCGAACCCCCCGCCGAAGGGATGCTGCGCGCCATCCATACCCATGGTCTCGCGCGCCGGCACAAGGTGGTGGTCAGCATCAATCCGCCGGACGGCAGCTACCAGGTGGCGACCCTGGACCGCGCCCTGATCGACCGGATGGTGATGCTCTTCGTCGAGACCGATTACCAGTGCTGGGCGCGCTACGCGCAGCAGCGCGAACTCTCCGGGGAGGTGCGCCAGTTTCTGGCCGGCAATTCCGGCATGCTCGCCAAGCAGGGGATGCCCATGGACCTGCAGGTGGAGCCGAGCGAGCGCGCCTGGGAGATGGTCAGCATCCTGAAAAAGAACTGCAGGTTTCCGCCGGAGCTGGAGATGGAGGTCTACTCCGGGATCGTCGGCAAGGAAGCGGCCATCATGTTCATGCGCTGGCTCTCCGACCGCAAGGGGCGGCCGCTCAGCGCCGCAGAGGTGCTGAACGACTGGCTGACGGTGTCCGTTCGGGCCAGGGGGCAGCGCGACGACGTGCAGGCGGCGACCATCAACGATCTGAGCGCCACGCTGCGGATTTCCCCTGTGCTTGCCCTGGGGCAGGAGGAAAACCTGGTGAGCTACATCTCCGTGCTGCCGCGCGACCTGCGCTTTGGTTTTGTAAAGAGCTTGCTGAAGATCCCCGAGGTCGCCCTGGCGCTGGTCAACGACAAGTACGACAGCGTCATCTTCGACGCCATCCAGGCGATCAACGAGCAGGCGGGCTAAGCCGGATGGCTGCCGACACCCTGGAAAACGCCGTGGTCCGGCTGCTGCGGGAGCGCCCTTTCTACGGGCACTTCATACTGAACCTGCGCCGCGAGGAGCGCCACCTCAAGGGAAAGCCCGCCGGGGTCACCATACGCAACGGCACCCCCACCCTGGCGATCGACCCAGACTGCTTCGCGCGGCTAGCGGCAACGGAACAGCGGGCCGTCCTGGAGCACCTGGTGAAGCATCTGCTCCATCTGCACATGCTCCGCGGCAAGGGGCTAAATGGTCACGACTGGGACGTTGCCTGCGACCTTGCCATCAATCCCGCCACAGCCGGCCTTCCGGATGACGCCGTCTATCCGGCTCAGTTCGGCATGCCGGACGGACTGGCGGCCGAGGAATATTACCAGAAGCTGGTGCGCCCGTTCGACGTCGGCAACCTGGCAGGCAGCGGTTTCGGTGACGCCGAGCAGGAGGCACAAGGGGCCTCAGGAGCGGGAAACGGAGCGCCTTCAGCCGCCACCATCGATGACCACGCCCTCTGGAGTGAGGCCGACAGCACGCCGCTCTCCCTGGCCCGGGAGATGCTCCGCGCGGTGACACGCGAGAGCCTGCGCGGCAGCGACGGTGAGGCGCCCGCCGAGATAAGGGCAGTGGTCGAGGGTCTGCTGCGCCCCTCCCCCCTCCCCTGGCGCCAGATACTGCGACAGTTCGTGGCGACAGCCGGCAGGGTCGGGAAGAAAAGCACCTGGATGCGGGAGCATCGGCGCTTTAGCCATGACACACCGGGCACCCGCAAGCGCCATCGCCTGAACCTGCTGGTCGGGGTGGACGTGAGCGACTCCACCAACGTCATCGAGCTGAGGGAGGCGTTCGGCAGGGAGCTGCTGCAGATCGCCCGGGGGCGCGACGCCTCCGTCACCGTGCTGTACGCGAACAGCAGGATCCAGCGGATCGAGGCCTTCCGCGGCACCGCGTTCACGCCGCAGCGCTACGATGGCGGCGGCTTCACCGACCTGCGGCCCGTGTTCGAGTACGCGAGGACCATGCACCCGCTGCCGGCCGCCGTGATCTACCTGACGGACGGCGTCGGTCCCGCCCCGGAGCATATGGAACTGCCGACCCTCTGGGTGCTGACCGCAGACGGTGAGAAGCCGGTGCCGTGGGGCATCGAATTGAGACTGGAGGTCTGAGATGGACGAGAGTGGTAGCTACAAACCGATGACTGCCGACTCGGTCGGAGACCTGCTCCGGGAAGCCGGGGCAGCGGTGATGATACGTTCCGGCCGGAGCGAAAACTACAGCGCCCCCAGGGAGTTCTCCTTCGAGGTGAAGGCGCTCTTTGATAACGGCATGGGGCTTCACGTGGTGGCGCGGCAGTTCAACTACCGCGACCCGTGGGAAGCCGAGGGTCGGGTCAACGATCTGGTCGATGCGATGCTGCTGCGAGACGGCGCGCTCACCCCGCTTCCCAAGGGGTATCCATATTTCCAGGGGATCGACGAGGAATGCGGGCTCGACGAGGAGAGCCTGCGCGAGGTAGTCGAATGCGTGCGCAAGGTGAACGTAAAGCTGTACCTGCTGCAGCAGATGACGGGGGATCTTTGAGGCCTAAGGCGGGGCGGGGGGCTAAGGGGCAAAGGCGGGGCGGGGCAAAAGGCAGGATTAAAGCAGAGTTTGCGCTGTGGAGTGCATATCTTCCGGAGGTGGCGTCGTGAAATTCAATATGCTGGGGATCATCCTTTTATCGCTTCTTTTCTACGGCTGCACCACGTCCCGCGCCGTTCCGGACCGGACGGAACAGACCGTTTACCTGAACGGCACGGTGCTCAAGGTCAACGGTACCGAAGCGGAGATTGCGGTGAACTATGCCGAGCCTCCCGAGACCAGCTCCTATGTTGCCGACTTGGCTCAAAAGGTCATCAACAAGACCATGTTTGTCGAGGGGGGCAGGACAGAAATAAACGGCGTCCCCGTAGTGGTCCGTCGGGTGGTCAAAAACATCCTCGCGATAAAGGCCGAGAAGGAAGCTCCGTTTGCCCAAGGGAGCGCGGTGCGTATTTCGATCCCGAAAAAGTTCGTTGCGGTGGTGGATTTCGAGGTGATCAACGCCCCCGGCAGCGACATGGGCAGGATCCTGCTTGAGTCTCTCACCTCGGAACTGGTCGACTCGGGGCAGTTCGTGGTGCTTGAGAGGAGCAAACTCAAGTCCGTGCTCGATGAGATCCAGCTGAGCCAGAGCGGTCTTACTCAGGAACCGGCTGAATCGATGACCCGGAAAATCGTCAATGCGGACGTGCTCCTCACCGGCACCCTGGCACAGACGGGAGGAGATTGGCTGGTCAACCTGCGGCTCGTCAATGTCAGAACGGCCCAGGTCATCTCCGCCATCTCTTACAAGAGCCCCCTGTTTAAACCTGCCGATTCGAGGGACGCCTCCCCCCTATCCGAGCGGTTTGAACGGGAGGCCTTCCCCACCTGGAACCTCGGCAGCCATGGCTCCGGGCAAGACTTCTTCAAGGTGAGCGTCGACCGTTCCGCCGGAGCGGAAGAATCGAACTCTTCCGTGCGGGTAGATTTTGATTTTGCGAAAGGGGAGATTTTTGCACACGCCGGCAGCTCCGCGAAGCGTGACCTCTCCCAGTTCAAGGGGGTGGAAGTGGACGTGAAGGGTACCAGGGAAATGGATGGGACCTTCCAACTGCTCTCTTCCATGCCCGACGACCCGAACAGGATCGACAACTGGGCCGCCAACTTCGAGATCACCCCGCAGTGGAGGAAGGTACGCATCCCGTTCGATGCCCTGGTGGTGAACCGTAAGTGGATCAAGAAAGGAGCAGCCAACTTTGGTGCCCAGACCGGGGATCAATTACTGCGGCTGAACCGGGTCGAGCTAGTGAGATTCGGGGTAAGGGGACGGGAGGCATCCTCGATGAAAGGGAGTATTTGGTTGGACAACGTCAGCTTTTACAAATAATTCAGCAGGTCTATACCCAGGCAAGGCAGGTCTGGTCGATCTTGGTAGGAGCGGTTCCTGCCGTGCCGCCGGTTGATCTTGTAGGAGCGGCATTCCTGCCGCGATTGCCGCAGGTTGATCGCGGCAGGAATGCCGCTCCTACAGGGGACAGGGTATGCCGCAGCACCCGGATACGCTTCAATCCAGGTTTTAAGGCCTTTCCAGCCCCAGCCCCGCCTCTGCCTTTGTAGCCCGCCTCTCAGCCCTAATCCATGCAGCGGAAGACGCCGGAACTCCAGAGGCAGCTGCCGCACGGCTCCGTGTTGACGTAGCAATCCTTGTCGAACTCCTCCGCCTGGACCAGGTCGCAGGGCGAACAGTTGCACTCGGAGCAGGACGGGTAATCGTGGCGCAGCACGTTCTCGCGGTAGCGGCGGAACTCGGCGCTGTTCCAGATGTCGAGCACCCCGCGCTCGGTCACGTTGCCGAAGACCCGCGGCTGCACCGGGTGCAGCCAGCCGTTGGCGAAGGAGCGGCACTGGTGCCAGAGGTGGTAGCAGGGATGCATGCTGCCGTCCCAGGAGACGAAGGCGCTCCCCTGCTCGATGAAGCTGCAACCGCGCCTTTCGCGCCGGGCGATCTCGGGGAGCCGCAGCTCGATGCCGGTCCTGCGGGCCACCTTTACCGCCTCCTCAAAGACAACCTGGCTCTCATGAATCCGCCCACTGTCGATGGCGAAGAGCCTCTTCAGGTCGAGGGTGATGTCGCGCTGCTGCGCGTCGGCCTTCATCGCCGCCACGAATTCGACGATGCGCCGCTCCTCCGGTGACTTGTTGTAATTCCACAGGATGTCGAAGTAGCGCCCGATCTCCACACCCTTCAGGTCCGCCTTGCTCTTCCAGCACTGGAACAGCGAGATCGCCTCGTCGGTGCAGATGTCGTAGCTGCACTTTTCCAGGTGGGGTTCGTCGAAGGGGTGCAGATGCGACACGATGGCAAAGGTGACGCCACGCTCCGCCGCCCAGGCGAGCGCCGCCGGGAGTTCGGCCAGGTTGTCGCGCATCACCACGTATTCCACGCCGATCTCCATCTCGGGGCGCC
>Ga0209212_1007373_pt1 | contig 12169 bp, 8 predicted proteins | sample RifGroC2_FD_183996 | JGI IMG/M metagenome (GOLD analysis project Ga0209212, IMG submission 183996) | Groundwater microbial communities from Rifle, Colorado, USA - Groundwater C2 (SPAdes) (version 2) | ecosystem: Environmental > Aquatic > Deep subsurface > Groundwater | place: Rifle, Colorado...
CATCTAGATAATCCTCATAGTTATTACCGCGGTAATATTTCCCATTACCATTGGAGGCAATTTCTTTCAGGATTGATTCGTTTAATTTTGTTAAAACTGTATTTCCATCTTTATCTTTCTTAAAACCAATAGCCTGCCTTTGACTATTGAAAATTGCTATCGGAACTCCGTCAGGCGAACCTAAACCAATTGTAAATATTTTCAGATCCTTTGCAACGGCATCGTTAACCGCTTCTGTAATATCTCCTTCATGGTCTTCTCCATCAGTAATAACTACAATTACTTTTTGGGTGCCCGCCTTATAATCAAAAGATCTTATTGCAAGATTAATTGCCGTTGCCACTGCAGTTCCCGGCTGCGGTACGGACTTAAAATCCACTGCAGATAAAAATAAATTTGCCGCTGAGTAATCCGTTGTAAGCGGAATTTGTACATAAGCATCACCAGAAAAAATGATTAGCCCAACCCTATCGCCGCGTAATTTATTAATTAGATTGGAAATCTGATATTTTGCTTTTTCCAATCTGTTCGGCTTAATATCTTCCGCACTCATGCTAAGTGAAACATCTAACAAAATGAAGACGTCAATTCCAGTTTGCTTTACTTCTTCCAACCTAGTTCCAATCTGTGGATTTGCAGCAGCTATTGCTAGAAGGAACACTGAAAATGTAACCAGAATTAATTTTATCCAGCTTTTTACTTTGCTATGCTTTGGAAGCAATACATTGTGTAAGCTCAAGTTGGCAAAAGCTTTGAGATTTTTCTTTTGATTTTTAACCAGAAAAAAGAAAAGAATAATGATCACCGGTATAACATATAGGGCATATAAATATTCAGGATGAGCAAATCGAAACATGTTTTATTTTCTTCTAATATGAATTTTTAATTAACCGATGGTAACCTTCTAAGTACTGTTCGAGAGAGACCAATTTCTAAAAATAAAAGAGCCAATCCGCCGATTAGCCAGCTGTAAAACAATTCCATCGCATTTCTATAAGATGTAACTTCAACCCGTGTCTTTTCCATTTTATCAATTTGAGCATAAATCTGCTGTAAAGTTTTATTATTAGTCGCCCTGTAATATTGCCCGTTTGTTGAGGATGCAATTTCCTTAAGGACGGCTTCATCAATTTCTACAGGTACCATCTGATATTTGAGACCAAAAGGTGTTTGGATTGGATATGGTGCTTCGCCTCGAGTTCCCACACCAATTGTGTAAATTCTAATTCCAAACGTTTTTGCAATTTGGGCAGCCGAAACAGGATTTACTTCTCCCGCATTATTTATTCCATCCGTTAACAAAATAATTATTCTGCTTTTTGCTTTGCTGTCTTTTAGTCGATTAACTCCATTTGCTATCGCATTTCCAATAGCTGTTCCATCTTCAATCATCCCACTTTTAATATCTTTTAAAAGATTCCGCAGCACGGAATAATCGATTGTGAGCGGGCATTGAGTGAAAGCTTCGCGTGAAAAAATTACCAATCCAATTCTGTCCGAACTTCTGCCTCGAATGAACTCATCAATTACATTTTTAGCTGCATCAAGGCGGTTTGGTTTGAAATCCTCAGCAAGCATGCTTCCGGAAATATCTAAAACCATTGCAATGTCAATTCCTTCAGTATAAAGATTTTCTCCGCTGGAGAAACTTTGCGGTCTTGCCAATGCAACGATAAGCAACCCAACAGCAATACATCTTAGAATGAAAGGTAAATGCCTTAATCTTTCTTTCCAATTGGGTGAAACAGACTTAAAAATTTTCAGTGAAGAATAATTTATTGACGGTTCTTTTTTTCTTCCTCTGAACCAATACCAAATAAACATTATCGGAAGAATAATTAGTGAATAAAGGACCCATGGATAGGCAAATGTAATATCGCTAAACATTTACCTTTTCCCTTTTGGAATTTTCAAAACTAACGGGGACTGTATTTTCTACAATATCAACAGCTTGTTTCATCATCTCTTCATTTACAGCCGGCAGCGGCTTATATTTTGCAAACTTTACGAGATCAGCGTTATTGAGAAAATTATTCACGGTTCTATAAATTTCTTTAGACAGAACTACCCTGGTCAATTGATCCATAATTTCGGTTGTAGAAGATTCGAGAGCCAATATTTTAAATCTATCTTCAAAATAACGCCTGATAATTTCAGTTATGCCAGTATGATATTCTTTGATCAATCCCTGCTGCCACAACTTTTTATCTTCCAAAGCATAAAGCTCTGTAAGTGCCTTAACATGAGGAGGAATGATATATACTCGTTTTTTCTCGACCTTTTTCTGTTTATTCTTTTGATTTCTTCTATACAGATAAAGTGCGAGAAGAATCAACAGTAAAATTGCAAGCAGGATAAGCAAAATTGTAAGAAGATCCATCGGAATTACTATCGGTGGTTTGACATCCTTAATTTCTAAGGATGTATTAACCGGCAGAGTTCGAACTATAAACTGAACTGAATTTGTTGCAACAGTCAAAGAAGTGGTGTCATTTCCCAATTGATATAAAACTGGAATTGAAGGAATAGTGACATCAGCAGAATCATATTTTGAAACAATGAATTGGTAAATAATTTTCTTTACGCCTTGCGTCTCTTCGATAAACGGTTCATCGGTTCTGATCACATCAACATCTTTGGCAAATTCACTTAGTGATGGTTTAAATACTATCAAATCATGATCGTGCGATATTTCAATTGCGTAGTTTATATAATCGCCAACTTGATATTCCGATTTATCAGTAAATGCACGAGCCGAAATACTTTGTGAATTTAAACTACAAAACGAAAGAAGGATAATAGAAATAGTCGGGGCTAAATATTTTACCATCTTCTCTCACGTAATCTGAAAAAATTTACAAGCGGAGTTACATAATTCTCACCGGTCTTTATTTCTATGCTGTCCAAACGGCTTTTAATAAATAAAGTTTTCCGTTCCGAAATTAATCTTGCATAATATTGCTTTATCCAACTTTGAACCTTCGAGCTGCTTGAATCAATCCATCTTTCCATCCCGGTTTCAGCATCAGTAAATTTAACTAAGCCCATTTTAGGTATGGATTTTTCACGCTGATCATTTATCACTATTCCAATCAAATCATGTTTCTTGCCAACGATCCTAAGGATTTTTTCATAACCTTCATCCATGAAATCCGAAATCAAAAAAACAATACTTTTCTTTTTGATAGCATGATTCATGTGCTCAAGAGCGGCTTTAATATTGGTTGTTCTTCCTTCTGGTTTAAATGATAATAATTCCCTTATAATTCGCAGAACATGCTTTCTTCCTTTGCGAGGAGGAATAAATTTTTCAATCTTATCACTAAAAAGAAACAATCCGACCTTATCATTATTCTTTAAAGCCGAGAAAGCAAGAATGGCGCTTAGCTCAGCAGCAATTTGCTGTTTTGTTTTATCAACGCTACCAAAAGAAAGTGAACCACTCAAGTCAATAAGAAGAATTACAGTTAACTCTCTTTCCTCTTCAAAAATTTTGATGTACGGATGTCCGAATCTTGCTGTAACATTCCAGTCAATGTTTCGTATGTCATCGCCAAAATTGTACTCGCGAACTTCGGAGAATTCCATTCCTCTTCCTTTAAATACAGAATGATACTCGCCGGAAAAAACCTGGTTGACCAAGCCTTTGGTCCGAATTTCAATTTGCCTTACTTGCTTAAGCAGTTCTTTCGAAAGCATTTTTACGGTACTTCGAGTTTGTTTAATATCTCAGAAATTATTGTTTCGCTGGTAATGTCTTCCGCCTCAGCCTCATAAGTAACTGCAATTCTATGTCTTAAAACATCCGAACAAATTGCACGAACATCTTCAGGAATCACATAGCCTCTTCTTTTTAAGAATGCCATTGCTTTTGCACCAAGTGCAAGATTTATTGAGGCACGGGGTGATGCACCGTAACTGATGAGACCGGTTAACTTTCCAATATCAAATTGCTGCGGTGCTCTGGTAGCGAAAACGATATCGAGAATATATTTTTCAATTTTTTCATCGATGTATACTTCGTGAACAATATTTCGTGCCCGTAAAATATCATCAGTAGAAATAATTGGACTCACATTTGCTTCCGAAAAGTCAATATTCTGACGCATTATCTTTAATTCTTCTTCTCGGGATGGATAAGTAATCTTAAGCTTGAGCATGAATCTATCCACTTGTGCTTCAGGTAACGGATATGTTCCTTCCTGCTCAATTGGATTTTGAGTTGCCAGCACAAGAAACGGTTCTTGAAGCTTGTGAGTTGTTTCACCAATTGTCACCTGTCTTTCCTGCATTGCTTCAAGTAAAGCACTTTGCACTTTTGCAGGTGCACGATTTATTTCGTCGGCTAAAATAAAATTCGCAAAGATTGGTCCTTTCCTTATCAGAAAATTTCCATCTTTCTGATTATAGATCATAGTTCCAACTAAATCCGCAGGAAGAAGATCGGGAGTAAATTGAATGCGCTGAAACTTTGCTTTCATTACAGCAGCAAGAGTTTTGATTGCTAAAGTTTTTGCCAAACCCGGGACACCCTCTAGAAGGATGTGCCCATTGCTGATTAGTCCAACGACCATCTTTTCAATAATCACGCGCTGACCGACAATAACTTTACCAATTTCATTAAGTAGAAGGTCTATGAATGCACTTTCTTGCTTAATTTTTTCGTTTAACACTGAGATATCCAATTAAAACCTCACAAATGATTTTTTAATGATGAGAGTTAATGAGATTAGACGGTTGCAAACATAAAAATGTTGCACTTTTTAATCAAGAAATTTAATTATCCTTAGCGATTAAAAACCTTAAAAACAGCAAATTTAAGATAAGAAGTTTCGGGCATTCCAGAAAGCTGCGGATGATCCAGCGAGGCCCCGCCAAAATGAATTAGCTGTATCTCACTTGACGATTTTGATGCGGCACGATTCAAAAAATTAAAGAAATTTTCCTTTATAAGATGATAGGAACATGATGAGGTTGCCAGATAACCTCCATCATTCACAACTTGGAAGGCTAGTTTGTTAAGTTTTTCATATCCTTTTTCGGCCGCAGGTAAGCTTTTCTTATTCTTTGCAAATGCCGGCGGATCAAGTATCACAACATCATATCTTTTATTCAAGGCTATGGCCTCTTCTAAAAAATCAAATACATCCTTAACAAAATATTTTGCATCGGCATCTAAATTATTCAGCAATAAATTTTCCTTAACTCTTTCTATTTCTCGAACAGATGAATCAACAAAATCGACAGATTTTGCTCCGGCTTTCAAAGCGTGAAGACCAAACCCACCTGAATTTGAAAATATATCTGCAACGGTTTTATCCTTCACAATTTTCTCAATGAAGAATCTGTTATCACTCTGGTCAAAGTAAAATCCCGTTTTCTGAGATTGATTAAAATCAATTTTATATTTGATCGAACCATCATCAATTACCTCTTTACTTATCGAGCCAAAGTACACATTATCTTCCTCAGGCAGCCCTTCCAATTTTCTTAGATAAAAATCATTTTTTGTGAAGATGTTTTGGGCACTGAGATCGCTCTTCAGAATCTCGATTATTAAATCAATGTTTCTCTGAATACCAAATGAATTTACCTGCAGAACGAATGAGTTGTTATACTTATCAATGATTAAACCGGGCAAAAAATCACTCTCGCTAAAAACCAATCTGAATGATTCTCGATGGGGATAAAAATTTTTTCGCAGATCATAAGCACACATAATCCTATCTCTGAACAAATCGCTGCTATTTTCAACTCTTGATTTAGAGATTAGTCTTACAGCGATAAGTGAATTTTTATTGTAGAAACCTAAGCCGAGGAATTGCTCTTTTGAATCAAATACTTCGACCAAATCACCGTTTTCGGGATTGGCGAATATCTTCTCAATCTCATTGCTGAATACCCAAAGATGTCCGCCACGTATTCGTTTATCTTCATTTTTCTTTAGAAAAATTTTTAACATTGTATGATTCGAATTGTTAAAATGTAGAATTAAAAATATTGCTAACTTTGTTCATAAAAATAAATAAAATATTATGAAAATTGCCTTAACCATTCTCTTTTCTTTAATTGTCTCAGTTTCATCTGTCTGTCAGAATTACAAATACGCGTGGATAACCGATATTCACATTGGTGCACCCGCAGCAGATACCGATTTAAGATTAGTTGTTAATGACATCAACAAACGTGATGATATCAAATTTGTAATTGCAACAGGCGATATAGCAGAAAAAGGTCGAAACTCTGAGCTTGAATTAGCAAAACAAATCTTAAATGGATTAAGAATTAATTACTACATCATTCCCGGCAATCATGACACAAAATGGAGTGAAAGCGGCTGTACTAAATTTAAAGAGCTTTGGGGTGATGATAAATTCGTTTTTAATTTCAATAATACCAGGCACATTGGGATCAATAGCGGAATTCCCTGGCGAGGCGGTGGTGGTCATGTTTCAGTAGAAGATTTGGACTGGTTAAAAAATGTTCTAAAAGAAACATCCCCTGAAAGAGAAATTATTTTTTACATTCATCATCCACTTGACGGTGATGTAGATAATTGGTTTGAAGTAACTAATATCTTAGCCGATTACAATATAAAAGCGATATTCATCGGTCATGGTCATGCAAATATGTTGATGAACTTCGCAGGAATTCCCTCAGCCATGGGAAGATCAACTCTTAGCGAACAAAAATTACCGGGTTATACTTTGATAGATATTGAAAAAGATTCATTAAAACTATTTGAAGTTAAAGTCGATAGTATTCCGCAAATATGGGGATCGATACCGCGAGATAAGCGAAACCAAGTCACGAAAGTTGATTCTTTGCAATTCATCCTTCATTCAAATAAAGCCCAAATTCTATGGAAGAAAGATCTGAAAAAATCTGTATCAACGTCGCTTCTGGTTGAAAATGGCAGAATCTTCAGTTCAACAATAGATGGTATGGTTTCATGTTTTAACTTGCAAGGAAATTTAATCTGGCAAAGCAATTTGGGAAGAACAATTTTCGGTTTACCAGCCATCGCAGAAAACATACTTGCACTTGCTACAATTGAAGGTGATTTAATCACAATCAATTCTGAAAATGGTGAGATCGTACAAACATTGGGATTAGATGACGCGTTAACTGCGCAATTGGTAATTACAGGAATAAATTATAATTCCGCAAAAACCAAAGCTGTTATTGCTGGTTCAGCTTCCGGAAAAGTTTTTTGCTATGATTTAAAAAGCCTGGAACTAATTTGGGAGAATAACTCCGCAGAAGGAATGATTGAATCGCTTCCTGTTGTAATTCAAGATAAAATAGTCTTTGGAAGCTGGGACAGCTACCTTTACTGCTTGAGTAAAACAACAGGCAGCCTAATCTGGAAGTGGACTGAAAATAAAAATTTTTACTACTCACCCGCTGCTTGCTGGCCTGTTAGTGACGGAAAAAATGTTTTTGTATCTACGCCCGATAAATTTATTTCAGCAGTTGACCTTTCACTCGGTACTACTGTTTGGCGTAAAAAGGATTTCAATAGCTGGGAATCAATCGGAATAAGCCAGGATAAAAAGAAAATTTTTATTAAAAGCTTATTGGATAAATTTTATATCGCTTCTGCATCAGATGGAAAACCTATTAAAGAGGTTAAAGTTGGATATAGTTTAGATACTATGCCTAATCGAATAATTGATTGGGAACAAAACATTGTTTTCGGAAGCAAGAACGGAATAGTTTATTTAATTGATAAAAGCTACAATGTTCACCCTCTATTTTTCATGGGAACATCGCGAATTCATTCGGTTAAGCACATAACCGGTAATACTTTTACCGCTTCAAACATGGATGGAAAAATTATTGTATTTAAAATTATTCCGGGTGAAAAATGAAACTAAGAGGAGTAATATTCGATATTGACGGCACGCTTACTTCCACAAATGAATTGATCTTTGCCTCGTTCAATCATATCACAGAAAAATATCTTGGTAAAACATTTACACCGGAAGAAATCGTAAGTTTATTTGGTCCGACAGAAGATCAAATTCTAAAAGATATGTGCGGTGATAATTTTGAAACTGCAAAAAAAGAATATTACGACTTTTACAGCCGAAATCACCACATGGCAGATTTGTACCCAGGAATTAAGGATATATTGATATATCTGAAGAAGAATAATATTCTGGCCTCAATTTATACCGGTAAAGGACAAAAAGCTGCAGTCATCACGTAAAAAAAATTAGAGATCGATGCCTATTTTGATTTGATAATCACAGGTGATGACGTTAATGACCATAAGCCCTCCGCAGAAGGTATTAATAAGTTCATCGATAAATTTGGACTTGAAAAGAATCATGTTTTGATGGTTGGTGACTCGCCGGCAGATATTAAAGCTGCAAAAGCTGCCGGGGTAAAGATTGCATCCGTTCTGTGGGACAGCTATGCCAAAGAAAAAGTTCTCCAGCTTAAAAGTGATTTTGTTTTTCTCTCAGTTGAAGAACTTCGAATATTTTTAGAAAATAATATTTGAGCTAATCTAACTTGTGAAGTACTTGATGATCCGCCTAAATCAATCTCAAAAACTAAAAGGATAAACAAAATAAACTCTTGGTTCAATTCTCTTCTGTGGTTTGAAATCGATTACTTCATCATCTTTATCTCTAATAGGACTGAAAGTCCAGTTATAAAGCATTGAGACAATCATAAATGGATAAGGTTTATAACCAAGCTCAAAAAACAAATATGAACGGTCATCAAGCTTGAACAGATCTTTTTCATCAACAATATTGATTTTGTCATAACCTGTACGGGCAAGTAGAGGAAAACCTTCTGGAGCGATTTCAGTTCCCAGATGCAGAATTCCGCTCGTTGGATGCTTGTCTAATCTTTGATAGCTGCCAAGAATATTGAACAATCCTAAAACATTTACACCAAGTTCGCCGTAAAAACCATTGCCAACATTAGTATTTCCAGCAAGTAATTGTGCTTTGCTCACAAATGTTCCGGTTGCTGTATCGAGCTTAAATCTTTCTAGTTCATAAAATGAATTAAAGTATGATGGGATATAGTTATCACCATTAAATCTTCTCTCAAGCTTTACCGATCCGGAAACAAGACCGAGCGGATTGAAATTAAAAATTGCTCCTGTGGCTGTTCCGCCTCCAAATCCTGATATGTTAGCATAATCCAAATAAAGAGTGAGGTTAACCATTGATCCTTGAATGATCGGTAATCCTAAATCAACACCAAAAATGCTGATAGCTCCTTCATCTTTAGTAACATTAATTTTTCTCTGAACATTATCATAGGTGCCCGAGATAATCCCTGCATTCTCATGAAAATCTCCAGCATACGTAACTCCAACTTCGAGACTACCAAGTATGGGGATATCACCCGCACTTGAAAACTTTAACGGTCGGACATATCCACGCAGACCGGCAACACCGGCTTCACCAAACTTGCTGTAAATTGATTCAAATCCGAATTGACCAAAATCGACATCAAAGACTAATCCAATTTTTCGTACATCGTAAGTTGGGCTGTTGTTGTATAAATACATTATGCTGCCATGACCCAAAGTATAATAGTCCAGTGCACCAAGTTTAATAAATACAGGATCGTTTTTTAATCCGTAACGGAGGTATCTAATTATGCTTAGATAATCTGAAAATTCATTGAAATTTTCTTTAGAATCAATATCGAGCTTAAGATCAAGTCCGACACCAAAATTTGCAAATGAAATTTCCGGATTAAAATTGAGAGAATAGAAAAGCTCGCCATCAATCCAATTAAGACCCAAGCCACCGGTCAGCATACCGTTGTTTTGTTTTGGATATCCCCATTGAGAAAAGTTAAGTGAAGAAAAAAATAAGACGAAAATGATTAGGTATAATTTTTTCATAATCCACTCACATTAAGAATAAAAATTTTTATTTGACTAAAACATAAGGGGAAAAAATGTTACCCTCAAGTGTCGGTCTAAAATAATTTTAAAACTATCACTAACGAACGATTGCCATCTTGTGAACTGAAGTTTCGGTTTTTTCACCTGTATCCATAATAACTTTATAGAGATAAGTACCGTTACCAAGCAAGTCACCATCTTCGTCTTTGCAATCCCAAAAGATTTTGTTGAAATCGGTATTTAGTTCACTACCAGCCTTCACAATTTCCTTAACAAGTCTGCCTGCAATGGTGTAAACCATTATTTTTATATTGTCAGGGACTTGAGTCAATCTGAAAGTAAAATAGGTGTTTTCGTTAACGGGGTTGGGGTAATTATAAATATTTAAAATCTTTGTCTCACCTGAAACTAAAAATCTCTTCTGAAATCCAGATGAGTCGGCTAAATTTCCAAATCCGTCATTAGCAACTACTTGAAGGGTGTGCTCGCCTTCATTGAGAACAGGCTTATATTCCACTACGATTTTTGGATTGTTAGGATTGAAAGCATAAGTAAGAATATTAGGATTTTGTGCATAATAGATTGGCATTTCATCTAAATAGATAGTTATTGCACTTGTATCAATTATTGGAAGATTCGAAGGATCGCTTAACTCCAATTTAATCACGGAATTAGGAGAGATATAATCGCCATCCATAATATCAGTACCATTAAAAGCCACGACCAGGCTAGGTGCTGTAGTATCTGGTTTGATGAAGAAAGGAGCCAAGTAAATATTATTGTCCTCATAATATTCATGAATCTGATTATCAGGATCAATATTAATTTTATAGATTCTATTCCCCGATTCAAATGTGGTTGAAAATTCTACTTCCAGTAATTGTTTTTGACCGGGTGCTAAACTTAGATTGGAATTAAAAATCTTCTCATAAGAATTATCAGAATTTATTACCTCAACTTCAACTTTGAAATTGCTTGCTTCTGCTTCACCTACATTGAAAACATAGAATGAAAGTCTTCCATCCTCCCCTTGATCCAAAGTATCTTTTTTAGTAGCAACTGCCTGATAGTTTGTTCCCAATTCCGCAATACCTTTGTAATCTACTTCAAGTTGAGGAGAGTTTAGGAATGAATCAGCTTTGAGTCCAGACTGAAATTTTAAATAGGGATACACGTTCGCTGAAACTATAGATAAATCAGCTTCATTATTTATGATGGACAGATAAGGTAATGTATCAACAATTCCATCATGCATAATACCTAAAGGACGAATCTTGATCTCGGAATCGTTCGGAATAGTTTGTGAAATTATTAATGTGTTCCATTCTGAGGAGGGACCGATTTGTGTGGTTGTCAACAATCCTGAACCTAATGATTTGACTTCAGTTGTATCTAATTGGAGAGGTCCTTCAAAAGGATTTTTTATAAACTGCTTAACTTGAGTTGAGTCGGCACCTTTTTTTCCGAATAAGGCATACGGAGCTTTGAATTTTAATTCAGGAAATCGCGTCCCACCGAGAGATAATACTGCATTAATTACTTCTGGAAAGTTATTATTTTTTGCATCACCGGAGACTCCCAGTGCAATAAGCTTGTTTGTTGGGATGGAATTTATTAGTTGAGCAAATGAATTAGCAGAAGCCGAATTATTAAAAATATCAAACCAGGCGGTTGTATCAACATTTAAAGTTTTTTCATCGAATACTACGATGCCCAAACCTTGGAAAAAAGTGTTGCTTAAAAGATTTATTCCGTTCCTAGTAATTATACAATATTGACCTGAATAACCCCCAGCCGAAATAATGGTTAATGTAACTGTATCTTTAGATAGCTCAACTTGATTATTTATAGTTCTAATATTTTGTAATTGCTGTTTTCTCCAGGTGTAATCGTCGGCAAGTAAGTATTTGGATCCTGATAATTTTGAATATGAAAGCGGAGTTGACCATTCTATGCCATCATTTGGTTTGTAGCGTATCCATCTCCGATTATTTGAAATTGAAGTTGGAAAAATAATGTTTGTAGCGAAAGTATCTAAAGGATAATTAATTTGCTGGAATGTGATGAAATCTTCATTATCTGATGACTGAAGAATAAGTGACAAGGCATTATCATTTTTACTCGATGGATTTAATATAATCATGCTATCGATATTAGGATTCTCATACCTGTTAACAAACATATCTCTGATTGACGTTGTAGCAACATTGAATTGCACAGCGACATTATTATCATCCTCGTAAATCTCACTTACAGAATTATCTACATCAAGGTTGATCTGAA
>Ga0209212_1007376_pt1 | contig 12165 bp, 11 predicted proteins | sample RifGroC2_FD_183996 | JGI IMG/M metagenome (GOLD analysis project Ga0209212, IMG submission 183996) | Groundwater microbial communities from Rifle, Colorado, USA - Groundwater C2 (SPAdes) (version 2) | ecosystem: Environmental > Aquatic > Deep subsurface > Groundwater | place: Rifle, Colorado...
GCCATGAAATACAACACTGCATTTTCGCAGATGATGATTTGTGCGAATGAATTTTCTACAACTGATTCAATTCCAAAAGATTTATTTGAAATGTTTTTAAAAGTTTTGTCGCCTTTTGCACCACATCTGACAGAAGAACTTTGGGAAAAGTCAGGACACCAAGAAAGCATTACCAAGCAATCTTGGCCAAAGTATGATGTGGAATTCGTGGAAGACAGTGAAATTGATTTGGTGGTGCAAATAAACGGCAAGGTCCGCGATACGATTACTGTGCCAGCCGGATTGAAAGATGAAGATCTGCAAGCTCGGGCTATGGCTTCAGAAAAAATCAGCAAACTAATTGAAGGCAAAGAAATTAAAAAAGTTATTGTCGCTCGGGGGAGGATTGTAAATATTGTTGTTTAATTTTTATGACAGCTCAATATCATGAAGGCTTGGTGGAAGGCATGGGAGATAAAAATTTAAAAGAAAGATTTTTGCAAATGGACGCAGATTCTGTCCGTGATCTTTTGGAAAAAGATCCGGAGTTTTTTGATTCTTTAAAAAAAGAAACTTCGGCTTTAGTAATCAGAAAATTAACCGAACTTATAAAATTATTTAAAGCGGAAAACGCAGAAGCTGAGGAAAAATTAAAAGCAGTTAAGGAGGGTATTTATGAAAATCTGGAAAGTAAAACAGAACCGGAATGTTTGAAGGGTTTTACCGAAGAACAGAAAAAAACAATCATCACCGAGACAGATTCAATTGAGTTGACACTTGGCTGTTCTCTCGGTTGCCCATTTTGCGGATTTAACGCGAAAATAAAAGTCCGTGATAAAATTCCGTTTAGCGATCTGGTTTATTTGATCAGACATTACGGAACTGATCTTGATTTTGATAAAAAACCAGAATTTTTTCTTTATTGGGCGAGCGATCCTTTTGATTATGAAGACGACGATAAAAATTATTTGGACGCCGTGGAATTATTTGATTTTTATGTCGGTCGACCGTTTACCTCAACCGCGTATCCTGAAGGCAAAAAAGAATTATTAAAAGAAATGATTGAGAAAGGATACATGGGACGGGTTTCAGTTTCTGATCATAATATTGAGCGGTTAGAAAGAGATGGTTGGGTTAAGCGAAATAAAGACGGCTCTTTTTCCACACCTTATAAAGCATTGCAAGATTTTCTTTTTATCGAAGAATACGATTACAAAATTCCAAAAAGAGATGTTTCTGCTGGTCGTGCTTTTAAAGAAGATCAAGTAAAGGGAGTTGGTGGCATTGAATGCCAGATGGGAGTAGTTTTAAAACGCGATGGTTTTTACAATGGCGTGGTTTTTATTCCTTCCGCTAAAAAACGGACTGGTGTGATCCATAAAAAAATTGAACCGGAAAAAATTTGCCAAAAAATTGATGTTAAAAATCCGCCAAAAAAAATTGATGAACTTATTCAATACGGTGTTGTGGAAAATCGAGGGTTGAATCAAGCGGAGATTCAGAATTTTGTAGAACGGGTTTATGTGGTTTTGGATAATTTTTATGATGGTAAAAAGCGCAAATATTTCGCGGATTATGATCCGAGAAGTTTTGAAGTAATTGATTTTGTGGAAATGAATGATGACGAAGAAAAAGAAATGCAAGCTTATATTAATGTTAGAATAGCTTCCAAAACTGAAAGTTTGAAAGGAAATCGATTTAATATTCTTTATGCAATGATGCCGGTTGATTATAGTCTTGGTGAACTTAAAAAAACAAGTTGGTTTTATAAAAAATTAGGGGAAGTTTGCAAGGAAGTTTTAGAAGATTTTGTAAGTGCGTCGGATTTGTCAGAAATAGTTAAGAACTATAGTTGGTATGGCAGACATGGTGTTTTTACTGCGGATTCTTTTTATAGAACAGACATAGTTGAGCTTGTGACTGGGTTTAGAAATGCGTTTATTTTGGCTCATGATGTGGTGACTGATATGCGAACAGAAGTGATTGATCAGATTGAGAAAAAATTTATGGATAGTTTGTTTAACGAATTGACTGGTGACAATGGTTTGGGTATGGCAAGAATATCAGATGAGGAATATAAGGAATCAATCGCCTTTTTAAAGCAAGTGTTTGGAAAATAATCTATGCTGGAAAAAATATCCGGTTCATCTTCAAAAATATTTATTGCGTCGCTTGTTTTATTCGTGGCTGGAGTTGGGGTACATTCAATTTTTTCAACCTCAATTATTTCAACCATTGGAATAATTATTGCACTCGTTGTTTTGGTCGTGGCGATGGTTTTATTATGGCGGCATAAAATAATAAGAACAGTCCTTTTATTAGGGCTGTTTTTTGTTTTGGGTGTTTTTCGTTTTGACCTTGGAGCACGCGCGGTTTTTAATGAAAATGGTGCAGCTGGTTTTACTGGAAAAATTGTAAGTTTGCGCGGCGTGATCACAGCTTTGCCAGAACACCAAGGTCGTAGCACTTCATACCGGATCAGTATTGAAAATATTTTGCAAGAAAGACAATGGCAAAAAATCAGTGGAAAAATTTTAGTATATGCACCGCGCTATCCGGAATTTGAATATGGGGACCGCGTTGCTTTCACCTGTGAATTAAAAAAAGAAGAAGATGCGAAGAAGCGCGGATGGTATGCATCCCGCGGTGCTTCAGCTGTTTGCTCGGTGCGTGAGGCGTTTGAATTGGTAGATAAAAATGCCGGCGATCCAATGCTTGGAATTTTGCTTCATGGCCGCGCGAATATTTTAAAGACGCTTCAGTTAAAATTACCAGAACCACAATCCGGATTACTTGCCGGACTTTTAGTTGGTGAGCGCGCCGGATTATCCGATGACTTATCAGAATCCTTGCGTCGCACCGGCACAACACACATCATTGCCATTTCTGGATTTAACATTGCCATGATCACGAGTATTTTGTTTGCCGTTTTGGCATATTTTATTCGACGCAAAGGCGCTTTTTGGGTCACGATCGGTTTTCTTATTGCTTTTGTATTTTTTGTCGGCGCCGGCGCCTCGGTTGTCCGCGCGGCAATCATGGGTGGAATAGTTTTAGTGGCGCGCTATATGGGTCGCACGGGCAATGGTTTTCGTTTGTTGGTTTTAGCCGCTGCCATTATGCTCGCTGTCAATCCATGGCTCTTGGTTTTTGATCTGGGTTTTGTTCTATCTTTTGCCGCCACGGTCGGACTTTTAATTTTTGCCCACCCGCTTTCTGATCTTCTCACTTTTATTCCAAAAGATTTTCGACTTCGAGAAACACTTTCAGAGACACTCGCCGCAACTTTTGCCACACTGCCATTTACAGTTTCAACTTTTGGCATTATTTCTTTTATTGCGCCACTTGCCAATCTTTTAGTTTTAATTTTAGTGCCGGTAGCAACTTGGATCGGTGTATTTTTTATTTTATTTTCCAAAGTGCCGTTGCTTGGCGTATTTTTCGGTTGGATTTCCTGGGTGTTTTTGACCGCGATAATTGGTTTTATAGAATTTTTTGGCAGTTTGAATTTTGCGGCAGTAGAAGTTGGCGGTATTCCGTTTATTTTTTCCGCGATCATGTTTGTCGCAGTGGTGGCTGCTGGGTTTGCGGTTTATCAAAACACTAAAGCTCGGCCGCCGGTAAAATTATGAAAAAGATGACTGAAAAACAATGGGTATGGAGGCAAGTTGGGAATTTTATTTTTAGTGCGTTGTTTTTTATTTCCATTCTAGGTTTGGGTGTGGTGTTTTATGGAATGCAACATGCGCGGGCGGTTGCAGTCTATGATGTTCCGCTTGAAGTTGTGGCACTTGATGTTGGGCAAGGCGATGCTATCCTCGTTCAATCCGGAAAAGATTTGCAAATGCTGATTGATGGCGGTCCGTCAGATCAAGTTTTGGAAAAGCTCGGCCAGCACATGCCGCGCGGCGACCGTATAATTGAATATGTAATTTTGACCCATCCGGACAGCGATCATGTCACTGGTTTGGTTGAAGTTGTCCGGCGTTATCAGATTCAAAATGCGCTTATCACTGGAATAGTTGATTATTTGCCAGAGTACCAGGAATTTCTTTCTGAACTTAAAAAAAATAATATAGCTGTTAAAATTATTGAGAACCCGCAAGAATTTGCTTTTGGAAAAGCAGTGGTGCAGATTTTGTATCCCTTGCGCAGTTTGAACAATGTTTATCCGTCAAGTTCAAATAATACTTCGATTGTCGCGCGGATAGTTTTGGGAGAAAACGAAATTTTGTTGACTGGCGACTTGGAACAGGAAGGAGAAAAATTACTTCTTGATTCCGGAGCTGATTTGACGGCTGATGTTTTTAAAGCCGGACATCATGGTTCAAAATCATCATCATCTTTAGAATTTGTAAAAGCTGTGAAGCCGGATTATGTAATTATTTCTGCCGGATTGAATAATTCGTACGGCCACCCTCATTACACTATTTTAGAAAGATTTCGATCAATCGGCGCGAGAATTTTTCGCACAGATTTGCAAGGGGACATAACCATTCAGACGGATGGTAAAAATTTGCAGGTTTTTTAACCAGGCTTGTCAAGATTTATGGTTTTTGGTATACTTACCCCGACCTAAAACCTAAAAACTATAACCTATAACCTAACGACATATGAACCCAAAAGAAGAACGAACGTTTTTAATGGTTAAGCCTGATGGCGTGCGCCGCGGCTTAGTTGGAGAAATTATTCGCCGAGTTGAACAGCGCGGTCTTAAAATTGTGGCTTGCCAAATGTTTTTACCAACTCGTGAACAGATGAATGATCATTATCCAAAAGATGAAGCTTGGATCCGCCGTGTTGGTCAAAAAACTTTATCAACTTATGAAAAATACGGTTATGATCCAATCGCAGAATTAGGTACGACGGATGATTTGGAAATTGGAAAAAAAGTTCGTGAATGGTTGCTTGATTTCATGGTTTCCGCACCGCTTGTAAAAATGGTGGTGGAAGGTGTGCATGCAGTTGACATGGTCCGAAAATTAGCCGGCGATACCATGCCTTTTAAAGCGGCGTTAGGAACAATCCGCGGTGATTACTCAGTTGATTCAGCCGCGAGCGCTAACAAAGAAAAACGTTCAGTTCACAATTTAGTTCATGCTTCTGAAACACCGGAAGAAGCGGCGCATGAAATCAGTCATTGGTTTGCGCCGGAAAATATTTTTTCTTATAAACGTTCAGAAGAGGAATAAAATTAATACGAATATTTAGGGTCTTGCACCAAACGCCATTTTGGCTGAAATTTCCACAATTCGGCCATAATTGTTTAAAAATTTATCAACGTACTCTTCGAGTACGCTTCAAAATTTATTAAACAATTCTGCCTCGAATTCTGAAAATTTCCCCTCAAAAGCGCGTTTGGCACGAGACCCATTTAACAATATGGAATTTCGTTATCCAGATTCAACAAAAATAACAAAACATGTTGGCGTGATCACCATTGTTGTAACACTCTTCGTTTTTGCTGTGAGTGCGATGTTTTTCTAGAAAAAATTTGATTTAATAAGAAAAATCACGCCCAAAGGCGTGGTTTTTTGTTATTGACAAAATTTAGTGAACATGGTTTACTGTTATGAAATCACGTCCTTTCAAAAGCGCATTCGGCGACAGACCTTTTAAAGGAGGAGTAAAATGAAGAGAAAGAAAAATAAGTCTGATCAGAGTTTGGGTGAATTCATTAAAGAGCGCCGTGAAGCTCTTAAAATGTCTCAAAAAGAATTGGCAATGATTTTGAAAATTTCTTGCTGTTATTTTTCCAGGATTGAAACCGGTCAGCGAGTTTTTCCTTGTGAAAAAGTTTCTAAATTAGCGACTGTACTAAAAGTTTCTGAAGACGAAATTTTGACCAGAAATTTCACCAAGGCTTCTATTGTAAGCGAAGGTATTGTCACTTGTCGTTTGCATAGATTTTTTGGTCTGTTGAAACAGCTTTCATTGCAAGATCAAAGACAAATTCTTGAACAAGCGATTAGCATTGCTCGGTTTGCAGTAACGCATACGCGGAATAATCGAGCAGGTAGCAGATAGGTTGTGGAATTAAGGAAAAGTAGCGCCCTTTGCAACGAAAGTAATTAGCTGTTTGGAAATTAGTATTTGCAAGCGTAGCTCAAACCTTTAGGTTTGGGACGGTCTCAGGACTAAAGTCCTGAGCTACGTGAGCTACATCATTTCCAATTTCTACTTTCTAAACATCCAATTTCTAATGCAAGCAAGGAAGTGAGAGAATATTCCTTTCTTTTCTGCGTTAACCTGCAATCTCAAAGTAAGCTTTGAGTTGCACTCATTCCTTGAAAAGTAGGGCGGGGTCTTGTACCCCGCCATTTTTTATATTGACAATAAATACGTGACGTGGTTAAGTGTAGTAATAAAATAGTTCTTTAAAAAAAAGGAGAGAAAATGGAAAAAGAAAAAAAGCCTTTTGTTGTTTTTGGCGAGTATATCAGATCAAGCCGTTTGGAATTGTTAATATCTCAAGTGCAACTTGCTAAAATTCTTGAGCGTACACAAAGTTGGCTTAGTAGAATTGAGAGTGGCGAGAGAAGGTTGCCGGTAGGGATGATGCCGAGAGTAGCTACAGCCTTAGCTATTCCTTTGGATGATTTTTTGAAAAAAGCAGCTGAAAGTGGTTATAATTCCAGAACCATGAAGAGCTTGTCAGAAAATAAAGACATTCTTAATCCAATGGAACAACTTGTTCAAGCTCTTGAACCGCTCAAGCCAGCGCAACGTCGGCGCGTTTTAGTCACTGCAATTCGCATCGCAAAAATGGCTCTTGAGGGAAAGCCAGAGACATCTTCCTAAATCAAACAACCAGGAGAAGAAAATGCAAGAACAAGGCTTGAATGAAAGAAATGGTCAGATAATCAGGGAAAAACGCGAAAAGCTCGGGATTGAGCTTGAGGTATTAGCTAAAGAAGTTTCATTGGCAATGTCTGCCACTAGAATGGCTATCTGGCTTAAGGATATTGAAGAAGGAAAACGGCTTCCTTCTTGGCGACTGGCTAAAGCTCTGTCTTCGAGGTTGGATATTCCACCTTCTTCAATGAGAGACTGGCTGTTGACCAACGAATCTTACGCTGGTCCTGATACCAATGTAAGCAATTTTTCAAAACCAGATAATGCTTACCGGCTACTATATCTTCATATGACCGCGTCGGAAATTGCACCTTTTATTGATTTTGGGGAATTTATTACTTTTTATGCCATGCGAAGTGGTTTTGATCTTTCAGATATTCAAAGTCGTGTTGATGTTGGTAAGGAGTATCTGACAAAGATCATTTTGGGCCAGCGTTTGTTGGATATGAAACAAGCTCTTACGCTTGCAGCTTGCCTTGGTATTCAGCGAGAAGATATTTTGAATCGTCTTTCAGAGTATATTGATGAAGAGTTGGAAGCAGCGGCCATGAAACCAGTCGAGGGTTTGGAAGAATTGGAAGAAAGTGTGTGTCCAAAACCATTAGCAGATCGTCTTTTGAAACACCTCTCTGGCCCAGCTGGTCCTTATATCAAGAAATTCATGGATCTGATTGAAACAAAATCAACTGATCAAAGAGCGAAAATACCTGCGGTTTTCGAAAAGATGTTGACGGCATTAAATCAAATCAAAGAAGACGAGAAGAAATAATTTTTTTAAACCCGGTATCATGGCATAGGGTATGATACCGCTGAAAATTAATTTCCTCTACCCAAACGCCTGTCTCATCAGGCGTTTTTTTAATTTATGAGGTCGTTAATTTATGAGGTTCAGCCTCGTGTTAACTAAAAACATCTCTGAATTATCCAGAGATGTTTTTAAATCGGGGTGCGGAGAATTGAACTCCGTATTCACCCACCCCATGGGCGCGTACTGCCGGTATACTACACCCCGACGTTTGTAGTTGTTAGGTTATAGGTTTTAGGTTGTAGAAAAGAGAAACTAGAAAAGAGAAAAGAGTCGGTAGAGGGGCAGAAAGAGAAGATAAAATTTTGAATTTTGAATTTTTAATTTCGAATCAATTTAGAATGTTTGAATTTTTAAACACGCTGTTTCAAAATTAAATCATTAAACATTGATTCGAAATTCAAAATTCGTCATTCAAAATTACCAGCCGTCTTTTCTTTTTATTTCCTACGTACTTTTTTCTATTTTCTATTTTTCACTAATATTATTTTAAAAGACTCCACTTTGATCAAGTTAAGTTTTGGCTAGGGACCCAGACGGGCCGCACGTTTCATGGTGCAAGAAGCGCAAAGAAATCTCCACGCCCTTATACCCGAAACAAAGCCGCTTTGAGCCCGCAAGCATGCGCCAAGGCGTATGCAGATATAAGGCTCATATAAGACAGGTTGACCCAAAACTTTTCTTGTCTCCATGGAGTCCACTTTCATCGTATCGTTTATATGGGAGATGGTCAAGTAGGGAATAGAGATTTAAGGTTAAAGATTTAAGAATGATGATTAGGGGGTGGGGGATTAGTTTGTAGATTGAAGGGGTGAAAAAAATAAGAATAAGATTAGGGAATTTATTGATAAAAGGAGACATAAAATACATTGGTGTATCTATTGATAAAATCAACCTATAACGAGTATCGTTCATGTCTCCTACCAACAGGACTCTCTCCCCCTTACACCAAGCAGATCACGAGAAGAATGGGGGGTGAAAGTTCGTGTGAAAAAGCCTCACAAACCTTGACTCTATTTTCTTGAATTTAAGATTACAGTGTTGTCAAGGTTTGTGGGTGCGAGACCCTTTAACCAGAGTTGAATACATGAAGACCGTGGCCGAGTGTTTTTTTCATGCGAGCTTTCACCCAAGTAATAAAAATTTAAATTTATTTTTTAAACAAAAAAAGGACTGCTCGAGTAGCAGTCCTAACGAAGTGCTAGATCCATCCGGTCAAAAGCAGGAATCCGAGTACACCGTAGTGACAAAGCTGGTCCTGCCAGATCTGCTTTAGAATATTCCATCTGGCCTTGCAAGCATCAATTACGAAATGTGATCCAAAGATCACGAGTACAGCTGCAAGGTTCATTTTTGGAAAAAGGAAGGCAAGCGGTACGAACATGATAGTATAAACGAGCACGTGATATCCAAGCACTTCCCAGTTCTTTCCCTTTTCCATTGCCATCCATTGGCTCTGGAAAGCAAAGTCACCAAGGTTATGACAAGCGACAAGCAGAAGAATACTCATAATCACTGAGGTACTCACGAACGACGTTCCAACCAGAGGTCCAAGAAGCCAATTAAACATTTTCTTCCTCCTTTCTTTGCTGTTTTATTTTGGATTTTCAATGATCTTTTATATCTATATAATACCACTTTCATTATTAATTCCCAGAGAGTTTGTCGAAAAAACAGACACCAATTTGGCTTCCGGATTAAGGTGTGATAGAATTATAATATATGCGTATGAACTACACACAAAATATAATAAATGCCCTTAGTGCTTATGGTTTTGATGAGAAGGAGACCAAGATTTATTTAGCCGGTTTGGAACTTGGTTCAACAACAGTTCTTGAATTGTCTCGTCGCACTCGTTATCCAAGGACAACTCTTTATCCAATTCTTGAGAAGTTACGACGCGACGGAATTTTTAAATATGGCAAGCAAAAAAGAAAAAGTGTTTATACAGCCGAGGCGCCAGTGATGCTTGCAAAAAGAATGACCAGTCGTGAGAAAATGTTTTTAGAAAATGTAACTAAACTCGAAGCCTTGCGCGGAACAATTCATGAAAGTGCCGGTGTTATTTTGTTTGAAGGCGGTGACGGTTTTCGTCAGCTTTGGGATAGAATTTATAAATCCGGTGTTAAAGATTATCGAATTTTTACTGGTGGCATCAATCTGCTAGAATTTGTTCATGAAGAATATCTTGTTAAAAGAATTATTGGCGAACGTCTGCGTCGGGGGATTAAGAGCAGACAATTGATAGTTGATTCGTCGGCCGCAAGAAAAATTATTAAAAGAGATAAAGAAGAATTGCGTGAGTCTCGGCTTTTGCCAAGCAATAGCAGTGTTCCAGTTACAATTATAATATTTGGAGATGAGGTTGCTTTTATTACCACGAGAAAAGAAAACACCATGATTCTTGTGGCAAGCGGTGAAACCGCGGTTACTCACAGCACCATGTTTGATCTTTTGTGGGGATGTTCGGTTCGGGTGGATTAGAAAAGAGAAAAGAGAAATTAGAAAAGAGTACGCAGGAAATAAGAAGAAAAGACGACTGTTAATTTTGAATGATGAATTTTGAATTTCGAATCAATTTTTAATTTATGAATTTTTAAACACGTTGTTTCAAAATTAAATCATTCAAAATTTATTCGAAATTCAAAATTAGAAATTCAAAATTTTATCTTCCCTTTCTGCTCCTTTGCCGACTCTTTTCTCTTTTCTAATTTCTATTTTTTTAAACAAAAACAGCTCCCATAAAGGGAGTTGTTTTGTTTTAATTCGGATGGTATAATTATGCCACTGTGCGTTTTGTGAGAGTTTTGATGCACTTAGCGCAAATCTTTAATCTTTTGTTTCCCACTTTCTTGGTTTGAAGATTTATAAGCTGGCGTCGCTTGGTAGCAATGTTGGAGTGGGATCGGGAAACTACATACAATGGTCCTCGTCCGCATTTTTCACATGTTCTTGACATAGGTTAGTTAGGTTTTAGGTTGTAGGTTATAGGTTATAGATTGTAAATTGTAGACATAATATAACATTTAATTTAAATAAAGTCAAATCCCCAACCCACTCAACCTTTTCCTTTTTCTTATTTTTTATCAATCTCCTAAATTACAAATCCTAAATCCTAATAATTTTCGTTCGTAATAGGTTTACGGTTCGTATAATATGTACGTGCCATCCTAAATTCTAAATCCAAATTTATCTATGCATTCTCTTTTTTCTTTTTCTCTTTTCTACGCCCTAAAACCTAAAACTTATAACACCTAATACTATGCCTTTTGCCTTATTTGCCAATCAACCAATGTTTTTCTTAATCTGGATTTTGGCTGTTCTGATCGGTCTTTCGATTCACGAATTTTCTCATGCTTTAGCCGGTTCGTTGCTTGGAGATGATACAGCAAAAAGTATGGGTCGTCTCACTTTAAATCCTCTAAGCCATGTTGACTGGGTTGGTTTTTTCATGCTTTTATTCGTTGGTTTTGGCTGGGGTAAGCCAGTTCCTTATAATCCTCATAATCTCAGATTTCCAAAATGGGGACCGGCTTTGGTTGGAATGGCTGGACCGCTTTCCAATCTTATCGGAGCAACTATTTGCGGTGTTATTTTAAAAATACTAATTAATACCACAAACCTTCCTCAAGACAATCTTTTAATCTTATTTTTAACACTTTTGGTCATAATTAACCTTGTTTTAATGCTTTTTAATCTAATTCCAATTCCACCACTAGATGGCTCAAAAGTGCTTTTAAGTTATTTGGATTCTCCACATTATGCCCATATCAGGTTTTTGCTTGAAACCCGCGGACCCCTTATACTTTTAGGTGTTATAATTGCAGATAGATTGCTAAATTTAAACATTTTCAGCACTTTATTTGGTGGAATTATCAACAGTGTCTATAATTTAATATTTTAAAGGAGATTGGGGATTTGACTAAAATTAAATATCATGATATTCTCCTCGCACTGGACAGATATAAAAATTTTATATATACTCGTGTTCATAAAATAAATTATGCCAACAGTTAACCAATTAATTAGAAAAGGACGTCAATCAAGCAAAAAAAAGTCAAAAAGCCCAGCCTTGCAATTTACGCAAGACACACTTCATCGCAAGCGTACGACTCTAAAAAGAGGTAGCCCGTTTAAACGAGGGGTTTGTTTGCAAGTGCGCACAATGACTCCAAAAAAGCCAAACTCCGCTCTTCGTAAAGTGGCTCGTGTTCGACTTTCAAACGGAATGGAAGTTAGTGCTTATATTCCAGGAGAAGGACACAATCTTCAAGAGCACTCAATCGTAATGATTCGTGGTGGTCGTGTTAAAGATTTGCCTGGTGTGCGTTATCACATTGTTCGTGGCGTATTCGATACTCAAGGTGTTGCTGATCGAAAGCGCAGTCGTTCGATGTACGGCACTAAACGATCTAAGTAAGTCATAGAGCCATAAGCCGTAAGAAGTCATAAGCCATAAGGAAGAGAATTAAGATTTTCTTTCTTACAGCTTACAGCTTAAAGCTTTTACAACCTAAGTAAGCCAT
>Ga0209212_1007380_pt1 | contig 12163 bp, 9 predicted proteins | sample RifGroC2_FD_183996 | JGI IMG/M metagenome (GOLD analysis project Ga0209212, IMG submission 183996) | Groundwater microbial communities from Rifle, Colorado, USA - Groundwater C2 (SPAdes) (version 2) | ecosystem: Environmental > Aquatic > Deep subsurface > Groundwater | place: Rifle, Colorado...
TTGCAAAATTAATTTGAGTTCCTGTAGTCGTACAGATCCCGACGCATATAGGGTTGGTTTTTAGCGCATCCAATAACTTTCTCTGCGGATCTTTCTCTAATACCTCATCCAGAATCAGAACATCATAATTTTTCTGGCGTAGTACAGCCGCCAAGTGTATCAATCCGTGAGGAAATGTTATTCGCCCTCTTGTTGCATCTCGAGTGATCTGCTTATTTGAAAAATCCGGTTTAATTAATATAATATCCACACTCGGACTCCCTCTCCTATTCAGAACGAAACATCAAGCTGTTGATTGATCTGTGAAGGTGTCTCGTTTTCAACGGTCAATGCCTGCAACTATGCGATCTTTCTTTATTCTGGTTTCTCCGGAAGTCTGGCATACATCACGCAGTCTCTTCCAATCCCCAGTTTAGCAATTGATCTATATATCTCTCTTCTCATCTCATCTGCAACGGTTAATTCGAACCGAATCCTCTTCTGATGGCATTGACTTCCTATTGCATCATTCCCAACATACTCATCACCCATTAAAAGAAATAGCTCCATGGGAAAGCTTGTTGTTTTTAATATGGGGTCAAGCCCGATTTTTCTTATAAGTCTTTCATAACTATCAAAGTCAAAATAATTTACATGCTCAGGCGGGAAAATCCACCACATTTCCTTACTTAATGCTCTTTGAGCCGTGATTTGAAAAGTGGAAAATTCATTCGGGTCTATCGTCAATATGAGACCACCCGGCATTAAAAAGTCTTTGCACATTTCCAGGACAGCCTGCGGATTTGTCACATGATGAAGTGTCCCGTAGAGAGTCACCACGTGAAAATATCCCCTCAGGTGAGGATTGTCCCCAGCAAATTCCCGAAGCGTCATGTTGAAAACATTCTTTAAACCTGAAGATTTCGCCAGATCAAATGCCATTTTCGAAGGTTCTATCCCGAAAGCCACCCAGCCTGCATCCTCCATATATTTGAGGCTGTCTCCGGCGCCGCAACCAACATCAAGAATGCGTTTGGGTGCGGATACAGCTGCTGTATATTGTTCGAGAAAATAAAGATTATCTTTATATAATGTTTCTCTTAGCCATTGTACATGTTTTTCCCGCCTTTCACCTTCCATCACTGATTTCATCGCGGATCTTCCCTGCTCCTTCCCTTCGGAGTAGTATTTTTCGGAATAAAATTTATCCATATCCGTTTCTGTGGGAAGAGGGTCCAAGTGTTTGAAGCCGCATCCTTCACAATCAATCACTTTATATCCTGTTTTTTCACCAACTATTCTTCCTGTGTGCATCTTTACACCTCACCTCAGGCTATCTCTTCGAGAATAAATGTACCAGTAAGAACACCATCTGGTTTTAGATTCTCTCTATACATCAAGTGATTGTTAATGAGATGCGAATAACCGGGGACTCCCCTCCGAGCTTCCATCCGGTTGTCTTGGAGGTCTCATCCATCTCTCGAGCCGAAAGCGACAGGCGACAAAAGTAGGTGTTCTCGACCTGCCGATAGGTAACCAGTCCGATCAGAGCTGCTGATCTTTTATCTATTTTTACGTTTATGCTGTGATGAGCGTCACCGATCTGTACCACTCCGTCGGTTATCCCAATTGCGTGCTTGGCGCTTACCAGGAACGACACAGCTGCACCATGGTCAATATTGGTCTCGCCAAAAAAATATTTTTCCGCCACCTTGCTGCCATTATGGGTAGAGTAAAATAGTGTGTCACGCTCAAAGGCTTCAGGGTTCAGTGTGATATGTCCTAACCGTAAAGAACCAACAGGGATCACTTCCCAGTCCAAACGATACTCTATATCAATACGTGGAATATCACGATAAACGTATATGCTCTTCAAAACCGGGCCTAACGGAGATGATACTTCTCCATCAATTCTAACCCAGGATGCCGTATCCTCAATCTGAGGCTGAACTGGATTCAGATCCGTCACTTTGGGTTGACCGGGAGCTTCAAAAACAAGATGTCCCGTGTAGTAATCTGCTCCCATAGAGATATCATTGTAAAATCCATGATATAGTGTCCCGGCCAATGACCGGTCTGTTGCACCCTTTATCCAGATTCCATCAATGGCCAACCCACGCCGGCAGTTCAGTCGCACTTTCATAATTTCTGCTTCCACATTCAGGAAGCGGCCGTTAGACTCCACGTGAGAATTGAACGTAGGGGTGATACCTTTTCCAGCTTCTCTTTCCACGGGGACGGATGGCAGAGGATCTGACGCCTTCATCTTTATTTCTCCAACCTTTTTCTCAAAGGCAGCAAGTCGCTCAAGATAGATATCCCACCTTTTTTGCGTGATATGGGTACGGAAGTCACTGCTCCAGAGATAACATAGCTCACGCCAACTATCGCTATCAATGGAGGAAGTTACCTTTAACATTTCGTAAATGCGCCAACAAATGGAATTGATGCCGAAATTATTCCGCCCAGTAACTGCCCAACGTGTAATATTATACTTATCCTGTTTCTTGACAGGGATCGGCTGTCCAGGCGACTCCAGATGTAAAAGGTGACCAGCACCGGAAATCTGCATTAAGTCCAGGACCTGACGAGGCCGGATCAACCGGAATTCTTTGACATTTAACAATGCGTCAAAGAGTGCACTTATTTTCACCCATTCGCTGTGACCTGCCATGAGTGGCTCTGTATGATAACGACCGGGCCGAAAATCAAATATCTCAACATCGTTACCATAAAGAGGAAATACACAGGGACCGGACGCTACATAGACACGAAGATAGTCCAGATACTCGTTCAGTTCCAACTCTCCATAGACATAACGCTGAAATTTCTGGAAGGCGATAGCATTGTTCCAAATTACAGGTATGCTCTCATCGTTGGAGCCGCAGGCTCGTTGGGGCAAGGTCTGCCATTCTCGGCTCCATTCCGGGTGATAACGGACCGGATTGTTCCACTCCATGACAATAGCTTGATAACCTGCATCAAGATAATGCTGTACCATCCCTGCAGAATAAGTCTGTTCGTTTACCATCGCTACCGTTGGACGAAAACCTAACAATCTATCATAGACCTGGTTCCCCAAATGCAGATTGGCTGTATTGACCTCGGCCGGCACCAATGGACCTATGATCTGTGCATAACCACTTCCAATGAACTCACAAGGCCCCTCTGACGTAAGCCATCTCAATTCATCCAGCCACGCCGGATCCAATTCCGCCACGGTCTCTAATGTATAGCCGGATGCTTCAATTCCCATAGGGAGATTCTTCTCACGGGCCAACCGTAGTAATGGCCAATAACAACGGCGCATAATTTCCGGACGCTGCTCCTCTTCAATGGAAGAATATGCCAAATTGAGGTGAAAAATACTGTAGAGACTTAGACAGATCATAGCGGTGCAGTTATAATCTTAACTGTGTTGATAACCTCGGAAGCACGGGCAACAGCTTCATCACGCGTATCCCCTGTCGTGATGACGAACCCTGCTCTCTTTGTATGATTGATGACAGGTTCTAAAATGTCACCCGTTTTCACAAAAAAGCCTAACCGATATACCCAAGGCAATCCGTCAAATTTGTCTGCGTATTTAATTTCTTGGACTCGACCGGGTTCCGGAAAAAAATATCTGATGGCAACTCCCCGGTTGTATTTAGGTACCAATTCACCAGATTCAATTTTTTCACCAAGGGCCAGGCGAATCGCGACTCCTGCCAGATTTACACCCGTTCCAAGGGGAATCTGATCGGTAGACATCCATCCCCCGGACAGGCGAGCTGCAATCTCAATGACCTTGGGCCCCTCCCAAGTCATCACCATATCTCCCTTAATGATCCCAGTGGTTATTCCCATTGCACGTCCGGCTTTCTCAGCCAGCATAGATACCGCTTCCTGATCAATCCTTTTCAACGCTGAAGGCTGTTGGCCTCCGTTTTCAATAACATTAGGTGCGAAACGATCCAGGTATTCATAATTGCGCTCAATAAAACCGGGTGTATATCCGGCTCCCTCAAGAAGAATAGATTCTGTGCTGATCTGCAGTCCTGCCACATACTCCTCTACCATTACCCGGCAGGTTGGTGAAAATTCCTGTGCGTGATAAAACGCCCATCGCAAATCAACGTCGGAGTTCAACTTCAACACACCTCGCGCGCCTCGGCTATCGACAGGCTTGAGGACGAGAGGCAATCCCCGTTTCGATACGACCTGACGCAAGTGCTCCAATGATTCAACCTCGCTGAACCAGGGGATGGCAATATCCTTTTCCAAAAACCTCTGCTTCATGGCCAGTTTTTCTGTGGCAAGCTTGGCCGCTTCTATCGGAATTCCCGGTAAACCCAAGGCATCTGCCACGCTCGCTACAGTCAATGGCACATCTGCGGCAATACAGATCACACCGTCAATCGGCCGTACCGTGGTATGATACCTGCGTGCCGCTGACACCGTTTCCTCAACATCGTAAGTACTAGCAATTATGTGGTCATCGGCAAAACCAAATCCAGGGGCTTTGGGATTCTTGTCGCTAACAATGACGTGTAATCCCATCTCCTTGGCCAAGCGGATACCAGGCACAGCTTCTATGCCTCCGCTTACGATCAGCAGCGATTTACGCATAGGGCCACATCTTATCCATGGTTTTCTTAGGTAGAAGCATGGGAGACACATTTTCCTTTTGATCCACCAGACAATGAACCAGTACTGGGCCGTCAAAAGCTAATGTTTTTAAAATCATGGGTTCCAAATCTTCCGCCTTTGCAATTGTATAAGCCTGCATACCATATGCACGTGCAATGGCAGTAAAATCAGGACTTTTCTTATTCCCAGTTGTAGGATCAGAATCCCAATTAAATAATTGAAACTGAGAGACCAGCCCAAGCCGACGATTATCCAAGACAAATATCTTCACCGGCGTCTTGTTGATTACTGCGGTCTGCAACTCCTGTATATTGATCTGCAGGGAACCGTCGCCCACAAAACATATCACCAAGTCTTTCGGACGTTCCAATTGAGCGCCTATAGCCGTGGGCAGGTCATAGCCCATGGCCCCATGGCCCCCCGACGTTAACCAAGCACGGTCAGGAAAATCAAAGTCAAAATGCCTGGCGCTCCATTGTTGGTGGGAACCTACACCGGTAATAACGACTACACGCTTTCCGGCAGTCATACGGTTGACCGTTTGAATCACCTGTTGCGGTTTGAGAAGTTCATTTCCCGTATCGTATGCTAAGGGATATTCGGCTTTCCATTTCTCGATTTGCGCCAGCCAGGATGAAAGGTCCGGTTCGGATTTCCCCTCCAAGGCTTGGCGCAGTTGCGTGAGTGCACATTGTGCATCTGCATGAATATCGAGATCAGATCGTACGCGTGAATATTTCAACTCACTGAGGTCCAGGTCAACTCTTATTATTTTACCATTGGGGACAAACTGGTCCGTACATGTGCCCGTTTGCCTCACGTCCAGTCGTGCCCCAATGACCAACAGAAGGTCAGCCTCGTGGATTGCTCTGTTCGCATATTGATTGCCTGTATGTCCAGGAAAACCAAGCGCTAAAGCAGAGTTTGTGGGGAAAGCGCCCAACCCCAAGAGACTCATCACCACTGGGATGCCTCGACTTTCCGCGAGAAGACGCAATTCACGGCAGGCGTTTGAAAGCAAGACTCCTTGTCCAGCAAATATCACGGGCTTGGCTGCTATAGAGATCAGCTCTGCTGCTTTATTGATCAGACTATGTTCAGGCTCATTTGGAGGTACGCCCATCCGAGGTTTGACATCAGGACTTACGTCTACATCGGCAAGTTGAACATCCATTGGTAAATCCATCACGACCGGTCCAGGCCGGCCTTCCGCAGCGACATAAAATGCCTCTTCTATCATCCCAGGCAAATCGCTTGGGGATAAAGGCAGGAAGGTTGCTTTACTGATGGGTTTCATCAAGGCCATGGCATCAACCTGCTGAAACCCGCATTGTCTCACCTGCCTCCCACTGGTTAGATCAGCAGTACCTACTTGCCCCGTGAGCGCGACCAATGGTGTCGAATCAAAATAGGCGTCGGCAACCACAGTCGCCAGGTTTGTGACCCCTGGCCCTGAGGTGACCATGACCACTTGTGGTCTGCGAGTTAGCCTTGCAACGGCAAGGGCCGCATAGCCAGCTCCCTGCTCGTGATGTGCACATAGGATTTCTATGTTCTTCCGTCGGATTGCATCAAAGGTTGGTGCAATCGTCCCGCCCGGAAAGGTGAAGATCCGTTTCAATCCATGCCGGATAAAGGCTTCTGCTATAATGTCTGAACCTAACATTTCGCTTTCCTCTGAGACATCTCTTACCCCATAAACAGACCGCCATTGACATTCACGGTCTGGCCCGTCATATAGGAAGAGGCTTCCGAAGCCAGAAAAAGACACAGATGAGCCACATCATTGACGGTTCCTATACGCTGCATAGGAATTTGCCCGATCTTCTCACGTCCTGTCTGGGAATGAATCTCACCTTGAGTCATGTCCGTATCAATTAAACCTGGTGCAATGCAGTTTACGCGGATACTATAAGGTGCTCCAATGCGGGCAAGAGATTTCGTAAGGCATATCATTCCCGCTTTGCTGGCGGAATAGTGAACAGCTAAAGGACCACCTAATTGACCTCCGGAAGATGCAATATTGATAATAATGCCTTTCCCTTGTTTCTGCATGACAGGAAACACTTCCTGAGAACAAATGAAAGCACCCTTGAGATTAATATCCATCATCCGTTCCCAATCTTCATCTGTAATTTCCAGAAAAGGCTTTTGCTGCAGAATTCCAGCATTGTTCACCAGTACATCAATATGCCCGAAAGCTTCAAGTACATGGCTGATCATTTTTTGAACACTTGCCCGAGAAGAAACGTCTACCTGCAAAGATAACGCTTCTCCCCCCAGCCCGCGTATCTCGGCAGTTACGCTTTCGGCCCTATCGGCTTGTTTGTTATAGGTTATAACAATATCAGCTCCGGCTCTAGCAGCCGCAATGGCAATAGCACACCCGATGCCTCGGCTTGAGCCGGTAACCAGCACTATCTTCCCTTCTAAAGCCCAGTTTTTTTTCATAGCATTCTGTCTTAACCTCGACATCATTTTTTGATTCTAAAACTTTATCACATCAACTGGTTAATTGTGGGACTCAAAGTTTTCCCTTAAGGAGGTCTCCAGCGAAGGTATCTTGCTCATCACGATTTCCAGGTTGGAGCGATGGGCCATATCTTGGCTTTTGATAAAACCCTTGAGATTGTCCACGTCAATCGGAGTACGAATACCTAACCATTTTAGAAATTCTAAGGGAAACAACAAGAAAATAGCCGGTAAAGGAATCAACAAAACGTTGCACTGAAGTATAAATTTCATCTGAGTCAATATGGTTCTTAAAGCAGGTTTTTCATGATAATAAAGATTGAATTCGGAGGGGCCTTTCCTATTAAGAATCTCAGCAATCGATATGCACAAATCAACGATCCCAATCAAGTACATTTGAGATTTTCCTCCATTGGGAAGCGGGAGGACTGGACATTTTTTCATAAGTTTAACGATTCTCCCAAACACACCACCATTACCTATAACTGTTCCAGGGCGGATTACAACTCCTCCGTTTTGGAGAAAATAACGCTCTGTTTCGTATTTCGCTTTTCCATATTCTGTTACGGCATCAGGCCGCGCTGAAAGAGAACTGATGAAAACCTGCTTTTGAATACCCTGACTCCGAGCTGCTTCAGCAATCGCTATGGTACCTTGGATGTTTCTTTTCAGCGCTCCAGGTTTAAAATCATATGCGCAATGAATCACGGCGTCTACATCCTGGAAAATGGATCTGTCAACCGAATTCCCGAGTTTTAAAGAATAAATATGCCTGGCACGATTGTTCGAAATTTGCGTATTGGGTCTGCTCGTCGATCCACAGATTACATTCCCCCGTTCTGAAAGGAAACTGGCGAGATGGGTCGCAATAAAACCGTTTAAACCTGTGATAAAGATATTCATGACTTTCTTTGAATTTCCTTCTTGACTCCTTCAGCGATTCTCATTGAGTTAGCCATAACCGTAAATGTCAAGTTTTTAGCCGGTAGCTGGGGAAAATTTGCAGAGTCACCGATGTAAATATGCTGGCTTCCCTTTAATAGTCCGTCCAAATAGGTCTCATAACTGTTTCGTGGATCTCTCCTCATTGGCAAAGAACCTCCATAATGAATGCTCATTCCTGCCTCCGCATAACGAATTAATAAAGGAATGCCATAATATCCTATTTTACGAAATGACATGAGTAACAATCGCTCTACGACTCCAGGCTTCATAAGTTCGTAATTGATAACTATATTCCCATACTCGTCAATTTTCAGATAATTGGATTCCCTTCCATCTTCTGGATAGAAGACTTGAAGCAGGTTCATTGCCGGAAGGAGATATTTCGCTGCTGCTATACTCCCAGATATTGTTAGAGGAAAGTTAAATAATATATCAGACCGCAGTAATCCGTCAAGCCCATAGATCATTCCGACGACGGGTTTGGGCCAAAGAGGGCCTGAATAAAAAATATTTATTTGTGAAGAATACGATCGCTTTTCCAGTGGCATCCCAATTTGCCGAAGCGAGATAAGAGGTGTAAAAGAACAAGGATTTTCCAGAATGGGAAGTTTCGTCTGATCATCATGATTAGAATATAGTACTATTCTTGCGGTATTGAGGGCCCCTAGGCATATAATGAGTTTCTTGCAGCGGAATGTTCTTCCGCTCCTTTGGTTAATATTCCGCGAAAACACAATAACGTGATCATGTTTTTCTTGGTATCGTTCTATGAGAAAGCCGGGCAGATACTGGACCTTTCCTTCTTGTACAAGGGATCGGAGGGTAAAAGCAGGTGAATAAATGGAGGATTGCCTCGGTTGAAAAAATTCAAGGTTGTCGTAGTCACACTTTTTTCGGCCATTAAAGTCAACACTCAAGACAGCGAGTCTTGGCCTACCGATATAAATATGCCTTTTCTGAAAAAAAGAACGTTGATGCTGATATCGGACAAGAAAGTCCAGTCCATTAGCAGAAAGCTCCAAGGGAGGAAGGAGTATTTTTGAAGATCCATGAAAAGGTTCCAGATCATCCCTTGTCCCGGAAATTCCTATATGCTTAGTTAATATGTCATAGTACGGTTCAAGATCTTGCAGTTGATTGGAAACGATTCTAAATCCTGGTTATTGAATCGATAGACTTGTGCTCCCCAGGCATTGGCCAGCCCACCCTCAGCATAACTGAGCATAGGATAAAAATTATTCGATCGGATATCTGGGGCATCCTTTACCTTTTCCACCACATACCGCATAAGGGGAGATTTTACTTTTGGGCTTAATTCCATCCTATCAATGTTATTCAAGGATTCAAAGCGATTTCCGATGATTTCCTCAAAAAGATTTTCTCTTTTCCTGAGATCGTACAGATTCCCACTTCCAAAGTTAGATATCGGTGGCGTCTTTCCAGCATCAATTACAACAGTATTGGTACCCTGCAGCATATAGGCCGCAGACACCCCTGCGGCACCAGATCCGGCAATAATAACATCATACATTTTCATTTTCGAGCCCTCGATAACGCAGCAAAAGAAATGTTCCTTTCAGGAACTTATAGACTGACCGTGTAGCATGATAGAATAGTATTGCTAATGCATTCCCTCTTTGAGAATGTTCATTTACAAATGCGCTATAATAAGCGCAAAAGGATTCGCAGATATATACAAGAATTTTAACTTTGCGAACAAGAATATGCTCTTTGCTGACAATTCGTAGAACGATCTCTAAAGCCTCTAAGTCTAATCCCAGCTGCAAGGCTCTCTTCATCCAAAGCAGATCTTTGTCAGTCGTTTCTGTAAGATAATAGTCATGAGCAATCACGTATTTTTTCGACACATCAGGGGGTGCGTTTGAGCTAAAAATAGCTCTGTGAAGGGCACAGGACTCGCTCAATAACTCGTTGTAAAATTCTTTAGATCTAATACGGATAGATGTCATACAATTAATTCATGTAGTTTTCTTGGAGCCCCCGCCTACCTGAATAGACCTTTTCCGGAGATATTTCCACAAGCCCTATTTTGGTTTAAAAGTTCCTGAAAGACTCGGCGATTCCTATAAGTTTTGGTGCAGCAATCGATGGGATCATTTATACTGACAATGGCACGAAACCAGATTGGGGTAACAGTAGCTCAAAAAAGGCATTCAAAAAGTAAAGATGTTCTGGTGGGTCTGTAATTACATTTTCTGTTGATTAAGAATCTTACCTGTTCTGTCCCTTAAGATATAGAAATTGAAATATTTAAATCTTGTATCTGTATCCATTTTAACTGATCTTGGTTCATATAATTGTACAAATTTTTTATTTAAGGGGCTAATTTCTTTCTCTTCTGTAGCGAAAAAATGCCTCTGATTGGATCGATTATCTAAATCTAAATACTCGTTTTTCTTAATAGGCACTTGTCCATTATCTTTACCATAAACGCCAAACCAGATTATATCTGGAGTTCTTGATAAGACATATTCCATATCCCAAATTTCATGCCCTATAGCAAGGAAATCTCTCTTTCCGTTCTTAGAAAGGTATTTAGTGCTTAAACCACCCATATCAATTATGTAAAGTTCAGAATAATATTTTACGGCTCCAACTGCATAGATAGCAAGAGTTGTAGATGGATCAACATTTTCTTTCAACCAATGCCCTATTTCAATCATCGACCTTCTTGATTCATAACTGTATTTAAAATTTGGCCAGGCAAGGATAGGGGACAAAATGCGATTGTACAAACCAAGCGCAAAAAACATCAACAGATACAAGGATAGACCAACCTTTAATATCTTGTCCCTGTTAACGTCATCAGTAAGTCTAATAGTAATGCTACCGATTATCATAGCAATCAGAATAGATAATTCAGGAGTTATAGGTATTAGAAATCTGAAACCCATCATCCAATCGCCCCCCACATAAATCAAGTAAAACGCGTGGACCAAAATGAATAGATAAAGCACTAAAAACCTTATATCGGAATGTTTAAAATAGTGACCCAAGTCAGATATTCTCGGCAACCGGAAAATAAGCTGTCTATTTTTAAGGCTGAGCATGCCAATGGGCCAATATACGAATGGGAATAGTAAAGCTAAGGCAAATAATTTATGTCCCAATATAAACGCTAATAAATATTGAATCCCCTTTTTAATATGAAATAGAAAGCTATCAAAGCTAACAACCCTTTTGACATAATAGGAAGTAGGAAGGACTTCTTCAAAAAGCAGACTGTTTATGAAAAAAAACAACAAGCCCGACATAATAGTAATTAAAACAACTTTTATCATGTTATTTTTATCATCATTCTTTTGGAGTGTATGGGAAAACAGACAATACAGAAAAATAGATATGCCTATTAAAACGGCATCAGGCCTTATGAAGACGGTTACCGGAATGAATGCCGTCCATAATATTGTTTTATTTTTTAAAAAACAGTAAAAAGTCATGAGATGTATTAACGTTATTGTAAATGTTTCCATTCCAGAGAATGTCCAGATCGTTATGGTTGAATAAGCAACCATAATTATGACAGAAAGAGCAGAGATAAATTTACTGTCTGATAGAATAAGAGATAGGCGATAAGTGAAAATAATTATGATAAGACCGAGAAGAAAATTATATAGATTTGCAAATTGGACTGGATCAATATTAAAGAAATGAGGGATTGTGTTAATAATAATATATAATGGAGAGGTTGAGATATTCAATATCTCACCTTTATTTAAAGAAAATCCATTACCATTTGCTATATTTCTTGATATTTGGTGCCCAATGAAGCTATCATCAGGCTGATAATAAAAGTAATTAGATAAAAGTACAAATATGATTAGGATCAATGACATACTCCCCGACGCTTGTTTTTTAGAGATAGAAAACCCCTGGTTTTTATTGTCCATTTGAGAAATTTGCATAATTCCCCCTAAATTAATTAATAATTCTAAGACCTTTGCACAACTCGGGCTGATATTATTTCCTCTGCCGTTGGTTTTTTGCGCAAAATTGACCGTTAAAATGAACTACCCCGCAGCAAGCAGGCTGTCCGACAATCATACAAATGCTGTGTGCAATGGCTTTTGATAAAAGAGATAATTTAGCGAGGGATATAATTTTCGTATTGATT
>Ga0209212_1007385_pt1 | contig 12157 bp, 14 predicted proteins | sample RifGroC2_FD_183996 | JGI IMG/M metagenome (GOLD analysis project Ga0209212, IMG submission 183996) | Groundwater microbial communities from Rifle, Colorado, USA - Groundwater C2 (SPAdes) (version 2) | ecosystem: Environmental > Aquatic > Deep subsurface > Groundwater | place: Rifle, Colorado...
CCGCCCGCATTTTCAGATGAAAGGAAAGCGAGCATGTCCGAATTCAAGGGTGTAACGGTGGTAAAGAAGGCGAACGTTTATTTCGACGGAAAGGTGACGAGCAGGACAGTGCTGTTCAGCGACGGGTCGAAGAAGACCCTTGGCGTCATGCTGCCCGGCGAGTACGAGTTCACTACGGGTGAGAAGGAGATCATGGAGATCCTGGCCGGAGAGCTGGATGTGCTGCTGCCGGGCGAGAAGGCCTGGAAGACCGTGAAGGGCGGGGAGTCCTTTGAGGTCCCGGCAAAGGCGAAGTTCAAGCTCAAGGTGAAGACCCTGGCTGATTACGTCTGCTCTTTTATCGCTTCCTGAGAAAGGGACAGTCACCATACCTTTTGCCCTGATCCCTCGACTCCGGCCTCCGCTTTAATTGCTTTTCTTTGCGATCTTCGCGCCTTTGCGAGAGGCGCCGCTGCCTTTTTGATCTATTTACGCTTCAACGAATTTGCCTTTGGCCTGCCTGGTGTGGTACTATCCTTCGTCGGCAGGGGGAGGAATGATATGGCAGGACCCAAGCGTGACCAGCGCGTTATTGCAGAGTTCAAGCGGCGGATGATGCGGCAGATTTATGCCATCGGCACAACGATCTTCCTGCTCATGATGCTGGTCTGGAAGCAGGGCCATCCCGGCCTGTTCATCGGCGAGCTGTCCCGGTCCACGGTGGTGTCGCTGGAACTCCTGCTGATTGTGGGCTTCATCGCCTTCTCGGCCGTCAACTGGCGCTGCCCGGCCTGCGGCTGCTACCTGGGCGCGGGAATCAATCCGCCCCGGTGCAGGAAATGCCGGGCGCTGTTTCAGTAAAAGGAAGCATGGCCCGTCCCTGTCGGGAAGCGCAGCAGAGCGCGTTCCCGCTATTTTTTCTTCCCTGTGACCACCACGGTATCGCCAAGCCGTTTCTCCGTTATCTTTCCGAACCTTGTCCTTTTCAGCCACTCCTTCATCTCCGGAACGCTATAGGACCGTCCGCCGTCGGTGTTCACGAGCATGTTCACGCTGAACAGGGCGCCCGGGACCGGAGCGGTACGGCTCTTGTCCAGCGCGAACTCGTGGATGGCGACGCGTCCGCCGGGATTCAGCGCTTCCCGGACCTTGCTGATGATCCGCTGGTTGTCCTGGGCCGAGAAGACGTGGAGTACCTGGCTGATGAACGCGAGGTCATAGCCCGCGCCGATAGGGCCTGTCAGAAAGTCGCCTTCCAGGAAGCTGATGCGTTTTGCCTGAACGCGCGGGATCAAATCTTTCGCCACGGCGATCGTCTCGGACAGGTCGAAGAGCGTGACAGCGATGCCGCGTTTCGCGAGCTCCCTGCTGTAGGTACCCGGCCCTCCTCCCAGGTCAAGGGCCCTGCGCACACCCTTGAGGGGGATGACTGCCACGACCTCCTTCGCCCGCAGCACCGCGTTGTTATGCATTGCCTTGATGAAGGAAGCGTGGTTCCGCGCGCGCCGCGCCGGCTTGCCCGTCTTCAGAATCTCATCAAGGCCTCACCAGTTCTGCGTGGCGAACCATATCCCCCTGGTACCAGGGTCCGCCGCGAACAAGGAAGTTCTTTGCCAAAGGCGTATTCCGGTACGTGCCCCCCGTTTTTTTGAGCAGCCCCAGGGCCGTGAGAGCGTCGAGCAGAATCTCCGTTGCCCGCAGGTCCGTGCCGGCCTTGCGGGCCAGGTCAGCCGCTGTTGAGGGCCGGATAAGGCGGTCGAATAGCCCGTAATTGTTGGCCGTCAGGATGACCCGGGACAGCCAGAATCCGTTCAGCATCCTGCGGAACTCGGTGAACTGCTTCATCATGGTCGCGTTCATGGAAATCCCCTTTCTCTTTTGACGAGAAGATATTATAATAGCCCCTGCAAAGTCAACAGGTTTTAGGGGGATTGCCCCGTGGCCACGCTGCAAGGGGGGCCGGGTTTCGCTTTATTAACGTCTCCCGCTATAGCGGGACTGCCGGAGGATTTCCACCATGCCGAAAACGGCCCTGGTACTGAATGGATGCGGCGCGAAAGGCGCTTTCCAGCTCATGGCCGAGAAATACGCCCGGGCGAAGAAGGGGTATACCTGGGACATCATTGCCGGCGTCTCCGTTGGCGCCCTGAACGGCGTGCTGCTGGCCATGGGGAAGCACGAACGGCTTGAGCAGATCTGGCGGGAACTGACGCCCGCCAGGGTCTTCGGCAGGAAGCCCGGATTCTGGACCTACAGCAAGCTGCTCTTCGGCGCCAAGTCCATTTACAGCCGCGGGCCGCTCTGGAGGCTCATTGACCGGGAGATCGATCCCGACGAGGTCCAGATCCCGATCAGGATCTATTCCGTATCGCTCGCCTCAGGCCTCTCCCGGTGTTTCTCGCCCGATGATCCCCACTTCAAGCAGGCGGTCCTTGCTTCGACAGCCATTCCCATCATCTGGCCTCCGGTCAACATCGGGCCGGGCCTCATGTGCATGGTTGACGGCGCAGTGCGGAACATCAGTCCCTTTGGTGATGTGCTCGATTTCGAGCCTGACGAGCTGATCATCATCGACTGCAGTCCTGCTGAACCGCCTGTCCTGCCCTGTCCGGCCAAAAACGTACTCGAGATCGGCAGGCGGTCGCTCGAGCTCGCGGCCCATGAGATTTTTCTGACCGACTGCACGGCGCTGCTCAGGATCAATTCCATGGTGAAAGAGGCCGCAGGCCACGGCGTAACGCTTCATAATGAAAAGGGAAAACCCTTCAAATATTACCGGGCAGTTGTCATCGCCCCTGATGAGCCGCTCGATGATGCCCTGGATTTTTCGCCCCGGGCCATTGCCCGGTCCATGGAGGCCGGCTGGGAGCGGGCAAAGCAGGTGCTGGGATAATGCCGGTTTTTTTTGTCTGTACCTTGATAAAAAGCCGCTCCTGTGCGATAATTTGCTGAATGCATCCCGGCAGGGGCCTTTCAGGCGTCCGGCGGGGGCGCTCCCCGGCAAGGCGGATCAGGGGGAGAGACGATGAGGGAGAAAATAGGATATGGGTAAAGCGAGGATCCTGCTTGTCGAGGATACGAAGGCCCAGGCCACCAAGATCAAGAACTTTCTTGAGGTGGCAGGCTACGACGTTATTTGGGTCGAGGACGGCATGTCGGCCATCAAGGCGGCCAAGTCCGAACAGGTGGACGTGATCCTACTGGACCTGGTCCTTCCCGATATCGACGGCAACGAGGTCTGCCGGTGGCTGCGGTTGAACGAGGAAACACGGGACATCGCGATCATCATGCTGACCGCAAAGGGCGGCACACCGGACAAGGTCGCAGGACTCACTGCCGGCGCCGACGATTACCTGCCCAAACCCTTCGATGATGTGGAGCTGAACGCCCGCATCTACGCCTGCCTCAGGACCAAATCCCTTCAGGACGAACTCAAGAAGAAGAACAAGCAGCTCGAGGACATGCTGACCCAGGTCGAGACGCTGGCCATCACGGACCCCCTGACGGGCCTCTACAACCGTCGGCGGTTCGAGGCCATCCTGACGAAGGAATTCCGGCGCGCGGACCGGTACGGGCATCCGCTGAGCTGCTTCATGATCGACGCGGACCATTTCAAGCTGGTGAACGACAAATTCGGCCATCATACCGGCGATACCGTTCTTAAGGAGATCGCCGCTCTCATCCTGAAGAACGTTCGCGAGGTGGACACCGCCGCGCGCTGGGGCGGAGAAGAGTTCATGGTGCTGATCCCGAGCACGACCAAGGAGGATTCCCTCCAGGCGGCGGCGCGGATCATGAAGGCCGTTACGGGCCATTCCTTTTCGGCAAGTCCGGAGATCAAGGTCACGCTCAGTATCGGTGTTGCCGGCCTCCCGAACAAGGCGATCGATTCGGAAGACAAGCTGATCCAGGCTGTTGACACTGCACTGTACGAGGCCAAGGAAAAAGGGCGGAACCGGGTCGTGATGGGTTAGGAGATTTTACCGATCCAGGATCCAGGATTACCCTGCTGTCAGTTGTCTACTTTGATATATCAGCGATCAGCTAACAGCTTTCAGTTCTATGCCCTCTGCACTATGCGCTATGCAATCTCCATTCCCCCTGTCTGCTGTCTGCTGACTACTGATCGCTATCTTCACGCGTCTCTCGTCCCTCGTCCCTCATCGCTTCTCCCCGTAACATTCACAGCTCCCCATAGAGATCCGCCATTTTCTGCAAAGCCTTTGAAAGCTCCCGGGACCGCCTTGCCGGTGCATCATGCAATGCACTCAATAACGGCTCACAGAAGTACCAGGTGCAGCGAAAGGGTCTGCGCCAGCGCGGCAGGGAGCAGCCCGCTCGGCCCATGAATTGACAGGGTCCGTCAGGAGGGAGCGTCTCGTTCCGGACCGGTACCTCTTTTCCCAGCGCGGTCAGATAGACGATATCCTTTTCACGGAACAGGCAGTGCTTCTGTCTGCAGCAGACGTCGGTACAGTCCGGGCAGGCCACTGCAGTGTACTCTTCGATGAGATGCGAATGCTCGATCAGTAGTCGTTTCAGTTTTTCAGCCGTGGAGTTGCGCATGCTCAGGGGATCCTCTGCAGAACATGGTAATGTCTCAACATGCCGTCAAGGGCAAGGATGAGTGTAACAATCAGCACGAAGCCGTTGATACGCCTGAAGGCCTTTGACTGGGCGCCGGGAAGCACTCTCCGGATATAAGAGCCGATCCCGCTCATGATGATCAACAGGACAACGGCCCCGAGGGGCAGGGAAAGCGCCGGAGAGCGGACAAGCCCGGCCAGGGGCAGCAGAAGGGCGCTCGCCGCGGCAGCAACGGTCCAGACCAGGGTAAGCCGCGCGAGTTGGCCTTCGCGAAAGACCCGGCGCAGAGAGGGCAGACCCGCCGCTTCATATTGCTCGCCGTAGCGGAGCACGAGCAGCCAGAAATGGGGGATCTGCCATAGATAGAAGAAGAGACAGAGCAGGACGAGCTGTCCGTCGAAAAGCGATCCGCCCGCTGCTATCCATCCAATGGCCGGCGGCAGTGCGCCGACCAGGGCGCCGGGGACTGCGGCAAAGGCCGTCCTTCGTTTCAGGAAAGTATAGACGCCGTTATACCAGACGATGGCAGCTACGCCCAGCAGGACGGCGGACGACCCGCCCGCCGGGATGAGCAGCACGAGGCCGCTTGCAAGGAGAGCACAGGAGATGATGAGGGCCCTCGCAGGGGTCATGCTGCCTGAGGGAAGCGGACGATGCCGTGTCCTCTCCATCATGGCGTCCAGTTCCCGCTCCTGGTACTGGTTCAGGCCTGATGCTCCGGCAGCGAGAAGAAAGACGGCTGATGAGGCGACGAGGGCGGGTCCAACTTCTCCGCGAAAATGCAAGAGTGCTCCGGCAGCAGTGGAGAGCGCGGCAAAGAGGGACACTGAGGGCCGAAGCAGCCGAAGCAAGGTGCTCATACGTGAGGCGAGACGTGGGGGAATGGTCATTTCAGGGATTTCAGGTACTCGATGATCGTCTTGATCTCAGCGTCGCTCAGGATTCCCTTCTGAGAGGGCATGATGGGCGGGAAGCCTTTGACCACGTCGGCCTGGGGTTCCAGAAGGGATCTCACGAGATACACCTCGTCGACAATGATCTCCCGGTCCTTTCCGCTGGTGACAACGACAGTCTTCCGGCCGGCGATCCCTTTGAAGGTCGGCCCCACCTTTGCGGTCCCGTCCAGGGAATGACAGAGCAGGCAGCCCTTCACCTGCGCGAGGCGGGCTCCTACCCCGTAGTTCTTTTCCTTCTGCGCTGTTGGGGCATGCTTCGACGTGCCTTCTGATCTCTTTTGCGGCTGTTTCACCTCATACCAGGCGGCAAACGCCTTCTCCGGCATGACCTCTACCTTCGTGATCATGGCGGAATGGCCCACGCCGCAGTACTCGGTGCAGAAAAGGTCATAGGATCCGGGCTCGTGGGGCAGGAACCAGAGGTAGGTCTCCATGCCCGGCACGGCGTCTTCCTTCACGCGGAAGGCGGGTATGAACAGGCCGTGCAGCACGTCTTCAGAGGTAATGATCAGCTTCACCGGCCTGCCTGCCGGGACTTTGAGCGTGCCGCTCTTCCTGCCGTTCTCATACTCGAAGGACCAGGACCACATGCGGGCTGAGACCTTTACCGGCATGGCATCGTCCGGCACGGTGCGCATGTACAGAAAGCCCTTCCATCCCGCGTAGAATATGGCCAGGACGAGGATCGTCGGGATGATGGTCCAGACGATCTCGAGCATCGTATTTCCTTCGATGTTCTCGGCGTGGGGGTTCCGCTTCCTGCTGTAGCGGACCACGAAATAGATCATCGTGGCCGTGATCCCCAGGAGCAGGACAAGGGAGATAGCGATGATGAACAGGAACACGTTGTCAACGGTGTTCCATAATGTGGGCCAGCCGGTTACCATTGTTCACCTGAAGAATTGAAAATTGGAAATAGCAAAGTGGAAATTGGAACGTGTACAGCAAAAAAAACGGTGGAAGCCGCTCCTTTTCGATTCTCCGGATCAATCTGCCTGTCAGGCCCTCAGCGGAACCATACATCCACGAAGGTGAGCCCGATGATCGTCGCGAGCGTCACGATCGGCGCGAAGAGCATGATGATGAACAGCGGCTTCTCGTACCGCAGGTGCATGAAGAACAGCAGCACGAGAGTCGTCTTGACCGTGGCAATGGCAAGGGCCGTGATCGTGCTGAGGTTTCCCAGGTGCAGGCCCGCCACCCAGACGGTGATGCCCGTCAGCACGATCAGCGCGGCCCAGATGCCGATGTAGGCGCCCGTGGAGATGTTCTGTTCTTTGTCGTTCATGATGAAGAACCCTTATCTTGATCTAACAGGCTGTTGAAAAAACTTATTGCGGCCCGCCGAGCGGGACGGCTACGAACACCAACGCCTTAATTTTTCACGTGGTAGTCGCACCCTTTAGGGTGCGTTTTTTCCAAAATCGGTCTTTTTCAGCAACCTGCTCAGGTCACGACCAAATTCCGAATTAAGCGCGTCATGTGATCAGGTACAGCAGCGGGAACAGGTAGATCCAGACAATGTCCACCAGGTGCCAGTAGAGCCCGGAGTTCTCGAGCTTCACGAAGTCAGTGTTCGTGATGCGGTCCCGCACCGTCAGGATCAGCATGGTCAGGAGCAGCCCGATGCCGATCAGCACGTGCAGGGCGTGCAGGCCCGTCATCACATAATAGAGGCCGTAGAACAGGATGGTCCCGTGGCTCTGGGCCAGCAGCTCCGGGGAGTTCGGATAGAGGCCATGGCCGATTTTTGCCCCCCATTCGAAATATTTGTTCACAAGAAATATGACGGCGAAGAGGATCGTGAGCGACTGAAATACGATCGAAGCGGTCTTGGCGCTGCGCCGGATCGCGGCGATCGCCAGGGCCATGGTCAAACTGCTGGTGAGCAGGATCATGGTGTTCGCTGCGCCGATGGCGACGCTCAGTTCCGCGGCCGCAGTATGAAAGTCCGCCTGGTGCTTCGTCCGGTAGACGGCGTAGACCAGGAACAGGCCTCCGAAGAGCAGGATCTCGGTGAACAGGAAGAGCCACATCCCGATCTTTGCGCCGGTGTAGTCGCGGTGGACCGCTTCTGATGTTTTTGCAAGTTCAGCCATAAGTCTCATCGCATAGTGCAGAGGGCAAAGGGAATCGCATAGCGCATAGCGCAGAGTGCATGGAGCAAAGAAGAAAGGACTTCGGTAAGCTCAGCCGAGTCGCTTGACGCTATGCGCTTAGCGCCATGCTCGTTGCGTAATTCGCTATGCTCCATGCGTCATTTAAACACATACGGTCCTGTCGTAACCGTGGGGATCTCCGCAAAATTATTGTGAGGCGGCGGGGAAGATGTCTTCCACTCCAGCGTTGTCGCGCCCCAGGGGTTGTCGCCGACCTTCTCGCCTTTGGAGATCGACCGGACGAGATTGAAGAGCATCAGGAGCAGGCCCGAGACGAGTATCCAGGACCCTATTGTCGAGATGATGTTGCCTGTCTGGAACTGGGGCAGGTAGTCGTAGTATCGCCTCGGCATGCCCTGCCAGCCCAGGACGAACATGGGGAAGTAAAGCGTGTTGAAGCCGATGAAAATAATGAACCACGCGACCCGGGCCAGACCCTCGCGGTACATTCTGCCGAACATCTTGGGAAACCAGTAATGGAGGGCTGCGAAGAACGCAAAGGCCGTGCCGCCGAACATGGTGTAATGGAAATGGGCCACGATGAAGTGGGTGCCATGGATGTGGATGTTCACGGACAAGGCCCCGTTGATCAGGCCCGTGAGTCCTCCGATGGAGAAGAGGAAGATGAAGCCCAGAGTGAACAGCATTGGCGCGTCGGTCTGGATGGAGCCCCGGTAGAGGCTGGCCACCCAGTTAAAGACCTTCACGCCGCTTGGAATGGCCACGAGGAAGGTGAGGAGCGAGAACACGACCCGCGAGGCGTCGCTCATGCCGCTTGTGAACATGTGGTGGCCCCAGACGAGGTAGCCCACGAGGGCGATGGCGAGGCTTGAATAGGCAATGGCCTTGTATCCGAAGATAGTCCGGCGCGCGAAGGCGGGAATGATCTCGGAGACAGCGCCCATGGCCGGAAGGATCATGATGTACACGGCAGGGTGCGAATAGATCCAGAAGAGGTGCTCGAAGAGCAGCGGGTCGCCTCCTTTGGCCGGATCGAAGAAGCCTACGCCGAAGAACCGCTCGATGATCACGAGCAGCAGCGTGATGCCCAGGATCGGCGTGGCGAGGAGCTGCACCCAGCCCGTGGCGTAGAGGGACCACTGGAACAGGGGCAGGCGGAACCAGGTCATGCCCGGCGCGCGCATGCGGTGGATGGTGGTCACGAAGTTCAGGCCCGTGAGCGTGGATGACAGGCCCAGCAGAAAGACGCCGAAAAGGGCCAGGGACACATTCGTGCCCGTCCGGATGCTGTAAGGCACATAGAAGGTCCAGCCCGTGTCCGGCGGACCGCCGCCCGTGAAGAGCGAGGTAAGGGCGATCAGGCCGCCGGTGATGAAGAACCACCAGGACAGCAGGTTGAGGCGAGGGAAGGCCACGTCGCGGGCGCCGATCTGGAGCGGCAGCATGAAGTTGCCGAGAGCCGCCGGGATGCCGGGAATGATGAAGAGGAATATCATGATCACCCCGTGGAGGGTGAAGACGGCGTTGTAGGTCTGGGCCGTCATGATCGTGGGGCCCGGAGCGATCAGCTCCAGACGCATCAGGATGCCCAGCGTCGCGCCCGCGAGAAAGAAGGTGAACATGGACGAAAGATAGAGCAGCCCTATCCGCTTGTGGTCCGTGGAGAGGATCCAGGCCAGGATGCCGCGGTGTTTGCCGGAATATGTGTAGAAGTTCGTTTCCATAGGCAATGGTTTTGTAGCCGCAGGCTGAAGCCTGCGGTTACCTCGGGAACCTTAAGGGGTCTTTCGCCTCGTCTTGCTCATCAGATACCCGAAGAACGAAAGACCCAGCACGAGCATTACGATGCCCGAGACGCGCAGGATATCGAAGACATAGGTCTTCTCCAGGGGGTCGTAGCTGAAGCAGTAGCTCAGGAGCTTGCGGGTCGAGATGCCGATCTTGCCCTGTTCCGCCTCGGTGATCGCCATGGTCACGTCAAAGGGCAGGAAGCGCGAGCCGTAGAGATACCGGCTGACCTTGCCGCCCGGACCCACAACGACAAGAACGACAGGGTGATCGAACTCCATGCCTGACCGCTGGAACCGGAATCCGATGGACCGGGTGAAGGTCTCGATCTGTTCCTTGCTTCCTGTCAGGAACCGCCATGCCTCTGGGGGGAAGGGGCGGCCAATGGCCTTGAGGTAGTCCTTCTTCTTCTCCGACGCTTTCTTCGGCGTGTCCTGCCCGTCAAAGCTCAGGGCGATGACCTGGAAGTCCTTTCCCGGCGTCACGCTATCGAGGTTGCCGAGGGCTTCCGCAAGACCCATAAGCAACAGGGGGCAGGCATGTTTGCAGGAAAGATAGACAGGCGCGATGATCGTGGGCCGGTCTATGGCGTCGGGCAGCCGGACGGTCTTTCCCGCTTCATCGCGGAATGTCATACCTGCAGGGAGAGACGCGCCGAGTTTTTCATCAACGCCGATGTCCGCCTTGTTCGCACCTCCGTGAGATTCCCCTCCGTGAGAGACCACAGGGCCGCCGAGAACCAGAACAAAGATGCAGAAAAAGGACGCGAAAGGATTCACTGTTTGTCTCCAGACATCAATGATTATCGCGGAAATCCGAGTTGTGCCGGATGCGTGGGACGGAAGGCTTGCTACGTAAGAATAGCCGAAAGAGGGCAGGAATGTCAAGAATGGTCTTGCGCAAAAGGATATCTCCTCCTTCAAACACGAATTGCACAAAGTGGACAAATGGCACGAATAAAAACTCGCCGAAATTTCATTCATGACTTACTCGTGCAGAGTCGTATGGTATAATTTTAACAAGATCAAATAAATCCATAAATAGAGTGGAAGCTGGACGCCGCATGTTGCCGTTCCCTGTTTGTTCCAAAAAACAGCGCGTCGCGCTTGACTTAGATGCCTGTCCCGGTATATTGTGAGCAGGTAAGTCCTGTGCCATAGTTCGCGAAGAACTGCTCTGTCCACAGTGCCGGGGCGCTCGGCAAAAGCCTCTCCCTGCTTGTGGAGAACTGAGCAGTTATCACAGAGTATGGAACGATCAGACCGAAAAACAGAAGCGTGCATGGTCTGCGGCGCGGCGCTGGAATATCTCGGCGCTGCGCAGGACATGGTCTGCGCCTATTGCGGCAAGCGTGAGGCAGGACACATCCGCTGCGGCAAGGGCCATTTCATCTGCGAAGAGTGCCATAACCGCGACGCCGAGGCCGTGATCCGGGACATCGTATTCACCACCGAGTCCCGGGACCCCCTTGCAACGGCCGAGCGCATGATGGACCACCCCTCGGTGCCCATGCTCGGCTGCCAGCACGCCTATATCGCCGCCGGCGCGCTCATGTCCGCCCTTCGGAACGAAACGTCAGGCCGCATCACGAATGATGATATACGCGAGGTCTTTGGCCGGCTCGGCAAACAGGCCGTGGGCGGCTATTGCGGGCTCACCGGCGTCTGCGGCATCGTGCCGGCCATCGGCGCCTGTTTCTCCGTGTTTCTCGGCGCGCACTGCGGTTCCGACAAGGAGCAGCGGATCACCATGGAGGCGGTCACGAGGGTGTCACGAGCGATCACGGACCTGACCGGCCCGAGTTGCTGCAAGGCCTATGTGCGGGCTGGTCTCATAGAAGCGGTCAGGCTCTTCGAAGAGAAGTTCGGCATCACCCTGCCGGTCGCGAATGCGTCGGTCCAGTGCAAACACAGCGAGCGCCATCCCCACGGCTGCCGCACCCAGAAGTGCCCCTACTATGCGGCGCCTGCAAAGGACATCTTCGCCGATTCCATCCACCTTCCCGTCACTGTCTGCCATACCTGAAAGATCTAGCGTGCCCCGGTCGGGGCGCAGAGGAGCGGATAGCGGTAAGGGCTTTCCCTTCTGCAGCGCTCTGTCCCGATCTCCGCTTTCAATAATCCTGAAGAAAGCATTTAGCCGCGAATGAACGCGAATTGAAGCGAATTTTTATGAATTTGAACTAAATACACAAGTCACCTAACTGGTGAATCATCGGAAAGATAAGATGCTTTTGTTGTTTCCATCTTTACCGTGTTCATCCGTGGTTCAACTGCCGTTTTTAGGATAATGCAAAATTTCGAGCAGGTTCCAGCAGGACCCGGGAATCCGATCGGCTATCAAAAATCGAGCGGGCTCTTTGCTTCCTTCACGGTCCTGCTCGGCACACAATGCGTATAGACCCCGTTAGAGATGATGCGCAAGATGGTCAATTCACCATCCTCGAATTTGAGCATCTATGAAGTTACGTTTCGCCGGGAAGAAGATACATCGTTTTTCTCTAACGGGGTAGATCGTCGTGGTCCTGACATCGGCATGGCCAAGAAGCGTCTGGATCGTGCGTATGTCGTGGTTCGCTTGAAGCAAGTGGGTCGAGAAAGTTAACTTGACACCCCGCCGGCCATAAAATATACTCGTTTTAACAAGTGAAGGGTTAGGGCATTGTTCTTGCAAACTGGTAAAGAACGGAAATCCGTACTTTACGACTTGGCTGCGGCTAGACAATCA
>Ga0209212_1007387_pt1 | contig 12153 bp, 8 predicted proteins | sample RifGroC2_FD_183996 | JGI IMG/M metagenome (GOLD analysis project Ga0209212, IMG submission 183996) | Groundwater microbial communities from Rifle, Colorado, USA - Groundwater C2 (SPAdes) (version 2) | ecosystem: Environmental > Aquatic > Deep subsurface > Groundwater | place: Rifle, Colorado...
TCGAGTCGACCTCGGGCTTCTCCATCTGCTCGAGGAACTGGCGCGCGTAGGCCGAGAGCGACTCGACGTAGCGGCGCTGGCCCTCGGCGTAGATCGTGTCGAACGCGAGCGAGGACTTGCCCGAGCCCGACAGCCCCGTGATCACCACGAGCTGGTCGCGCGGGATCTCGAGGTCGATGTTCTTCAGGTTGTGCTCGCGCGCCCCGCGGACGACGATGCGATCGCTCGCCATCGAAAGCCTATTGTGTCAGTCCCGCCCCGCCGCGGCAACCCGCCCGGCGCGGCCGAGCGCCCAGCCGAGCGGAAGCGCAACGAGCGCCGGGTAGGCGGAGAGCGCCTGCGCCCCGGCGGGGAGCCAGGGCGCGGCGAGGGCGAGCCCCGCGAACGCCAGCGCGCCGGCCGCCTCCGCGCCGCGGCCCCCGCCCCTACTCCCCGCGGCGCAGGAGCCGCCCCGGCCGCGCGCCGGTCTCGCGCCCCGCCTCGATCGCCACGGCGCCGTTGACGACGACCAGCTCGATCCCTTCGGGGAGGCGATGCGGGTCGGCGACGGTCGCCGTGTCCGCGATCGTCGCCGGGTCGAAGACGACCAGGTCGGCCGCCCAGCCGGGCTCGATCCGGCCCCGCCGCGCCAGGCCGAGCCGCTCGGCCGGCAGCGAGGTCATCTTGGCGATCGCCCGCTCCAGCGGCAGAACGCCGCGCTCGCGCACGTACCGTCTCAGGACGCGCGGGTAGGTGCCGTAGGTGCGCGGGTGCGGCACGCCGGCGCCGAGCTGCGGGTGGCCGGGCCGCCGGCCGGTCGCGTCGGTGCAGACGGCGACCCAGTCGACCGCCATGATCGTCTCGACGTCCGACTCGAGCATGCACTCGAGCGCCATCCCGACGTCGAGGCGCTCGTCGGCGAGGAGGTCGAAGGCGACGTCCACCGGGTCGCGCCCCAGCTCGTCGGCGAGCTCCGGGACCGTCCGCCCCTGCCAGTCACGGTGCCCCGGCGCTTCGGTGATCCGGATCGCCGCCCAGCCCGGGTCGGCCGCCATGTTCTCCCAGCCGCCCGAGCCCTCCGCGATGCCGCGCCGCGCCCGCACCCGCTCGGCCGGATCGCGGAGACGCGCCACGGTCTCGTCGACCGGGAGGGCGAGCAGGTCGGGCGGCAGGATCGCCGCCAGCGTCGTCGCGGCGGCCGTGTAGGGGTACTGGTCGGCGGCGACGTCCAGTCCGTCGCGGCGGGCCGCCTCGAGGAACTCGACCGCCTCCCCCGCGCGGCCCCAGACCGAGCGCGCCCCGGCCTTGAGGTGGGATACCTGGAGCCGCGCCGGCCCCTCCTCCTCGCCCCAGGCGACGGCGACCGCCTCCGCCAGGGCGTCGAAGAGGCCGGCCGACTCGTTGCGCATGTGGGTCGCGTAGAGCGCACCTCGCCGCGCCACCGGGGCGACGAGCGCTGCCAGCTCCCAGTAGCCGGCGTAGATGCCGGGGGCGTAGATGAGGCCGCTGGAGAGGCCGATCGCACCCGCGTCGAGCGCCTCCTCGAGGTGGCGGACCATGGCCGCCAGCTCCTGGTCGTCCGGCGCGCGGTCGCTCGGCCCGATCACCGCGCCGCGGATCGTGCCGTGGCCCTCGAGGAAGGCGACGTTGGGACCGAGGTCGACCGACTCGACCCGCGCGAGGTAGTCGGCGAAGCCCGTCCAGTCGAGCGGCACCCGCCCGCCGAGATCGCCCATCTCCCGCTCGATCAGCTCGCGACCGGTCTCGGTGACCGGGGCGAGGCTCGCCCCGCAGTTGCCGGAGAGCTGCGTCGTCACCCCCTGGGCGAGGTGGCTGATCAGCGCCCCGTCCAGGAGCAGGCTCGCGTCGGAGTGGCCGTGCGGGTCGATGAAGCCGGGGCAGACGATCCTGCCGGCGACCTCGACGACGCGCGCCACGCGCCCCGGGTCGAGCGCCGCCAGGTCGCCGACCTCGACGATCCGGTCGCCGCGCACGAGCACGTCGGCGACGCGACCGGGCGCGCCGGAGCCGTCGACGACGGAGCCGCGGCGGAGGAGCAGGTCGAGGCCGTTCCCCGGCTCGATCGCGGTCACCGACGTCGGGGCCTGCCGGGCCGCGCCCGGGCCGCCCGTGGCGTTCTCAGGCGTCCGCCCGGGCCGGGACCGCGGCGGCCTCGATCGCCGGCGTGCCGGCCCTCGTCCCGGCGGCGATGGGCACCGCACCCACGCCGGCCACCAGGTAGTTGTCGATCGCCCGGGCGGCCCGCTTGCCGTCGCCCATGGCGAGGATGACCGTCGCCGAACCGCGCACGATATCGCCGCCGGCGAAGACGCCGGGCAGGCTCGTCATCCCGTTCTCGTCGACCTCGATGTAGCCGGCCCGCGTCAGCCTCAGTCCGGGCGCGGTCGAGGTGAGGAGCGGGTTCGAGCGCGTGCCGATGGCCACGATCACGACGTCGCAGGGGACGACGAACTCGGAGCCGGGGACCGCCACCGGGCGCCGGCGTCCCGAGTCGTCGGGCTCGCCGAGCTCCATCCGGATGCAGCGGAGGCCCGTCACCCAGCCGTCGTCTCCACCGACCACCTCGACCGGCGCCGCCAGGTACTCGAAGCGGATCCCCTCCTGCTCGGCGTGGTGGACTTCCTCGACGCGCGCCGGCAGCTCCTCGCGGCCGCGGCGGTAGACGATCGTCGCCTCGGCGGCGCCCATCCGCCGTGCTGTCCGGACGGCGTCCATCGCCACGTTGCCGCCGCCGATGACGGCGACCCGCTGACCGTGCAGGACCGGCGTGTCGGCGTCGTTCGTCCAGGCGCCCATCAGGTTGACGCGGGTCAGGTACTCGTTGGCCGAGTAGACGCCCTTCAGGTTCTCGCCCGGGACCCCCATGAAGACCGGGAGCCCGGCGCCGACGGCGATGAAGACGGCGTCGAACATCTCGCCCAGCTCGCCGAGGGTGTACGTCCTGCCGATGATCACGTTCGGCTCGATCCGGACGCCTTGCGCCACGAGGCGCTCGACCTCCTGCTCGACGATCCGGGTCGGGAGCCGGAACTCGGGGATCCCGTACACGAGGACGCCGCCGGGCGAGTGGAACGCCTCGAAGATCGTCACCTGGTGGCCGTACTTGACCAGCTCGCCGGCGGCGGTGAGGCCGGCGGGACCGGCGCCGACGATGGCGACCCGGTGGCCGCTCGGTTCGGTGTGCGTCTGCGGCAGCTGGTCCGGGTGCTGGGCGGCCCAGTCGGCGACGTAGCGCTCGAGGTTGCCGATGGCGACCGGTCTCCCCTTCTTCGCCCGCACGCAGCGCAGCTCGCACTGCGTCTCCTGCGGGCAGACGCGCCCGGTGACGCAGGGGAGGGCGTTGTCGCCGAGAAGCGACTCCGCGGCCGCCCGGAGGTCGCCCTGCTCGAGGAGGCCCAGGAAGCGCGGGATGTCGACCCGCACCGGGCAGCCCTCCATGCAGACCGGGTTGGGGCACTGGATGCAGCGCTCCGCCTCGGCGATGGCGAGCCGGTGGGTGAAGCCGAGGTTGACCTCCTCGAAGTTGGCGATCCGGATCTCGGGCGGCTGCTCCGGCATCGGCTGCCGGTCGATCGCCATCCGCTCCCTGTTGGTGAGGCGCCGCGGGTCGCTCATGAAAGGCGTCCCAGCCGGCAGGCCTCGCGGCGTTCCAGCGCCGCCTGCTCGAAGGTGCGGTAGGTGGTGAGCCGGTCGGCCAGCTCGCGGAAGTCGACCTGGTGGGCGTCGAATTCGGGGCCGTCCACGCAGGCGTAGCGCGTCTCGCCGCCGATCGTGATGCGGCAGCCGCCGCACATGCCGGTCCCGTCGACCATGATCGGGTTCAGCGAGACGACCGTGTGGACGACGAGCGGGCGCGTCAGCTCCGCCACCGCGCGCATCATCGGCACCGGGCCGACGGCGTAGACGGCGCCGACGTCATCGAGGCCGAGGACGTCCTTGAGCGCCTCGGTCACGAAGCCGGGCCGTCCGTAGCTCCCGTCGTCGGTGCAGACGATCACCTCGCCGGCGCCACGCAGCTCCTCCTCGAAGATGACCCACTCGCGCGATCGTCCGCCGATGATGCTGGTGACGCGGACGCCGCGCTCGTGCAGCGCCTGCGCGATCGGGTAGACGACCGCGGTCCCCACGCCACCGCCGACGCAGACCGCGTGGCCGCCCTGGAGCAGCTCGGTCTCGCGCCCGAGCGGGCCGGCGATGCCGTCGATCGATTCGCCCGGCTCCATCTCGACCAGGTCCATCGTGCTCTTGCCGACCGCCTGGATGACCAGCGCGATGGTGCCGTGCTCCGGATCGGCGTCGGCGATGGTGAGCGGGATCCGCTCGGCGCCGGGCCCGCGATGGACGATGACGAACTGGCCGGGGCGGCGGATCTGCGCGATCCGCGGCGCCTCGACGACGAGCCGGGTCACGTTGGGTGAGAGCTGTCGCTTCTCGACGATCTGGTGCATTCGTACCTGTGCGAGCGTGGTGTAACCATTCTCATGCCGGTCGACGGCGGGGTCTCACCACCAGTTGGACCACAATACCGCGGTCCGAAGGTCACGTTTCCCGGCCGGTCGCGTGCTCCGCGCGAATCGCTCCTCGATCGAACCAGCCTCAGGCGACCGGCGCGGCCCGCTTCGCCTTCGGCCAGTAGAGCTCCTTCTTGACGTGGAACTCGGGGTAGCCGAGGCGCATGAGCTGCGACTCGACGTTGAGGATCATCTCCGGGTTGCCGCAGATGTAGACGACCGTTCGATCGGGTCGCAGGTGGCAGTCGTGGCAGGCAGATTCGACGATGGACTCGACCCGGCCGGTCCGCCCGGTCCAGTCGGCGTTCCGCGGGTCCTGCGGTCGCGACACGGTCGGGACGTACCTGAGCGGGTACGCCCCGGTCCGTTCGAGGCGCTCCAGCTCCTCGCGGTAGCCCAGCTCGTCCGCGTACGAGACGCCGTTGACGAGGACCGTCCGTCGGGGCGCGCCCTGGGCCATCCTCTCCCGGATCATGGAGACGAAGGGCGCGACGCCGGTCCCGGTCGAGACGAAGAGGTGGGTCCGGCGGTCGTCCGGCTCCAGGATGAAGCGGCCCTTGGGTCCGATCATGCGCATGTGGTGCCCCACCGGCAGGCGCCAGAGGGCCGTGGTGAAGCGGGCGACCGGCACGAGCCGGATGAAGAGCTCGTAGCCGTCGGTGCCGGCGTCCTGCGGCGCCGAGGCGACCGAGTAGGGCCGCTGCAGCAGGCGGCCGTTGGCATAGACCCCGATGGTCATGTACTGCCCCGGTTCGAAGGGAACCGGGGCGCCGTCGAACCGGACCTGGAAGTAGGCCAGGTCGGCGGTCTGGTCGACGCGCCGGACGAGCGTGGCGTTGTAGTGCTCGGATTCGACCGACACGACGCGCGTGTCGGCGTGGTGATGACTCATGGGCCGGGACGCCTCCTGGGATGGCCGTTCGTCCCCGGAGCGCCGGACACGGGGACGACACCAGTGTAGCCGTGCCGCTGCGAACCGGCCATCGGGTCGCTGGCACGGGTCGCCTCCTGCGGCACCATCGAGGGCCACCGTGCGGCAGAGGCTGCGGGCCGCGCCTGTCAGTCCTGCGCCGGACGGTACAATCGGGCCACTCCACCCGGACCAGCCAGCGGCTCCGGCCGCGCCCCGCCCGAGGAAGGACCGACCGTCGTGACGCCGCCCGATCCGCTACCCGCCCCCGCCGGCACCCGCCCGCAGCGCGCGGCCAGGCGCTACATCTACGCGTTCGGCGAGGGGCACGCGGAGGGCGACGCCACGATGCGGGGACTGCTCGGCGGCAAGGGCGCCGGGCTCGCCGAGATGACTAACGCGGGCCTGCCGGTGCCACCCGGCTTCACCATCACGACCGAGGCGTGCAACGACTACTTCGCCGCCGGCGAGCGCTTCCCCAACCTGCTCTGGGAGGACGTGCTGGCGGCGATGGCCGAGCTGGAGGCACGCACGGGCAAGCGCTTCGGTGGGACCGAAGACCCGCTCCTCGTCAGCGTCCGCTCGGGCGCGAGGTTCTCCATGCCGGGGATGATGGACACCGTCCTCAACCTCGGCCTCAACGAGGAGACGCTGCGCGGGCTGATCGCCCTCACCGGCAACGAGCGCTTCGGCTGGGACGCCTACCGGCGCTTCATCCAGATGTTCGGGCGGATCGTCATGGGCGTCGACGGCGAGCGCTTCGAGCACGCCCTGAGCGGGGCAAAGGAGGGGCGCGGTGTCGCCGACGACACCGGCCTGGACGCCGCCGCCCTTCGCGAGCTGTGCGGCGAGTTCGCCCACATCGTGCGCACCGACGCGCACCGCGACTTCCCGACCGACCCCCACGAGCAGCTCGAGCTTGCGGTCCGGGCCGTCTTCGCCTCGTGGTTCGGCAAGCGCGCGCGCGACTACCGCGAGTACAACGGGATCCCCCACGACCTGGGGACCGCGGTCAACGTCCAGGCGATGGTCTTCGGCAATATGGGCGACGACTCTGGCTCCGGCGTCGCCTTCACCCGCGACCCCGGCACCGGCGAGAAGGTCCTCTTCGGCGACTACGCCATCAACGCCCAGGGCGAGGACGTCGTGGCCGGCATCCGTACCCCGCGCCGGATCGGCGAGATGCGCGACCAGATGCCCGAGGTCTACCGCCAGTTCGCGGAGATCGCCGGGCGCCTCGAGCGCCACTACCGGGATGTCCAGGACCTCGAGTTCACGATCGAGCGCGGCACGCTCTACATGCTCCAGACGCGGAGCGGCAAGCGAACCGCCGCGGCGGCGGTGAAGATCGCCGTCGACATGGTCGCGGAGGGGATCATCGACGAGGTCGAGGCGCTCGGGCGCGTCGAGCCGGCGCAGGTCGACCAGCTCCTCCGCGACCAGTTCGACCCGAAGGCCAAGAAGGGCGCCGTCCTGGTGGCCAAGGGGCTCAACGCCTCTCCCGGGGCGGCGGTCGGCCGGGCCGTCTTCGATGCGGACCGGGCGGCCGAGTGGGCGGCGCGCGGCGAGAGGGTGATCCTCGTGCGCGTCGAGACCTCGCCCGACGACTTCCACGGGATGGCCGCCGCCCAGGGCGTCCTGACCGCCCGCGGCGGGGCGACCAGCCACGCCGCGGTGGTGGCCCGGCAGATCGGCAGGCCCTGCGTCGCCGGCTGCTCGGACCTCCTCATCGACCAGGTGGCGCGCACCGCCCAGTCAGACGGGGCCCGTTTCGCGGAGGGCGACCCGATCTCCATCGACGGCTCCACCGGCGAGGTCTTCCTGGGCGCCCTGCCGACCGTGGAGGTCCGCTTCGAGGACCAGGCCGACCTGCGGACGGTCCTCGGCTGGGCCGACCGGTACCGCCGGCTCGAGATCTGGACGAATGCAGACAAGCCGGAGGAGGCCGCCCAGGCGCGCGGCTATGGAGCGCAGGGGATCGGCCTCTGCCGCACCGAGCACATGTTCCGCGAGGGTGAGCGGCTGGAGATCGTGCGCGACGCCATCCTGGTCGCCTTCGAGGCGACCCGGGCCAAGACGCTCCGGGACGGCGGTCACGACCTGACCGAGGACGAGGTCGCCGCCATCGCGCGCTTCGATGCCGCCATTGGCAGGCTCGAGGCGCTCCAGCAGGGCGACTTCGAGGGGATCTTGCGGGCCATGAGCGGACTGCCGGTCGTCATCCGGCTCATCGACCCGCCGCTCCACGAGTTCCTGCCCGACCACGACGAGCTGCTCGTCGCGGTCACCCGCCACCGCGAGCGTGGCACACCCCAGAACGACCCCGAGTTCGCCCAGGCGCGCGACCTGCTGGGAGCAGTGGAGGCGCTGCGCGAGCAGAACCCGATGCTCGGGTTGCGCGGCTGCCGGCTCGGCCTGCTCATCCCCGACTTCGTCAAGATGCAGACGCGCGCGATCCTGCGCGCCGCCCTGACCGTGAAGCGCGAGGGCCTGGACCCCCACGCCAAGATCATGATCCCGCTCGTCGGCCACGTGAACGAGCTGGCCGAGACGCGCAAGATCCTCGAAGCCGAGGCGCGCCGGGTGGAGGCCGGGGCGGGCGAGTCGGTCGAGTACAGCTTCGGCACCATGATCGAGGTGCCGCGCGGCGCGATCACCGCCGACGAGATCGCCGCCCACGCCGAGTTCTTCAGCTTCGGCACCAACGACCTCACCCAGATGGCCTTCGGCTACTCGCGCGACGACGCCGAGGGCAAGTTCCTGCTCGACTACGTGGACCGCGGCATCCTGCCGGCGAACCCGTTCCAGACGCTCGACCGTGCCGGGGTCGGCGCGCTCGTCGAGATGGCCGTGCGCAAGGGACGGGCGGCCCGCCCCGACCTCGAACTCGGCGTCTGCGGTGAGCACGGCGGCGACCCCGACTCGATCGCTTTCTTCCACGGCGTCGGGCTCGATTACGTCTCCTGCTCGCCGTTCCGCGTCCCGGTGGCCCGGCTCGCGGCCGCGCAGGCCGCCCTGGCCGACCGCGCCGCCGAGCGCGACCGCTGAGCCGCCCCGCGGGGCTAGGAGATGGGGATCCGCTTCTGCGGGTCGACGAACGGCATGGCGACGACGGTCGCCTCGCGCGCGCCGGCGCCCGTCTCCACGATGAGCCGGTTCCCCGTCGCCGAGCGCTCGACCGGCACCCACGCGTAGCCGATGTTCTTCCGCAGCCGCGGCGACCAGATCGCCGAGGTCACCTCCCCCACCGGCTCGCCGTCGGCGAGGACCGCCCACTCCGTCGCGTTGAAGTCGAGCCTCTCCCCCTCGATCTCGACCCCCACCAGGCGCCGCCGAACACCCTCCGCGGCGATCCGCCGGAGCGCCTCGCGGCCGACGAAGTGCCCCGGCATGTCGAGGTCGACGAGACGCTCCAGGCCGACCTCGTAGGGGTTGTGCTCGGCGGTGAAGTCGGCGCCCCAGTTGAGGATGCCGCCCTCGATCCGCCGGATGTCGGAGGGGCCCGTGGGGCGGATCAGGTAGGGCCGGCCGGCCTCCATGATCCGATCCCAGAGCTCGGTCCCGCGGCGGCCGTCGCGCAGGTAGATCTCGTAGCCGATCTCGCTGGTCCAGCCGGTCCGCGTTACCACCAGCGGGATCCCGTCCAGCTCCGTCTCCACGAAGTGGTAGTAGCGGAGGTCGAGGATCCCCGGCCCGAAGAGGTCGCGCATCACCTCCTTCGACCTGGGGCCCTGGAGCTGGAGCGGCGAGACGTCCGGCTCGGCGAGCTCGACGTCCATCCCCGCGTACGCCGCCAGGCCCTTGGCGTAGAGCAGGACGTCGCTGTCGGCGAGGGCGAACCAGAAGTGGTCCTCGCCGAGGCGCAGCATCACCGGGTCGTTCAGGATCCCGCCGTCGGGGGCGATGATGAGCACGTACTTCGCCTGCCCGACGGCGCAGCGCGAGAGGTCCCGGCTGGTGAGGAGCTGCGCGAAGCGCGCGCCGTCGGGGCCCTTCACCTCGACGTTGCGCTCGACCGAGACGTCCCACAGCGTGACGTGCTCGAGGAGGTGCCAGTACTCTTCCTCGAAGTCGGCGTAGTTGGTGGGGAAGAGCATGTGGTTGTAGACCGTGAAGCCGCGGGGCCAGTACCGCTGCGTAGCTTCGTGGAACGGCGAACGACGGAGACGCGCGCCTCGCTGGACCAGGCTCATGTCGAAGGGCGGCACGGCGGTCCTCCTGTCGGCCCCCGACATGGCGCCGGGGCGGGGAGCGCCGACCGCTCTACGGTAACGGACGGAAGGGTCTCGTCGCCGGTCAGCGGCGCGCGTCGACGCCGTCGGACGCCTCCAGGACCGCGTAGTCGAGCCCCTCGAGCGCCGATCTGGCTAGCCTTCGGACCGCCGCCGCGCCCGCCCTCTGCGCGGTGGCGCTCTCCCGCGACCGGGTTCAGGCGCGCAGGTTCACGCTCGGGCGGTCGACCTCAGCCGGGTCGGCGGCGAAGAACTCGCGCGGCCCCCAGCCGAAGAGCGGCGCCAGGAAGACCGCCGGCACCGAGCGGATCGTCGTGTTGTAGCGGTAGACCTGGTCGTTGTAGAGCTCGCGACGGTCGGCGATGATCCCCTCGAGCCGCTCGATCTCGTCCTGGAGGTCGAGCACGTTGTGCCCGGCCCGGATCTGCGGGTACTTCTCGACGACGGCGAAGAGCGAGCGGATCGCCGCGCTCGTCGCCTCCGACGTCTCGGCCTGGCGGCGGATCGGTGCGTCGGGGGAGTAGGCGGCGCGCAGGCGCGTCACCTCCTCGAGGACGGCCTGCTCGTAGCTCATCAGGTTACGCACCGCGGTGACCAGGGTGGGGAGCTCGTCGTGGCGCTGCTTGAGCGCGACGTCGACGTTGGCCCAGGCCTTGTCGATCCGCTGGCGAAGGGCGACGACCGCGTTGTAGGTGACGAAGACGATGAAGACGACCGTCATCAGCACCAGGCTGACGGCGAAGACCCCGGCGACGTTCAGCTCCACTCTTTCATCCTCACGACCCGATCGAACCGCCGAGAGCCAGTGCCAGGAGGACCGCCGAGCCGATCGCCAGCAGGGCTCCGACGAGCCCGACCACGAAGCGCCACTGCTCCCGGGTCGTCGCCTCCGCCGGCGTGCCCGCGTAGATGACCAGCGGGATGTTCGGTCCCTCCGCGACGACGAGCGTCTCCGGCGCGATCTCGAATGTCTCGGCCGTCTCCCGCGCCGCCGCGGGCTCGGCGAGCGGCAGCGGCCGGGCCGCCGGATCGAGCTCGGGGATGCTGACCGGCCGCCCGATGCCGAAGCCGGGGATGGCGGCGTTGCCCCAGGCCTCCTCCGGACCGCTCAGCAGCGTTCCCTCCGCTTGCGCCTCCGCCATGTCGGCGGCGATCTCCGGGTCGGCCAGGGACTCCGCCAGCGCCGTGCCGTGGAGGCCGCCGAGGCCCGCCGGATCGGATCCCTCGGCTGCCTCCTCGGGGAGCTGGCCGTAGGGGATGGCGTAACCGACGACCGTGACCGGGTCACCGGGCTCGAGCCGCGCCTCGAAATAGCGCCGCCGCCCGCCGGCGCCCCAGGTGCCGCCTGGGCCGAGCGCGGTACTCCCGCCGAACAGCCCGCCGCCGAAGCCGTCCGTCCCGCCCACGTCCTCCAGCCCGGTGCCGGCCGGTCGCACCGTCAGCAGCGCGGCGATCTGCGCCTCACGGTCGAGGGGTAGCACCGCCGCCGTGCCGGCTCCCCGGTTGGGCCGCAGGCCCGGCGGCTCGTCGCCCGCGATCCCCGTCCGCTCGTCGAGGTCGGCCGGGACGCTCCATGTCGCTCCGCGCGGGAAGACGCGGACCCGGCCGGTAGTGTCGCGCACGGCGAAGCCGACCGCCCGCTCCTCGTCGAGGACGGCCCGCTCCTCGCCGCCGCCGCCGCTCTGTTCGGCGATGCGGGCGCGGTAGTAGACGCAGGGCGCGCTCTGCAGGGGCGAGACGAGTGTGACCGCGACCGGCTCGACGACGCCGTCGACGCGCACCTCGCCGGCGGCCATGGTGGCGATCGCCGACGACCCGATGCCGGCGACCCGCGCGCCGCTCCGGTAGGCCGCGAGCCCGCGGACCAGCAGCGCAAGACCGCCGGCCAGCCCGGCCAGCGACGCGGCGACGAGGTAGGGGCTGACGTCCGGTGCCACGATCGGCCGAAGTCTACGCGCAAGGCGGCCCCGCACGAGGCCCGCGACGGCCTGGCGCCACGGCCATCCCACGGCCGACGGCCGCCCGCCTGTGCCCCTCCGCCGCCCAACGGCCCGCCCCTCCGCGCCCCAACGGCCCGCCCCTCGGCCCCCCAACGGTCCGTGTTTTTGTGCGCAGGACAACGCCGGCGGGCGCCGTCATCAGAGCGGTCCGACGCTTCGCAGTGCGGCTCGGACGGCCGCGGATGGTCCGCGAAGAGGTCTTCGCGAACCTGTCCGCCGGCGAGAGGGGCCTGTCACGGTGCTGCCGCGGCCCGCCGGAAGAGGCGATCGGGCCTCCACGGTCACCGCAGGCGGCCGGATCGACGCCGCAGTGTGGCATCTGTCCTGCTGGCAAGAACACCGGCCGGGACGATGCCGGCCGGGACCATGTCCGGCCCCCCGCACGACCACCAGGTGACGGGGCCGACCGGACGGCCAGAACCGGCCCGGATGGCTCGGCCGCGGCCCCGGCCGCTGCGCTATGGTGGCGTCATGAGAACGATGCGCGTGCTCCTGGTGGG
>Ga0209212_1007389_pt1 | contig 12153 bp, 9 predicted proteins | sample RifGroC2_FD_183996 | JGI IMG/M metagenome (GOLD analysis project Ga0209212, IMG submission 183996) | Groundwater microbial communities from Rifle, Colorado, USA - Groundwater C2 (SPAdes) (version 2) | ecosystem: Environmental > Aquatic > Deep subsurface > Groundwater | place: Rifle, Colorado...
CCTGCCGTACCGTGGAAGCGGCCCCGCGCGGCCGCGGCCGCCGCCTGGTTCATGCTGGTCCTCTGTCTGGCCGGAGCCCGGCTGTGGCAGCGCCAGTTCCAGCGGGAATTCCTTTATTTTAACGGCTTCAAGGCCATGCGCTCAGGTAACTCCGCGGCGGCGGTTAGCCAGCTGCTGGCGGCCTGGCAGGCCAATCCGCGGGACGTCAACAGCAACTACGAGATGGGTAACGCCTATGTGCGCGCGGGGGAACTCGAGAAGGGCGTCTGGGGTTACACCGAGGCCCTCAGGTCCAACCCAGGTTACGACGAGATCTATTTCAACCTGGCCATAGTGCTCAAGCGCCTTGGCCGTATGCAGGAGGCCCTGAAATATCTGCAGACCTCCACCATAATAAATCCGCTTAACCAGGCATCCTGGCAGGCCTTGGCGGAAGTTTACCTGAGCGCGCCGGATAAGGCCGTTATCGCGCCGGCCGCGGTGCTGGATTTCCGGGAGGCGGTCAGGGTCTTCCCTTACGACGGGAACATGTGGAACACCCTGGGCTACTTCGACATGCTGAAAAAAGATTTCAAAGCCGCCCGCGACGCTTACGCGCGGGGGATAAAGGCCGACCCCGAGAACAAGATGCTGGTGGAGAACCTGCTCGGAGTGTCACGCCAGCTGGGCATCCGCAACGACCCCGACCTGGCCTGGCTCGCCGCTTACGCGCGCCTTTCCGGCGCGCTGGCCTCGGCGGGGGCGTCGGCGGGCGAACTGACGCGGGCGGAGGCCCTGCTGGCGCTGGACCCCGCCAGCCTCAAAGCCCGCACGCTGCGCGCGAAACTCCTTTTTAAAGCCGGCCGGCTCGACGAGGCCGCCAGGGACCTGCGGGCCGTGCTGGCGGAGAACTTAGCCGACAATTCCGCCCGCTACGGTCTGGCGGTCATTTATGAAAAAACCGGCAAGCTGCCGGAGGCCCGCGCCGAGTGGCGCGACTTCCTGCAATTCGAGCCGGGCAACGCCGCCGCGGTCGCGCGCCTTAAGGAGCTGGGGGGGAGGTAGGACACGGGGTTCCCCGCGCAAAATCTTGTAACAATCCTGTAATATTTAGGCAAACAGAAAGATGTTTAATATAGGCGCGGAAGACTCAACCGATTTAGCGGAGCATGAGATGAAAAACAAGAACGCGGTAAAACTGATGCTGCCCGGGCTGCTGCTGGCCCTGGCTTTCGCCGCCGGACCGCTGTCCACCGCCCTTTGTGCCCAGGCTTCCAAGGGCGGGCTGAGCCGTTCGATGGAACAGGCTATACGCCTTTACCACGAGGGTGACGACACGGAAGCCATGGACAGGTTCATGGACATCCTGGTGAAGGGGACGCCTTCCGAAAAGGCGCTGGCCAATGAATATATTTCCAAGATAACCCTGCGCATGAATACCGGCGTAAACACGGTGAAGGACCGCGGCGCCGAACCCTCCGCACTGAGCGAGGTGACCGCCCCGGCCGATAAACAGGCGCGGCGTTCAGCCGCCTACCGGGAACAGGCCGCGGACGATGAGGAAGAGGGGGACGGGCGGGACGAAGCGCAGGCGCAGAAGGACCGCGCGTCGGAAAAAATAAACGCGAAGATAGCCCAGATGCGCCGCGACCTGCTGCTGGAGCTCGGGCGCGGGGATGCGGTCAAGATCTACATGGGCGACACGATGCCCAAGGCCATAACCCTGGATACTAATTATTTCTTCGCCGGTGACACCTCTTTCAGGCCCGGCACCGATAAAACCCTTAACGCGCTGTCCGGCCTGCTCTTTACCCTGGGCAAAGCCAACTGTCTCATACTCCCCGAGGGAACGGCGGAGGGGGACGTCAAGATAAAGGGCATCCGCCGGGCCATAGCCGTTAATTCCTACCTGGAGTCGCGCGGCATCTCAAAGTCCAGGCTGGAAGTTAACCTGGCCGGCGCGGATGTGCGTTTCCCCAAGGAACTTACCAATGTAAGAGGTCTGGTCATTATATTCGATTACGAAAAGGCCCCGCGCCTTAAGGATACTGAAGACCTGCAGACCAGGGGGCCCAAGGTTTCTCTCGGCGTTTATCCCACCGCCATCTCGGTGCAGAATAACGAGGGCGCGATAGTGGAGTTCTCCGCTTTCGAGTCGCCCATCGGGCAGCCTTCGTGGAAATTCCAGGTGTTCCAGATCCAGAAGGACGGGGCGCGCCTCGCCCTGCAGGAGATCTCCGGCTCGGGCCCGCAGTATAACCAGAGCTTCTGGAACGGCAGAAAGAAATTCTTCGGCGCGCCTTATCCCGCCGGCAAGTATATGTTCACGGTGAGCGCCGCCGACGTTGAAGGGAGGGAAACTTCCCTGAGCCGTCTCTTGGTGGTGCGCCCCAGTCCGGAAGAGGAACGGGCTGCGCTGGCCAGGCCGGCCAGGCAGAAGACCGAGCCGAAAGACACCGTAACCCCTTCCGGCATTAAAACCCGGGCGGTGACCAAGAATGGTTCCGGGCTCAAGGCGGGAAAACTCCTGAAGAGCAGGAACACGGCGTTAAAGAAGGGAAAGGTCCCGCTCAAAAAGGGAGCGCGCAAGGCTAAAGCCGCCGCGAAACCCGCGCAGGAAGAAGGGGAGGGAGAAGCCGTCCCCCCGGAAGAGGTTAAGAAGAACGCCGCCGAGGGCGGCGGCCCCGGTGAGTTCTCGGGTCAGGTCAGCTATAAGATCTATTTCAAGGAAAACACCTCAAGCCTTACCGCCAACAGCGAGAAGCGCCTGGCGCAGGTGGCCGAAACGCTCGGCTATTATCCCATGTCCAATATTACTCTGACCGGATACGCGTATTCAGGCGAGGCCAACGCGGAGACGATGGCTGAAAGCCGCGCGAACTACGTAGCGACGCGGCTGTCCGAGAAATACAGGATCGACCGGGCCCGCATGGAGGTCAACTCTTCGGTATCCGAAACCCCGAAGAGCATCGTGGAAATAAAACTGACCGGTAAGGAATAGATACTTAATCTCTATAATTATTGTAAAATTAAAAAGTTATGGCTAAAGCGGACGGAAGAAATTCTCTGGGCATTTATATTTCCCCCAAGGAAATATCGATAGCCCAGGTAAAGATCGGCAAGGACTCCAGGCCGGAGGCCGAGCACCTTATTAAATTCCCCACGGGCTTCTCCGTGAAGGAGGGGATGCTCCGCCCTCTTTCGCTCAATCACGAGTTCTTCAGCGATAAGGCGTCCTGGGTAACGCCTTTCAAACAGGCCGTCAAGTCCATAGGCTGGGACTCGTCTTCCGCTGTGGTCACGCTGTCCCCGCAGTTCGCCATCCTGCGCTACTTCGTCATGCCGCTGGTGGAGCGGCGGTTCTGGAGCAAATCCATTCCGCTGGAGTCCAAGAAATACATCCCGGTCTCTTTCGAAGAGGTCGTTTACGATTTTAACGCGGTTCCCATGGATACGAGCAAAAAGCTCGGCGTGCTCTTCGGCCTGACGCAGCGCAAGAGCGTGGAATTCGTAATCAGCACGCTTAAGGCCGCCGGTTTGGACCTTACGGCCGTGGAGATAAATTCCGCGTCCATGGAGCGCCTGTTCGGTTTCACCGACCAGAAGGACCACGATTCCAAGGGTTACATACACTTTTCGGGCAATACCACGCTGATGCTGTTCTCCCACGGCGGCTATCCGGTGCTTTACCGGGAATCCGAGTCCGACTCAGGCGGCACCATGAGCGAGCGGCGCCGGCTGGACGTAAAAGGGGCGGTCCAGTTCGTCGACCGCTATGTCGGCGGCAAGGATTATAAGCTCATAGCGTTGAGCGGCGACGGGGCGGAGGCCTGGAAGCCGGCCGCCGAGAAAGAGGCCGCGCCCATAGCGGTGGCGGTCTGGGACAGCGCCAAGGCCTGTTCCATGAAGGATAACGACGCCAGCGCCATGTTCGCTATAGGCGCCGCGCTGCGCGGGCGTGTTCCCGGAAAGCTCAAACTGGATATCTCCGGCATCAGCACCGCCGCCAGCCTGGAAAAGGACGTCCAATCCTATGTCTGGAACATAACTTTTATCCTGGGCGGGTTCATGCTGCTGCTCGCCCTTATAAGCCAGGTGCGGCTTTTTATGATAAATTCCCAGCTCTCCTCCCTTAACGCCAAGGTCGCCAACGTCTCGGAACTGGAGGGCAGCGACGCCGAATCCATCAGGGCCAAGATCGAACGGATACAGACGGACGTAAGGATGCTTTCAACACTGATAGCGGACGCGGATCCGCTGGCCCCTAAACTTTCGGTCATAGCGGAGCAGATCCCCCCGGAACTGTGGATGACGGACATACAATATACCAATCCGCTTTCGGTTTCCGAGGCGCAGGGCGCTGGGACCGAATTAAGGCTGGTGGGGGAAACTTATCTCAAGGGCGAGACCAAGCTGCGCAGCGTGGAGGGCTTCTCCAAGGCGCTGAAGCTGGCTCCGGAATTCAAGTCTTTCACGGCGCCGCGGGGCAGGATAGACAGCAATACGGATATGGAGAGTTCCGCGTCGGCAGCGGCGTCGGTCTATGGCGAGGCGCCGTCCGGCCCTAAATCCAGCGGTTTCTCCGTTATCTGCGCCACCAAGAGGAAATGACGATATGCCCCCGTCCATAGCCGCCATAATCTGGAAAGCCCGGTCCTTCTTCAAGGATATGCTGGAGAATATCCTGATGATCTACGCTGAGAAAGGTATAGAGCCTTTCCGCAAGCCGCTTATGATCGCCGGGCCTACGCTGCTGATCATCTACGCGGTGGTCTACAGCCCGCTCGGCAACAGGCTCGATACCGCAGCCAAGCGCCTGGACAACGTGCGGATAGTGGCCCAATACGCAGCGGATTACGAGGACGGCAAACTCCGCCTCTCCTCCTATCAGCGCAAACTGCCGTTCCTTAAAGATAAGGACGAATGGCTTAACCATATCATCACCACCACCGCCAGGCCCCACGGCATCACTTTCGACGGGATCAGCGGCCAGAAAGAACTGGAGGTCGGGAATTTTCTGGTGCTCTCGCGCCAGGTCGACGTTACCACCACCTACGCCAAGCTCGGGCGCTGGCTGGCGGATATGGAGAACTCTCCCATTTTCCTGCGGGTGGCGGAGCTGAGCGTGCGGCGCGACGACACTAACCCCGGCATTATCAAGGTCAGCTTTAAGCTTTCCACCCTTTTGCCGAGGTTCGCCGGGGGAGGGCGCTGATATGAAAAGCCTCGCCTCCATATTCGGTTGGGCGCTGCTCGTGGCTGTGTTGGCGGTGCCGTCCTTCCTTTTTTATAACTGGTGGACAAAGAGCAGGCAGCAGGCTTCGGCTGAAATGGCCCAGGAGCCTGCTTCCGCCAATATTTTCCCGGCCGGGGAAAAAGCCCGGCCGGCTGCCCAGGTCCCGGCGGCTGCCGCCGCCCCGACGGCCCAGCCGGTGCAGCCTGCGGCCAGGCCGCCCGCCGCCGCGCGGCCGACGGCCCAGCCGATACCCCAGCAACAGCCGACCCCGCAGCCGCTGGCGTCGCCGGGCGCGCTTATCTCCACAGCCGTCGTGCAGCAGGTGCAGGTGTCCACGCCCATGCCGCCCGCGGTTTCGGTTTCAACCCAGATAAAGCCGGTTTCGTATTATACCCCCAAGAGCGATCGGGACCCCACGCTTTCCCCGGCGGACTACAGCCGCATGAAGCAGGCCGAGCTGCAGCGCCGCGAAGAAGAACGGCAGCGGCGGCAGGCGGAGAACCGCAGGCCTAAAGAGGTGCTGTTCGAATCGCGCCTGCAGCTGCAGGGAATAGTGGGCAACGCGGCGATCATAAACGGAGAAATGTATTCTGCCGGCCAGGCCATTTACGGCGCCAAGATACTGAAGGTGGGCGCCAATTACGTGATAGGGGAGTATAAGGGTCGCAGGTTCCGGAAAGTGCTGAAGTAGACCGGGCTGGTTACTGCAGGGCCGCTTAACATATAATAGGCAGTAGGGCAGGAACGGAGGAGTTATGAAAACTTTAAAAATTCTACTGGTGTGCGCGCTGAGCTTCGAACAGGTGGCGTTCCCGGTAGCCGGGCTTTTCGCCCAGGACGCGCTTCCGTCCGCCGATAAGAATTTCGCGCAGGACCTGCAGGGACCTTCCGGCGAAGAGGGGGGGCCGATACTCGAGGGAGCCTCCCCCGCGTCAGACGCGCCGCCGCCCTCGTCCATGCCGCAGGGCCAGGCGCCAGGCGCCCCCATAGAATCGGTGCAGATAGGAGGGGCACCCAAGGACGCCCCGATGTACGAGGAGGTGGAGACCGTTTCCCCTCTGGACCGAAAGATAGGTCCGATACGGCTCAAGGGCGCGCCGCTGTCCACTTTTCTCGACGTGGTATCCGCCCAGTCGAAGGTCAACTTCATCATCACGGAAGGGCTTGAAGCCAAGACCATCACCGTGTTCCTGCGCAAGACCACCGTGCGCGAGGCGCTGGAACTGCTGCTGCGCGTGAAGGGGCTGACCTACCAGCGCATAGGCAAAAGCAATACCTACGTGGTACAGAAGCGTTCCGCCGACATGCCGAACCTTATCACGAAGATCTATACCCTCAACTATATTCCCCTTATCCCCATAGCTTCCGTGGGCGAAGAGATCGCTTCCATAACCTCCGGCAGCTCTTCTCCCGGCGGCCAGCAGGGCGGGGGGGAGGGTGAGAAAGGAAAGGAAAGCGAGAGTCCTATTTCCATCCTGAACATAGTCCGCAGCGTGCTTTCCAGGAAATACGGGAAACTGGCCACGGACCCCCGCACCAATACGCTGATAGTCACCGACGTGATGGAAGTGTTCCCCCAGGTCGAGCAGATCATCGCCGAACTGGACAAGAAAGCGCCCCAGATACTGATAGAGGCCCAGATAGTCGAGATCAACACGGACCGCATGAACGAACTGGGCATCGAGTGGGGCGGCTCCCGCGGCGAAATGGCTTATTTCGCGGGCCCTGCGCGCCTGACCGATTACGGTCTGCGCCCCGGTTTCTATTCCGGCGACCAGTGGAAGCAGTTCTTTCCGGTCACGCAGGACATCGGCGAGGCCTCCAGCGGCGGCGGCACCGGCAGCATCGACCCTATCTATTCCACGGGCCAGCAGAGCTCCAAGGGCGTTTATTACGGCATTTTCAGCCTGGCCCAGCTGCAGGCGATATTCCGCGCCCTCATTTCCAAGGGCGAGGCCCGCTACCTCGGCAAGCCCAAGATCGTCGGCATGAACAATAAGACGGCCATAATGATGGTGTCCAAGGACGCGGCGATAGGCACCCAGAGTCAGGTGTCGTCGGCCGGCGGCTCCGCCGGCACGTCTTCCACCGGCCCCGAGCGCAGCCGCGTAGGCCTTGTCCTTAAAGTGACCCCCCAGGTCAACAAGGAGGGCTTCATCACCATGATAGTGCAGCCCGCCTATTCCGACCTCGTCGCTTCGGCCATCACCGTGCAGGGCGGGACCGTCCTGGACCCGGTGACCCGCGGCGTGTCCACCATGGTGCGCGTGAAGAACGGGCAGACCGTTGTAATAGGCGGCATGCTCTCCTCCACGGAGAACAAGACCATTAAGAAAGTGCCGCTGCTCGGTTATATACCGATAATCGGCTGGCTGTTCACCAGCGTGAGTTCCAGGCGCACCAACACCGACCTGGTCATCTTCCTCACGCCCACGATACTGGTCGACTAAAAGGGCGCGCCCGTAAATCTATGGCTCACAAACGTCTAGGCGAAATAATGATCCAGGCCGGCTGGATCGATGAGGAAAAGCTAAACAAGGCGCTCAAGTTCCAGGTGCAGCAGGCCTGCCTTATTGGCGAGGCGCTGGTGAAGCTGCATTACGCCACCGAAGAGCAGGTAGCGCAGGCTCTGGCCAAGCAACTGGGCATTCCCTTCGCCTCCAAAGAGAACCAGATCCTGAACCCGGAAAAGAGCCAGGGGCTGGACAAGATCATCCCGGAGAAATTCGCGCGCGAGAACGCGGTGGTCCCGCTGTTCATAGAGAACAACGTACTGGCCGCGGCCATGACCGACCCGACCAATATCATGATGCTGGACAACATCAAGCTGGTGTCCGGCATGGAGGTCCAGCCCTTTATCTCCACCAAGGCCCAGATCCTTAAGGTCATCGACTCTTTTTACCAGGGGCAATCCGACCTGATCGACCGCGTGCTGGATAAAGCGCTGGACGGCAAAGGGGGGGAAACCTCCGATAACGACGTTATAACCGCCGACGGCAAACTGGACCTGGACAAGGTGATAATAGGCGAATCGCGGGGCGCGCAGTCCATAAAGCTGGTCAACGCCATAATGAAGCAGGCGATCAGCGAGCGCACCTCGGACATCCACCTGGAGAAGTTCGACGAGAAGGTCTCGCTGCGGCTGCGCATCGACGGCGTGCTTTACGAGCGCAGCGCCCCGCCCACCGACCTGGTGGAGGCCATGATCTCGCGCGTGAAGATCCTTTCCAAGCTCGACATCTCCGAGCGGCGCCTGCCGCAGGACGGCAGTTTTTCCATCAAGTACCAGAACCGCATCATCGAGATCCGCGTCAGCGTCTGCCCCACCGTGTTCGGCGAAAAGCTGGTCATGCGTATCCTGGACAGGGGCTCGGTGGAGCTCAACGTCAAGATCATCGGTTTCGAGGCTCGCCAGATGGACGACTTCCTCAAGGCCGCCTCGGCCCCCAACGGCCTGATCTTCCTGACCGGCCCCACGGGGTCCGGTAAGACCACCACGCTCAACGCCGTACTGAACACCATCAAATCTCCCGAGCTCAACATCATGACGCTGGAAGACCCCGTAGAAATCAAGATGGAGGGTATCAGCCAGGTGCAGGTAAAGCCCGCGATAGGTCTTACCATGGCCTCCGGTCTGCGCTCCTTCCTCCGCCAGGACCCCGACGTCATACTGGTCGGCGAGGTCCGCGACAACGAAACGGCCGAGGCCTGTCTTAAGGCCGCCATGACCGGCCATCTGGTGCTGTCCACGCTGCACACAAACAGCGCACTGGAAGCCATCCCGCGCCTGCTGGACATGGGCATAGAAAGATATCTGCTCGCCAGCACCCTGCTCTGCCTGGCGGCCCAGCGCCTGGTGCGCCAGCTCTGTCCGGCTTGCAAAGTCCCTTATCGGCCGCCCCAGTCCGAGATAGACCAGTTTATGGCGGAGTCCATGATCAACCCGCCGCCGGACCCGACCAAACTCACTTTCTACAAGGCCAAGGGCTGCCCTAAGTGCAACAACATGGGCTACAAAGGCCGCAAGGCCATTTACGAGGTGTATTTCAACACCGAGGAAATGAAGCGCATCATCTACAAGGACGCCGACGTGCAGAAAATAGCCGTGGAAGCCGCTAAGAGCGGCGCCTGGAACCTGCGGGCGAGCGGCTGGCGCAAGGTCCTGGCCGGCGTGACTTCCGTGGACGACATGCTGTCCGTGACGGTTTCCGAGAGATAACGGACAGTTCCCGGCGGGCGGCGGCAGCCGCGCGGGCAGTGGACAGGCGCCGGGAATTTTGTTAGATTAACCGGGGAGAATATGGGACGATACATTTACACGGTCCAGGACGCCCAGGGCACCGTAACCACCGGGGCGGTTGACGCCGACGACGAGGACGGCGCGGTACAGTCCCTGCAGACCAAGGGACTGTTCATCCTTTCCATCCAGTCCGAGAGCGTGAAATCCCGCGGCGTCCTGAGTATGAAGAAGATCGGCGCCGGGGGCAGCGTCTCCGGCCGCGAGATGGTCTTCTTCGGGGAACAGATGGCCACCCTGATAGGCGGCGGCATCCCGCTGGTCCGGGCCCTGAGCCTGCTTAGCGAGCATTCCGAGAACAAGAACCTGGCCGTCGTCCTCTCCGCCGTGACCAAGGAAGTCTCGGCCGGCGGCGCGCTGCATAAAGCCCTGGAGAAGCATCCCAAGGTCTTCGACGAGATCTGGGTCTCGCTGGTGCAGGCCGGGGAAGTCTCAGGCCAGTTGCCGCAGGTCCTCAGGCAGATCACCATCTACAGCGAATCCCAGGAGAACATAAAATCCAAGATCCTGACGGCGCTGGCCTACCCGGCCGTGCTGATGACCATGTCCATCGGCGTGCTCTTCTATTTCGTCATCTATATCGTCCCCGTCTTCGCCGACATCTTCCGGGACTTCAACCTGCAGCTGCCGCTGATCACCAGGGTCATAGTCGGCATCTCCGCCCTGGTCACCAAGTACCTGGTGTTCATGATAGTGGCCCTCATCGGCGCGATCTTCAGTTTCAGGGCCTACATAGCCACCCCGCCCGGGCGCCTTACCTGGAACCATGTCCAGTTCGGGCTGCCTTTTTTCGGCGGGCTGATACGCAGCATGCAGATCGAGCGCATGCTCACCACCATGGCCACCCTGATACGCTCCGGCGTCAGCATCCTCAACTCCGTCTCCGTCCTGGAGGGGGCTTTTAAGAAGAACCTGATCTTCCAGACCGCGCTCAAGCAGGCCAAAAACGATATCGCCAGCGGCCGCTCCATTTCGGAATCCTTCAAGAAGACTGGGATCTTCCCGCCCATGGTCACCGAGATGATGTGGATGGGCGAGGAATCCGGCAAACTCCCCGATATCATAGTAGTGCTGTCCAAATACTACCAGGAGCAGATAGACCAGTTCATACGCCGCTTCTCGTCGATGATAGACCCGATACTGGTCGTGGGGATAGGCGGCATCATCGCCGTCATCGTGATGAGTATTTTCATGCCCATCTTCCAGTTGTCGCAGATCGGGGCGGGCTAACCGGCGGAGGGAATAACAATGACTAAAAGCAGGAAAGGTTTTACCCTTATAGAACTGATGGTGGTGGTGCTCATTATGGGCATACTGGCTTCCATGGGCATCCCTTATTACTATAAGACCATAGAAACGTCAAGAGCCGGGGACGCGGTGGCGCTGGGGCACCTCATCGGCAACTCCAACCGTATGTATAATATCGACAATCCCAACGCGCCCGTCAGCGGTCCGGTGACTAATAGCTGCAATACCGCCGTCTGCTCCACGGCCAGCGGGGCCTGCCGTCTTATCGCCTGCAGCTATGTGGCGCAGCAGGACTGGAACCAGTCCTCTTACGACTTTTACGCCTGTAACGGAGCTGTCGGCGGCAGCTGCTGCGGCTTCGCGGGGGCGGTTTCCTGCGGCCGCCGCAAGGCAGGGCCTTCATCCCCTTACAGCAACTGGGGTTACAGGTTCTATAACAGCGGGAGATGCGAGACGATAGGCGGGGCGCCTTCCTGCCCCAAGTTCTAAGACGGCATTATGAGAAAAGGATCCCGGCCGGGGCAGACACTGATAGAGGTGGTTATCGCCACAATGATAGCGGCAATGACCACCACGGCCGTGTTCTCCGTTATCCTGTCAAGTTTCGTCTCCGGCGCCAAAGCCGATAAACGGGACGCCGCCGCCATGATCCTGCGCCGCGCGCAGGAGGCCCTTAAGAGCTACGTAAGCGTAGACCCGACGACCAATGATCTGTTCCCCGGTTCACTTCCGGCCCGTCCGGGCGCCCCGGGTTCTCCGGCGGGGCATTGGCCGGCGGAATTCGGGAATACCTACTGGGCGCTGCGTCCGGGAATGCACGACATCTCTTCCATGCTGACGGGCACGCCGCTGGAGGCCGCGGGGGCTTCCCTTAGGTACACGGTCACCGACATTGCCTGCCTGGACGACATTCCCACCGGCACCGCGCCCAACTACACGCAGGCCTGCAAAGCCGTAGTCTTCACCCTGGTCTACCCGGATTAAAAATGCAAAAACGCCCAGGTTTCACACTCGCGGAACTTATACTGGCCGTGCTCATCTTCAGCTTCATGATGACCTCCCTGGCCACCATCTATTCCACCAGCAGCCGCAACATGTTCCAGAATTACCGCGGTGACGTCATAAAGACCAATGTCGGCGTGGCCATGCGGGCGGTACAGAACAACCTGGCGGTAGCCACCAGGATAGACGCCCCGGCGGCCGGCGACGCGGGAGATATCCTGGATTTCGCCACCAATGTGGACCAGATTACCGGCTGCTACCCCGTCTATAACGATCCCCTGAAGGTCAACGATGATCCGGCCTGGCACCATTTCTGCATCGGCCCCGACCCGGACCCCGTGCTTGCAGCGCAGGGCGTCAGGGACCTCTTTTATCATACCGCGCCTATCAC
>Ga0209212_1007390_pt1 | contig 12150 bp, 11 predicted proteins | sample RifGroC2_FD_183996 | JGI IMG/M metagenome (GOLD analysis project Ga0209212, IMG submission 183996) | Groundwater microbial communities from Rifle, Colorado, USA - Groundwater C2 (SPAdes) (version 2) | ecosystem: Environmental > Aquatic > Deep subsurface > Groundwater | place: Rifle, Colorado...
AGGCGTATGACTCCCTCTTATTTTTAGCACTTTGAGTGTCCGGCCGAAAGAGGGGTAACTTCAAACCCCGTTTTGGTCCGGATTGGTTAGGTATTACCTTTTTTTATAGTATCATTTTATTGTTGACATTCAATACTGTTAATGCGGTAAAATGTAATTATAGATGAGCAAGAGGAGAGAGGCGATGCGCGTAACCTTGACTCATCTTTGACAGGGTGTTCTTGCAAGTAGTTGATTTAATAGTCCCGATTTTGGCGGTTTTTGGGCGTAACACTACATTTCCAGGAGTCATTCTCGGTTAATGGACAGGATTAACGCGACGCGGGACGGGTACCTCGGCGGCCTGGAAGATGGCGTTGGCCGTTGGGGACAGCTCCGTCCGGATCCGGTATTCCGCCTCCCCGGCTTTCAGATGAACCATCCGGACCTCGGAGAGATCCTGCAGCATGTCGCGGGCCGACAGCTCTTTCAACTTCTCCGCCCCGCGAACGATCCGAAGGAACGTGACCTGAAGACAGAACGCCAGGAAGCAGACGGCGATGTGTCCCTTGATCCGGTCTTCCCGGGACAGGTACAACGGCCGGATCTCGAAGGTGCTCTTGATCTCCCGGAACGCCCGCTCCACCTGCCACAGCCCCTTGTAGGCAAGTGCGGCATCCTTGGCGGACAGATCCGTGTTGGTCCGCAGGACGTAGATCCCGTCGAACTTTTTCTCCGAGGCGATCTTTTTCTCGTCGATCTGCACGGCGTCCTTGTCGACGGACAGATACCGGCGGTACCCCGTGTTGCCGATCATCCTCTTGGGGCCCTTCGCGATCTTTTCCCGGAGTTCGGACACGATCTCTTCCCGAACGGCCTGGTCCCGTTTGGCCTCTTCCTCGTTCAGGCAGACGATATAGCGCTCTTCCCCCAACTCGACCAACTTCACTTTCAGGTTCTCGGTGACCGTCTCGAAGGGAGCCTTGTTTTCCAGCACGATCTCTTTCACGTCCCAGTCCTGTCGCATCTTCACGCCGGCGATGTACTCCAGTTTGAGCTCCTCGATGCGCTCGATCACCTTCGCGTTGAACATCCCGCGGTCGCCCACCACGATCACGCGCTTGATCCCGAACCGCGTCGAGAGTTCTTCGATCACTTCCGAGAAGGCCGCCGCGTCCGGGGTGTTGCCGGGGAAGACGTGATGGGCGAGCGGGGTTCCTTCCCGCGTCATCACCACGCCCACCATCACCTGCTTGTTCTCGGGGTGGTTGTCCTTGGAGAAACCGTGACGCGCCAGATCCGTCATCGGCCCGGCGCCGGTGAAGTAGGTCGAGGTGGTATCGAAGAAGAGCAGATCCGGCGCCGGGGTGAACAGATCCCGCTCCCGATAATACAGGTGCTCCTCGATCTTCTTGATGCTCCGTGCCAGGATCCCCAGCGATCGGTAGTAGTGCTGCAGTTCCACGACGGCACCGTCCTCCCACCAGATCGTCTCCGCCCAGCGGTGCGTGGAAAGTTTGCTCGAAGGATCCAGCAGCCGCCCCAGCACCATCCGGAAGATCACCGGAGCCGGATCGTAGGTGGCGGTTTCCCGGTTCGTCGCTGTGGCGATCGCTTCCGGAAGCCCGAGCTTCTTCCACAACGAAGTAAAGATCGGTACGGGGCCGAAGGACAGTGCGGAAGTCGCCATCAGTTCCTCGGCCTTGCACAACAACTCCTTCTTCTCCACGTACCGGGAAAGGGCATCGGAAAGTTTTTCGAGGGTGCCGCTGGCGATCAGTTCGTCGAGTCGCCCGAGGTTGGCGATGATCTTCTGTCGGACGCGCCCTTTCTCCCGGTACGTCTGGACGATCTGGAGATACTTCCGCTGCGATCCGTCTTTCCGTGGGAAGGCGAGACATCGCAGAAACATGAGTTACATATATCATCTCAACGACTCAATGTCAAAGGTTATTTACAGTAACCGTAACACTACATTTAGGGTTTTCCGGAATCACGCGACAGCGATGTTACCGGAAAATAACGGGTTTGATCAGCGGCGGGGCAAGAGGTTGTCAAAGTTCAGCATGGGGGTCGAAGTTCGGAGAATCCCCGCCAAATGGAAGAGCCCGAGCTTTTTCCGGGGACATTTACGGAGCAAGGCGAACCGGGCTGTTCCAAAACCGGCCATTTGCTTCGGTTCCATCTCGCATGGAGACACCGGTGTCCCGGGATGGGACATGAGGAAGCCCGGTGAACGAGCACAAATTACATCTTGTTATAAATACATGTAAATTCAATCGATTATGATAGCCGCACCAACGGTTCCGTACGGCACGGCACGTGCACTGTATTTATACCATCGTTCTTTATCGATGTTACTCGTAAATGCACAGGGAGATCAGGCATGTTGAAGACCAGCGCGCAGTACCACGAGAGCCTGTTCAGTATGAGGCCCAATCTCCACATCGGTGGGGAACGGGTCGGGCGGGACGACCACAGGCTTCGGCCGGGGATCAATGTCATGGATGTCACTTTCGATCTGGCACAGAATCCGAAGTGGAAAGGGTTGGCCACGGCAACCTCGACGATTACCGGGGAGGAAATCAATCGCTGGGCTCATCTTCCCCAAAATCCATATGACCTGATCCAGAAACAAAAATTGATCCGCTTGGCGGCTCGAAGGGTCGGTGGCTGCATACAGCGCTGCATGGGGCACGATGCCCTCAGCGCCCTTGCCGTCTGTACCAAGGAAATGGACGAAGCGAACGGCACGGAGTACCACTCGAGGTTTCTGGATTATCTTCGCGTCTACCATGAGAAGGACTTGAACGGATGTTGCGCCCAGACGGACGCCAAGGGCGACAGGCTCAAAAGGCCTAGCGAACAAGCGAATCCGGGTGCCTACGTGCACATTGTCGAGGAGCGAAAAGACGGGATCGTAGTAAGCGGGATAAAAATGTCGATTACCCAGGTTGCATATTCGGAAGAGATTTTTGTGATTCCCACCCGGGCCTTGAAAGAAGATGACAAGGATTACGCCGTGGCTTTTGCCATCCCGGCCGACTGGGAGGGGATCAGCCTTATCACCCGACCTGTTTGGCTAAGAGAGAAGGACGACGAGGATGCACCTCCGTTCTGTAAATACGGAGTTTCGGATTCCGTAGTGGTGTTCGACAATGTTTTCGTTCCGAAGGAGCGTGTTTTCATGTGCCGGGAGTGGGAGTTCGGCCGCCGGCTGGCTCTTCTGTTCGCAGACTCCCACCGCCACAGTTACAGCGGATGCAAGCCTGGGGTGTCCGATATCCTTTGCGGGGCAACGGCATTGGCGGCCGAGGCCAACAATATCCAGGGTGTTTCCCACATAAAAGAGAAGCTTTCGGAATTTGCGGGCGCCGCGGAGCTGGCTTATGCGGCCGGCATCGCCGCCGCTGTGTATGGAGAAAAGACATCCAGTGGAGTTTTTTTCCCGAACCTGATTTTTTCCAATGTCGGCCGGAGGATGACAGGGGAATTGATCTACCACGAGTACAACATTCTGACGGAAGTCGCAGGCGGCATAGCTATCACCCTTCCCTTCCACGCAGATTTTCAGGCCGAGGAAACTCGGGAACACCTGGAAAAGTTCATCGTAAGAAACCCGAAGCTGTCCCCTGAACTTTCGCTGAAGATCTGGAAGTTCGTCGAGAACATTGCGGCTTCTCCTATGTCTGCCTGGTATGAGATCGCAGGCGTTCATGGAGGGGGATCGCCCATCATGGAAACTATCGCCCTGAATCAGGAGTACGACTACGACGAAAAGAAGCGGCTGGCGCGATATCTGGCAGGCATCGATGATGAATTCGACGATTCGAAAGCAAGAGAGGCGGAGCCGGCATTTGGAGTCAGCCTGATCGATGACTTGAACGGCGGAACGAAAAAATAGGTCGGCATCCCAATAGAGGCAGGGTGCATAAATGAACAGAATAATGGTAGAAGCGAAAAAGGAAATGAGCCCGATCGAGAAGTTGTTCTCCCTGACGGGGAAGATTGCATTGATTACAGGTGGCTACAAAGGGATCGGGAGAACCATCGCGGATACCTATGCCTCGGCCGGCGCCGATGTGGTGGTGGTGGCAAGGAATCTGTACGGATGCCAGGCGGCTGCGAAAGAAATCGAGGACAAGTACGGGGTCAGGGCGGTCGGCAAGGAAATGGACGTCAAAAACGTCAGGATGATCGATGCCGCGCTGAAGGAAGTGGTCGATGAGTTCGGCAAAATCGACATCCTCGTGAATAGCGCAGGCATTCCCGGGAGCGAGAAACCTGTCCTGAAGATGACCGATGAAGACATGGCCGAAGTAATGAACGTGGATTTCTTCGGCACGTTCCTGGTCTCGAGAACGGTTGCGCAGGTGATGGTCAAGCACAAGAGGGGAAAAATCATCAACATCTCGTCCACTCTGGGCAAGATCGCCGCCCGGAACATGTCCGGGTATTGCGCCAGCAAGGCGGCGGTCATACAGTTGACGCGGGTGATGGCCCTGGAGTTGATGCATGACAACATCCAGGTCAATGTCATCTGCCCCGGCTATTTCGCCACCGATTTTACCCGCGGTTTCTTCGATCAAGACATCGGCAAGGAATTCATAAACAGCAAAATACCGATGAAGCGCCCGGGCAATCTGGACGAGATGGCATCGACCGCGCTGTACCTGGCGACGTGTCCGTCGTTCCTGACAGGCGCCGAGATCAGCATCGACGGCGGGCACTCCATAGCATGACGCCTCCTCAAGAAGAGACGAGACTCGTATCCGCAAGTTCGCTCCGCCGGTAACCGAATTCATGCATTCGTGGGAGGTAGCGTCATGTGGTCGAAAAGCGAACCGATTTATCGTATAGCGACCCAATCCACGGCGAAATCCTGGAGAAACCGTTTTGCACGGTACAGGCTGGTCGGTACGCATTGCCCATCCTGCGGCATGGACCATTTCCCCGGCCGGCATGTCTGCCCGAAATGCCATGAAAGGGATCTCGTGGCGAAGGAGTTCTCCAGGACAGGGCGTGTCGTCTGCACGGCGGTCGATCATTCTCCCCTCATGGGCCACGGAGAGGAAGTGCCGAAGCCTTTTGCGATCGTAAAAATGGATGGAAACGGCCCCCATGTCGTCTCGGATGTCGTCGATTGCGATCTCGAGCAGGTGAAGGAAGGGTTGGGCGTCGAGTTGGTCCTTCGCAAGTGGAGAAGGGAGAGCAACGGCAACTACACGTACGGGTACAAATTCCGCCCGATTTCCTCAGAGGAGTAAACCATGGGTTCCGGAGTCTTGGGGTACGGAGTGGCAATACCGCGGCGTCGGATCAGGATAGAGGAAATCAACGACGTTTGGAAAAATATGCCGCTCCAGGCCGTAAAGGGAAGGAAGGTCAAGGAACGAGGAGTGCTCGGCCCGGATGAGGACACCGTCACGCTGGGCGCGGATGCGGCCCAGAAGGCAATGAAGATGTCGGGGTTGGATCGGGAAAAGATAGGCGCCCTCATATTGGGGACCCAAACGTCTCCATATCATACCCGTCCGGCCGCATCCATGTTGGTGGATATCCTCGGGCTGAGGAACGACGTCTTTGCGACCGATATACAATTCAGCGGCAAATCGGGAACTTCCGCCCTTCTCATCGCTTTAGCCTACGTCAATTCCGGTATGGCGGAAGCGGCGATCGCCATCGGGTCGGATACATTGAGCTATCACGTTTCGCCTGGCGACAGCCAGGAATATGTCGCTTCCTCGGGAGCCTGCGCCATGGTGGTGGGCAGAGGGGCGGGAATCGCGGAGATCGAGAAATCCGCTTCGTATACCACCGACACCCCCGACTATTTTCGCCTGGACGGCGAACGGTACATCCGGTCCGGCGGTTCGGCCATGACGAACACCGGAGTGGGATTGCAGGAAAACATGCTGGGGGCCTGGAAGAGTGTCAATGGAAACAAGGCATACGCCCCGGATTCCTTTCGATATCTCGCCATCCAGCAGGAGGATGGAAAAGCTCCATTCCAGGTGGGTCAGATGCTGGGGTTTTCCAAGGAGCAGATCACCCCGGGGTTCTTCTCGGACTTTCTCGGTGATTGCGGGTCTGCGTCCGCACTGATCAGCCTCGCGAAGGTGTTGGATGGCGCGGCCCCCGATGAGAGGATCGCAGCCATCTCTTACGGTTCGGGTGCGGGGAGTGACGCGCTCATTTTGAAGACGACCTCGAAGATCGGCAAAATATATAGGAAGCCATCGGTCAGCGACCTTATTTCCCGCAAAACCATGGTCGATTACTCTACCTACATCAAACTGGAAAGGAAATACGACACGCACGAAAGAAAGACGTCCACTTTCGATTGAGGAGGACCAGAAGGACATGTCTTCAAATAGTCTGGCAGCCATTGTCGGCGTCGGGATTACCAAGCACGGTTTTTTCCCAAAGTGGGGCTGGAAGAAGATGGTCGTCGAGTCCTGTTACGATGCGTTGAAGGACGCCAAGATGGACCCGGGAATGATCGAAGCGGGCTTCCTCTCGGTCACTGCGCCGGAAATCGAAGAACAGCAGAACATGGGCGCAGTTGCCGCGGATGAGCTTGGAATGGCTCCTGCCGGTTTTGCGCAAATAGTGAGTGCCTGCGCCGGGGGCGGAGTAGGGCTGCAGTATGCCGTCCAGGCGATCATGTCCGGACGTTGCAGCCGCGCGCTCGTTGTCGGGGTCGAGAAAATTTCGGACTGCACCTCTACCAGTGAAGTTCTCCTGGGCAACCTGGATGTCGAGTTCGAGTACCCGCTGGGGTATGACTACGTCGATATCATGGCCTTGATGCAGACTCGTTACATGAGTAAATACGGGGCTTCGTTGGAGTCGTTTGCCCAGTTTGCCGTTCAGGACCGGTGGTACGCCTGTCGAAATTCCAAAGCCGTCGATAACAAACGTCCACCGATATCGGTCGATGACGTATTGGGGTCTCCGATGATCTCCTGGCCCATAACGGCCTCGCAATGCGCGCGGGCATGTGACGGCTCGTGCCGGCGAAGGATGCCAGAAAATATACGGACACCCCTATTTATATCGATGGGATCAGCATGAAAACCGGCCCCACGTACGTAGGCAGCAAGTTCGGATACCCGGGAATCGAAGCGTTCGATATCTCGGAATCACCGACGACCATGGCTGCCGCAAAGGATGCGTTCAAGCAGGCGGATATGAGCCCGTCCGATATCAACCTTGCCCATGTGCATGACTGTTTTACGATCAACGGCGTCATACAGCTTGAAGCACTCGGCGTCTTTCCTCTCGGCAAAGGCGCTTCGGCTGCCGCTGCGGGCGAGACCTCTTTGGACGGGAAGTGTCCGACCAATACGGATGGCGGTCGCATCGGATTGGGCCATCCCACGGGCTGTACCGGCGTCAACATGGTGGTCGAATCGGTTTATCAGATGCGCGGTCAAGCCGGAGAGCGCCAGGTGAAAACTCCCGATGTCGCGGTGTGCCAGACCATGGGGGGCACAAACGCCGTGGTTGTGGTGACCGCTCTCAGACGCTAATTCGAGGTGTGATCATGCCGCAGGAAATGCAAAGGAAGAAAGTCGTCATCGACGAGACGGAAGCCGCCGGTTGGATAAAAGACGGCATGACCATCATCATCGGCGGATTCATCACTTCAAGTCATCCCATGGCTATCCTTCGGCGGATCATTAAAAATGGCGTCAGGAACCTCACGGTCATCGGTTCCGCTTCATCGGGGCTCGATGTCGACCTTCTCATCGGGGCCGGATGCGCGCGAAAAGTCATTAGCCCTTACGTGGCCGGGGAAGCTATTGCTCCCATCGGTCCCTTTTTCCGCGTGGCCGCCGAACGGGGAGAGATCGACGTCTGGGAGATCGACGAATCCATGTACTATTGCGGTCTCAGGGCGGCAGCTCATCTTCTTCCCTTCATGCCATGGCGTGGTTGCGTCGGAACCTCCTACCCGGAGGTGAACCCCGACATCAAGGTCTTTCGGGACCCCATCAACAATGAAACCCTGCTCGCCGTTCCGGCGATCAAGCCGGATGTCGCCATACTCCACGCCGCGGTTGCGGATCCTTACGGGAACGTCCAGCACGTGGGAACGGGATTCGGAGACAGAGCCCAGCACCTGGCGGCGGACAAAACGATCGTGCAGGTCGAGAAGATCGTGCCCAACGAGGAGATTCGCAAGGAACCTGCCAAGACATCGATCGTGGGCGCAGACGCGCTGGTTCGGGCCCCTTACGGGGCGCATCCCTATTCAAGCCCCGGTTTCTACATCGAGGACCTGGAACATCTGAAAGAGTACGTGACCGCCGCCAACGTTTACGCCAAGAGCGGAGATCGCGGTCCATTCGACGCCTACCTGGAAAAATACATCTTCGGCCCGAAAGACCACATGGAATACCTGGAGAGAACGGGGATCCGGCGGCTTTTCTCTCTTTACGAATATTAGAACGTCGACGGGAGCCTTCTCATGAGCGCCGAAACCGCGAAGGACTACACCACAAAAGAGCTGATGGCTGCATTCATAGCCAACGATTTGGAGGACGGATTAGGGATACTCGTCGGGGCAAACCTCCCGGTTCCGAGGGCCGGGGTGTTGCTGGCCCATCTCACCCATGGCCCGAACATGCGCATCATCATCTCCTTCACGAGGGCGAACCTCGTCAACGAGCCGGTGCTGGAGCCTTTCGAGTTCATCACCGATTGGCGGGCATCGAGGTGGGCGGAAGCCTATTACATCCACAGCGATTTCATCGATTACATCAAACGGTACGGCATGAACGAGATCTTCTTCATCGGGGGTCTCCAGTTCGACAGGTATGGCAACAGCAACCTGATCGGAATCGGCAATGACTATAAAAAGTTGAAGTTCCGGGGTCCCGGAGGGGTGGGTTCCGGCGACAAGGGGGCGCATTGCAAGCGTTACTACATCTACACGAATTCCCACTCGAAAAGGACGTTCGTCGAGCGTCTGGATTTCGTCACGGCGTACGGGTGGGGGGAAGGTGGACGGGACGCCAGAAAGAAGATGGGGATCCCCGGAGAAGGCCCCCGGTATGTCATCACCCCTCTTTGCATCATGGATTTCGAGGAGGAGAGCAAGAGGATGCGGCTCAAATCCACGCATCCGGGGATCAGCGTGCAGGATGTGATCGATAATACCGGCTTCGAGCTGATCGTGCCGGAAAACGTTCCCACCACGACCCCCCCCACGGAGACGCAGATTCAGGTCCTCCGGAACCGTATCGATCTGGAAGGCATTCTTCGCAGAAAATAAGGAGAACGAAATGGATAAGAAGATCCTTTGGGAAACGAAGATCAGCAAAGCCGTTTCGTACAATTGCCTGATCAGAGGGTACCGGCATGACGAGATCATCGAGAATCTGACGTATACCGAGGGGATGTTCCTGACCCTCGTTGGAAGGCTCCCCAAGAAAAATGAAGTGAAAATGATGGATGCGATACTCAACTGCATCCTGGAGCTGGAGATCCAATCGGTTACGGTCGCGGTGGCCCGCCACATCGCATCGGGGAATCCGGAGGTGGCGCCGGCGGTCGCGGGAGGGCTTCTCCCCACCGGGAGGCGCACCACCTCTCCCCAGGACGCGGCCGACCTGATCAACGCCGCCATCAAGATGATGGCGGAGCAGGGGCTTTCCCGGGAAGAAACAGCCCGAAAATTCGTGGACCAGTACCGGAAGGAGAAAAAACGCTTTCCCGGTTTCGGACACCCCAGCCTTCGAAAAGGCGACTATCGCGCCATAAGCCTGAGGAAAGTCGCCGAGAGAGAAGGCATCGTGGGAGAAAAAACGTTGATCTACGAAGCCATCCATGACGAGTTCCTGCGGCAGACGGGGAAAACGGACGTTCCCATCAACGTCGATGGAATGATGGCCTGCCTGATGATGGAGATCGGCATCGATCCGATGATCATGACAGGGGTGGCCATGTTGTCGGTGATGCCGGGAATCATCGCCCACGCGGTCGAAGAGATCAAGACCAACGGACCCCTTCGCTATCCCGATCCTCAAACGGTGCAATATACGGGTGAGCCGGAGCGGGATCTGCCTCCAGAGGTGATACGTATGCCAAAGGAGAAGCGGTGATGGATTTCAGGTTCACCCAGGAACAGGAAATGTTCAGGGATAGTATCGATGAGTTCATGAAGAAAGAGTGCCCCCGGGACTTTGTGAGGCATTGCGACGAGAACTCGATCTTTCCCAGGGAAGTCATCAGGAAAATGGCCAAGCTGGGGTGGCTCTGCATCCAGGTTCCGGAAGAGTACGGCGGCATGGGATGCGGCCCGGTCGAGCTCGGGTTGTTCCTGGAGCAGGTGGCGCGCGGAATGAACGGTTTGGCCCAGTGCGTCTATTCCTCGGTGATCTTCGCAGCCGACTACATCCTGAAGTTCGGCAGCGAGAGCCAGAAGATGAGCTTTCTTCCGCGGATAGCGGATGGCGATCTTCTTTTCGCCTTTGCGCTGACCGAGCCCAATTCCGGCTCCGACGCGGCGTCGCTGAGAACGGCGGCTGTAAAGAATGGGGGCTGCTTCCTCATAAATGGCCAGAAGACATTTTGCTCCTGTGCCGATGTCGCGGACTACATCTACACGGCGGCAAGAACGGATACCAAGGCCCCCAAGCATAAAGGGATCAGCACCTTCCTTGTTCCAAGGGAAGCCCCGGGACTCGAGGTAAAAGGCATAAGGAAGCTGGGGCATAAAAACATGAGCCTGTCGGATATATTTTTCGAAGACACCCCGGTCCCGGAAGAAAATATGGTCGGTAACCTGAACGAAGGATGGATCAACATTCTCCATAACGTGGGCCGGGAGCGCTTCTACCTTTCGGCGATCTGTGTGGGCTCCGCCCAGGCCGTTCTGGATTCCGCACTGCAATACGCCATGGAAAGGGAGCAGTTCGGCAAGCCCATCGGACATTTCCAGTTGATAAAAGAGAAATTGGTCAACATGCAGATGGAGATCGATGCCGCCAGGCTCCTCATGTACCGGACGGCGTGGAGGATCCAGGAGGGCCTGCCCTACGCAAAGGAGGCCTCCACGGCCAAGCTTTTCTGCTCCGAAGCCTACGCGAGGGCGGCAAACCAGGGAATGCAGATCATGGGAGGATACGGCTATACGATGGAATACGATATGCAGAGGCACTTCCGGGACGCGAAAATGTACGAGATCGGTGGGGGAACTTCCGAGATACAGCGACTGATCATCGCCCGTGAAATGGGATTGAAAGGATAGAAGGCGGGAATCGTCATGAGCCGGGAATCCATCCAGGATCTTCTTAATTTGGACGGGAAAGTCGCCCTTGTGACGGGGGCCGGCCGTGGGTTGGGCAAATCCATGGCTCTGGCCCTGGCCGAGGCGGGAAGCGACGTGATCTGCGTGGCGCGGACCAAAGGCCAGATCGAGGAAACCTGCGCCGGGATCGAAGGGTTCGGTCGAAAAGGGATGGCCATTCCGACCGACATCGCTTCTTCCCGGTCCGTCGATGAAATGTGTTCGGCGGCCCTATCCGAGTTCAAGAAGATAGATATTCTCGTGAACAATGCCGGGATATCGATAGAGAAACCGTTTTGCGACGTGACCGACGAAGAGTGGGACCGGCTCATGAACATCAATCTGCGGGGCGCCTTCTTTTGCAGCCGGGCGGTCGGGCGCGGAATGATCGAGCGTCGGCAGGGGAAGGTCATCAATATTTCGTCGATCCTGGGAAAAAGGGGATATCAAAACTTCGTGAGCTACTGTGTCAGCAAGGGCGCGATGACGCAGTTCACAAGGGCCTTGGCCATGGAATGGGCGCGGTACAGGATCAATGTGAATGCCATAGCGCCGGGAACCTTTCTCACTCCGTTCAATGAAGAGGTCTATGCCAACGACAAGGTCCGGGAAGTGGTGCTGAAAAGAATTCCCATCAGGCGATTCGGCCAGGCGGACGAACTCGGTCCGCTGGTTGTATATATGGCATCGAGAGCCAGCGACTACATGACGGGTGAAACGGTCTATATCGACGGAGGCCAACAGGCCAACTTGTAACGAGGGGGAAATCCATGAAGCTTAAAGATCGTGTGGCGCTTGTTGTCGGTGGTGCCAGGGGCTTGGGAAAAAGTGCTTGTCTGGCTCTTGCGAAAGAAGGGGCCTGTGTGGCCGTT
>Ga0209212_1007392_pt1 | contig 12147 bp, 12 predicted proteins | sample RifGroC2_FD_183996 | JGI IMG/M metagenome (GOLD analysis project Ga0209212, IMG submission 183996) | Groundwater microbial communities from Rifle, Colorado, USA - Groundwater C2 (SPAdes) (version 2) | ecosystem: Environmental > Aquatic > Deep subsurface > Groundwater | place: Rifle, Colorado...
AATACGGCCTCTGATGGAACTACTAGCCATTCGACTAGGCCAGCAAAAAACGCTAGCCAAGTCGCTGGTTATGCTGACTTCTCGCTCCGGCTCAACACCGTCGCCCTTTCGGGCGCAAGGCGAGATCTCCCCAGGTAAGAACGCACTCCTTCACTGCACAACCGCCGGATCTACACCGCCTCGCCTTGATCACAACAGCTTCGCGGAATCTTGCCCGCTCGCCCTGCTCGGCAGTGCCTTCTATCCGGTTCTTGTTCATCGGCTCGCAGCTTCGCTCCACGCTTCCTCCCCACACTCTGTCACCATCATGCAGTTGCGCTTCGCTTCGTTCGCTGTGATCAACTTACGGTGGGACTTTCACCCACAAGAGTGCGCCCATGCTGGGCGCACAACAAAAAAGCCCGGTGCTTGCGCACCGGGCTTTTTTACCAACCCGTGAACCGATTAACCGGCCTGGATGTTGGAGGCTTGTTTGCCCTTCGGGCCTTGCGTCACTTCAAAGCTGACTTTTTGGCCTTCCTGAAGCGACTTGAAGCCGTTCATGTTGATTGCGGAAAAGTGTGCGAATAAATCGTCGCTACCATCATCGGGTGTGACAAAGCCAAAACCCTTTGCGTCGTTGAACCATTTAACTGTACCTGTTGCCATGTGTTTACTTCCTTAATTAAAAAAACGGGAAAACCTCCCGCGAAACTATTTGAGTCGAAGATTGCACATGGAAAACCAGTACTGCATGGACTTTGAATCAAATACCTGGGTGCCTTGTACGCCTGATTCGCCGATACCGCAAGACAATTCTTTGGAAATCGCGTAAAGACCGCTACGCGGGGCAGGTGCGACGCCCGGTTTTAGCCACCGATCCTCCATGTTTCGGTAAGATGCATCCCATGAATCCCGACCACTTGCTCATCGCAATCGTTGCCGTGGCATTCGCTGCCAGCCCGCTGCCCCTGCTGTTACAGCGTTTCGGCAGAAAAATCGCGGCCATCGGCGCCGCATGCGCGATGCTGGCCTGCCTGGTGCTGCTGACACCGCTGGTAGCACCGGTGATGGGTGGAGCAACGCTGGTGGCGAGTTTCGCCTGGCTGCCGGACTGGGGGTTAATGCTGTCCTTCCGGCTCGACGGTTTGGGGCTGATGTTCAGCCTGCTGATTCTCGGCATCGGCCTGCTGGTCACGCTGTACGCCTATTACTACCTGCCGGAGAGCGACCGCCTCGGGCGCTTCTACACGCTGCTGCTGCTGTTCATGGCCGCGATGCTCGGCGTGGTGCTGTCGGAGAATCTGTTGTTGCTGGTGGTGTTCTGGGAGATCACCAGCCTGGCGTCCTTCCTGCTGATCGCCTACAAGCGCAGCCAGCACGAGTCGCGCCTCGCCGCGCGCATCGCGTTTGCGGTCACCGGCGGGGGAGGGCTGGCGCTGTTCGCCGGGGTGCTGCTGCTCGGCCATATTGTCGGCAGCTTTGAGCTGACGCAGGTGCTGGCCTCGGGCGAGCGCATCCGCGCTCACGATCTGTATGCGCCCATGCTGATTCTCGTCTTGCTCGGCGCGTTCACCAAGTCGGGGCAGTTCCCGTTCCATTTCTGGCTGCCGCAGGCGATGGCCGCGCCGACGCCGGTGTCGGCCTACCTGCATTCGGCGACCATGGTGAAGGCGGGCGTGTTCCTGCTGGCGCGTTTGCATCCGGCGCTGTCGGACAGCGAGCTGTGGTTCTGGCTGGTGGGCGGCACTGGCGCGATCACGCTGGTGTATGCCGCCTACATCGCCTTCTACCGCTACGACCTCAAGGGCCTGCTGGCTTATTCCACCATCAGCCACCTCGGGCTGATTACGCTGCTGTTCGGTCTGGACACGCCGCTGTCGGTGGTCGCGGGCGTGTTCCATATCATCAACCACGCGATCTTCAAGGCTTCGCTGTTCATGGCGGCGGGCATCGTCGATCACGAATGCGGCACGCGCGACATGCGCCGCGTCAACGGACTGTTCAAATTCATGCCGATCACCGCGACGCTGGCCATCGTCGCCGCCGGTTCGATGGCGGGCGTACCGCTGCTCAACGGCTTCCTCAGCAAGGAGATGTTCTTCGCCGAGACGGTCGGCCATCCGGTGTTCGACGAGATGAGCTGGTTGCTGCCAACTTTCGCCACGCTTGCGGGTATCCTCGCGGTGGCCTATTCGTCGCGCTTCATCCACGACGTGTTCTTCAACGGCGACCCCATCGACCTGCCGCGCCAGCCGCACGAGCCGCCGCGCTGGATGCGCGCGCCGGTCGAGGTGCTGGTGGTGCTGTGCCTGCTGGTCGGCATCTTCCCGCAATGGAGCATCGCGCCGATCCTGCACGTGTCCGCCAGTGCGGTGCTGCAACATCCACTGCCCCCATTCCATCTGGCGGTGTGGCACGGCTTCAACGCGCCGTTCATGATGAGTCTGCTGGCGATGGGCGGCGGCATTGCGCTGTACGTGCTGCGCCATCCGCTGTACGCGCTCCACGGGCGCCTGCCGTCGATTCATGCCAGCATCGTGTTCGAGCGTTTCCATAACGGGCTGGCCGAACTTTCGGCGGCGCTGGTCAACCGGATGGACAACGCTTCGCTGCAACGCTATTTGATGCTGTTTTTTTCTTTCGTGCTGGCGCTGGGCTATTGGGCGTGGTTATCCGCACCCGCCCGCCAGATGCCTGGCGCGATGCAGCCCGCCGATGCGGCCAGCATCATTACCGTGTTGCTGCTGGCGCTGGTTGCGGGCGGCGTGGTCGCACAGCACCGCCAGCGCCTCACCGCCATCGTGTTTACCAGCGTGATCGGCCTGATCGTCGCACTGATTTTTGTGCGCTTCTCGGCGCCCGATCTGGCACTGACGCAACTGACCGTCGAAGTGGTCACCATCGTGCTGTTGCTGCTGGCGCTGTATTACCTGCCACCGAGTTCGCCCATCGAAGATTCGCTACCGCGCCTGACACGCGACGCACTGCTGGCAGGTGCCGCAGGAATCGGTCTGGGTGCTACGGCGTATGCGATGCTGACCGCGCCGTTCGACACCATCTCCGGCTTCTATCTCGCCCAGTCCGTGCCGGGCGGCGGCGGCAGCAATGTGGTAAACGTGACCCTGGTGGACTTTCGCGGCTTCGATACGCTGGGCGAAATCACCGTGCTTGCGATGGTCGGCCTCGCCGCGCACGCGCTGCTCGACAAGCTGATTCTCAAGGTGCCGGTGCATGATGCCGAGGGCCGCCGCTGGTCTGCCGAGCGCTACCCGCTGTTCCTCGAAATGCTGATGCGCCCGTTGCTGCCGCTGGCGCTGATGGTATCGGTATTCATTTTTCTGCGCGGCCACAACCTGCCGGGCGGCGGCTTCGTCGCAGGACTGGTGACGGGAGTTGCGCTGATCCTGCAATATCTGGCCAGCGGCATCGGCTTCGCCACCGCGCGCCTGCCGCAGCGCCTGCCCCTGTTGCTGGCGGCAGGCCTGACCGCTGCGGGCGGCATCGGCGCGGCGAACTGGGGGTTCGATTACCCCTTCCTCACCAGCGCGCACGGCCATGTCACGCTGCCGCTGATTGGCGATGTGGAACTGGCCAGCGCGATGATCTTCGATCTCGGCGTGTACCTGGTGGTGGTCAGCGTGGTGCTGATGGTGCTGGCCGAACTCGGCAAACTGTCCCTTTACCATGAGGAACAAATCTGATGGAAGCCCTGCTCGCCAGCGCCATCGGCATCCTCAGCGCCTGCGGAATTTTTTTGATACTGCGCGCGCGCACCTTCTCGCTGGTGCTGGGGCTCACGCTCTTGTCCTACGCGGTGAACATGTTCCTGTTCGCCAGCGGGCGGCTGCAAATGGATGCGCCGCCGCTGATCCGCAACGGTGCGATTTATACCGACCCGCTGCCGCAGGCGCTGGTGCTGACCGCGATCGTGATCGGTTTCGGCATGACCGCCTATCTGGTGATGCTGGCGCTGCGCGCGCTGGCCGAATCCGGCGACGACCATGTGGATGCGAAGGGAAAGCTGTGAGAAGCACAGAACATGTAGGTCGGGTTTCAACCCGACAAACAGGTCATGAGGGGCACATGCGCGTCGGACTGAAGTCCGACCTACAGGAGCGGCCACCCGCATGACCCAGCACGCCGCTATCCTGCCGATCCTGATCCCGTTCGCCGCCGCCTTGCTGCAACTGGCGGCGAAGGGTTACGGCATCTCCGCACAGCGCACCATCGGCCTTATCGGCGCGCTGCTTGGCGTGCTCGCCGCCGTCTGGTTGCTGCAACTGGCGGACGCAGGATCGGTGCTGGTATATGCGCTGGGCGACTGGCAGGCACCGTTCGGCATCGTGCTCGCTGTTGATCGTCTCGCCGCCATGATGACGCTGCTCACCGCGCTGCTGTCAGCCAGTGCGTTGCTGTATGCAAGCGCGGGGTTCGACGAGCGCGGACGGCATTTCCACCCGCTGTTCCAGTTGCAAGTGTTCGGCTTGCAGGGCGCGTTCCTGACCGGCGACCTGTTCAACCTGTTCGTGTTCTTCGAGGTGATGCTGCTCGCCTCCTACGTGCTGCTCGCGCACGGCGGCGGCCTCGCGCGCACCCGCGCCGGGCTGGCCTACGTGGCGCTGAACCTGGCAGGGTCGGCGCTGTTCCTGATCGCGCTGGGCCTGCTATACGGCACGCTGGGCACGCTCAATCTGGCCGACGTCGCGCAGCGCCTGCAAGCGCCGGAAATCGACGCCGCGCTGGCGCGCCTCGCCTGCGCGCTGCTGGTCGCGGTATTCGCGCTTAAGGCCGCACTCTTGCCGCTGTCGTTCTGGTTGCCGCATGCCTACGCCGCCGCCGGTGCGCCGGTCGCCGCGCTGTTCGTCATCATGACCAAGGTCGGCATCGTCGCGATCCTGCGCGTGCAGGCCATCGCCTTCGCGCCTGCTGGAGCGACGGCGGACCTGCTGGACGGCTGGCTCGCGCCGCTGGCGCTGGCGACGGTGCTGTTTGCCGCGCTGGGCGCGTTGGCCGCGCCGCGCCTGCGCGACCTCACCGCCTGGCTGGTGCTGGGTTCCGCCGGCACGTTGCTGGTCGCACCCGCCTTCCCGCAGGCGATGGTGAGCGCCGCCGCGCTGTATTACCTGCTGCAATCCACTTTCGTTGCCGCCACGCTGTTCCTGCTGGCGGAAGCGGTCGGCGTACGGCGCGGCGCGCTGGCCGATGCCTTGCACAGCGGCCCTGCGTTCCATGCGCCCTGGCTGGCGCTGGCCTTTCTGCTGGTCGCCGCCAGCGCCGCCGGGATGCCGCCGTTCGCGGGCTTCCTCGGCAAGCTGATGCTGCTCTCCGCGTTGCGCGACAGCGATCTGGCTGCGGCGATCTGGTTCGTGCTGCTGCTCGCCGGACTGCTGATGATGCTGGCGCTGGCGCGCGGCGGCGCGCGCCTGTTCTGGGCGAGAAAGCCCGACCTGCCGCCCGTCGCCGCGCCTGCCCTGAACTGGCGGCGCGTAACGGCTATTGCACTGCTGGCAGCGCCCGCCGTGCTGCTCGCGCTGTTTGCGCGCCCGGTGTCGGATTACGCGGCGCGCGCCGCCGCCCAGTTGCACGATCCGCAGGCCTACATCGCCGCCGTGCTCGGCGCGGAGCACGCAGACATCCAACGGGAGACTAGGCCATGATCGTGAGCAATGTAGGTGCGAATTTATTCGCACATGACACGCTGCTTGTGCGAACACCCACAGGGTGCAAGAACCTCTGCGAGGTGAATTCGCACCTACACAAACTCCCTCGGCGCGGGTGTTCGCAATGATGCGCCGCCTGATTCCACGCCCCGGACTGTCGGCAGCACTCTTCCTGCTGTGGGCGGCGCTGACCAATGCGGCATCGTGGGGCACATTGCTGCTCGGTGCGTTGCTCGCCTTGGCACTGCCCTTCGTCGTGTCGCCGTTCTGGCCGGATGCGCGGCGCATCGCGCGGCCAGGCATGGTGTTCGGGTTCGCGGCACGAGTAGCGTGGGATATGCTCATCGCCAACTGGGCGGTGGCGCGGCGCGTGGTCGGGCCGGTGGGAAAACTGCATCCGGCTTTCGTCGAAGTGCCGCTCGACCTGCGCGACCCGTTCGCCGCGACGCTGCTGGGCAGCATCGTGTCGCTGACGCCGGGCACGGTTTCCATCGACGTGGACCGCGAACGCTGGGTGCTGCAACTGCATGCGCTCGACGCGCCCGACCCCGAGGCGCTGGTGCGCGAGATCAAGCGGCGCTATGAAACACCGATCCGGGAGATATTCGCATGCTGAGCTTTGCCATCGAAACCGGCTTCGTCCTGATCGGCCTCGCCATGCTGCTCAACCTGTGGCGGCTGCTGCGCGGCCCGGACATCACCGACCGCATCCTCGCGCTCGACACGCTCAACATCAACGCCATCGCGCTGCTGGTGCTGTTCGGCATCCGCGCCGCCAGCACGGCGTATTTCGAGGCCGCGCTGATCCTCGCGGCGATGGGCTTCGTCGCCACCGTGGCGCTGTGCAAATTCCTGTTGCGTGGAGACATCATCGAATGAACACAGTCATCGAATTCTTTGTCGCATCACTGATCCTGCTCGGCGCGGCATTCGCGCTGCTGGGTTCTGTCGGACTGGCGCGCCTGCCGGACTTCTTTACCCGCCTCCATGGCCCGACCAAGGCGACCACGCTGGGTGTGGGCGCGATGGTGCTGGCCTCCGCCGTGTATTTCACCGCTACCCAGGAAGGGGTGAGCCTGCACGAGATCGCGGTGATGCTGTTCCTGTTCATCACCGCGCCGGTGTCGGCGCACCTGCTGGCCAAGGCGGCGCTGCACCGGGGCAAGGATGAAAATGACAAGAAAATCGTTGTTGCAGATGAATAAGATTTGCATATCCGTGCGGCTGCGTCGTTTGCTCCTCAACCCAACACGGGATACTATCCGCAGCCATGGCAAATCGCGTCAATAACAAGATGACCAACCCATTCTTTGACCACCCGATTCTGAACTCTCCTTATGATTGCCCGCCGAGGCACTGGGAGCTTGATGAGGATGGGCAACCCACGCAGAAGACTCTTGAAACCCGCCGACCCGCTAAGTTCATTACGCCGATCCCGAAGCCCAAGAAGCGCAAAGGGGCGGCCAAGCAGGATGGATTCGTTTTTGATGACGGCGCAGGACTTTCGACGAAGGAGCAGCAATACGACCCCACTTCGATCATCAACGAAGTGCGCGGCCATGTGGATTCCTGGCGCGCTTTGCCCAATCCCAATCAGTGGCAGGTCACGCCGGAGACAGCCCGTCTGCTTCAGCACTGGCGCCATCACAAATTCAACTCTATCCGCCCGTTCTTCTGTCAGGTGGAGGCGGTGGAAACCGCGATCTGGCTGACCGAGGTTGCGCCACAATCCAAGCACGGCAAGCGCGTACTCGATCACCTTGTTTTGGCGAACAAGGATGCCAATCCAGAGCTGATGCGGCTGGCACTGAAACTTGCCACCGGTGCGGGTAAGACCACGGTGATGGCCATGCTGATTGCTTGGCAAACTATTAACGCGGTGCGTCGTCCGGCCAGCAAGAATTTCACGCGCGGCTTTCTGATATGCGCTCCCGGCCTGACCATCAAGGATCGCCTGCGAGTCTTGCAACCAAACGACCCCAACAGTTACTACAAAGACCGCGAGTTGGTGCCGGGCGACATGCTCGACGATGTGAATCGCGCCAAGATCGTCATCACCAACTATCACGCCTTCAAGATGCGCGAACGCATTGAGCTATCCAAGGGTGGTCGGCAGTTGCTACAGGGTCGCACGGGTGAAGAACCCATGACCCTCGAAACAGAAGGCCAGATGCTTCAGCGCGTGATGCCCGACTTGATGGGCATGAAGAATATTCTCGTGATAAACGACGAGGCGCATCACTGCTACCGGGAAAAACCGAAAGACACCGACGAAGAGGTTTTGAAAGGCGACGAGAAGAAAGAAGCCGAGAAGAACAACGAGGCCGCGCGCCTGTGGATTACCGGCCTTGAAGCCGTGAACCGCAAACTGGGCGTTGCCCGTGTCATGGACTTGTCCGCCACGCCGTTCTTCCTCAGTGGTTCGGGCTATGCCGAAGGTACGCTGTTCCCGTGGACGATGAGCGACTTCTCGCTGATGGATGCCATCGAGTGCGGCATCGTCAAACTGCCGCGCGTGCCGGTGGCGCAGAACATACCGGGGCAGGAAATGCCGATGTTCCGCGACCTTTGGGAAAACCTCAAGGACGCTCAACCCAGGCTGCCGAGAGGTGGGCGCACCGTGGCAGGTGAACTCGATCCGCTTAACCTGCCGACCCTTTTGCAAACGGCGCTGCAAGCACTCTATGGCCATTACGAAAAGACTTTCAAGCTTTGGGATGAAGCGGGCATCAAGGTGCCGCCTTGTTTCATCATCGTCTGCCAGAACACCGCCATTTCCAAGCTGGTTTACGACTTTATCTCCGGCTTCCAGCGCAAGAAAGATGACGGCACCTCCACGCTTGAGAATGGGCGCTTGCCGCTGTTCCGCAACTTCGACGAAGTTACCGGCAACCCGTTGCCACGCCCGAATACACTCCTCATCGACAGCGAGCAACTCGAAGCGGGCGATGCGCTTGACGACAATTTTCGCGGCATGGCAGCGGACGAAATCGAACGCTTCCGCCGCGAGATTGTGGAGCGCGCCCAAGATGCACGTGCTGGCGACAACATCACCGATCAGGAATTGCTGCGCGAAGTGATGAACACCGTCGGCAAGCATGGGCAGCTTGGCGGTTCCATCCGCTGCGTCGTCTCCGTGTCGATGCTCACCGAGGGCTGGGATGCCAATACCGTCACCCACGTCCTCGGCATACGCGCTTTCGGTACTCAGCTTTTATGCGAGCAAGTGATCGGACGCGCGCTACGCCGCCAGTCATATGAGTTGAATGAGGAAGGTCTGTTCAACGTCGAGTACGCCGACGTTTTCGGCATCCCCTTCGACTTCACCGCCAAGCCGGTCATCGCACCGCCACAGCCGCCTCGCGAAACGGTGCAGGTCAAGGCCATGCGCCCGGAGCGTGATGCGCTGGAAATCACCTTTCCTCGCGTCGAGGGCTATCGTGTCGAGTTGCCGGAGGAACGGCTCGCCGCCAAATTTAGCGCCGAATCCGTTCTGACACTCAGCCCCGATCTTGTCGGGCCAACCATCACAGTCAATGCCGGGTTGATCGGCAAGCCGGAAGACTTCAACGTGGAACATCTGGGCGATGTCCGCCCCTCCACCGTACTGTTCAATCTGACCCAACGGTTACAATCTGGACATGGTGCTGGCCTGATGAACTTCCGCATCGCCGATACCTTCACCGATAGGGTATGACGTTACTACCAACCACGGCGCGAAAAAGCCGAGATGGTTTTTTGACAGGGGCAGCAATATGAACGCACCAGCTAAACCCAGGCTTCGACTATTGATGGGCTTCAAGATGCTGTTGATGACGTGATCGGCCCCATGGTTAATCGGTCAGTAATCGTCCGAGCAGTTCGTGGCTCGAAAAATAAATTCAAGTTCGTAGATATTGAACTGGCTGACTGATGGACTTCCGCATCGCCGACACCTTCACAGACAGCCTGGTCAAGCTCACCGGCGAGGAGCTGAAGGCCGTCAGAATCACTGACAAGTTGAAAATATGACCGAACCCCAACAATTCCTGATCTACCAAAGCGAAGACGGATCCACCCGCATCAACGTGATGCTGGATGCGGAAACCCTGTGGCTGAGCCAGAAGCAGTTGACCGAGTTGTTCGGCAAGGCCAAAGGCACCATCAGCGAGCATATCAAGCATATCTATGAAGATGGGGAGCTAACCCATGCGGCAACTGTTCGGCTATTCCGAACAGTTCAATCCAAAAATAACCTTTCAAATAGCCGGTTGGCATTTTGGAGTTGCCCAATGGATGCAGGATGGATAAAATTACCAGCATATTTGAAAAAATGCAGGTTTGTTTATCCACTGCCATGATGCCAAAGAGAACCCAAAAAGATGAAGCCTTCACTGCGACGAAGCAGGTGTTTCGCCGCCATGGCGGTGTGCTGCGCGCAAGTGATGCTATCGGTCTCGGCATCCATCCCCGCACGCTCTATGCGATGCGGGACGCGGGCGAGTTGGAGCAACTGAGTCGCGGGCTGTACCGGCTCGCCGATCTGCCGCCGCTGGGAAACCCCGATCTGGTGGCGGTTGCACTGAAGGTGCCCAATGGTGTGATTTGCCTGATCTCGGCGCTGGCCTGGCACGAACTTACCACGCAGATCCCGCATGAGGTTTATCTGGCGCTGCCACGGGGTGCGGAGCCGCCGCGCCTGGATTATCCGCCTGTGCGGACGTTCTGGTTTACGGGGCAGGCGTTCACCGAGGGAATTGTCGCTTGCAAGGTGGATGGCGTTCCGGTGCGCATCTACGATGTGGAAAAAACACTGGCCGATTGCTTCAAGTACCGCAACAAGATCGGGCTAGACACGGCAGTGGAGGCGCTGAAACGGTATGTCGCCAACCGGCGCGTAAAGGTTGACAGGCTCATGGCGTATGCGCGCATCTGCCGCGTGGAAAAGGTGATGCGGCCTTATCTGGAGGCGCTGCTGTGACCCGGCGCGAGCCCGACATCGCCGCTTCCGTGCGCCAGCGTTTGCTCAACAAGGCGCGCGCATCGGGCCGGCCTTTCAGCGAGCTGCTGCAATACTTTGCCATGGAACGGTTTCTTTATCGCTTGTCGAAATCGGCTCATGCGGACAAGTTTGTTCTCAAGGGGGCGCTGATGTTCACGGTATGGCAGGCGCCGGAGACGCGCCCCACCATGGATATTGATTTGCTTGGCATTACCGACAACAGCATAGACGCGATTGCGCTCATCGCGCAGGCGATCTGTGAACAGGATGTCGAACCTGACGGCCTGACATTCGACCCGGACAGCATCGAGGTGGCGCGTATTATGGAGGATGCCGATTATGCCGGTGTGCGCGTCAGGTTTCGTGGCGCACTCGGTGCCGCCCGCATCGCCATGCAACTGGATATTGGCTTCGGCGATGTCGTTATACCCAAGCCTGAAACGGTGGAATATCCTTCGATCCTGGATTTTCCTGCACCGGCTTTGAGAGGCTACAGCCGCGAGAGCGCCATCGCCGAGAAATTTGAGGCGATGGTCAAGCTGGGCGTTCTCAACAGCAGGTTGAAGGATTTCTTCGATATCTGGCTGCTTTCCCGTCAGTTCGACTTCGATGGGCCGATATTGACGCAGGCTGTGGCAAATACCTTCAGTACACGCGGAACAGTGATGCCAGCGATACCCGTCGCCTTGACCAGTGCCTTTGGCAACGAGCCCGCGAAACAAACCCAGTGGCAGGGGTTTGTTCGCAAGAGCCGGTTGCAGACTGCGCCCGCCAGTTTTGCTGAAGTCGTCGCAGCAATCTCTGCTTTCCTTGGACCAATTGCCCGGGTAATTGCCAATGGCGAGATTTTTAATGGTACCTGGAAGGCGCCGGGGCCTTGGCGGGAAGAAGCAGAATGATGAACTTTCGCATTGCCGACACATTCACAGATATTGTGTGACCGTCACGAGCGCGCATCGAGACAGAATGCATTTCACCTCAAGTTGCCATACATGATGAAGCGGAGGTGCGCATGACCGTATTGACCATCAACACCGGCAGTTCCTCGGTCCGCCTCGCGGCGTTCGCGCCCGGGGAGGCGGAGCTGCGCGCCTGCGGCGCAGAGCGCCACGACCTCGGCACCGGCGCGCCCGCTGAATTGCTGGCCGCCTTTGTCAAGCGGCACCTGCCCGCACGGCCGCAACTGGTGGCACACCGCGTGGTGCATGGCGGTGCGCGGCTGACCTCCGCGTGCAGGATAGATGCCGGGGTCGAGGCGGAAATCGGGCGGGTCGCGCCGCTCGCGCCGCTGCACAATCCGGTGGCGCTCGCCTGGGTGGGGGCATGCCGCGAGGTGCTGGGCGCGGATATGCCGCAGGTGGCGGTGTTCGACACGGCCTTCTACGCGCAACTGCCGGAGGTCGCGGCGACCTATGCGTTGCCTCATGAACTCAGCGCACGGCACGAAGTGCGGCGCTACGGCTTTCACGGGCTCGCCCACCAGGCGCTTTGGTCGCGCTGGCGCGCCCTGCGCCCGGACGTTGC
>Ga0209212_1007393_pt1 | contig 12143 bp, 10 predicted proteins | sample RifGroC2_FD_183996 | JGI IMG/M metagenome (GOLD analysis project Ga0209212, IMG submission 183996) | Groundwater microbial communities from Rifle, Colorado, USA - Groundwater C2 (SPAdes) (version 2) | ecosystem: Environmental > Aquatic > Deep subsurface > Groundwater | place: Rifle, Colorado...
CCCCTGCCATCTCTGCGTTTTCGGAAGTCAACTCAAGCCCCGCATCCTTTTGCGCCATGATACTCGCTGCAAGGGCATACTGGATAAAGGTATCCATCTTCTTGACCTCTTTCTTTTCTATAAACTCCTCAGGGTTGAAATCAGGGACCTCCCCTGCTATCCTGATAGGGAAGTTTGAAATATCAAACTTCGTGATATTCCTTACCCCTGACCTTCCATGGACAGCAGCCCCCCATGCCTTGTCAACACCAGTGCCAAGAGGACTTACTATGCCTAATCCTGTAACTACAACCCTTCTTTCCAAGATATTACCCCTCACATCTTAAGACCCAAGACACTAGACTTAAGTCTCTAGTCTCTAGTCTCTAGTCTGTAGTCTAAGTTTTTGCCTTTTTGCTTATATAGTCTATTGAGTCCTGAACAGTCTTTATCTTCTCTGCATCCTCATCAGGTATCTCTATATTGAACTCCTCTTCAAACGCCATAACCATCTCCACTGTATCAAGTGAATCTGCCCCGAGGTCTTCTACAAAAGATGCCTTTGGGGACACATCTTCTTCACTTACACCCAACTGGTCAACGATAATCTTTTTAACCTTGCTTTCTACAGACATTTTCAACACCTCCTGTTTAAGTTTTCGTTACAATATAATAACCTTAATATATTTGTCAAATTGTCAAACTGCCACAAAGGGGCATGAGAATCTTGTTGCTGCCTGTCCCGCTGGCAAACCGTTTGAGTGGGAGGCTTTTAGAGGCTACGGGTTTGCAGGCAGGACAGGCAGCAACAGCAAAAAGATATTTTCAGATGAAGTCTTATAGATTACATATACATCCCGCCGTTTACATTTATCACCTGCCCTGTTATATAACCGCTCCCGCTCCCTGCAAGGAACAGGACTGCATCTGCAACATCTTCCGGTGTGCCAAGTCTCCCCATCGGTATCTGCCTTGCGAGTTCTTCTCTTACCTTTTCAGGTAGTGCCTGCGTCATCGCCGTTTCTATAAAACCGGGTGCAACTGCATTGCAGGTTATATTTCTGCCGGCAAACTCCCTTGCCACTGTCTTTGTAAAACCAATAACACCTGCCTTGCTCGCCGAATAATTTGCCTGCCCGGCATTCCCCATCTCGCCGACAATTGATGCAATATTGATTATCCGCCCCTCACGTTGTTTTGACATATGCTTAACCGCTGCCTTTGTGCAGTTAAATACACCTTTGAGGTTCACTGCAAGGACTGCATCCCAGTCATCTTCCTTCATCCTGAGAAGCAGGCTGTCCCTTGTAATCCCTGCGTTATTTATCAGGATATGGACTATCCCGAATCTTTTTACCCCCTCTTCTATCATTGCATCTGCCTCAGCACACACAGCGACATTTGCCTTTATTGCAAGAGACTCTCTCCCAAGATCAGATATCTCCTTTTTAGTCTCATTAAGTTTCTCAATGTTTAAATCAGATACCACAACATTACATCCGTTTGCTGCGAGTTTTAAAGCAATTGTCTTGCCAATACCCTGTGCAGCGCCTGTAACTACAGCGACCTTGTCTTTAAGTTCCATTAAACACCTCCTTAAAGCCGTTATGCGTGTGCGTTATACGTGATGCGGAATAAAGCTGTTATACGTGTACGTGATGCGTTATGCGTATTAGAAGCCGTTATACGTGAGCGTTATGCACTTAAAACACGTATAACGCACACGCATCACGGCATTTATATACATCCTCTGGTTTTTCTATATTAAATGTCTGAATACTGCTAGTAGTCCTCTTTACAAGACCTGTCAGAACCTTTCCGGGCCCTATTTCCAGCATATTTGTTACTCCAAGTTCTTTCATTTTTAAAACAGATTCAACCCATCTGACAGGGCTGTATAGTTGCCTGACAAGGAGTTCTTTTACTCTGTCAGAAGATGTTATTGGCTCTGCCTCTACATTTGTTATAACTGGGATGCCAAGATGCTTAAATCCTATTTTCTTAAGTTCCTGTTCCAGTTTGTTTGCAGCAGTATCCATTAAGGGTGAATGAGAAGGAACACTAACCGGAAGCGGTATCACCCTTTTGGCGCCACGCTCTTTTGCAATAACCGATGCCTTCTCAACAGCCTCCCTGTCCCCTGAAATAACTGTCTGTTCCGGACTGTTAAAATTTGCAGCAACAACAACTTTACTGCCGTTAGATACCTCTTTACAGATAATATCCACAATATCACCTCTTATACCAAGGACTGCAGCCATTGCGCCCACACCTTGTGGCACAGACTCCTGCATAAATTTACCCCTGAGATGGACTATCCTCACCGCATCTCTGAATGACATGGACCCTGACACAACAAGTGCCGTATATTCACCAAGGCTGTGCCCTGCGAGGTATGACGGCACAATATTGCACCCGGCGGCGGCAGTTAAAACCCTCCATGCTGCAATACTTGTTACCAGTATCGCAGGTTGTGTATTCTCTGTCAGGTTGAGTTCTGATTCAGGTCCTTCAAAGCAGAGTTTTGCAATGTCCCTGCCAAGCACATCGCCTGCTTCTTCAAATGTCTCTTTCGCTGCCTTAAAACCATCCCATAGTTCCTTTCCCATGCCGACATACTGCGAACCCTGCCCCGGAAATACAAACGCGATTTTCGAGTCTTGAGTTTCGAGTTTTGAGTTAAAACTCATCTCACCACCTCACCACTGCTGACGCCCATGTAAGCCCACCGCCAAAAGCGGCCATCAGCAGTATATCCCCGCTTTTTAACCTCCCGCTGTGAGCAAGTTCATCCAGCGCAATAGGTATAGAGCCTGCAGAGGTATTGCCGTACCTGTCAACATTTATATAGACCTTTTCAGCAGAGATACCCGTCTTTTCTGCTGTTGCATTGATTATCCGTATATTCGCCTGATGCGGTATCAGGAATGTCACATCAGCCGGTTTAAGGTCATTGTGCTCAAGTGCCTCCTGACACGTCTCCCCCATTGCCTGAACTGCGAGTTTGAACACCTTATTCCCCTCCATCTTAAGATAAGGCTCGTCATGCTTATGTGAATGTACCCGTGAATGGGTTTTAAACGGGCTTGAATAGATGTTTGAAGGTGTATAAAGAAGTCTCCAGTGGTCTCCGTTTGAGTGGAGATGACTTGAAAGTAAACCCCTGTTGCCCCTTTCAGCGGAAAGCACCACTGCCCCTGCACCATCTCCGAACAGGACGCATGTGTTTCTGTCATTCCAGTCTATAATCCTTGAAAAGACATCAACACCTGCTACCAGAACCTTCTTTGCTGCACCGTTTTTTATATACTTGTCTGCAATATCAAGTCCGTACAAAAACCCCGAACACGCAGCAGAGATATCAAATGCAGGGATGTTTTTTTTAATGCCAAGCCGGGACTGCACAAAACATGCAGTTGAAGGGAATACCATGTCAGATGTGACAGTTGCAACTATAATGAGGTCTATTTCATCCGCTGATAAAGAGGCAGACTCAACAGCCTTTTTTGCTGCCTTTACTGCGATATCTGTCGCAGATTCTTCATCTGCAATATGCCTTTCTTTGATGCCTGTCCGTGTTGCAATCCATTCATCGCTGGTTTTCACCATCTTTTCAAGGTCATGGTTAGACAATATGCGGGGCGGGACATACGCCCCTGTACCTATTACCCTTGACCTTATCATTCAGCCCGCTGCCTCTTTATCAGCAATATCAGGCGCCTTTTTTACAACCACACCCCTGATATCCTCATATCTGGCAAGTTCCTCCATCAGGTGGAGATTCACCCTGCTCTTGGAATACTCGGCAGCACGCAGAACAGCATTCTTTATCGCCTTTGCAGTGGATGCACCGTGGCTTATTATACATATACCGTCTATGCCAAGGAGCGGTGCACCGCCATATTCCGAATAATCAAGTTTTTTCTTCATATTGTTTATTGCATGACTGCCAAGCATATATCCCATCTTTGCAAAAAAACTCTGTGATACCTCTTTTTTAAGGATTGCAGCAAGCGCCTCTGCAAGACCTTCTGCGAGTTTAAGGACCACATTGCCTACAAAACCATCGCATACAACAACATCTGCATCTCCGTAAAATATATCCCTCCCCTCTACATAACCCATATAATTCAGCGGGAGTTTCTTTAATATCGCATGTGTTCCACGGGTCAGTTCATTACCTTTACCCTCTTCCTCTCCGTTTGATAGAAGGGTAATTCTTGGACTGTCTTTCTTAAGCACATATTTTGCGTAGACATTACCCATGAGTGCAAACTGGACAAGATGTGTCGGCTTGCAGTCAACATTACTGCCTACATCAAGGACAACAGCAGGCTCTCTCATGGTAGGGAGTGTGGCAGCAATTGCAGCGCGGTCAACGCCCTTCAAGTTTCTTAAAGTAAACATGCCTGCAGCCATTGCAGCGCCTGAATTACCTGCACTGACAACAGCGCCTGCCTCGCCGCTTTTCACCAGGTCAAAACAGACCTTTATTGAGGAATCCTTTTTTCTCCTTATAGCCTGTGCAGGGGATTCATCCATACCCACAACTTCAGATGCATGCTTTATTGAAACTGGAAGGTTCTGCCAGTTATGCCTGTTAAGTTCATCCTCTAACCTTGCCCTGTTGCCGACAAGGATTACAGGGATGCCGAGTTCGGCAGCAGCCATAACAGCGCCCTCTACGACAACCGAAGGGGCATAGTCTCCGCCCATGGCATCTACTGCTATCTTCATATTTTTATAGGGTCAGGGGTCAAAAATACAGGGGCACCCCGATTAGCGGGGTCATGGGGCAGTTGCCCCCCTATCTTCCTGCCTTCTTATTCCCCGCCTCCTGTCTTTATTACCTCTCTACCCCTGTATGTCCCGCAATTCGGGCATACATGGTGGGGTAATTTATGCTCACCGCACTGAGGGCAGATAGAATCAGCAGGTCTGGTAAGTGCATCGTGAGTCCGCCTCTTATTTCTCCTTGTTCTGGAGTGTCTCTTCTTTGGATTCGGCATATTTTCATCTCCTTATATAATAATTATTAAATATTTAGTCAGCCTTTTCAGCCTTGAACTCCTTTAACTTCATTAACCTTGAATCAGTGTGCACCTCTTCAGGACAACTGCACTTCTCCTTATTCAGGTCTGCCCCGCACTTCGGGCACAACCCTCTGCATAGAGGCTTGCACAGCGGCTGTATCGGCAGTTCAAGCAAAATATGCTCCCTTAAAATCTCTGTAATGTCCAGTTCTTCGCCTGCATAGTAACTTACATCGAGGTCTTCTTCATGGAGTTCCTTTTCCTTCTCCTCCTCCTTAACAGCCTTTAAAAGCACAAGGTTTATATCAGAGTGTATATGGCTTTTGAATTCAGCAAGACACCTCGCACATCTCATTTTAGCATCTGCATCAAGGTTGCCGGTTACAAAAATATCACTGTCTGACTTTTTAATAACAAGATGGGCGTCAACAGGTGAGGTTAAAAACACATCCGTACCACTTCCGTCAGCAGGCGATGATACATTCAACCCTTCTATATCCTCCGCCATATCAAGGCTGATACCGTCCGCATCTATATCACCTATATTTACCTTCATAACTATGCAATTAAAAAGGTTTTAAAGTATATAGAATTATTTCAACTTTTGTCAAGAAAATTCGGCTCGCTAGTGGCGGTGTTCAACGATGGAAAAAGATGGAAAAACCTTGACTTTGACAAAAGATAGGTGTTATTTTCTATAATATTTTTAGTCAATCCATATCTTACATGAGGTGGGAATGAAGAAAATACTCCTTGCAGACGATAGCGTAACAATCCAGAAGGTAGTATCGCTAATACTTGCAAACACTGATTTTGAACTCGTTTCCGTAGGTAACGGCGATGCGGCAATCTCTAAGATAGATGAGATAAAACCCGACCTGATAATGGCTGATACAGTAATGCCGGGCAAAAACGGGTATGAAGTCTGCGAGCATATTAAGAATACACCTGCCCTGAAACATATCCCTGTACTCCTGCTTGCAGGAACATTTGAGCCTTTGAATGAAGAGGAGGCAAAGAGGGTTGGCATAGACGATTTTATTGTCAAGCCTTTTGAATCCCAGGAACTTATAAATAAGGCGACTGCCCTCCTTTCAAAGGTCACGCTAAACGTGAAGGCTGAAGAGGAAAAAGGAACTGTAAAAGAAATCCCGATTGAAGCGCCTGTCTTTATAGAGGAAACCAAAGAGGTACAGCCAGGCGGTGAATTTGAAATCAGTGATTTCCTCACCGTCGAAGAAGAAACAGCGAAACCTCAACCTGCAGATATTATGGAGACCTCTAAAGAGCCTGCCCTTGAACTTGGAAGCGAAGGTTTCTTTGACAATGCATTGCATGGAAAAGGGGGCGAGGAAACAGTTATGTTCAACAAGCCACTTGATATATCTGTAAAAAAAGATGAAGGGGAGTTTGAATTAGGTATTGAACCGGGTGAAGAGGTACAGCAAGCAAAAGAGCCTGTTAAAACAGAGGAACCATTTGAACTCCGGGCAGAGGAAATGGAGGAAATTAAACATGTTGAGGTAATCGAACCGCTGGAAGAGGTTATTTTAGAAGAGGCTGCTGCTGGCGGGGTTACAACCGCGGTTGAGGCTCTGCCAAAAGAAAAACTGGAAGAGATGGTAAGCGCCGTTTCAAAAGAGGTAATTGAAAAGATAGCATGGGAGGTCATCCCTGAAATTGCTGAAAAACTTTTAAGAGAGGAGATAGAAAAGATTAAAGAGATAATTTTAAAGACAGTTAAGGGTTAAGTAGCGCTTAAAATATTATTATTGGCAATTTTGTTAAAATGGGGATTATATTTAATCCCCTTTTTTATATCTATGGGTAAGAATTTCTTGTAATTACAGACCCGTAGCCGCAGGCTTTAGCCTGCGTAAAAATATCGCAAACTAAAGTTTGCGGCTACAAGAGACTCTATGGACAAAAAAGAACTGGATAAAGTTTATAACCCTAAAACGGTTGAAGACAAATGGTTGAAATCCTGGCTTGACAGGAACCTGTTTTTTGCGGATGTCAGTTCTGAGAAACCGCGGTTCTCAATGGTCATACCACCCCCGAATATAACAGGTTCACTCCACATCGGGCATGCACTCAACAACACACTTCAGGACATACTTGCAAGGTATAAAAGGATGAAGGGGTTTAATGTCCTCTGGCTCCCCGGCACAGACCATGCTGGCATCGCAACCCAGAATGTTGTTGAAAGACAACTTGCAGCCGAAGGTTTAGACCGCCATAAAATAGGAAGAGAAAAGTTTATTGAACGAGTCTGGAAGTGGAAAGAGGAATCAGGTGGGATAATAGTAAACCAGTTAAAGAAACTAGGCGCTTCATGCGACTGGTCACGCTTAAGATTTACAATGGATGAAGGGCTTTCAAGGGCTGTCAAAGAGGTGTTTGTAAGATTATACAATGAAGGGCTCATATACCGCGGGGATTACATAATAAACTGGTGTCCGAGATGCCATACAGCGCTCTCTGATTTAGAGGTTGAAACAGAAGAGACAGACGGAAATCTTTATTACATTAAATATCCTTTAAAGGATGGCAAAAAGACAATAACAGTTGCAACAACAAGGCCTGAGACAATGCTTGGCGATACTGCTGTTGCTGTAAATTCAGAGGATAATAGATATAAAAATCTGATTGGCAAAACACTCATCCTGCCTTTGATAGAAAGAGAAATCCCGATTATTGCTGATTCAACTGTTGACATGGAATTTGGAACAGGCGCTGTAAAGATTACGCCGAGCCATGATTTTAATGACTTTGAAACCGCAAGGAGACACAACCTCCGGTATCTCAAGGTTATGGATTTAGAAGGCAGGATGAGCGAGAATGCAGGCAGGTATAAAGGCATGGACAGGTTTGCCTGCAGAAAAAAGGTTGTTGAAGATTTAAAGGAATTAAACTTACTAAATAGGATTGAAAAATACAAAATCAATCTTGGCCGCTGCTACAGGTGTAAAACAGTTGTTGAACCAACAGAATCAAAACAGTGGTTTGTAAGGATAAAACCCATTGCAGAGCCTGCAATAAAGGCTGTAGAGGACGGCAGGACAAGGTTCATACCAAAAAACTGGGACAATACATACTTTGACTGGATGAGAAATATCCGTGACTGGTGCATATCACGGCAGATATGGTGGGGACACAGGATACCTGCATGGTACTGCGAACAGTGCGATCATATAACAGTCTCTGTCAATGAGCCTGAACTCTGCAGCGGCTGCGGAAGCCCGTCAATCCAGCAGGAGACCGATGTTCTTGACACATGGTTTTCATCAGCGCTCTGGTCATTTTCAACACTGGGCTGGCCCGGGGACACAGAGGAACTTAAGACCTTCTATCCAACATCAACACTTGTAACAAGTTTTGATATTATATTTTTCTGGGTTGCAAGGATGATGATGATGGGGCTGAAATTCATGGGTGATGTGCCGTTCAGGGATGTGTATATCCACGCACTCGTCAGGGATGCTGAAGGACAGAAGATGAGCAAATCAAAAGGCAATGTAATAGACCCTCTTATTATGATGGAAAAGTACGGCACAGACGCATTCAGGTTTACTTTGGCTTCCATGGCTGCACAGGGAAGGGATATAAAACTCGCAGAGGAAAGGATTGAAGGCTACAGGAACTTTGCCAACAAGATATGGAATCTGGCAAGGTTTACTTTGATTAGTTTGGGAGTTAAGGAGTTAGAGAGTTTAGGAGTTAAAAAATCAACTCTTCAACTCCTCAACTCCTCAACTCTTCAACTCTCTCTTGCTGACAAATGGATTTTAACCCGCCTGAATAAAACCATAGAAGAAGTTACAAAGGGCATTGACGGATATTCATTTAATGATGCTGCAAATTCAGTTTATCAGTTTATATGGCACGAACTATGCGACTGGTATGTTGAGATAATAAAACCCGATTTAAGGGGAGATTACGGAGAGGAAAGGAAAATTACGGCACAGACTGTCTTACTAAAGTCCATTCAGGACTCCTTGAAACTCCTTCACCCATTCATGCCTTTTATAACAGAGGAGATATGGTCGGCAATATATGCTGGCACAGACAGCATAATGCTGTCTCAATTCCCTGAAGTTGATAAAGATACCGTATTCGCAGATGACAAAGAAAAGATGGATATATTGATGGATGTTATAAGGGCAATAAGGAATATAAGGAGTGAAATGGATACCCCTCCTTCTGCAAGTATTGAAGTTATATGCCAGACAGAAGACCTTGATAAAAAAATGCTTATGGAGGGCAGCGCACATTACATAAAACATCTCACAAGGGCATCAAGACTTGATACAGGCGGTGTGGGTGAAAAGCCTGCCAATGCTGCCTCTTCAATAGTCGGTAATATAGAAATTTTTGTCCCGTTAAAAGGGCTTATAAACCCTGAAGAAGAGAGCACCCGCCTTGAAAAGGAGATGGGTAAGGTTTTAAAAGAGATTTCTTATCTTGACAAAAAACTTTCAAATAAAGATTTTCTTGAAAGGGCGCCTAAAGAGGTTGTTACAAAAGAGAAGGAAAGGTTTGATGAACTTCTCCAAAAAAAGGTAAAGATTGAACATGCTGTGGAAAGGCTTAAATCTCTGAAATGAAGGTTCTGTTTGTATCATCAGAGGCAGTGCCGTATGCCAAGACAGGCGGACTTGGCGATGTATGCGGTTCACTCCCAAAGGCACTGAAAGAACTCGGGCTGGAAACAGGGCTCATAATTCCTTTTTACAGACAGATTAAAGAAGGGCATTTTGATGTCAGTGAAACAGGTATAAAAGTATCTATTAATATTTCGGACAAAAAAATCAAAGCCCCTGTATTAAAACTTGTCCCTGCATGTCGTAAACAGGGAGATAAGACCAGTACCGTACCCACATACTTCATTAAAAGGGATAAATACTATGACAGGGAATACCTTTACGGAACACCTGAAGAGGATTATCCTGACAGCCTTGAAAGGTTCACACTCTTTTCAAGGGGTGTCCTTGAATCATTAAAGCAGATAGATTTCAAGCCTGACATAATCCACTGCCACGACTGGCAGACAGGGCTTATACCTGTCTATCTTAAAACTGTTTACAAAGACGACCCTTTCTTTTCAGGCATAAAAACAATATTCACAATCCACAACATTGCATATCAGGGCTTATTCCCTGCAGCGCAATTCCATGTAACAGGACTTCCGCATTATGTCTTCCATCATGACAGTATGGAATTCTGGGGCAGGATAAACATCTTAAAGGGTGGAATAGTGTTTTCAGATATTATAACTACCGTAAGTGAAAAGTATGCCAGCGAGATACAGACAAAAGAATTCGGCTGCGGACTAGAGGGGGTTTTGCAGGCAAGAAAAACTCATCTGTTCGGCATATTAAACGGTGTTGACTATGATGAGTGGAATCCTTCTTTAGACAAATTTATTGCAGCAAACTATGATAAAAAGGACATGATAGGGAAAAAGAAGTGCAGGAAAGACCTGTTAAAAGAATACAACTTAAATATCCCCGGCAATATACCCCTGATAGGCATAATATCAAGGTTTGTTGCACAAAAAGGCTTTGACATACTCAAAGAGGCAATGGACGAACTTATGTCCATGGATATAGGCATGGTCATCCTGGGCACAGGAGACAAAAAATACAATGACCAGTTTGCAGGTTTTGCGATGAAGCATCCGCAGAAACTCGGGGTAAGGATTGCATTTGACAATAGGATGGCACACAAGGTTATGGCAGGGTGCGATATGTTTTTAATGCCGTCCCGCTATGAACCCTGCGGCATGAGCCAGATGTACAGCCTTAAATACGGCACAATACCTGTTGTCAGAGCAACAGGGGGTCTTGACGATACAATAGACAATTTTAACCCTGAAACAAGGGAAGGCAATGGCTTTAAATTCCCTGATTACAGTCCATCGTCTCTGGTTGAGAAGGTAAAGGAGGCTGCTGCCATCTTTAATGGCGATACGGGTGCATGGGACAGACTTATAAAAAAAGCAATGTCGGCTGATTTCTCATGGAACATGTCAGCAGCGAGATATGTTGAACTGTACAAGTCTGTTTTAAGCCTTTGACATGGGTATTTTTCCTTATTGACAAGTCATCTGGAAACCGTTAAATGTATATGAAAATCCTGCATAACTTCATATATACACAACGACATAAATAAAGTCGCATACAGAGCGTCAGAATAAAGCAGACCCATGCTTCGCATGGGTACCCCGGGCGCGGGGCACCTAAAGGGACAGGCAACTTTTTTACAAAAAAAGTAGCCTGTCCCTCTCGAAGTGTGGGTCGGGTGAAGAGTGAGGCGTATTTTTAGCATACACCGCAATGATGAACCGAGGAGCCGGGGCACCCACACGAAGTGTGGGTCGGGTATGCAAAGTTATGACGCTCTGTATAAAAAAGCATACGGTCCCATCGTCTAGAGGCCTAGGACGTGGCCCTCTCAAGGCTAAAACACGGGTTCAAATCCCGTTGGGACCGCCAACCCTTCAAAAACTCAGGGCACCTAAAGGGATAGGCAACTTTTTTACAAAAAAAGTAGCCTGTCCCTCTCGTGGGTCCCAAAACTTAAAACTAATGTTTTTCGCTTTTCGCTTTGTCCCGCTTAGCGGGCTTTGACCCGCTTAACGTGTTTTGCACTTTTCACTTTTAGAAACTCACCTCAAAAAACCTTAAAACAAAATTAAGGACACTCCCCACAAATGTTGCAAACGGGAATATGAAAACTGACATTAAGATTGCCGCCTTCATTCCCCTCTCCTTTGCAATCATAAAGAAATTCGCAATGCACGGCACAAAGAGGGTTATGGTTACAAGGCTCACAACAACCTGCGTCGGGTCAAGAAGACCGTCCCTCTGCATTACCAGAAGCCCTGCTGCTCCATAGTCCCTTCTTAAAAAGCCGATTATGAACGCCCCTGTCGCCTTTGCAGGGAGGCTCAAAAACCCCTCGATAACAGGCGATGCTATCTTTTCAATGACCCTGAGAAGCCCCAACTTATCCGTTACAAACAACACAAATGTGCCCAATATAAAAAGCGGGACAGCCTCTCTTAAATACCACTCAATCCTTATAAGTGTTTTGACAATTACATTTGTTGCCTGCGGTATCCTTATA
>Ga0209212_1007395_pt1 | contig 12139 bp, 10 predicted proteins | sample RifGroC2_FD_183996 | JGI IMG/M metagenome (GOLD analysis project Ga0209212, IMG submission 183996) | Groundwater microbial communities from Rifle, Colorado, USA - Groundwater C2 (SPAdes) (version 2) | ecosystem: Environmental > Aquatic > Deep subsurface > Groundwater | place: Rifle, Colorado...
AGTCGTGAGCAATACCGTGCCGAGGCTGATACCAACACCGAAGACGATCACCGTGCCCCAGGGCACCCGCGCCTGAACCTCCTTCCAGTTCATCACGCCGATGCGCGGCAGCATCAGGATCACCAGTCCCGCGTAGGTGGTGCTGGTGGTGTCGAAGCTGTGCAGCTTGCCCTCGGTGGCCCAGCACAGCAGTAGACCGATGGACACGGCGAGCAGGCGCTTCTGCGCCGACGTCATCGGTCCGAGTTCGGCGAGCGAGCGTGCCACGGCTTCCTTGCCACCGGCTATCCGCTCGGTTTCCGGCGGCAGTAGCTTGAGCACGATGAAAAGCAGGACGAAGGACATCAGCACGGCCCAGGGTGCGCCGGCGACGAGCCAGTCGATCCAGCTGACTCGTTCACCCAGCAGCTTGTCCATGAAGCCCACCAGCAGCAGGTTCTGCGCCGCTGCGGTCTGGATGCCGATGTTCCAGATGCTGGTGCCCTGGGCGACGATGATCATCATGCCGGCGGCGAAGTTCGAACGCTTGTCGATCCCGAATGCGGTGATGATGCCAAGCATGATCGGCACCACGCAGGCGGCGCGCGCCGTGGCGCTGGGGACAACCAGGCTGAGCAGGACGATGACCACCAGGGTGCCGCCGAGGATATGCCGCGAACTGGTGCCGACCCTGGATAGGGTCATCAGCGCAATGCGCCGGTCTAGCCCGGTCAGGGTCATCGCCGCAGCGATGAACAGGGCTCCGGCTACCAGCGCCAATGCCGGATTGGCGAAGCCGGAAAGCCCCATACCGATCGCCTTTGAGGTGCCGTAGACGACCTCGGGGTTTTCCAGCGTAGGCGCCGTACCGATGAGGAACGCCAGCAGCGCGGTAATCATGATCGCGCTGACCTCATAGGACACCGCTTCGGTGATCCACACCACCACCGCGAACACCAGGATCGCCAGCACTCGCTGGCCGGCCACGGGCAGGTCGGCAGGCAGTGGCATCAGCAGCACGCCAATCAGCGCCAGTACGGCCACCAACAGACCGATCGGGATGCCAAGCAGACCCTGGCGAAGGGCTACGTTAGGGGTATCGCTCATGGTATGGCTCCATCCGCTGACAGACGCCTTCAGCATGGGCAAGCCAGATCAGCGAGACCATGACCTGTGTCTATTGCGGGCCTTTGCGGCGAGTTAACCAAGTAAAAAAAGCAGAACGCCGGCATGCGCCGGCGTTCTGTGGTCGATGGCTCGCAGCACGTTTCGAGCGGGCTGGCGCCCGCGCCGAACCTTGCGCAAGCGTCAGGCGGGAATTGCCTCCGCCGCGGCCTCGCGCGCCCAGACCCGATGCTGGCCAAGCGCCTGGGCGAAGTTGCCGAACACACCGTCCACATCGTCACCCTCCAGCAGACCGCTGTCGGGTTGCAGGCCCAGCGATGCCAGCAGCGGCCGCGCCGCACCGAGCATGACGATAGGTTTCAGGTGCTTGTAGGCCTCCAGCACGTAGTGCTTGGCCTCGCCGGACTTGGCCATGGCCGCCGCCGCATCGGCGCCGCCGGGGACGAACACGGCGTCGAACATCACCGAGGGCATGCCGTCCATCGCGGCGTCGACCGGCAGCATCTTGCCGTCCGCCGTTTTCACCGGCGCCGGTGACGGGCCGATGATCTTGGCCAGCGCGCCCTCCGAGGCCAGCTTGGCCTTGAACGCATCGATCGCCGCACCATCGACGCCGTTGGCTACCAGGATGGCCACCTTGCGCGACTTGATGTTGCCCGGTGCATGGTTCATCAGGCTCAGCGCCGGCGAATCCTGCGGGGTTGGCGTCTTCGGCGCCACGGTCGGTGCGCTCGGCGCCGGCAGACCCAGGTTCTCGGCGACACGGCGGGCCAGCTCCAGGTCGATATTGGCGAGGATCTCGTTGACCTGGCGTTCGCGGATGAACACCCGCTCCACTTTGCCCAGCTCGAAGGTGTAGGCGCCGATGATGTGCTCCTTCTCCGGCGCGCTCATGCTGTTCCAGAACAGCGTGGCCTGGGAGAAGTGGTCGCCGAAGGATTCGCTGCGATTGCGGATCTTGTGGCCCTCGACCCGCTCCGGATAGCTCTCGAAGCCGCCGCCCTGGGCCGCCGGCGGGGTTTCCTTGGGCCAGCCGCTGTCGATCGAGTTGGGCTCGTAATTGGCGCGGCCCTTGTGGATGGTCTGACGATGGAAGGCGTCGCGCTGATTGTTGTGGAACGGGCACAGCGGACGGTTGATCGGGATCTCGTGGAAGTTTGGCCCACCGAGACGCAGCAGCTGGGTGTCGGTGTAGGAGAACAACCGGCCCTGCAACAGCGGGTCATTGGTGAAGTCGATGCCCGGAACGATGTGGCCGATGTGGAAGGCGGCCTGCTCGGTTTCGGCGAAGAAGTTGTCCGGGTTGCGGTTGAGGGTCATCTTGCCGAGCTTCTGCACCGGCACCAGCTCCTCGGGAATGATCTTGGTCGGGTCGAGCAGGTCGAAATCGAACTTGTGCTCGTCGGCCTCTTCCACCACCTGCACGCCCAGCTCCCACTCGAAGTAGTCGCCCATCTCGATGGACTCCCACATGTCGCGGCGGTTGAAGTCCGGGTCTTTGCCGGCGATCTTCAGCGTTTCGTCCCAGACCAGCGAGAAGGCGCCGGCCACCGGTTTCCAGTGGAACTTGACGAAGCGGCTGACGCCCTCGGCGTTGATCAGGCGGAAGGTGTGCACGCCGAAGCCTTCCATCGCCCGGTAGCTGCGCGGCAGGGCGCGGTCGGACATGGTCCAGAGCACCATGTGTGCCGACTCCGGCGTCAGCGAGACGAAATCCCAGAAGCTGTCGTGAGCCGACTGCGCCTGCGGGATCTCGTTGTGCGGCTCGGGTTTCACCGCATGCACGAAGTCCGGAAACTTGATCGCGTCCTGAATGAAGAACACCGGCATGTTGTTGCCGACCAGGTCGAAGTTGCCCTCGTCGGTGTAGAACTTGGTGGCGAAGCCGCGCACGTCGCGCACGGTGTCCGCCGAGCCGCGCGAACCCTGCACGGTGGAGAAGCGCGTGAAGACAGGGGTTTCCTTGCCTTCGGCGGAAAGGAACGAGGCCTTTGTCAGCCAGCTGTGATCGGCGTAGCTCTGGAACACGCCGTGCGCCGCGGCACCGCGGGCATGCACGATGCGCTCGGGGATGCGCTCATGGTCGAAGTGGGTGATCTTCTCGCGCATGATGAAATCTTCGAGCAGCGAGGGCCCACGATCGCCGGCCTTGAGGGTGTTCTGGTTGTCGGCGATCTTCACGCCCTGATTGGTGCGCAGCGCCTCGCCGGTGGCGTCGCTGCGAAACTCTTCCAGCTGATCGAGCTTGGCGTTGTGATTGGCGCGGTCGACGGTATCGGTGCCGGCGAGCTCGCTCTGTTTGGGGGTCTTGTGCGTCATGATGGGCCTCGGTTAGCCGGTTAGCTGAACCGCGAACGATCGGGCCGGGGGCTGGCCAGATGCGTGATCAATTCACGGCGTACCGGTTAGTGACCCCGGCAACGGCTGCAAGGTTGCCGGCTGCGACGATTTGCATTGCCTATGGCAGCGATATATTCAGTCAATCGAATGGGCACATTCGAGCGACCCGACCGGCAAACGGGTAGAATGCCCGGCTTTCGCCGAATATCCCGGCAACGAACGCCGCACCCACAAGGTTCGCCCGTGATCGAATTCCATCAAGTCCACAAAACCTATCGGACCGGCGGCAGAGACGTCCCTGCCCTGCAGCCGACGCAGCTGGAGATCGCCTCCGGTGAAGTCTTCGGCCTGATCGGCCATTCTGGCGCCGGCAAGAGCACGCTGCTGCGTCTGATCAACCGCCTCGAGGAACCCTCCGGCGGGCGCATCCTGGTCAACGGCGAAGATGTCACCGCGCTCGATGCCGACGGCCTGCGGCGCTTCCGCCAGCGCGTCGGGATGATCTTCCAGCACTTCAACCTGCTGATGTCCAAGACCGTGGCCGACAACGTTGCCATGCCGCTGCGCCTGGCCGGCATTCGCTCGCGCAGCGAGATCGACGCCCGCGTCGCCGCCCTGCTCGATCGCGTCGGCCTCAAGGAGCATGCGCGCAAGTACCCGGCACAGCTCTCCGGCGGCCAGAAGCAGCGCGTCGGCATTGCCCGAGCGCTGGCCACCGAGCCGAGCATCCTGCTCTGCGACGAGGCCACCAGCGCCCTCGACCCGCAGACGACCGCATCGGTGCTGCAGCTGCTGGCCGAGATCAACCGCGAGCTGAAGCTGACCATCGTGCTGATCACCCATGAGATGGACGTGATCCGCCGCGTCTGCGACCGCGTCGCGGTGATGGATGCCGGTGCCATCGTCGAACAGGGGCCGGTCACCGAAGTGTTCCTGCATCCCAAGCACCCGACCACCCAGCGCTTCGTGCTGGAAGACGAGGCGATGGATGAAAGCGAGCTGCACGACGATTTCGCTCATGTGCCGGGCCGCATCCTGCGCCTGACTTTCCAGGGCGACGCCACCTACAAGCCGCTGCTGGGCACCGTCGCCCGTGAAACCGGGGTCGACTACAGCATCCTGTCCGGGCGCATCGACCGCATCAAGGACACCCCCTACGGCCAGCTCACGCTGGCGCTGATCGGCGGTGACATGGCAGCGGCAATGGCACAACTGCAGGCCGCTGACGTGCACGTGGAGGTATTGCGCTGATGGAAGCCCTTTTCAGCTCCTTGTTAGGGAATGTCGACTGGTACGAGATCTGGCTGGCGACGCTGGACACCCTGCTGATGCTCGGCGGCTCGCTGCTGTTCACCATCCTGCTTGGCCTGCCGCTGGGCGTGCTGCTATTTCTCTGCGGTCCGCGCCAGCTGTTCGAAAACGCGCCGCTGTATGCCGCGCTGTCATTCGTGGTCAACGTATTGCGCTCGCTGCCGTTCATCATCCTGCTGATCGTGATGATCCCCTTCACCGTGCTGATCACCGGCACCTCGCTGGGCGTGGCCGGTGCCATCCCGCCGCTGGTGGTGGGCGCTGCGCCGTTCTTCGCGCGCCTGGTGGAAACCGCGCTGCGCGAGGTGGACCGCGGCATCATCGAGGCGACCCAGGCGATGGGCGCAACGACGCGGCAGATCATCTTCAGCGCATTGCTGCCGGAAGCGCGTCCGGGCATCATCGCCGCCATTACCGTCACCGCCATCACCCTGGTGTCCTACACCGCAATGGCCGGTGTGGTGGGGGCCGGCGGCCTCGGTGACCTGGCCATCCGCTTCGGCTACCAGCGCTTCCAGACCGACGTGATGGTCGTCACCGTGGTCCTGCTGCTGGTGCTGGTGCAGGTGCTGCAAAGCGTCGGCGACAGACTGGTCACCCATTTTTCGCGCAAATGAACCATCAGCAGGCCGTTGAAAAAACGTAGGCGAGGCAGGCAAGACAAGGCAGAAACAGGCGAGGACGCGGAGTTTAGTACTCTAAATGAGCAGTCCGAGCCTGTTTTTAACCAGTATTGCCAACGCAGCTAGTTTTTCGACGGCTTGCTAGGGCGAGCGAACTTCGCACCCTGATCTACCTACGAAGGAACCGAACGATGAAAAAACTGATTGCCGCCCTGGCCACCGTCGCGGCATTTTCCGCACAGGCCGCCGAAACCCTGACCGTGGCCGCCACCGCCGTGCCGCACGCCGAGCTGCTGGAGTTCGTCAAACCGCAACTGGCCGAGCAGGGCGTCGAGCTGAACGTGAAAGTCTTCACCGACTACGTGCAGCCGAACATCCAGGTTGCCGAAAAGCGTCTGGACGCCAACTTCTTCCAGCACCAGCCGTACCTGGATGAATTCAACAAGGGCAAGGGCACCGATCTGGTCAGCGTCGCCGGTGTGCACATCGAGCCCTTCGGTGCCTACTCGAGCAAGGTCAAGTCGCTGGACGAGCTGCCCAGCGGCGCCACCGTGGTCATCCCCAACGACGCCACCAACGGCGGTCGCGCCCTGCTGCTGCTGGCCAAGGCCGGCGTGATCACGCTGAAGGACGGCGCCGGCATCACCGCGACTCCGAAGGACATCGCCGAGAACCCGAAGAACATCAAGGTGCGTGAGCTGGAAGCGGCGACCCTGCCGCGCGTGCTGACCCAGGTCGACCTGGCGCTGATCAACACCAACTACGCGCTGGAAGCCAAGCTGAACCCGACCCAGGACGCCCTGGTCATCGAAGGCAGCGACTCGCCCTACGTGAACATCCTGGTTGCCCGTCCGGACAACAAGGACAGCGACGCTATGCAGAAGCTGGCCGCCGCGCTGCACAGCGAGGAAGTGCGCAAGTTCATCGAGGAGAAGTACAAGGGTGCCGTGGTTCCGGCCTTCTGACCGTGACCGCGTAGTCCTGAACAAACCCCGCCTCGGCGGGGTTTTTCGTTTGAGGGCTCGGCCATCCGGTTGAAAAGGCTGCACCGTTTTCCACCCTACGAGAACTCATGCCGATGCCTCGTAGGGTGGAACACTCGCGCAGCGATTTTCCACCGTTTCATCACGCCGCCCCGTCAGGGCACCAGCACTGCCGCGCCCTGGAAGCGTCCATGGCGCAGATCGTCCAGCGCCTGGTTGGCCTGTTCCAGCGGATAGGCATGGGTTTCGGTATGAATGCCGACCTGCGCGGCGACCGGGAAGAAGTCCAGGCCGTCCTGACGGGTCAGGTTGGCCACCGAAACCAGCTCGCGCTCCTGCCAGAGGATGTCGTAGGGGAAGCTCGGAATGTCGCTCATGTGGATGCCGGCACAGACCACCCGGCCGCCCTTGCGCACGGCTCGCAGCGCCGCCGGCACCAGCTCACCGGCCGGTGCATAGATGATCGCCGCATCCAGCGGCACCGGTGGCAGCTCCCCTGAATCCCCGGCCCAAACCGCACCCAGCGAACGAGCGAAATCCTGCGCGGCCACATCGCCCGGGCGGCTGAAGGCATACACGTCGCGCCCCTGCCAACGCGCCACCTGCATGACGATATGTGCCGCGGCGCCGAAACCGTACAGCCCGAGACGTTTGCCATCACCGGCCTTGACCAGCGAACGCCAGCCGATCAGCCCAGCGCAGAGCAGCGGCGCCAGTGCCACGGCATCGCCCTCCTCGCCGAGGGCAAAGGCGAAGCGCGCGTCGGCCACCACGTATTCGGCATAACCGCCCGGCCGCGTGTAGCCGGTGAACTGCGGCGCATCGCAGAGGTTTTCCTCGGCGTGCTGGCAATAGCTGCAGGTGCCGCAGGTATGCCCGAGCCAGGGAATGCCGACCCGCTGGCCTAGCTCGAAACCGCTGACGCCTTCGCCCAGCGCATCGACGCGGCCGACAATCTCGTGACCCGGGATGATCGGCAGCGGCGCCTCCGGCAACTCGCCGTCCACCACGTGCAGGTCGGTGCGACAGACGCCGCAAGCCAGTACCTTGACCCGCAGCTCCCCTGGCCCCGCTTGCGGCTCGGGCACTTCGCGCAGCTGCAACGGTTGGCCAATCTGTTCCAGCAACATGGCGCGCATCGACGGCTCTCCTTTCGTCTCTGTTCTGCTGAGCGTAGGCCGAACGGCGAAAAAAGGCTCTAGACTCGAAGCGTCCCATGCTCAGGAGTGCCATCTATGACGCTTTCGCCCTTCCACCTCGCCATTCCCGTCCACGATCTGGCCGCCGCCCGCACCTTCTACTGCGAGGCGTTCGGCTGCGCCGAGGGCCGCAGCAGCGAACACTGGGTGGATTTCGATTTCTTCGGCCACCAGCTGGTGATCCACGAAGCACCGAAGATGCCGCATCAGGAGGCGGCGCATAGCAACCCGGTGGACGGCCACGACGTGCCGGTGCCGCATTTCGGCGTGGTGCTTGGCTGGGAACAATGGGAGGCCCTGGCCGAGCGGCTGAAGGCGCGCGGCACGCGCTTCGTCATCGAGCCCTACGTGCGCTTCCAGGGCCAGGCCGGCGAACAGGCGACCATGTTCCTGCTCGACCCCTGCGGCAATGCGCTGGAGTTCAAGGCGTTCAAGGACATGAGTCAGCTGTTCGCCAAGTGAGCAGGATCAGTCGCGCTCGGCGATGTGCTGATCCTTGAGCTTCACGTAGTTGCCGGCGGTGTAACTGAAGAAGCTGCGCTCCTTTTCGGTCAGCGGACGGGCCTGCTTTACCGGGCTGCCAACGTAGAGATAGCCGCTTTCCAACGTCTTGCCCGGCGGCACCAGGCTGCCGGCGCCGATGATCACCTCGTCCTCGACCACCACGCCGTCCATCACGATCGAGCCCATGCCCACCAGAATGCGGTTGCCCAGGGTGCAGCCGTGCAGCGTGACCTTGTGCCCGACCGTGACCTCGTCGCCGATGGTCAGCGGAAAGCCGTCCGGGTTGTACGGCCCGGCATGGGTGATGTGCAGCACGCTGCCGTCCTGGATGCTCGAGCGCGCGCCGATGCGGATGCGGTGCATGTCGCCGCGGATCACCGTCAGCGGCCACACCGAGCTGTCGGCGCCGATCTCGACATCGCCGATGACCACCGCGGAGTCGTCGACGAACACGCGCTCGCCCAGTTGCGGCGTGCGGTTTTGGTAGCTGCGTATCGCCACGATAGAAACCTCTCTGGCTGCGGGAAGGGTCGATTGTAATTAAGATGGCCGGCATTGCCGCGGTGAACCAGGCCTGAGCAGCATGCCGCCTGGCGTGGTCAGAGTTAACTACCGGCTGCTTGCCGGCGGCGCGTTTCGTCGCCCGGCGTTGAAAAAGCGCGGCAGCGCGTCCATCTAGGACATCTGCCTGCGCGCTGGCCTGTCCAGCCTCACTCAAGTGAGCGGCCTGCAATCCCTTTCGTCACAAGGTGTCCCCCGTGAGCGCGAACAATCCCCTGCTGCAAGATTTCGATCTGCCACCCTACTCCGAGATCCGCCCGGAGCACGTCGAGCCGGCCATCGACACCATCCTCGGCGACAACCGCGTGGCGATCCAGGAACTGCTTAGCCGCCCGGCCGACAGCCTGGACTGGCAGACCCTGGTGGTCGGCCTCGACGAACTGAACGACCGCCTCGCGCGCGCCTGGGGGCCGGTCAGCCACCTCAACTCCGTGTGCAACAGCCCGGAGCTGCGTACCGCCTATGAGGCCTGCCTGCCCAAGCTGTCGGCCTACTACACCGAACTCGGACAGAACCGCGACCTGTTCGAGGCCTACCAGGCATTGGCCGCGAGCCCCGCGGCGGCTGGCTTCGAGGTGGCGCAGAAGACCATCCTCGAGCATTCGCTGCGTGACTTCCGCCTGTCCGGCATCGACCTGCCGCCGGTCGAGCAGCAACGCTTCGGCGCCATCCAGATGAAGCTCGCGGAGCTGGGCAGCAAATTCTCCAACCAGCTGCTGGACGCCACCCAGGGCTGGACCCGGCACATCACCGACGAAAGCCTGCTGGCCGGTATCACCGATTCGGCCAAGGCACAGATGGCCGAGGCAGCCAAGGCGAAGGATCTCGACGGCTGGCTGATCAGTCTGGAATTCCCCAGCTACTACGCGGTGATGACCTACGCCGACAACCGCGACCTGCGCGAGGAGGTCTACGCCGCCTACTGCACCCGCGCCTCGGACCAGGGCCCGAATGCCGGGCAGTTCGACAACGGCCCGGTAATGGCCGAGATCCTCGAGCTGCGCCACGAGCTGGCCGGGCTGCTCGGCTACGGCAACTTCGCCGAGCTGTCGCTGGCGACCAAGATGGCCGAATCCACCGAGCAGGTGCTGAGTTTCCTGCGTGACCTGGCGGTGCGCAGCAAGCCGTTCGCCGAGCGCGACCTGGCCGAACTGCGCGCCTTCGCCGCCGAGCAGGGTCTGGACGACCTGCAGAGCTGGGACCTGGGCTACTACGCCGAGAAGCTGCGCCAGCAGCGCTACAGCCTGAACCAGGAAGAGCTGCGCGCCTACTTCCCGATCGACAAGGTGCTGTCCGGGCTGTTCTGCATCGTCCAGCGCCTGTACGGCATCGAGATTCATGAGCTGGAAGGCTTCGACGGCTGGCATCCCGAGGTGCGTCTGTTCGAGATCAGCGAGAACGGCCAGCACGTCGGGCGCTTCTTCTTTGATCTCTACGCGCGGCCGAACAAGCGCGGTGGCGCCTGGATGGACGGCGCACGCGACAAGCGCCGCACCGCTGACGGCACGCTGCAGACACCGGTGGCCAACCTGGTCTGCAACTTCACCCCGCCGGTGGGCGAGCGCCCTGCGCTCTTGACCCACGACGAGGTCACCACGCTGTTCCACGAATTCGGCCACGGCCTGCACCACCTGCTGACCCAGGTCGAGCACGCCGGCGCGTCGGGCATCAACGGCGTGGCCTGGGATGCGGTGGAGCTGCCCAGCCAGTTCATGGAGAACTGGTGCTGGGACCCCGAAGGCCTGGCGCACATCTCCGGCCACTACCAGACCGGCGAGCGCCTGCCGCAGGACAAACTGGACATGATGCTGGCGGCGAAGAACTTCCAGTCCGGCATGATGATGGCGCGCCAGCTGGAGTTCTCCCTGTTCGACTTCGAACTGCACGCCACCCACGGCGACGGTCGCAGCGTGCTGGAGGTGCTCGAACACATCCGCGATGAGGTTTCGGTGATGCGGCCGCCGGCCTACAACCGCTTCCCCAACAGCTTCGCGCACATATTCTCCGGCGGTTATGCGGCCGGTTACTACAGCTACAAGTGGGCCGAGGTGCTGTCGTCCGACGCCTTCTCGCGCTTCGAGGAGGAAGGGGTGTTCAACGCCGAGACCGGCCGCGCCTTCCGCGAGGCCATCCTGGCGCGTGGCGGCTCCCAGGAGCCGATGGTACTGTTCGTCGATTTCCGAGGCCGCGAGCCGTCCATCGACGCCCTGCTGCGCCACCTCGGGCTGGTAGCGGAGGCCGCGGCATGAGCAACGAAGTATCCCGAGTCACCACCAAGCGCTTCATCGCCGGGGCCGTATGCCCGGCATGCAGCGGCACGGACTGCATCAAGATGTGGGATGTCGACGGTGTGCCGCACCGCGAATGCATCGACTGCGGCTACGCCGACACCCTCAACGCCCAGGGCCAGTCGGTACCCATGGAGCTGGGCACGCGAGTGAACAAGGTCCAGTCCAAGCCGGCCAACCCGCAGGTGCAGTCGGTGCAGTTTTTTCCTAATCCGAAGTTGAAGAAGCCGGAGTGATACGTCTCGGCTGAACCGAAAGGCCCGCCAATCGGCGGGCTTTTTCGTCTTCAGAAGAGATGATTGTTTGATGCCTGGCAAGAGGAGCCCGATGCCGCCAGCTCGTTTGGGTTTGAAGAACAAGGCAACTAGCGCATGTGCTGCTGGTTTTGTTTTCGGCCCGCCCGGACAGAGTCACTTGACTCGCTTCCCTCGCCCTTCGGTCCGGCCTTCGGCTGTTACTCCTCTACGCTCCGTATCCCGTTGCTCGCGGAGAATATAACCAAAGCGAAAGCGCGCGCTCTCCAGGTTTGTTGCGGAAAACTTCCTCTCGCTCCGGCGCCGCTCCGGAGGCCGGGCTCGGCGCCCCCTCGCGAAGAGTCCGAGAAAGCAGGCTTCGCTTGGCTTTGCTTTTTGCGTTCCTTGCACGGCCTGCTAGGCGCGACCAACCGCCCCTTTCAGGAGGCCGAATGGAATCCGTGTGGAGGGGAGCGAGCGGCATGGATGCCGCGAGAGGACTGAGGCGTCCCCGCTTAAAGGGCCATGGATGGCCCTTGTACGCCGGCCGCCGGAGCGCGGGTGAAATGAGGGAAGTCTCGCGCAGCGAGACCCGGATGGAGGGGCAAGCGTTTTTGCTTACTTTTTTTCGCGACTGAAAAAAGTGAGTCGCCCAGCAGGGCGAAACCAAGCGTTCAAGCGACTCGGTAAGCGCCGTCCAAGCAAAACGCTCAGCCAGCACCCACCCACCAGCAATCTCCAATTCCCAGAGAACGCCTGAGCGCTACGCGCGGCTCAACTATCGGCACTCGGCGTCGCCCGCCCCGGCTGCGGTGGCGAGGCAAACAGGCGCTTGAGCTTCATCGCCGGCGCTTCGATCAGGTGCCAGGACAGCGCGGCGAGGATCAGCGTCGGCACGAAGGCGATCAGCGTCAGGCCGAGCACGCCGACCTGCGGGCCGAACAGGTAAATGGTCAGCTGCTGGAACGGGAAGGCGTAGATGTACAGGCCATA
>Ga0209212_1007396_pt1 | contig 12137 bp, 12 predicted proteins | sample RifGroC2_FD_183996 | JGI IMG/M metagenome (GOLD analysis project Ga0209212, IMG submission 183996) | Groundwater microbial communities from Rifle, Colorado, USA - Groundwater C2 (SPAdes) (version 2) | ecosystem: Environmental > Aquatic > Deep subsurface > Groundwater | place: Rifle, Colorado...
GCCGTCTGCCTTTGGTGTCGGTGTGTACTACCTGAACATAACCGTCAGCGCCATTCTGGCATCGTTTCTGCCGCAGGGGAGCGTATCATTTCTGTATTTTGCCCAGCGGCTGTTCGAGTTTCCCCAGGGGATATTCACCGTTTCCGTGGCCCAGGCGGTGCTCCCCTCCATGAGCAGGCAGGCGGCCGAGGGTGACATGGCTGGCATGAAGGATTCGCTGGCCTTTGGCCTGCGCTTGACGCTGTTTATTACCATTCCCGCCATGGTCGGTCTGATGGTGTGTGCCACTCCCATCTTCAGCCTGCTCTTCATGGGTGGTGAGTTTGATTATGCCAAGGCGGTTAACTCCTCTCAAGCGCTTTTCTATTATGCCATCGGACTTTCCTTTGTGGCATTGACCAGGGTGCTGGCACCGGCTTTTTATGCGCTGAAGGACACCAAAACCCCGGTCTGGACAGCTTTTGCCGCCTTTCTGCTCAATCTCGGGTTCAGCCTGGTTTTGATGGGGCCGCTCAAGCATGGTGGCCTGGCGCTGGCCACAACCCTCTCGGCCTTCTGTAACATGCTGATGCTGCTCTGGTTTTTGCGAAAAAAAGTCGGACCGTTTGGGGGGATAAAGGTAATTGTCTCGGCTTTTAAATCCGTTATGGCGGCCTTGCCCATGGCCGTGGTGGTTTATTATGCATGCAGCTTGATAGACTGGTCAATTTCTGGTCAAAAGGGACTCAAGGCGTTGGTACTCGGTGTTGCAATTGCTGCCGGAGTGGCCATCTACGCTGTCTGTGCCCGCCTGCTACGCTCGGAGGATGCGCTGGAGGCCATAGCTGTTATAAGAAAAAGGATTGGGGGCAGATGATGGAGTATATGTCCCTGTATGAGACCCAATTGGGTATTGGGGCTGTGGTGGCCACAGAAAAGGGCATCAGCTCAGTTCAGCTTCCCCACGCCGGCAGTGCCTTTATTAACCAGTTAAAGCAGAACGCCGGGAAATCGTCACAACTTACGGAGCAGGTTGCTTTGAAGTTGAAGTCTTACTTTAATGGTGAACCACAAGCATTTGATATTATACCGGTAGACCTGAGCAGCTTGACCGAATTCAGAGCGCGTATTCTGCAGCTTATTCGTGCAATCCCCTATGGGGAAATAAGGAGCTATCTTGATATTGCTGTCATGGCTGGTGTGCCCCGGTCTGCCAGGGCAATAGGAGGTGCTATGGCTGCAAACCCGCTGCCTGTGATAATTCCCTGCCATCGTATTGTTGCCGCAAACGGCAGGCTGACAGGTTACAGCGCTCCTGGAGGCCTGGACATGAAGAGAATATTATTAAGAATGGAAGGTGTTGAATTTAAAGGAGAGGTTGTAGTAAAAAAATGCTAGTTATAAACAAGATAAAGCAGGTCTGTATTAATAAATAATGGATACATGTTAATATCAATGCGCTAACTGCCTTAAAACATAGACAACGTTGTAACATGTTGAAATAAAAGAAATTATAGTATGTATAAAAAAATGGCAAACCGTAAAAATCTCTTGTAAAAATACAACTTTCGTTCTTCATCAACATCGTTGTCAACAACTTATCCACAGTTTTTGTGGATAAGCAGACACATGACTGTAAAATCTGTCGCATTCCTGTAACTTACCCCGAAAGTCCCTCTTTTTCACGCTGTTTTGCCTCTTCCCAAAGAAGGTCCATCTCTTTTAATGAGGCATTTTGCATCTGCCGCCCCTGAGAATGGAGCGTATCCTCAACATGCTGAAAACGCTGCTCAAAACGCTTGATAGTCTTTCGTAATGCCTCTTCCGGGTTTATGGAGAGAAAACGGCCGAGATTAACTATGGCGAAAAGCAGATCACCCAGCTCTGCCTCCATGCGATCGCTATCGCCTCCGAACATTGCTTCCTCAAATTCGTGCAGTTCTTCCATTACTTTGGCAACAACCTGATCGACATGCTCCCAGTCAAAACCGACTCGAGCAGCTTTCTCGGTTATTTTCTGCGCTTTGAGCAGTGCCGGCAACTGCGGAGGAACTCCCGACAGGGCAGACTTTCGTTTGTCCCCCATTTCAATCTTCTTGATTCGCTCCCAGTTTTCAACCTGAGCAGTGCTGTCGGATATTTCAAGATCGCCAAAGACATGGGGGTGGCGTCGAACAAGTTTTTCACAGAGGGTCCTGATGACATCCTCCATGGTAAACGTGCCGGCCTCCTCGGCAATAACTGCATGAAAAACCGGCTGCAGCAACAGGTCGCCCAGTTCTTCCTTGAGCAGTTCCGGTGATTTTGACTCAATGGCTTCGATGACCTCATAGGTCTCTTCCAACAGGTAACGCGTGAGGCTCTCGTGTGTCTGCTCGGCATCCCAGGGGCAGCCTCCAGTACCCCGCAAGCGTTTCATTATGGTTACCAGGCTTTCAAAGTCATTCTGTTCTGTTTTCATCAATAGGGTCCTCCAGATCAAATACCTGCGTTAAATTGTTATACCTTGAGCATGAAATCGAGGCAAGGACAATACTGTATACAGAAAATCGTTGACATGGTCATCAGTATGGATACAGTATTGGTAAAATTTAACAAGGAGGTTGTGTAATGTTTAAAATGAGTTTGGTTGGAAAATGTGCGACAGCCCTTGGGATTACGGCGCTTGTTGCTGGAATGGCCATTGCCGGCGGCCATAGTGGTGTTCCTGAGTCGGCTGATGAGGCGCTGCAGAAACTGATGGATGGCAATAAACGGTATGTGGAAAACCAGATGACCTCCGGGAAACAGAGCGGAGCATCTGCACGTGCCGCACTTGCAACTTCCCAGAAACCCTACGCTATCATCCTGTCCTGTTCAGATTCCCGTGTGCCGCCAGAAATTATCTTTGACAAGGGTCTGGGCGAGTTGTTTATTGTACGCGTTGCCGGCAACATCCCTGATCCGATTATTCTCGGCAGCATCGAGTATGCCGCTGAACATATTGGTACACCGCTCATCATGGTACTGGGCCATGAGCGGTGCGGCGCAGTGACAGCCACCGTAAACGCCAAGGGTAAGCCTGAAGGTAACATCGGTGCAATCGTCAAGGCCATAGCTCCGGCTGTCAAGGCTGGTGCGAAGGAATGTGATGCGTGCAAAGGTGTTAAGGATTGCAAAGAGACCAAAAATGCAGAGTTAGTGGAATGCGCCACCAATGCCAACATGAAAATAGTGGCTGCCAATCTGACAAAGAAATCCAAGGTGCTAAAGCACCTGGTCGAGCAGGGCAAGATCAAGATTGTTACTGCCAAGTATGACCTTGATGACGGCGTGGTAACGCTAGCTAAATAACAATCTGTTAACACTTGATACTATCAAAAAACCGCCGTGAGTCGTTGGACTTGCGGCGGTTTTTTGCTTCAGTATAATTGGACTTACTGGTTGTCTGCTTCTTTCCGGATCAGGGCAACAATCTGTTCGTATAGTTTGTCTCCATCGGGAGCAGTGACCTTTTTCTTATCAACCGTAGCCGCGAGCATCTCGCTACAGGCTCCGCACTGTTTGATGCAGTCCTTGATCTTGATGTTCATGTCGGGAAACTCTTCTTTCAGCCGACGATAAACCTTGCCTTTGCCCTTGTTATGCTCGCAGAAACGGATCTTCATGTCAGATCATCACCGGCGTGCCTGGAGCGGGGGTGAAAACACGCAGCGCCATCTCCCCGTCGATCATCAGAATGCCGTGTCCGTTGTCACCCACCAGCTTGAGCTTGGCAATAAGATCCCGGTCGTTGTTTTCCTCCTCGATCTGCTCGGTGACAAACCACTGCAGGAAGATCTGGGTGGCATGATCCTTCTCCTGTACGGCCTGTTCACTCAATTCGTTGATGCATTTCGTTATCAACTGCTCGTGCGCCAGGGTCTTTTCAAACATTTCAAGAAGAGACTTGTATTTGTTCGGCACGGCTTTTCCGGCAAGCAGGGCGATGTTTTCACCCTGGTCAATCAGGTATGTGTAAAATTTAAAGAAATGCGTCATCTCTTCCCGGTATTGCACGGTGAACCAGTTTGCCGCGCCCTTCAGTCCCATGGTGTTGGCGTATGATGCCATGGAGAGGTAAAGATGGGCCGAATAAAGTTCCAGGTTCATGTGTTTGTTAAGCGCGTCCGACATCTTTTTGCTGATCATTTGTTGGCCTCCTGTGTGATGTAGAGAAGATAAGTATATCCTGCAAATGGTCTTTATCAAGCATCAGTGCTTGCGACGTGTGATCCTGAACACCATGACGCTGCCCAGCAGGAACATGGGGAAGCTGAGGAGCTGTCCCATGGAAAAGAGCCCGAGGAAGGTGCCGAGCTGGGCATCGGGCTGGCGAAAGAACTCCACGATAAAGCGGAACAGGCCGTAACCAGCCACAAAGGTCCAGCCGGCCACACCGGTGGTGCTCGATCGTCGCGCGGCAAACCGGACGATCAGAAACAGCAACAGGCCCTCCAGAAATGCCTCGTATAGCTGCGATGGATGTCTGGGTGCTTCACCGCCACCCGGAAAAATGATGCCCCAGGGAACATTCGTTTCTCTTCCGTACAGCTCGCCATTGATGAAGTTGCCGATTCTCCCCAATCCCAGTCCAACCGGTGCGCATTGGGCCGCCATGTCGATCAGGGCCCAGAAGGAAATCCGTTTCCTGCGGGCGTAAAGGACAAAGGCTGCAATTACGCCCAGGAAGCCGCCATGGAACGACATGCCCCCTTCCCAGACAGCGAAAAGACGCAACGGATTGGCCAGGTAAAAACTCAGGTTGTAAAAGAGAATGTAACCGAGTCGCCCGCCCAGAACCACACCCATGGCGCCATAGAAAACAAGGTCGGCCACGTCGTCTGTGGTCAGGGGAAGCTGTTTGCGCCGGATTTCGGCGCGGAGAATGAAGTAGGAGGCGACAAAAGCCAGAATGTACATCAGCCCGTACCAGCGAAACTGGAGCGGGCCGATGCTCAGGAATACGGGATCGATTGTGGGAAACTGCATTGTGGAGCCTTTTACCTTACGCGCCGCAACCGCAACTGCGACTGCACGCTCCGGTTCGCATATGCAGCGCCTTGATGAAGGTGGCCTCGGTTGCGCCCTTGATCTCTTCCACGACATTTGCCGGTACTGCCGAATCCAGGGACAGGATGACCATGGCTTCGCCCTTTTTTTCACTGCGCCCAAGGTTCATGGAGGCAATGTTTATGTCGTGCTGTCCCATGATGGTGCCGATCTTGCCGATCATTCCGGGGCGGTCGCCATAATGCAGCAGCAGCATGTGCTCCTCGGGGGCAAAATCCATGGTGTAATCGCGCAGTCTCACGATACGCGGCGCACCTTCAAAGAGGGTCCCGGAAATCAGGCGCCGCTTGCCGCCGGCTTCGGCAACCAGGGTGATGATGTTTGAGAACGCTTCTGCGTGCGTTGATTTGTTTTCCTCGACCACTATGCCCATCTGCTCGGCAACCAGTGATGCATTAACCATATTGACATCCTGGTCTACCATGCGGTTGAGCAGGGCCGAGAGGCCGCACACGGTCAGAGGCGAACAGTCGTAATGGGCAATGTTGCCGGCGTAAGAAAAGGTCAGCTTTTCGGGGTTGCCGTCCAGCAACTGGATACCGAAGTCGCACATGACGCTCATCAGGTTTAGGAAAGGTCTCATCTGGTCCATCAAGGCCATGTCGAACCTCGGAATATTGACGGCATTCTCCAGCGGTTTGTCGTCCAGATAGTTGATGATCTCCCTGGAGACGTCAATGGCTACATTGACCTGAGCCTCGAAGGTATTGGCACCAAGGTGCGGCGTTACCACCAGACGGTCGCAGGCGATCAACTGTTTGACATGATCCGACGTGGGCGGTTCTTCACTCCACACATCCACTGCGCCGCCGATTACCTTGCCGGAGAGGAGATTGTCCAGCAGGGCCTGTTCGCTGATGATGCCTCCGCGGGCTACGTTGAGAATGATCACGCCGCTTTTCATCAGACCGAACTCCCTGGGGCCGATCATGTCACGTGTTTCGCTGTTAAGTGGAGTGTGGACGGTGATGATGTCGCAGTTTTTATAGATCTCGTCGTGGGAAACCAGCTTGACGCCCAGGTCATGGGCGCGTTTCACGGCAATGTAAGGGTCGCAGGCCAGGACTTCGCACTCGAAGGCCTTCAGTCGCGTGGCAACACGTCCGCCAACCTTGCCCAGTCCGATCACGCCGGCGATCTTGCCCTTAAGTTCGTGGCCGGTGAAAGGAGCCCGTTTCCACTCTCCGCATTTCAGGCTGTTGTTGGCGGTGGTCACATTCCGGCAGAACGAAAGCAGCAGCGCCATGGTGTGTTCGGCGGCGCTGTTGGTATTGCCGAGGGGGGCATTGACCACGATTACACCTTTGGAACTGGCGTAGTCCACGTCAACGTTATCGATGCCGACTCCGGCCCGGGCGACAATTTTCAATTTCTTGGCGGCGTCCAGGACCTCTTTGTCAACGGTGGTGCCGCTACGGGTAATAATGACCTCATATTCGCCAATGGCGCTGAGCAGTTCTGCTTTGCTCATCCCCAGTCTTACGTCGAGTTTGATACGTGGTTCCTGTGTCAGCAGGGCTAGTCCTTCCGCCGATACTTCATCCGTCACGATAATCTTCATTGTAGACCCTCTGTGTCATTAGTAAGTTAGAAATTATTTTCAGCGTTATCATGCAGAAAATAATTTCGTTAACGCTCTTATCCTGTTTATCAGGGTTAGGATTTAAAGAAAATCATAGTAGTCCCGACTGCAAAAAAATGCAAGAGGGGGAACGGTATACGTTGCGACTGGTTGATTTTGGGGGGCGAGTGGTCTATGTTGAAAACCTGAAATACAGATCCGGATCGAGGAATATGACGTGGCTGATGAACTGAAGTTTAATATCGTGCTTGTGGAACCGGAAATCCCTCCCAACACCGGTAACATTGCGCGTCTGTGTGCCGCGACCGGGGCTGTTCTGCACCTGGTTGAGCCGCTTGGATTTTCCATTGACGACCGCCAGTTGAAACGGGCTGGACTGGATTACTGGGACAGTGTGGAGGTGCGCCTGTGGCCGGGCTTTGAACAACTCAGGAACACATTTCCCCAGGGCAGGTTCTTTTACCTCAGTACTAAACCTGCGAAGAGTTATCTGGATGCGGTCTTTTGTCCAGGTGATTTCCTTGTCTTCGGCAAGGAAACCAAAGGGCTGCCGGAGGAGCTCCTGCGTGCCAACCCCGAAACGGCCATTACCATCCCCATGCCTGCAGGGACCGTACGCAGCCTCAACCTGTCAACCTCGGCCGGGATCGTATTGTATGAAGCCTTGCGTCAGACCGGGGTGCTTGCCAGATGATTAACATAGATCCAATGCGAAAGCATTCTTATCTCACAGTGAATGTTCCTGGTACTGGCGGTACTATCAAGGAATCTCCAGAGGACTTCCTGGTTGAGGAGATTCCTGCCTACCTTCCCAGCGGTTCCGGCGAACACTGCTACCTGACCATTGAAAAACAGGGCATGACCACCCTGGAGGCCATCCGCCGGGTGGCGCGGGAGCTGCGTACTCCGGAACGGGATATCGGCTATGCCGGGATGAAGGATAGCGTGGGCATCACCCGTCAGACCATCTCCATCCAGCGCACCAGGCCGGAGGATGTCCTGGGGCGCGACCTGGACGGGGTCAGGGTGATCTCGGCTGCGCGGCATGGCAACAAGCTCAGGATCGGTCACCTCAAGGGCAACCGTTTTCGTATCGTTGTGCGGGGAGTCTCTGCCGATGCCGCATCAACCACTTCGAGCGTCTTAGCTGTGCTTGCGGCGCGGGGAGTGCCCAATTGGTTCGGTTTCCAGCGCTACGGGGTGCAGGGCAACTCCCACCTGATCGGCGCAGCCATGCTGCAACGAAACTGGCAGAACGCCGTGGACCTCTTGATAGGCGATCCGGATGCTGTGCGCGACGAGGAATGGCGGGCCGCCATTGCTGCCTACCAGCAGGGCGACATTGTTGAGGCATTGCGACTGATGCCGCGCCATTGCCGCAGTGAACGGGATGTGCTGCAAAGGTTGGTCAGTCGTCCGGATGCCTGGGAGCGGGCCTTTGGCGCTGTTCATCCCCGCTTGAAGAAGTTGTATCTTTCGGCCTTTCAATCGTACCTGTTTGACAAGGTTGTGGAGCGGCGACTGCCGGAGATCGACACTCTCATGCCGGGGGACCTGGCGTGGAAGCATGTCAACGGCGCCTGTTTTATGGTCGAGGATGTGGCTGTTGAGGCAGAGCGGGCCGCGCAGTTTGAAATATCAGCCACCGGGCCGATGTTCGGCACCAGGATGACGATGCCTCTGCGGCGCGCAGCAGCATATCGTCAAAGTCGCCGCTATAATCGCGGTAGTAGATGTGGGCATGGGAATCAATAAGAATGTTTTGTTCGGGCATTCGGCACCAGGATGACGATGCCTGGCGGAGCAGTGCTGGAGATGGAGCAGCAGATTCTGTTGCAAGAAGGTATCAATCCGGAGGATTTTGATCTGGGGAGCGGGCTTCGTATGGAGGGAGAGCGCCGTCCATTGAGGGTCCCGCTTGGCGGTCCATCCTTCCGCGTTGAGCAGGGCAGCCTTGTACTGGAGTTCAGTCTGCCGAAGGGCAGTTACGCTACCTCGTTGGTGCGAGAGATTACCAAGACGTTTTGAAAATAACATTTCTATCGTACAAAAGGATATATAATGCCCGAACAAAACATTCTTATTGATTCCCATGCCCACATCTACTACCGCGATTATAGCGGCGACTTTGACGATATGCTGCTGCGCGCCGCAGAGGCATCGTCATCCTGGTGCCGAACATTTGGCACCGACATTGAATCCAGTCGTCAATCCGTGGAACTTGCAGAAAAATATCCCCAGCTGTACGCTTCCGTAGGTATTCATCCCCATGACGCCGGCCGGGTTACGGAGGCCTGCTACGATGTGATCCGCGAGCTGGCACTTTCAAGTCCCAAGGTGGTGGCTATTGGTGAGATCGGTCTTGATTTTTACCGTGACCGATCGCCACGGGATGAACAGGACCGGGTTTTTCGAGCCTTTCTGCGAATGGCAATCGAGCTTGACAAGCCGGTGATTATCCACGACCGCGATGCCCACGAACAGGTATTGACCTGCTTGCGTGAGGAAGGGGCGCAGCGCGGTGTGTTGCACTGTTTTTCCGGGGATAATGACATGGCAGCGGAAGCCATCAGGATGGGTTTCTACATATCTATCCCAGGGACGATTACCTATCCCGCCAACGGTGCTTTGCGTGATGTGGTGCGGGCTACGACAATTGATCGCATACTTGTGGAGACGGACTGTCCCTATCTCACTCCGGTTCCTTATCGCGGCAAGCGCAATGAGCCGGCTTACGTGAGGTTGGCGGCCGAACGTGTGGCAGGTGTCAAAGGTCTTACACTGGCGGATGTTTCCAGGATAACCACCAAAAATGTTCGTGATCTGTTCGGTATCCGCTTGTGGGATCAGTCCACTAAGATTGCCTACAGGATCAGGAATTCCCTCTATCTTAACATCACCAATCGCTGTTCAAACCGTTGTAGTTTTTGCGCAAAATTCTCTGACTTTACCGTGAAGGGGCACAATCTGCTCCTGGATGGCGAGCCGACTTTTGCTGAAGTCATGACTGCCGTCGGAATACCGGAGGGAATAGACGAGATGGTGTTCTGTGGTTATGGCGAGCCGCTCATCCGGTTGGATCTGGTCAAGCAGGTGGCGATTGAACTGAAGCATCACGGTTATCGAATCCGCATCAACACCGATGGCCAGGCTAATCTGGTCCATGGTCGCAATATTCTGCCGGAACTGGCGGGTCTGGTGGATTGTATTTCGGTCAGCCTAAATGCCCCCGATGCGCAAACCTATGGGCAGATCTGTAATACCCCTTTTGGAGAATCCGGGTTTAAGGCAGTTTGTGAATTCATTCTCGAGGCTAAACAGTACATCCCTGTCGTCGTTGCCAGCGCTGTGACAGTGCCGGGAATAGATATAGATGCATGCCGTAGATTGGCTGAGTCGCTTGGGGCGGAGTTCCGGGTCAGGGATTATGCCGAGGTGGGGTAGTGAACTTGTTTCAGAGTTTCAGTATTATAAAACAAAAAAACCACGCAATGGCGTGGTTTTTTTATAATTAATTGGAATGGTTTGAAATATGTTTGTTGCTATCTCCTGCCTTGAATCTTTTCGTAAGGATTCTGGACCTCGTTTTCCCGCGTTTCTTCAGCGGGACGGTTCGTTTGTGCCGACATCATCAAGGCCTGTTTTGAAATTGTGACAGAATCAGTTTTGGTTTTCTGTATGGTCTGCGCCGCCGCTTCACTTGCCTTAACAATTGGGGCGTGCTGATCACTTTGCGCCAGTGGATTTATATGGGAGGGGTTTGCTACAACACTATTCGGAGAAAGTTGAGCCATTGACATTGGGATTACCTCCTTTATGAGGGGACTTCATAAGTCAATTTCAGGCATCTGACAGCTTTATCTTGAAAAAAACTGCTCACTTGAATCTCTTTTAGAATATCCTTTTAAATATAAAAAATCAACTTTATTGATAACCACTTACAGGATCATGCAAAATGATCAAACTGATCAAATATATAGGTCAGGTGTTATTGGGGTTTAGAATGCAAAAAAGCACTTAGGATGTCCTAAGTGCTTGAATTTTTGGGGTGGCCAGAGGGGATCGAACCCTCGTATGTACGAGTCACAGTCGTAAGTGTTAACCGCTTCACCATGGCCACCATGAAATGGATTTTCTACATAACCTGAAACTGATGACTGAGTCAAGATGATTTTTTTCGTCTGTTGTACAATTAACTCCTTTTATGAATAATAAGCCTGATATTCGGATGAATTGCATCGAACCATAACCTGCCGGAAAAGGGAATGGAATATGTGTAACACACTGAAGTATTACTGGCAGCCGGGATGTTCTGTGTTATCAAATCTTTCCACTGTGATTTAAACCTTGATTTTGCATCTGAATTCACAGGCTTTCAAAGGCGATAAATAAGATTTGATTGAATGAAATGTATGTATAGTGGCAAATTAATGTGTATAATGTTACAAAATACAAGATTTTTTTTGCTCAGCAAACATCGATAGGAGTGCTGCTGATGGATAAGAGTTCATTGGGTGATGGTCAAGGCAATAGTGCGCCGAGCGGTGTAGCAGGAAGGGAGTATAAAAAACTCGGTTACAGTATCTATTTGTTCATTTCAGACGACAAGCTGGAATGCAGAGCCAGCTATGTTCCCAATGAGCAAGGTTCCATGATGACATGTGATGAACTGCGCGGGTATCTCGCCCAGGCAGGCGTTAAAGAAGGTATTGATGAAGCAGCCCTCAACGAATTTGCAATCAATGCTGCTGCCGGCCGCTCCCAAACGATGGTCCTTCTGGCTACCGGGCTGGCTCCAGTTGCCGGTAAAGACGGCTGGCTCTCATATGCTGTTCAGTCATCGGTGATAGTTCATAATACAGATGATGATAATGATGATAAATCCAGCATAGATATGCATAATGTACAAACCTTTATTAACGTGTTGCCCGGAGTCGAGATCGGTCGAATAATTCCACCGGAGCCGGGCAGTCCCGGCAGAAGTGTTACCGGCCAGACCATTCCGCCCAAGCCAGGAAAACCTCTTAATCTCAAAATCGGAAAAAACATTCGTACCGACGAGGATGGTGCGCTGCTTATTGCGGATGCTGCCGGCAGGGTTTGTGTATCGTCCGGTGAAATTTCTGTAGAAGAGGAATTTATCGTCTCGGGGGATGTTAATTTCCGGGTGGGATCCATTGTCTTCAATGGAGTTGTGGAGGTGCGGGGGGATGTCCTTGACGGCTTTAATATCACTGCTACCAAGGGGATACGGGTAACAGGCAATATCGGGTTATGTCACATTGTTTCTGATGGGGATTTGTCGTTTTGCGGCATGGATGGGCAGGATAAGGGCTCTATTGTTTGTGGTGGCTCAATCAGAGCGCAATTCATCCACAATTGTGTTGTCGAGTCAGTTGGTGATGTCATTGCCGAGGTTGAGATCCATAGCAGCAACATAAGGAGTCTGGGCCGGATTGTTGTCAATCAGGGGGCAATTTCCGGG